>Ga0181558_10003742_pt1 | contig 13837 bp, 12 predicted proteins | sample 011ome_22_FD_133754 | JGI IMG/M metagenome (GOLD analysis project Ga0181558, IMG submission 133754) | Coastal salt marsh microbial communities from the Groves Creek Marsh, Skidaway Island, Georgia - 011507BT metaG (megahit assembly) | ecosystem: Environmental > Aquatic > Marine > Intertidal... | reverse complement strand
CAAGCCCGGGAACCGCTTCGAACAGCGGCGCTGCCGCGACACCACAGGCCACGGTAAACCGGGCATCGGGATGGCTGGTGACAAGGTGGTTCAACAGACCCGACGCCAGCACCGCATCACCAATCCGGCTGGGTCCGACAAAAAGAATTCGCATCACCGCAGGCTTATACGCGCCTGTCGCGCGACGCACCAAACATTGGTTTTCACCAACCGATCCGGCATCTTGCCCTGCGGGGAGTTGATCCCATGTCATGGGCGGGTTGTCAGAAACACGTCAGTCCGCAAAACAGTGTTTGAACGGGAAAGGTCCGGGCATGTCGATTTCATATGTCAAACTGCCGCGCGACATCGTGCAGGTGTCAGGCGCCGATGCGCGAAGTTTCCTGCAGGGCCTGATTTCGCAGGATATCGACAAGGTTGGCCCCGACCTGTCGGCTTATGGAACCCTGTTGACACCCCAGGGGAAGTACCTCCACGACTTCATCATCGCCCAGCAGAACGACCATCTCCTGCTCGACTGCGAACACGGTCGCGGTAAAGACCTCGCATCCCGCCTGTCACGGTTCAAATTGCGAGCCGATGTTCAACTCGAACACCGGGACGACGATGCGGTCTTTGTTGTCTTTGGTCGGGGTGCCCCGGAGGCGCTCGACCTCGAATCCCGCACGACCGCAACCCGGACACATGGCAGGATCGTTGCGATGGTCGATCCGCGAACCGCCGATCTGGGCTGCCGGCTCATCGGACCGGCCGGGGATATCGAAGCGCTTCTGACAGACCGCGACATTCCCGAAATCAGCCCTGACGACTATGACCGGTTGCGGATATCGCTGCAGGTGCCCGATGGCAGCCGGGATCTCGAAATCGAAAAATCGATCCTACTCGAATCCAATATCGATACCCTGAACGGCATCGATTGGAACAAGGGATGCTATATGGGCCAGGAACTGACCGCGCGGACCAAGTACCGGGGTCTGGTCAAACGCGGCCTGGTTGCGTTCCGGTCCGGTACAGAACCCGCCCAACCCGGCGATCCGGTGCTTGCCGGCGACAAGGTGGTCGGAGAAGTACGATCGACCAGCGGAGACCTGCTTCTCGCATCCGTGCGCCTCGATGCACTCGAAAACGGGACACCCCCCCTCGAAACGGCGGGCAAACCCCTAAGTCGTTTGTCATAAATCTGCCCCATATGTTCCTTTCAGGAACGATTTAGATTAATATTTTAGTAATTAATTCCCAAAGTAATTTCAGACATGCGTTTATCGCATACATAGTTCATTGATAGTCAATAATTGCTGCCCTATATCGGTGTCATAAGAATTCACTCGAGCGTAGGAGCAATACGATGATGAATACATATAAAGAACTGTCTGATCTGGATGTCCTGCGCATGGCAGAACGCGAGCGGAGTAAGGCCATGGCGGTCTTCTTCACAAAGCTGTTCACCAAGCGCGACCAACCGGCCACCGAATACACTGGTGATGTTGTCGCCGCCGAATAGGGCAGACACAGAGGTCAAACACGAAAAAAGCCGCGCCCCTTCGGGCGCGGCTTTAATCTTGCGAAAGACAATTCCGAGGCGACCGGATCACCAATCAGCCATTGCCGTTTTCCACGACCGCCTGGGCTGCTGCCAGCCGGGCAATCGGCACACGGTAGGGCGAACAGGACACATAATCCAATCCCACCGACTCACAAAACTTCACAGATGCCGGATCGCCGCCGTGTTCGCCGCAAATGCCGAGCTTGATATCATTTTTTGTCTGACGCCCGCGTTCCGCGGCAATCGACACGAGCTCTCCCACCCCGTCGACATCAATTGAGACGAAGGGATCGACGTCGACGATGCCCTGCCGTTCATATTCGGAGAGAAAACCCGCAGCATCATCGCGGCTGATTCCGAAGGTGGTCTGGGTCAGATCATTGGTGCCAAAGCTGAAGAACTCAGCGGTCTCGGCAAGTTCGTGGGCGCGCAGGGCCGCGCGCGGCAGTTCGATCATCGTGCCGACCTGATACTCAACGCGGTCTCCGAACTCCGCGAACACGCTCTCGGCGACCTGATCGATCTTCTCCTTGAGAATATCCAGCTCGCGCTTCGTCGCAGCCAGCGGAATCATGATCTCGGGCAGGACCCTGGCGCCATCCTCCTTCAGGACGATCAGCGCGGCTTCGAAAATGGCCCGCGCCTGCATCTCATAGATTACCGGATACGAAATGCCCAGGCGGCAACCCCGGTGCCCCAGCATCGGGTTGGCTTCGTGCAACTGCACGGCGCGATCCGTCATGGCTTTGGGATCCCGTCCGGCCAGCGCCGCAACTTCAGCGATCTCCTCATCCGATTTCGGCAGGAACTCGTGGAGCGGCGGATCCAGCAGGCGGATAGTGACCGGAAGCCCACCCATGATCTGGAACAATTCGACGAAGTCCTGCCGCTGATACGGCAGCAGCTCGGCCAGGGCTTCCCGGCGTCCCGCGACATCTTCAGCCAGGATCATGCGCCGCACGGCCACGATCCGCTCGGGATCAAAAAACATATGCTCGGTCCGGCACAGGCCGATGCCTTCCGCCCCGAAATCACGCGCCGTGCGTGCATCAATTGGGGTTTCGGCATTGGTCCGCACCTTGAGGCGCCGGATCGAATCCGCCCATGACATGAGCGTTGCAAAATCGCCCGACATCTCCGGCTCAATGGTCGGCACTTCTCCTTCGATGACCTCACCCGTCGCGCCATCAATGGTCAGCAGATCGCCCGAACGCAGCACCGTGCCACCGATCCGGACTTCCCCCGTATCGTAGTCCACGGAGATATCCCCGGCCCCCGCCACGCAGGGCCGCCCCATGCCGCGCGCAACCACTGCCGCGTGACTGGTCATACCGCCGCGTGTCGTGAGAATACCGCGTGCCGCATGCATGCCGTGAATATCTTCCGGGCTCGTTTCGATGCGGACCAGAATGACGTCTTCACCCTTCTGGGCCATGTCCTCAGCCAGGTCGGAACTCAGAACGATCTTCCCCGAAGCAGCGCCCGGCGATGCCGGCAGGCCCCGGCTGAGCACATTGCGATCAGCTTTGGGGTCGAGACGCGGATGCAGCAACTGATCAAGCTGACCGGCTTCCACACGAGAGATGGCATCGGACTTAGTGATCAGCCCCTCCTTGACCATCTCAACCGCAATGCGGATCGCCGCGCCGGCTGTCCGCTTTCCCGATCGGGTCTGCAGCATGTAGAGCCTGTCCTGCTGGACCGTGAACTCGATGTCCTGCATGTCCTTGTAATGTGCTTCGAGCGTTTCACGCACCTCGGCCAGTTGCGCGAAGACATCGGGCATTACCTCTTCCATCGCAGGCAAATCCGATCCGTTGCGCTCCTTGCCCACAAGCGTGAGATGCTGGGGCGTGCGAATTCCGGCAACGACATCCTCGCCCTGTGCGTTCACGAGATACTCGCCGTAGAAAATGTTCTCGCCGGTCGAGGGGTCGCGCGTAAAGGCGACACCGGTCGCACAGTCATCACCCATATTGCCGAAGACCATGGCCTGAACATTTACCGCTGTTCCCCATTCGGCCGGAATTCCGTGCAGCCGCCGATAGGTCATGGCGCGCTGATTCATCCAGGATCCGAAGACCGCGCTGATCGCGCCCCACAACTGTTCGCGCGGATCCTGCGGGAATGGCTTGCCCAGTTCGTCCTGAACCACGGTCTTGTAGGCCGCGACAATCGCCTGCCAGTCATCGGCATCCAGATCGGTATCGAGGATCAGACCGCTGTCGCTTTTGTGCTGCTCGAGAATTTCCTCGAACAGATAATGGTCCACCCCCAGAACGACATCGCTGTACATCTGGATGAAGCGGCGATAGCTGTCGAAGGCAAAGCGCGCGTCACCGGATTTTTTCGCCAGTCCCTGAAACGTCACATCGTTGAGGCCCAGATTCAGGACCGTATCCATCATGCCCGGCATGGACGCGCGGGCCCCTGAACGCACCGATACGAGAAGCGGGTTCTCGGCATCTCCGAATTTCGTTCCGACCTCGGCTTCAACGGCCGCCAGAGCAGTCTCGACCTGATCGTTCAGATCGTCCGGATAGGTTTCCCCGTTCGCATAGTAATGCGTGCAGAGCTCGGTACTGATCGTGAACCCCGGCGGCACCGGCAGCCCCAGATTGCTCATCTCGGCCAGGTTGGCGCCTTTTCCGCCGAGCAGGTTCCGCATATCCGCGCGGCCGTCCGATGCGTTGGCACCAAAACTATAGACCCACTTGTTTGCGTTCTTGGTCATGGAACCCCCGTCAACCTTCGACTTTTGAGAAGTCTGCGACATTGTTCATCACCTCTTGGACCCGCGCGAGAAGGCGCAATCGATTCCCTCTCACCGCAGATTCGTCAACGTTTACGGTTACCTGATCGAAAAAATCATCCAGCGGCTGACGCATCTCGGCCAGCAGCTGCATGGACCTGGCGAAATCTTCATCTGCCAGGGCCGCGCCAACTTCATCTTCGCCCGTGGTCAGCTTGGTCGCCAGCGCCGCTTCGGCAGCATCCTGAAGAGATGCGTCATCGGCATAGTCCCCGCCCCGATAGGTTTCGCCATCCTTTTTCTCTTCCGCCCGCACAATGTTGGCCGCGCGACGATAGGCGGTCAGCAGGTTCGTCCCATCATCCGATCCCAGGAACGGACCCAGGGCATGGACCCGTTTCACCACCCCGACCAGATCTTCGGAATTCGGCAGCGCAAAGACAGCGGTGATGTGATCGTGGCGCACGCCGTCGTCACGCAAATAGGCGTTCAGGCGGTCGGCGAAGAACTGCAACAGATCGCCGTCCAGTTCGTCATCTTCACAAGCGTGCAATTTGCGCGCTTCGGCAAACGCGGCGCGCAGATTCAGGCGGATGCCATTCTCCAGCAGGATACGGATAACTCCGAGGGCAGCGCGGCGCAGTGCGAACGGGTCTTTCGAGCCGGTCGGCTTTTCGTCAATGCTCCAGAACCCCGCCAGCGTATCGAGCTTGTCGGCCAGGGCAACAACGGCGCTGACCGGCGCAGTCGGACAGCGATCTGTCGGACCCAGCGGCGCATAATGTTCGGCAATCGCATCGGCCACATCCTGTGGCTCGTCCTGGGCCTGCGCGTAGTAGCGTCCCATCACCCCCTGAAGATCGGGGAACTCACCAACCATTCCGGTGACAAGGTCCGCTTTGGCCAGTCGTGCCGCACGCACCACGGTCTCCGGCTCGGCGCCCGGCACAGCCGCGGCAAGCCAGCGCGCCAGGGCCGATATCCGCGTGACCTTGTCGCCGACGCTGCCCAGCCGGGCGTGGAATACAATGCCGTCCAGCTCGGACACATGACTTTCGAGCGGGCTCGACAGATCAAGATCCCAGAAATACTTCGCATCCGACAGGCGCGCCCGCAGAACACGCTCGTTGCCGGCCACGATGGCCGAAGGATCCGCAGCCGAAATATTCGAGACAAACACGAATTTCGGCACCAGCCCGTCTGCGCCATCGCTGACAGCGAAATACTTCTGATGCTCCCGCATGGAGCTGGTCAGGACCTCGCGCGGCAAGGCCATGAACGCGTCATCGATACCTCCCAGCAATACCGTCGGCCACTCGACCAGCCCGGTCACCTCGCGATAGAGGCCGTCATCTTCCGGCACGGCAAGCCCGTTTGCAGCGCAAAGCTCGGTCATCTGCGCGCGAATATTCTTTTCACGTTCGTGGCTTTCGACCATGACGCGTGCATCGTTCAACTTTGCGACATAGTCGTCATAGCCCGACACAGTGAGTGTGTCGGGGGCCATGAAGCGGTGACCCCGTGTCTGGTCAGAAAATGCCAGCATCCCTTCGCCGGTCTCGACACCGCCTACGAGCGGCGCTCCATCGAATATCGCCAGAATATTGTGGAGCGGGCGAACCCATCGAAACGTTGTTTCGGCCCAGCGCATGGATTTCGGCCAGGGCAAGTCGCGCGTGACCTCGGTGACGATATTCGCAAGAACATCCCGGGCCTCGCCGCCCTCTTCGGTCCAGCGGGCAACGTAGAAGGATCCCCTTTTGTCTTCGCGCACCTCGCACTTTTCAAGGGTCAGCGGTACCGCGCCCAGAAACCCCTCCAGTGCCTTTTCGGGCGCATCTGTGCGCGGTCCCTTGCGCTCCATCTCGCGCGGGGGCTGCACGGCCGGGATATCGGTGACCCGGACCACGAGCCGGCGCGGCGTGGCGGTTGCCGAGATTTCGTCAAATCCGAGATTGTTGTCTTTCAGGGCCGCGGCAAACAGGCGCTTGAGTTCATCGGCAGCACGGGGCTGCATGCGCGCCGGAATTTCTTCCGAGAGATATTCAACGAGAAGCTCAGGCATCGCGCACCCCATCCGAGCCGGCGGCCAGCCAGGTTTCGCAACACGCCTTGGCAAGATCGCGCACCCGGAGAATATAGGCCTGACGCTCGGTCACAGAGATAACACCGCGCGCGTCAAGCAGATTGAAGATGTGACTGGCCTTGATGCACTGATCATAGGCCGGCAGGGCCAGATTTGCCGCGATCAGCGATTGGCACTCGCTTTCCGCATCCGAGAAGTGCCGGAACAATGCTTCGGTGTTCGCGTGTTCGAAGTTGAAGGCGCTGAACTCCTGTTCGGCGCGCAGGAAGACATCACCGTATTTCGTGCCGGTGGCGTTGAAATCCAGATCGTAAACATTTTCCACGCCCTGCACATACATGGCCAGGCGCTCCAGCCCGTAGGTCAGCTCAACCGCCACCGGATCGCAGTCGAATCCGCCGACCTGCTGGAAATAGGTAAACTGGCTGACCTCCATCCCGTCACACCAGACTTCCCAGCCCAGCCCCCAGGCACCCAGGGTCGGGCTTTCCCAGTCATCCTCGACGAAGCGGATGTCGTGAGCCTGCGCATCGATCCCGAGTGCCGCCAGGCTGTCGAGATAGAGCTCCTGACTATTTTCGGGGGACGGCTTCAGGATCACCTGAAACTGGTAATAGTGCTGCAGCCGGTTTGGATTCTCGCCATAGCGGCCATCGGTCGGGCGGCGTGAGGGCTGAACATAAGCCGCCTTCCAGGGATCGGGTCCCAGCGCGCGCAAGGTGGTGGCGGGATGAAACGTCCCGGCGCCGACCTCCATGTCATAGGGCTGAAGGATCACGCAGCCGCGATCCGCCCAGAACCTCTGAAGGGTGAGGATCAGGTCCTGAAAGCTGCGCGGCGACGCCGCCGCGTTCGCCGCATCGGTATTCAAAATCGCCATCGTCTGTTTTGTGGTGTGTGGGCGCCTGCAAGCGCGGGGAAAATAGAAGTGCGTCCATGCAGGGTCAAGCAATCCAACCCTGTAAATCAGCTACTTATCCCGATTCTCCGGATCACGGACAACGAATGTGTCCGATTCCTTGTCATATTCGGTGTCAAAGGCCTTTATTTCCGGCTTCACGTCCTCGCGAACCGGATTGGTCGCCGTCCGCTGACCGATAAAACGAAACAGAAGCAACACCGCGCCGACAATCAGCGCCAGCACCAGCAGCTTACCCAGAGAAAAACCAAACATAGCCTCGCGAGCCTACCCTACAATCCGAACCGGGCCCAAGCCGCGCGTTCTTCAAGGGCCGTGATCGCGCGCTCCGGTAACTTGTCGGCGACCTGGGAACCGAGATTTTCCATCTCGGTCCGACCGAGCAGCGAGCGGATCATCGACTTCTTGCTTTCGATCATCACCGTCCGGACGTCCTCGCCGAATTTCTCGCGCAGGACGGACCTCAGATCGCCCAGCGCATCGGCAAGGCCCAGATCTACAGCACGCTGTCCGGTCCAGAAAGCGCCGGTGAACAACTCCGGGTCCTCAGGCTCAATCCGCTCTCCGCGACGTGCACGCACATACTCCTTGAAGTGATCGTGGATTCCCTCCTGTGCGGCCTTCAGGCGTGCCACATCTTCGGGCTTCTCGGGCAGGAATGGATCCAGTGTCGCCTTGCTCTCGCCCGCTGTGTGCACCCGTCGCTCGATGCCGTACCGTGCGATCAGTTCCTGGAACCCGAAGCCCGCGGACACCACCCCAATCGATCCGATCAGGGAGGCTTCGTTCACATAGATTTCGTCAGCCGCGCAGGCCAGCCAGTAACCACCGGAAGCCGCAACATCTTCGGTGAACGCAAAAACAGGCACCTCCTTTTCATCGGCAAGCGCACGAATGCGTTGGGCAATCAGTGCCGATTGCACCGCCGACCCGCCCGGCGAGTTCACCACCAGCGCAACGGCTGCCAGACGTCCGGGCTTGAAGGCGCGCTCGATGCGCGACGCCTGTGTCTGAATATTCAAAGATCCGCCGCGAAACCGGGACGTGCCGGCACTGATCGTGCCGTCAAGACGCAGTACGGTGACAATCGGAGGCTTCTTGCCGAAGAAGGGAAGTTTCAATTTCATCATCCGAACTTCGGGTCGATGGTCCGTTCAATCAAGTCATGTCCAAAGATTCATTCCGGATATAGCGGCCTGCCGTCTTCCAGAACCGCTGCGGCCGCATCCGAAAACGATCCATCGGGACCGTGAAGCACCAGGCCAGGCAAAATCCGGGAGGGCGCTTTCGATCCCTTGCGAGCCGACACGATCACCCGCCGGGCCGGCTCTCCCACCCTTGGCCAAATCGGATAGACAGTGATCCCGCCGCCATGCGGGCGCATCGCAGACAGAAGATCGGGAAGCCTGTCGGCGCGATGTACCAGCGTCAGCCCACCGCCCTCGCGAAGACATGCCGCCATGAATGCCACCCAGTCCGCCAGCGGGACCGTCTCCGTCAGGGCCGGGTTGATGTCGTTCATCTGCCCGCGCAGGTCCATGCGTTCAGCCGGCAGATAGGGTGGATTGGACATGACGGCGTCATAACCATTCGCCATTTGCCGTGTGGCGCCAGCACCGACATCATACCGTGTGGCGGACACACGATCCTGCCAGCCATTCTCCGCTGCCCCGTCACGAAGTCGGGCAACCGCATCCCGACGTACATCAATACCGTGTATCGAGACGTCGGGCTCGCGCCACGCGAGACAAAGCGTCGCACCGCCATCCCCGCATCCGACGTCGAGGACCGTATCGCCGCCACCTGTGCGAACCGCAGCGGCGAGCAGAATGGCATCAACCGAAACACGGTAGCCCGCGTCGGGCTGCAGGATTTTTACCCGCCCGCCGAGCACCCGGTCCGCCGTCACGCCGTTTTCAGACACCGGGCTCAAGGCTCTGGATTCAGGTTGGGGTCGAGGATTTCCGCCGCCAGAAGGAGGTTTCGTGCGGCCACGAAGTCTTCATCCAAGACCATCAGACGGCGCGGGAATATTCCAATGGTCCCCTCCAGAACTGAGATGTTCGCATCCATGACCACATGATCGAGATTTGCATCCTTCAGCAGGGCGATGGCAAGCGACAGTTCTACAGGATCGTTGGTGCGAAGAAGATTGCGCATTTTGCGCCCGGAATTGTGAAGACGGATCGTCTGGGCGTCACTTGACGGTCCCGGCAAAGATCATATGCTCCCGGCAACGCGCTCGCCCGCGAAAAATTTCGCGTGGTCCAGACCCACCGGCGCATTTTTTGGAGATTGACCGTGGCCGTCGTTGCACGCCTTTCCGGATCGAAGTCAGACGCCAAACCGAACGCGCTCGACAATCTGAGCGCCCTTTGCGCAGCCGATCTGGCCCGGGTCAATCAGCTCATCATCGACCGCATGCAATCGAACGTGCCGCTGATTCCCCAGCTGGCGGGACATCTTGTGGCGGCCGGCGGCAAACGGCTGCGCCCGCTTCTCACGATCGCCTGCGCGCGCCTGTGCGGCTATGAAGGTAACAAGCATATCGGTCTGGCCGCTGCGGTCGAATTCATTCACACCGCAACCCTGCTCCATGACGACGTTGTCGATGAATCAGATTTGCGCCGCGGGCGGGACACCGCGAATGCGGTCTGGGGCAATCAGGCGAGCGTCCTGGTGGGCGACTTTCTGTTCAGCCGTTCCTTCCGACTTATGGTCGAAAGCGAATCCCCGGAAGTCCTCGACATTCTGGCAAACGCCTCTGCGGTCATTGCCGAAGGCGAGGTTGCACAACTGATCACCGCGAATGACATCGAAACCAGCGAGGAAGACTACCTCTTCGTGATCCGGTCCAAGACCGCCGCGCTCTTTGCTGCAGCCTGCGAGGTCGGGGCCCTGATTGCGGATCGCAGTCCGGCCGCAACCCAGGCGCTGGAACAGTACGGCGCAAATCTGGGGATCGCATTCCAGCTCGTGGACGACTATCTCGATTATGCCGCCACGGATGAATCCTTCGGCAAGGGCGTGGGTGACGATTTCCGCGACGGAAAGATTACGCTCCCGATCGTACTGGCCATGCGTCGCGGCAATGACGAGGAACGCGCGTTCTGGAAACGCACCATGGAAGACAGCGATCAGACCGAGGAAGACCTGATCCGCGCTATCGAGATCCTGAATGCGCGCGAAGCGCTTTCGGACACGCTGATCCGGGCCCGGGGCTACGCCGACACGGCCCGTGCCGCACTCACCGAGTTGCCGGAGGGCGAATACCGCACGGCGCTTGAGAACGTTGTCGATTTCTGCGTCGAACGGGCCTACTAGGTGCGCGATTGATCGGCCCGTTCGGGCCGTGACAGAAACTCCAACAGAACACTGAATAAGCGGTGCCGGTTGATTCCCAGGGTCCCGACATGGGCCTGGTCGGGCAGAATCACAATCTGCTTGTCGCGTGTGGCCAGTTTCAGAAAGAACTCTGCGATATCGCGTTCGGTCGCAATTCCATCATGCTCCCCACGCAACAGCAGGACCGGGCAGGTCAGCTTCGCAGGATCGACGATGGGCAGATTTGCGCACATGTCCAGATAGGTTCCCGTCGGCATGGTGTTGCCGTATTTCAGTTCGGCATCGGCAAAGGCATCGGCCACGCCGTCCTCGACCAGTCCTTCGCGGTCACGATTGAAGATCGAATGGAAGAACGCGCGATCGACATCGCGCACCGGTTCGCGGCGAAATTTTTCCAGACCTTCACGGCGCTTTTCGAGCGTCGGCGATCCCTCCCCGGTCCAGACAAATGCGTCGAGCGACAGTGACGCCACGCTGTCCGGATTTGTCGTGGCAAACAGTCCGGCGCGCAACGCACCCGAGGAGCTTCCGAAGAGATGGATCCGGTCGGCACCCGTTTCTTGCAGAACTATCGGCCATGCGGCTTCCAGGTCTCTTGCACCGCTGGCGATATCGGAATTGGAGTCCGTACGCGATGAACGACCGTAGTTCTCGTGATCCATGGTCCAGACATCAAAGCCACGCAGGGCAAACCAGTCCATCATCGAGTAGCCCGGCCTTCCCGGAACCTCGAGATCAAACCCCGTACGTGCGCTCAAAGACGATCCGTGCACCAGAAACAGAACCGGACGTGGCGCATCGCTCGCCGATGCCAGCGTTTTGCGAAACACAAACAGCCGGACATCGCCCTTCTCGGCCCAATATTCCGACGAACGAATTTCGGACTCTGTCATATCGACCTCAGCGGCAGCTACAAATAGGGTGAAAACAGACGGGCAACACCATCACGCAGACGCACCGGCATCGAGCGCTGATTGATATCCTGCAACGAAACCACCCGTGAGGCTTCGCGTTCGCTCACAAAGATATCCAGCAGTTGCGCCACAAGCTTCGTGCTCTGGCATTCCACGTTCAATTCAAAGTTTAAACGCAGGCTCCGAGGATCCCAGTTGGACGAACCCACCAGCGCCCAATCGTCATCCACGATCATCAGCTTGGCATGGTTGAACGGTGCCGGACCGAACCAGACATGGCATCCGTCCACCAGCAACTCGTCGAGCCGCGCGCGGACGGCCCAGTCCACAAAGCGCAGATTGCTGTTCTCGGGGAGGATAATGTCGATCCGCACCCCCCGAATGGCGGCCAGCCGGAGGGCGGAGACCAGAATCTGATCGGGCAACAGATAGGGCGTGAGAATGCAAATCCGGGTTCGCGCCTGGGAAATCGCCGCATGCAGAATCCAACGCATGCGGTCGATCGGCTCGTGCGGTCCCGAGGCAATCGCGCGCGCAGCGACGTCACCGTTGATCTCCGGGTCCGGGAACCAGGTTTCGCCTTCCAGCAGCTCCCGGGTTGTAAAGGCCCAGTCATCGGCGAACTTTTCCATCAGCTGGGAGACGACAGGGCCGCGAATTCGGAAATGCAGATCGCGCACTGGTCGCGCCGGAGCCTGCCTGATCAGATTGTTTCGAGAAATGTTGATGCCGCCGGTGAAACCCAGCTTCCCATCCACAACCAGGATTTTCCGGTGATTGCGCAGGTTGAGATACGGCATTCGCCAGGGCCAGAACGAATGCAGATAGCGGGCAAAGAGGATGTCGTAGCGACGCAGCATTCCCGATGTGGTGGGCAGGGAATAGAGCTGTCCAGCCCCGTCCACGAGAACCCGGACTTCGACCCCGCGCGCGCTCGCGCGTTCGAGCGCTTCGGCAAACTCGTGTCCGGCGCTGTCCGACCGAAAGATGTAGGAGGTCAGCGCGACAGAGCGTCGCGCATTTTCGATGGCCGCGAGCATCTCGGGATAGGCTTCATCTCCGTTTTTCAGAACCTCCACGCTGTTGCGCACGACAAGCGGATTGGTGGTCAGCGAATCCATGAGCCGCCGCCGCAATTGGCCAGGCGCGGTCATGTCACCTTCGGGAAGGTCGGCGATGAGAGACTGATTGGCCGAGAGCGCCGGGTTCCAACCCACCGGCGTGGATGACCCCGGACGTGTTCGCTCGGCCCGCCGCCGGATTCGATTGATCCCGAAGATCAGGTAGGCTACCGCACCGACAATCGGCGACAACAGGATCAAACCGACCCAGGCGATGGCGGCGCTCTCGTCGCGTTTGTGCAGGATCACAGACCCGACAAGCACGATGGTGATCACCGCCGCGGCAATCGTGGTGGCAAGAGGCCAGTAGAGGACAATCTGATCGATCATCTTGTTGCAGAGTCTTTCCAGGGTGTCGGACGCGATTTCCGAAAGCGGCAACAGGTTGGGTAACAGACCCGTGTGTGTCAGGGCCATTTATAGGAAACCTAGAGTATCCCAGAACAAACGCTGAAGAAGGTAATTTAAAATTCAACGGCGGTAAGGAAGCAGGCTCCTGTTCGGGCAAATGGCAGCGCAAGGGAAACAACTTTGGTGTCTGGTATACGAGTTGTGACAATGGATTTTCAGCTTCGGGCAGCTATCAGATGACCGGCCGCGCCAAAGGCTCTGGTGAGGGAGTTGATTCTAAGGGTAGACAACTCAAATTAACCATTGGGTACTAGTAACTTTGCATTGGGAAACCGTCCCTTATGACCGAAAATGGCCCTGCACCCATCAGGGAGGTTGTCGATGTCACTCAACGAGAAACAAACCCGGTTTGCCCACGCCTACGGGGTCTCAGCTGGACGTACCGTTGCAGCATCCTGAGGTCTTTGTGGCCAGTGATAGCTGCAACCTCCATCACGCCGAGATCTTTCTCGAAGAACCGTGTCGTTGCCTCATGTCTGAGATCATGGAGCCGAAGACCTGTTATGTCAGCTCTTCTGGTTGCACGGCGCCATAGTCCCTTCAAGGCCTCGGGGTGGATCGGGATCACCCTTCCAGAGATAGACCTTGGTAAGGCCTCGATGGTTTGTCGTGCCACTGGAGACAGCGGGACATCTCGGCTTGTTCCATTCTTGGTCACTGCGAGATGGACATAGTTCTGGTCGAGGTGGAGATCATCCCAATCCAGACCGAGTAACTCACCACGTCGCATGGCTGTCTCAATGGCT
>Ga0181558_10003741_pt1 | contig 13843 bp, 8 predicted proteins | sample 011ome_22_FD_133754 | JGI IMG/M metagenome (GOLD analysis project Ga0181558, IMG submission 133754) | Coastal salt marsh microbial communities from the Groves Creek Marsh, Skidaway Island, Georgia - 011507BT metaG (megahit assembly) | ecosystem: Environmental > Aquatic > Marine > Intertidal zone... | reverse complement strand
CCCAAAAGAATAAACATGCCCTGCGCCGCGCTTCTTGCCAGCACCTGCGGCGGCTTCAGCGGCGGCGGCAGGAAAGTGGCGCGTGAGAGCAGCACCTGTCGTCGTCGTGGTTTCGTCGGTGATCGTTCTTCTTCTTCTTCTTCTTCTTCTTCTTCGGTGGTGGTGAAAGCTTCCGCGGAAGAAGATGAACAACAGATTCGAGTCGTGATAGATAACGACCGAGTGGCGCGACAAATATCGGAGTTACCGATTAAAGACGTCGTCGGCGAGTGCTTGAGCGCGCTGTTCGGTGAGAACGGTAACGACGAGAAGGAGAACTTGAACGATTTGATTTTACAGGCGCCGCCGGGTGCCGGGAAAACGACGACGCTCCCGTTAGCGGCGCTGTTTTCGGTGCTCGGGAAAAAGTGGTTTTGGGAAACGAAAGGCACGATTGTCGTTTTGGAACCGAGACGGGTCGCCGCGCGCGCGGCGGCGGAACGGATGGCTTCGATATTGAACGAGAAAGTCGGAGAAACGGTCGGGTACCAGGTACGATTCGAGAGAGTAGTTTCTTCGAAGACGAAAATCGAGGTGGTCACGGAAGGCGTGTTGAAGAGCAGATTACAGAAAGATCCGAGTTTGCGAGGGGTCTCGATGGTCGTGTTCGACGAGTTTCACGAGAGGAATTTAGATGCGGATTTGAGTTTAGCGCTAGTTTTGAGAGCGAAGAGAGAGTTTGGGAGAATGGAAGATTTGAAGGTGTGCGTGATGTCGGCGACGTTAGGGGACGTGGCGGTTCGATGTCGGGAGTTGATGAGGAGGACGTTAGAAGGAGGCGACGATGGAAACGAAGCGCGGAGATATCGCTACGACGCCCCCATCGTGCAATCCGAAGGCAAATCATACCCGGTTGAAACGATATACGTTGGTGGTGGAGGCGTGAATGGTGCGTACAATAACAACGGCGTGGAAGATGTAGCTTTGAAGACTGTCCAGAGAGCTCTCGGCGATAGTCCGAACGGCGGAAACGTCTTGGTGTTCCTCCCTGGCGCGGCGGAGATTCGAAGAGTCGTCAAGTCGTTGAAAGACCGATTAGGGGATTCAAATTTTGAGGTTTTGCCTTTGTACGGGGCGATGCCAACGGAAGAGCAGAATTACGCCTTGACGCCTTCAAAAGTAACGCCCGCAAAAAGACGCGTCGTGGTATCGACGCCGATAGCGGAGTCTTCGCTGACTGTTCCCGGCGTGACCATCGTCGTTGACTCGGGATTAAGAAGAGCGCCAAAGTACGACCACAGTAAGGGCATGACGCGATTAACGACTGAGCGTGTTTCGATTTCGAGCGCGGACCAGAGGCGAGGACGGGCTGGTCGCATAGCCGAGGGTATTTGTTACCGAATGTGGAACGAAAGCAGCATGGCGACATCTTTTCAGAAAGAAACGACGCCAGAGATGTTAACCGCCGATTTAACGAGTTGCATGTTGACCATAGCCAACGCGCTCGATGGCGAATTGTCCACCCGAGACATTTTTTCGAGTTTGTCGACACCATCGTCATCATCACTATCTGCGTCTTCTTCTTCCTCCTCTGAGCAAGAAGATGTTGGCGGTTTGTCATCGTCGTCATCGAGTGTGCTGGCTTTCCTAGATCCTCCACCGGCTGGACCGGGTAAAAACGCGCTCAAACTCCTCGAAAAACTCCGCGCGATTGAAGTCGTCGAAGAAGACGTGGAATCCTCGAACGTCACATATTTTGTCTCCGAGAAAGGTAAAGCGATGAATGGTTTACCTTGTCATCCTCGCATAGGTGCGATGTTATTATTTGCAAGTCAAAGAGGAGCTGCGAGTACGCGTTTAGCGTGTCAGCTCGCGGCCGGTGTCGATAGCGATAAGAGCCTTTTGCGCGGAAGAGACGCTCCTTTGGATGCGAGAAGTTATGCCAGAGCGATCCAGGGACGAGATATCATAATATCTGATATCGGTGGTATTGGATCGATGAACGATAATAACGATGACGAGTACCGCAAAAAGCTTGGTAAGAAAGTCGGGGAACGTGGAATTGATGTCATACGCGTCCCGGTGGACGCGAAACTGCCGAACTCGAGCAAACGCTCAAAGAACATGAAGAAAGCACCAAAAGGGAAGAAAACGAGCGCAAAATCGGCAATAATCGACGCGCTCTCGAAATCGTACAACAGCGAGAGTAGCGGTGGCTCAAGCAGCGGCAGCTCCTCTTCCTTTTTGGATTACAACGTCGACTCGTTTGCGGTTTCTGAGGCTCGAAAATCTTCGCAGCAGTTGGCCAGGAACATTCGGAGTCTCGCCAACGACGCACCGGTTGCCGATATTCTGCGAATCGCAAACTCGGTTTCTACGGATATCGATTCGGATGGATTAAATGCGAACGAACCGGTATACGAAGAAATCTTCTGCGGCGCGAAACAGTTTGAAGCTTCGGTTTTGCTCGCCGCTGCTTTCCCAGATCGAATCGCTATTAAATCCGGTGGTAAGAGCGCGAATACGTTCAAGCTGAGCGGTGGTGGTGCTGCTTCTATTTCTGCCGATAACAGAGACGACCCGATTGCAAAAGCGGAAGCGTTAGTCATTTGCGAAATGTATGGCGGAAACGACGGGAATGGCGGTAAGAATGACATCATCAAGCTCGCGTCGCCTTTAACGAAAGACATTCTCACGGCTGCCGCGACAACAGATGAAAATCTGAAATTTTGTTTGAACGTATCCACAAAACGCGAAATATCGTGGGCGGAAAACTCAAACAAAGTTATCTCCAGAGAAGTGTCCAGGATTGGTGACGTTGTTTTGGACGAAAAAGTAATCGAAGCGACGGAAAGTGAAATGACGGAGGCAATAGTTGAAAGAGCGAAAAAGGTTGGCGTGTTTAGTTTCTTCAACGTGAGCGGGGATAAAAATCTCAACGCATGGTTAAAACGATGCGCTTTTGCGCACAGCTGTTCTCCTGACTCGTTTCCGGACTTGCGGGATAAGACTTTGACTAAAACAGCCGCCGAATGGCTTCCACAATGGGTCGTTGGGTGCGCTTCGAAACAAGACATCTTGAAAAAAACAAACTTGAGGCAGATTCTGGAAACTACCTTTGTTTCGCACGAGGACAAACAGGTGTTAGAGAAAACTGTTCCTGAGTCCATTCGTTTGCCATCGGGCACCCAAAAGAAAATAAACTACGAAAACGTCAGCGATAACAACGCTCCAGTTATCGAGTGTCGGTTGCAAGAGCTGTTTGGTCTCGCAGACACGCCCGTCATAGGCGGTAAAAAAGCCGAATTGCACTTGCTCTCGCCGGCGAGTCGACCCGTTCAAGTCACCACTGATTTAAAGTCCTTCTGGGAAGGACAATACGAAAACGTAAGGAAAGAGTTAAAAGGTCGTTACCCGCGGCATTATTGGCCGGAAAATCCTTTGGAGGCGGAGCCGACTGCTCGCGCCAAACCTCGCAAATAACGAACGTTACGAACGTTCGAGCATGATGGCATACAGAGATGTATTATTAATAGCATAAATAGAACATAGTGTAGAATAGAAATTTCATAGTAATATTACATGGTGCTCTTCCTTTGCACCGGCGCGATGTGCTCTAACGCTTCCATCGATAATACGCTCGCTCCTCTCACGACTACCATACCGAGCGGCGTTTTCTCCGCCGTCGAGTCGTTCACGCACTCGTCCAAGACTAAATTCAAAAACTGATCGAACCCTCGCAAAGTACCAATCACGCCTCTGTTTCCGTTCAGTTTTAGTTTCAGTTTTTTATCCATGTATCTGTTGATTTAAAAAGGAAAAGAAGAGCGGCGTGTTGTCAGCGTCTTTCCTTTTCCTATGACGATGCGCGCGCGCGCGACGAGAAACGACGCACAAAACGACAATCGACGGCGCAAGAGAGTGAAAGAATTCCAGAGAATTTCCCTAAAACAAGAAATAAAGACACCAAGCGACGAGACAAAACGCGTCGCGCGAAGATGTCGACGAAACGAAAAGACGAGCGAGCGTCGTCACGCACTGTTTTAATTCTGGCACTTGCACGCCCATGATTCCCGGGCGTTTATTATTGTTTTATTCACCTTTCTCTTCTAAAAAACTACTACTACACGCAGAGAAAGAATGCGGAAGAAATGATGAGAGAAAAGAGATCGTGAGAAACAAAAAATACAACACAAACAGAGAAGAAGAAAACTGTGATTAAGATTTTTAATAACTATCGACATCTACATGTATTAGTCTACCACTACTTCTACTACCGCGTCAAAAACCATGCACGACGCGCCGATGCCAGCCTCTCAAAGCTTTCCTCGCGATCGTCCTATACCTAATTTCTATGGCCAACCGCTCTCTCCACGAGTTGAAAACTCGAACGCGCCAGGCGCGGAGGACTTTTTGCGAAAGAGAGACTCTGCGAAAAGTATCGGCGATGTGTTCGTTGATTTCGCGTTCGCGATTGGTTTTGAGCGCGTCTCGTTTCGAGGACTCCGTTTCCGATTTCCATCCAAGGAAGGCGTTCAGTTTAAGCGACGTGTTGTGGAACTGCGTGGCTTTGACGTAGTCGTTGCGCATTTTTTTCGCCTCTTTGGCGTTTTTCAGCCAAACGCGCAAAACGTCCCGTTTCATTCGGATGTTTTCCATGTCGTACGGTTCGTTTACTTTCTCATCCCAGAGGCGCTCGCAGTTCGCAAACACGCGAAACAGCAGCTTTTTGTTGTATATTTTGATTTTCCACTGTTTTATGGCGAAGTGCAAAGAGTCTCTGGCAATTGGTCTCACTGAGTTTTCGAGAACTTTCTTTCTATCTTGTCTCCACTTCGCGTGCCAATACAAAGCCGAGAAGACTTTCGCCTTCATCGTTTTCGCTCTCCCTTCGACGAACTTTTCGATTTGAATCTCGCGATCGGCGCGCGTTATTAACCCTTTGCGCGTCTGTTCTCGCCACGAGGTGAAAAACAGTTCGAGTCTGTCGCGTTGGAGAATATTCACCGCGTTTCGCCATTTTTGTAAAAAGCGTTTCGCGACGTTCCTGTTGGCAAAAACCACCGCGATTTCCCGCGAAGTCGTCTTCGTTCGAGGTTGGTTTCTTTCCAGTTCACCGCCGGTTATCGGAATGCGATCGTCATCGTTGTATCTTTGCAAACGCGTGTGTTCGTACTTCTCAGCCAGTTTCTCTGCCTCTTGTGCTTTTCTCACTTTCCTCACCGCTTCTGCCGAAGCCTTCTCGCACTCGACCGATAACAGCGTAAACTTTCCGTACATCTTTTCCGCATGTATTAACGCGTTCGATAAGTGCGTCTGATTGACATCTTTTCCCTGTTGAAACATTACGAGAAGAAAATCAGACGCGTTTTCAGCGTCTTCGGCGACGTTTCGAGCAAATTCACACTCGTCTCTCAGTTCGTCGGCTCTTTGAATAGCCTCTTTTGCTTCTCGAAGTAACTGGTCAACCTTGGACTCTTCCATGACTTTTTTCGATGTCGCTTTTCTGTCGTCGTCCACATCGTCGGTAGCATCGGTCGATGATGTTGAAAACGAATCCCATGGCGCACGCAACGTCGCTAACGGTAGTAAACTTGTCAAGTAATTCCTCGCTGCTACGTGTTGATCTTTCCATCGCTCCATTTTTTTCCTTGCCGCGGATCCTTCGCTGCGAAAATATAGAGTCATTCGTTCATTTTCAGTTTTGCGTTTCCAAGCGTCCACGAAAACGACGAGTTCCCCTTCGCCATCGCCGCGGAGTTTACGTCTCGCGACTTCGACTTTGAACGCGGACTCATCTCTCGCCATTCGCCACGCGATGAATGTTTTTTTCAAAACAAAAGCCCGAACGAGTTTCTTCTCGGCTGTACTGATTGCACGTTTTGCCAGCGCCAACTCCCAACGCGCGAATGCGATCGATAGCGTCTTCTTATCCGAATCTATCGTTTTCATCGCCGCGACGTGCATGGACCGGTGTGAAAGTCTCGCGAACTTGCGCCAACGATTGAAAATATCGCGCAAATATCGTTGTCTCGCGTTTAATCCCAACGCTTCCAACGCTTCTCTTCTAGGCTGTAAAGAGGCGGATACGTCGCGCCAGTGATCAAAACTTCGCCGCAACGCGACGACACGTATAGCGTCGAGTTTTGTTCTCACAACGTCTCTCTTTTCTTTCTCTTTCTCTGTCCGTATTTTCCACGCGTTGAACATGATCGCTTTCGTTTCGATTTCAAATTCCGTCTCGACTAGTTTCGAGATTATCCTCTTGCGAAACTGCGTCGTCGTTTTGCTACCGCCCTCGCCGCCGCCATCGTACGCGTGTTTCTGTTCCAACTTGGACTTGACTTTACGCAAATTCACGATGGCATCGTTCATTTTCTTCTTTCGAAGCGCAATTTCTTCGGACGCTTCGATGTTTGCTTGTATTTTTAATCGCAAGTTTTTCAACATTTGCGCCTGTCGTTGCGAAATCGACACCGGTTGTTCGAACATTTGCGCCCTGTCTCTCAACGTCGGCGATCGAGGCGACCTTTGCGGCGACCGGGAAGGACCTTTCGTCGTCGTCGATACCGGTGGTGGTGCAGACTTTTGCCGAATCAACGCCGATGCCGTTTGAAACTCTTCCTCCTTCTCTTCTTCTCCCTCTTTTTGTTGTGTGCGATACGGCGTGTACTTTGGCAACGGCGTCGCAACCTTCTTCTTCGTCTTCTTCTTCTTCGCGTCGTCGTCCTCGCTCGCGTCTTCAAAACTCGGCGTCAACTGCCTCGGCATCGTTTCCAACGCGCCAACTTTCGACGTCAGCGACGACGACGCGAATGCCTGCTGTCCTCTTTGTTGCTGCGGAAACGCGGTACTCGTCGTCGTTCCGCCACTTCTCGTCATCGGCGGCGACGGTTTCCTCGCGTCTGTTTGTTTTTGCATCAGACGAATTCTCTCCTTGACGGAAAGCATCGGAGAGTCCTCGAAGTCGTTCTTGTTCGGGGAAGAAGCCGACGCGCCGCGCGTCATCATCATCCCGACCGGCAACATCGTCATTACCGGAGGCGACGTCGGTGGAAGGTTGTTGGAAGACGACGGATCGTTATCATCATCATCATCATCATCATCAGGAGAAGAAGAAGAAGGAGAAGGAGACATCTCTCCTCTCCGATTTCAAATCTCTCTCTCTCTCTCTCTCTGTTCTTTTTCTTCGTCTTCGTCCTCTTCAACGCGCGTTCGCGGTGCGACGACGAGAAGAACAGAGACGACGAGCGAGCATCTCGCAAAGTCGTTCTTCTTCTTCTTCTTCTTCTTCTTCTTATTCTTCTTCTTCTTCTTCTTTTGCGCAAAGTGTTTGTTGTTTGTGAGAAAAAAGAGCTTTTCTCTCTCTCTCTCTCTCTTTTTTTTGTTAACAACGAACGGCAAAAAAAATAACGACTTTTTCTAAGGGAAAAGGCCTCAAATTTTCACTCCAGAGAGGATATAAATATTATTAATTTTTAACCCACACAACGACGACAACGACGAACGACAACGTAAATAGCCTTTCTTTGTTTACGACCGACCTTTATTTACATGACACCCGCCGCGCCACCGGTGTTGTTGTTCGTCGCGACGAGGAGGAGGAGCAAAATACCACCACCGCGCAGCATTTTTTGTTGCCGATACCGTTCTCACCACCATCGCTCAACGTCTTCTGTTTCTTCTAAAAACAACGACATGACTTTTGTTGCGGAGAGAAGGAAAAGAGCGGCGCTCGTTATTCTCAGAGGGACTCCTTTCGGGTTTGCGCCGCGAGAGACGACGACGACGACGACGACGACGACGACCAGATGGAACGACGACGCGAGCAGCAACAGAAGAAAGGATTCGCGTTTTTTAAGTTTCCGCGGCGGCGGGGAGACGTCGTCGTCGAGTGGACTTCGTTCTATTCGCAGCGTTCGGTGTTGGGCGAATCGCGACGAACGACAGGAGAAGAAGAATTTGTTTTTTACGAGCAGCGCGACGACGAGTGGGAGGAAGGAGGACGAGCGCGTTCATCATCATCATCATCATCATCATCATCATCATCATCATCATCATGGTCGTCGTCGCGTTCTTTGTCTTCAAACGCCGACGACGAGAAGGAGAAGCGTCGCGAACGGGACGTCGTTCGCGTTTCGCGCCTTGGCGGATAACGACGAGACTTTGTTATCTTCGACTTCTACTTCGGCGTTGTCTTCGACTGGGGAGGACGATGAAGATGAAGACGAGGACGAGGACGATGAAGACGAAGACGAAGAGGGCGGGTACAACAAGACGAAACATTGGAATCCTACGAAACACGCGAGCAATAGTTTGAGCAACGATGATACCAACAGTGGCAATAATAGTAGTAGCAGCAACAGTAGTAGTGGTAGTAGTAGTAGTAGTGAACAGAAAGAAGGCGCGGTAGAAGAAGGCCGCGGCTCCCGAGAACGACCACCGAAAGCGTTAGAATCGATCGAAGGGAACGTCTTTCGCGATCGCGAGCGTTTAAAATCGGACAAGGATTTCGACCGCGTGAAAAAGAACGGGAGAGCGCTGAACTACTCGTGCATACGAATAAAAGCGGCACCAAACGACGGCGTGCCCGGCGCGACTGGATGCCATCGAATCGGAATCGTCGTCCCGAAGAAACAATTAAAGCGCGCCGTGGATAGAAACCTGTGCAAACGACGCGTTCGAGCCATCTTTCGAACGAACAAAGACAAGTGGCCGAAAACGGAGAGCGGTTCGCATCTAGATTTTATAGTTTTCGTCAAACAAGAAGCTTTAGAAGGTGGCTTTAAGCAGTTGGAGAAGGAAATGTTCTCGTTCGCGAGCGATTACACGGAACGAGAGATGAAATCAAAGACGAGTAAAGCCAGGAACGCGGCGAAATTTGCCCGAAACAACGCCGCCCGAAACGCTCGTCAGCGAGGGAATAACAGTACCGCCGCCGCCGCCGCCACCGATGACGACGCCGACGACGACGACGGCGCAAAGTCAAAAAAAGAGAACAACGATCCATCAAACGTCGCTCGATGATCTCTCTCTCTCTCGTCTCGAAATTGTACTTAGCAGAGCGCGCGTTGCAGAAGAGCACACCCACGTGTAATACATTAAAAGTCTTCATTTTTTTTCTTTTCCCACAACACGCAAATCAAAAGAAAGAGAGGAGGGTTTCACGTACATTCTTTGTCCCTCCTCACTTTTTACGCGCTTAACTACAAAAATGTTGCGCAAACTCGCATCAAACATCCGCGCGAACACCGCGATGTTCGCGTCCACTTCTTCTTCGCATTCTTCTTCTTCTCACGTGTTGAACAGAACGTCGCTGCTTCTGTCGTCTTCGTCTTCGTCTTCGGTGGTTGTTGTGCGCAACGAAGGCGTTTCAACTGCGTCGCGAACCTCTTTGTTCCCGGCGATGATGGAAGAACAACATCATCATCAACATCATCAACAACATCAACAACAACAACGCGACATTCAAAATCAAAATCAAAATCAAACGAGAGAAGACCGATACGGGAAATCTAGCGGACCGGTCGCGAAACTGCTTCACTTGATTTACACGCATCAGCCGATCGATTCGCAGAGTTTGTACCAGTTAGCGGTGGAAAATCGAGTCGAAGTGCACAGTCGCAGACACATGAAAACGTTGCTCCAACAGATAAAGAGTCGAAAACAGTTTAGAAATAACGACGAAGATAAAAAGAACAAAAACGCGAGGGGGCAGAAGAAACGATTCGATGGTTTTATAAAAGCAGAGCGACCGTTTGACGCGTCCGGGAAGATGACGAAAGTGACGTACACGTTTAGCGTAGAAGAGAAAGGGAGGAAACATTTGGAGAAGTTGGGGTTGATTGAAGCGCAGATGGAGGAAGATCTCGGAGACAATTAATACTAGCAACGGCGAGTAGTCGAAAAAAGAATAGTCAACGACGTTTTTCAATTTGAAGTCTATACGCGCATCTATTGCAGCTGCTACTAATCAACTCTTTTTTACATTTACGCTTGAACGAGGCGTTCTGAGTCGGTGTCGTTCGCGACCGGGTTCAGAAAAACATCATTATTAGTGTCGTCGTCTTTGGCATTTTTTAATCTCTCGGCTTCGGCGCATAAGCTTTCTACCAACGCAACTGCCTGCCTCGCCTCCGCTTCGGCGTCTGCGGCTTCTCTTTCCGCCAGTTCCGCTTCGTTTGCGGCTAATTCAGCGTATTCGAACGCTTCTCGAGCTTCCTTCGCGGCTTGCTCCGCGGTTAAATACCGCCCGTCGTAGTAAAATACCGGCGGTAACTTTTCCAACTCTTCTTCGATTTTCCTGCGTTGCATCGCTTTGGACAATTTCTTTGTTTGTCCATTCTTAGCGCGCGGTCTTCGCGGTCGTTTCTTCGTCGAGCCGTTCTCGTTGCTATTTGTTCCTCCTCCTCCTCCTCCTCCTCCTCCTCCTCCTCGCTGTTTGAGCTCATCGTCTTCTCGCGAGTCGGCGTCTTCATCCCTTCCTTCTTCCTCTTCTTCTTCTTCGTCGTCGTCTTCGTCGTCATCCGACGACTCTTCCTCCGATTCGCTCTCGTCCTCTTCCTCCTCTTCCTCCGTGTCCTCACGGCTCCCTTGTTTATTTCTATTTTTAATCGGTTTCCCGTTGACGTCCACCAACGCCACGTACTTCATGTGTAACCGTCCACTCTTATCTCCGGGAACAGTCACTCGATCTCTTCTCACTTTACCTTCCTTCCCGAGTTCCGTCAACCTCTGCGGCACTCGTTGCTCCCTCGCGCCTTTGCACACCTCGAACAAACTCCCGAACCGATACTTTCCCAGCAACCCGTCCTCGTCCTCTTCTCGAAACTTCTCGATGCAATAATTCGCCACTTGATCGATAGTTTTCCCGTCTCTCTCTTCCAACCCGTCTTCGTGTCTGTCGTATTCTATATTCAAACACTCCAATATGAATCTATCCAACGAGTTCAACAGCGCGTTCGTAAACGGTTTCAGCTGGTACTCTTTCTCTCGCAACTCGTTTTCTCTCTTGTTCGATTCGTACGAGTGTCGAAACCGAGGCGCGCGAAACGGCTCGTTCTTTTTCGTGATTTCCGTTTTGATTTTCTTCAACCCTTCCGCGTTGTTCTTGCTCTCTTTAGAGAGTTTCAGCCAGTGCGATTTGAGCTTCGCTCTGATCGCTTTAGCGATATTCGCGCTCGTCGTTCCGTTATTAATAGAATGAGCGTTCAATCGGTGCCACGCGTATCGCGAATCGTTGCACATTCTTTTCCACTTTCCGACGCCGTATTTTCTCACCGCGGAGAAAAAATCCTTCTCAATTTCCGGGTCCTCGAGAGAAAATTTCTTCATCTTCGAAGACGACGACGTCCCGTTGTTGTCGTTGTTGTTATCGTCGTTCTCTTCTTCTTCTTCTTCTTCTTCCGCTAAGAGAAGAGAGGAGGTGTTCGCATTCGACGCTTTCATTTTTTTTTTTTTTAATTCTGACGAAGTTTTTCTCTCGTTTCGAGTTTTTCTTTAAAAAAAAATACACACGACACACCACGCAAAAAATACACGAAAAAAGCCTCAAGAGAGAGTCTCCGAGAAGAAGAGAGATGCGCTGCTAATAAAACATCATGTCCATCCACGGCTTTCCGATGACGTTTCTCGATCGCTTGAATAATGAGGACGACGACGAGGACGACGAGACGACGAGAAAACGGAAGCGCGACGACAACAACAACAATACGACGACGACGACGACGATAATAACTACGAGAGGGAGAAGGAAGAAGAAAGAAGAAGAAGAAGAGACGTCGCCGATGTATGCGTTTTTAAACGGGTACGCGGACATCGTCGAACGGTTCGTGTTTTCGAAGCTCGATGGCACGAGTTTGCGGCTGCTCTCGCGAGCGAATAAAGAGATGAAGCGCGCGGTCGAGAACGCGAGAGTGTGGACGGCGAAGAGTAGAACTGATCGAAAGTTTAGCACGCAGTTGAGAGCGAGAGATATACAGACGAGAGAGCTGTTGAGATACGCGTGCGAGAAGGACGAGTTGAAGAGATGCCACAGACTCGTCGGTTTTTTCGCGGCGAAAGGCAACTTGGAGTGCGTCAGGTATCTCTTGGAGGAACTATTTCGTTTCACGTGGGGGTGGCAGGATAAGAAAAACGCGTACGGGACGATCGCGGCGGCGCAAGAGGGGCATTTCAAGGTGCTGAAATACTTGGTGGAAGGCGGGTGTCACTTGAGCGAAAGAGTGTGCTCGGAGGCGAGCGGCATTGGTTCGCTCAAAATGTTGAGATACTGTCGAAATCACTTCGCACCTTGGAATCACAGATGCATCGAGCGCGCCGCGTTGAACGGGCACACCGATATCGTCAAGTTTCTGTTGAAACACAGAGCGCCTATTCGTTCGGCCAACCCGGCAATTTTTGCAGCTGAAGGTGGCCATTTAAACCTCGTGAAGATGTTCTACGACGGCGGCGTCGTGTTTGACGAGAGAGTCGCGGAACAAGCGGCGGAGATGGGACACTTGGAGATTTTGAAATTCGTCGTCGAGAAAGAGTTGCCGTGGCACCCTCACAGTTGCATGCAAGCGTGTTCACGTCCGAGTGAATACGTCAGAGACGAGTATTACGAAGAAATCGAGGTAATTAAAGAGCGACACGCCGGGTGTCGCGCATTCATTCTTAGTATTTTTCCGATGATGCTCGTGGAAGACGGCATCAACGATATCGACGAGGACGACGACAGCGACAGCGACGATGGCGAAGAAGACGACGAATAAAAATGCGAAAGAGACAGGAAGAGAAAGAAACAAAGACGAATATAAATACACTTTTACAATAAAAAACACCTACTGCTCATCATCATCATCATCATCATCATCGCAACAACTCACTTCTTTTTCCTTTTTCCTCCACCGCCGCCGCTATCGTTATTATTACCTTTCTTATTATTGTTGCCCTTACTATCGTTCATGTCCTTCTCAACTTTTTCCATCTCTAAAAACAAATCATCGTCTGGCCCCGCGGCTAATTCTTCGTACACTCTTTCAATCGCCGCCTCGACGATTTCATCCGGCTCTTCCATCACCGCCTCGTGTTTTGAACCGTTACTTTCAATTTCTTTCGTGACAATCAACACGGGATTCAACGGCGCGTACACTAAATAGCGGCATCCAGTCGCGTCGCTATCGAAAGTGACCAACTCTGTCGCTTCCTGCGGTGCCTCGTCTCGTCCTTGGTCCAACTCTAAACAATCGTCGTAGTCGGCGCGAATCGGTCCTCTCACCGTAAAGCACAACGCCGACCGCTGCAGCAACAATCCTTTCTTCGCCAGCGCTAACTGCATGTCAGGTAAAATCTCGTTCAACTCTTTATCGTCGATATCCGACAAGTCTTCGTCTTCACTGTTCGCTTCGCCTCGCAAGACATCGATTGGAGCGTCCAGCGGTAACACCACGCACCGAACGTTCCCGCTTTTATCCGTGACGCGCGCTCTCAACATGCACTGCAAAATTCGAGTGTTTTTACCGTCGTTGGATTCTTCGACCACTTCGACTAAAGGCATCGCCGGTGTTTTCAATCGCTCGTCGCCGTACACGTTCTCCGAATCCACCACGCGCGCGCATCGCGTTTTGACCGTTCTCGTTTCTCTTTTCGCGTCGTCGTCAAAAAAACAACGCGTCGCGGCGTTCACACCAAAAACGACGTTAAAGTTGTTGTTGTTGTTGGGGAAATGAGGGGAAATGCCGTTACGAAAACACTCGTTTCTTCTGACGGCGCACCCCCCCCGGGAGAGATTCTTTTCTTTTAAAAAAGGCATCATCGTTCCTCTCTTCTTCGATGAGACGAACGACGCATCTCTCGAGAACGATGATGATATCATCGACAT
>Ga0181558_10003740_pt1 | contig 13849 bp, 15 predicted proteins | sample 011ome_22_FD_133754 | JGI IMG/M metagenome (GOLD analysis project Ga0181558, IMG submission 133754) | Coastal salt marsh microbial communities from the Groves Creek Marsh, Skidaway Island, Georgia - 011507BT metaG (megahit assembly) | ecosystem: Environmental > Aquatic > Marine > Intertidal... | reverse complement strand
GTTAATCGCTACATTGCTTGGAATCGAGAACGAAATACCATTCGAACCGCCGGTGCTGCTGAGAATTTGGGAATTAATTCCAATGACTTCGCCATCCAGATTGAACAGCGGCCCACCGGAGTTTCCCTGGTTGATGGCGACATCAGTCTGAATGAACGCCATATAGTTATAGGAGGATCTACCCGGCACAGATCTGCCCTTAGCGCTCACGATGCCAGCAGCCGCAGAAAACTCAAGCCCGAAAGGAGAACCAATTGCCAACACCCATTCACCAACACGCAAGGCGTCTGAGTTTCCAAAGGCGACATGGGGAAGGTCAGTCGCATCCAGTTTGAGAACCGCCAGATCCGACGGCTCATCAAGACCTATAACTTTGGCATCGAAAACTCTTCTGTCATTTAGAGTTACTTGGATTTCATCGGCTCCAACCACCACGTGATTGTTGGTAATGACATAGCCATCTTCGGAAACTATAAATCCTGAGCCCACCGCGGCACGTTGGCGCTGCTCGGGGAGCCCTTCGATCTCCAGATCAGGGATGTCTTCAGGATTCAGGCGACGCAACAGCTCCTCTATTTCCGAATCGGGACTCGGGGCGCGAGCTGCTACCCGTCGCGTGGTGGAAATTTCGACGATTGAGGGGGCGTTTTTCTCCACCAGGTCAGCGAAGTTAGGCAACTCGGCAGCGGCAAGAGTGCTTGAGAAGCTTAAGAGGACGCCTGAGAACAGGCAGAGACAGGCAAAACCCGCCAGGGCATTAGAGCCTGCAGAGAATATACGATGAAAAATAAAGCGCTTAGATGTATGCATAGTACTTCCTACGTCAGCAACAACCAGTTTCGATCAGGGGTTTATCAAAACCCGTCTATCCCCGTCCATGAACTCGCTGATTCCCGGAATGTGACGCCGTGAACTTTAGCATATTGCAGACTTGGGCGTGCAACGACTAGTCACCACGACAAAAGAGGTTTGGCACCGGCTTAGGGGCTAATCGGGTGATGCAGGAAGGTCGTTTACCAATCTGTATAGCGGGGAGTCCTGAATATGCTCCATGCGCACAGGCTCAGCTCCATCGAAACTCATGCTTTCGATGTAATCACGCAGCCGTTGCTGTGCTTCAGGGTCGACGGTGGCCGGGAGGGTTTCCGCAACCAGAGTTTCCGCAACCAAGGTTGCCGGCACCGCTAGCGGCGCTGCCTGAACGTTGCTCGGAGCCTCTTGCGCCAGTTCAGAAGTAGGCATACTACCTGCTGGATCAGGCTGCAGCGTGAGCACCGCAAGCACTGCTACGGCAGCGGCTACTGCCAGTTTGGTGAGTTGTTGCTGCCAAGCGCTGAAGCGCTGTGGTTCGGCGCTATAGGCCGCTTCGTCTGCCAGCGCAGCGGCCACGCCGCTGGCAACCGCTGTCGACACAGGCGTGCCCTGCTCATGCATCACCGATTGGGCCAGGTGATAACGCTCCCAAATTTCCATCGTTTCGGGACTTTCGGCAGCGGACTTGAGCAAGCGCCGTAAATCAAGATCGTTTGCTTCGCCATCCATGAGCGCGGAAATAGCCTCAGCGTCACGGTCAGCGGTGTGAGTTGGGGGAGTAACGGAGGCAGTTTTAATTTTGTCGACCATACGTTCAACTTAACTCTATCTAATTGTGTGATTCTACTTGAATCGGGTTGGTGAAGCGCATCTTGAGTCTTGCCCGGGCGCACCTCACATAGACCTTATCTCTCTGATATGACTTACTTCGATAAGCTCTCTGGTTGCTCTTGGTCAATTTAGCCAACCACCAAGCCCAGAGTCTAGCAACTCACTCTCAATCAGACCCTGCTCATGACAAAAAGTTCTACAGCTTGAACAAAAAACCGCAATCAAGCTCAAAGCAGTTCCCTGATCTTCTTGTCAATCGCTTCCCGCGCCCGAAATATGCGCGAGCGCACGGTGCCAACCGGGCAGTCCATCACCTCTGTGATGTCTTCATAACTTAGCCCCGAAAACTCCCGCAGTGTAAACGCAGTCCGCAAGTCCTCAGGCAATTCCTCAACAGCTGTATCGATGGCGGCCTTGAGTTTAGCAGTGGCCAGACTGCCTTCAGGGGTTTCAATTTCCCTCAGCACCGTGCCAAGTTCAGTGACTTCGGCTTCATCCACCTCCAGGTCCGTGGCTGGCGGGCGCCGGCTTCTGGACACCAGGTGGTTTTTCGCTGTGTTAACTGCAATACGGTACAACCAGGTATAAAAAGCGCTATCCCCTCGAAACAAAGGCAGAGCACGATACGCCTTGATAAAAGCTTCCTGGGTCACATCCTCTACTTCCTGGGTATCTTGCACGAATCGGCCGATCAGCGCTGCAACCCTGTGCTGATAGCGCAGCACCAAAAAGTTGAAGGCATTTTTATCTCCCGCCAAAACCCGGTCAACGAGCTGTTGGTCAGTCGCGTCTGCCATTCGCCTTGTCCATTCTTGTTTCTCTTCCCTTAAATTTCGCGCCGACGACAGTGACTTAGCTCACTCATTGATCACTCTTCCCGAGGGCTGCGCAGGCCAATCTACAGGAACCCTCAAGGCGAATCTGACAGTCGCAGCGTGCAAAAGTTCGCGGAAGCGATAAAATTACTCCCATTCTACTAGACCTTCGCTCCTCTTTCGCACCTCTGAGGCGGCGCCGTCAATCTAGAAATTGCCTGCAGCCGCTCTAATCGAGAGCATGACACCGCGCGCGGTGGAGCGACAGCTTTTTGGTTCTTGTCATTATAAACTTATAAATTACAGTGAGTTACAGATTATTCATGGAAGAGCACAAGGCCTCCGAGGGGCACGCAACAGACATTTTGATCATCGGCAGTGGCGCGGCAGGGCTGACCCTGGCGCTACGCACGGCAGACTTCGCCCGCGTCACGGTATTAAGCAAAGGCGATCTGCAGGAAGGCGCCACGTTTTATGCCCAGGGCGGCATTGCTGCGGTGCTAGACGACTCGGACAGCGTCGATTCCCATGTGCAGGACACCCTCAAGGCAGGCGTGGGCCTGTGTCACAAGAACGTAGTCGAACATGTGGTCGCGAACAGCGCCAGGGCCGTGAGCTGGCTGGTGGACCAGGGTGTACCGTTTACGACCAGGGATGCCGTCGAGGCTAACCCGCCACCTGCTGCGCTGGTGGCGGACCTGACATCGCTGCATCTCACCCAGGAGGGCGGGCACAGTCATCGCCGCATAATCCACGCGACTGATGCCACTGGCAAGGCTGTGTTCCAGACGCTCCAGCAGCGCGCACAGGAGCATCCCAACATTAGCCTGCTCGAAGGCTGTACTGCTGTGGATTTAGTGACACAACCTGCTCCGGGGAGCTCTGGGCGCACCTGTGTCGGGGTCTATGTCCTGAATCAAGTCAGCAACAAGGTCGAGGTGATCCGATCACGATTCGTCACCCTGGCTACCGGCGGCGCCAGTAAGGCCTATCTCTACACTAGCAACCCCGACGGTGCCAGCGGTGACGGCATTGCTATGGCCTGGCGCGCGGGTTGCCGCGTTGGCAACATGGAATTCAATCAGTTCCACCCCACCTGCCTTTATCACCCGCACGCCAAATCATTCCTGATCACTGAAGCCCTTCGCGGCGAAGGTGCCCTCCTGGAGTTACCGGACGGATCGCGCTTTATGCCCAAATTTCATGATCTGGCGGAACTGGCACCCCGGGATATCGTGGCGCGGGCTATCGACCATGAGATGAAACGCTTGGGCTGTGATTGCGTGTACCTGAACATTACCCATAAAACAGCAGATTTTGTTAAAGAGCATTTTCCAAACATCTATAAGCGCTGTCTCGGCTTTGGCATCGACATCACCACCGACCGAATCCCAGTGGTGCCTGCGGCCCATTACACCTGTGGTGGGGTGGTAACCAATGAGCGCGGCGAAACAGATATCGCTAATCTTTACGCTATCGGCGAGACCAGTTTCAGCGGGCTACACGGAGCCAACCGCATGGCGAGCAATTCCCTACTCGAATGCTTCGTGGTCGCTTTTAGCGCGGCCGAGAGTATCAGGTCCAAGCTCAAACAGACCGAGCTGGTTTCGCACATCGCGGCCTGGGATGAATCCCGGGTCACCGATTCCGATGACGAAGTACTGGTGTCACATGATTGGGATGAGATCAGGCGTTTTATGTGGGACTTTGTGGGCATCGTTCGAACCACAAAGCGACTGGAGCGAGCCCATAGCCGAATCCGGCTGATTCGCGAAGAAGTCCGGGACTACTACATCAAGCATCGCGTGACCAATGACAATCTGGAATTGCGCAATCTGGCGCTGGTGGCAGAGCTCATCATTCGCTGTGCATTGCAGCGCAAAGAGAGTCGCGGGCTGCATTTCACCCTCGACCATCCGGAAATGCTGGCTGCACCCGAGGATACCCTGCTCACGCCCTAGGGCGATGATTCGGGACTCTCAAATCGCAGATAGCGGCGGAGCCTGCGCGACTGCAGGTCGCTGAGGCTATCTGGGCAAATCAGAAGCACTTTCGGGCACACTTCACCTGTCTCAGCAGCGTTAATCTCCCGATTGAAAACCAGTACGATTAACAATTCACTGGCGAAGATCACAGTGGGGGGCTGATACTGTCTCTCACCCTGCCGACTTTCCAGAACCCACAAGTGCCGGCGGATTCGAGCGCGCAGGACTCGAATCGCAGACCCGGATAACTCGGCACCGACTCTCCTCGCGCCACAGAGACCCAGAGTCAGCAGAGATGGCGCTAGCAGGCTGGCCGGCAACTCAGTCAAACACAGCGCGAGACTTGCCCAGAGGTGAACAAACAGCAGGAACTGCAGAGCCAACCGGGAAGGCCTGATGTCGAGCTCGAACACATGAAGAACTCACTGGAATTAACTCGTTCCAGCATAGACCTGGTTAGCCTTGTGCGCGAGAATTCGCTCAATCATTGACTTGAATCTGGCTTCAGAGGGTTCCACCCTCTCCAAAAACCAGTTCCATAAATCCTGGTCTTCCTCAGCCAGTAAATCGCGATATAACAATTGATCTTCAGTGGAAAGGTTTTCGAATACTTCCGTTGCGAATGGCACCAGCAGAAGATCCAGCTCAAGCATGCCACGGCGGCTATGCCAGAATATTTTTTGCTTGTTCAATTCAGTCATATAATAACCAGAAATTCAGTGCCGATTCGAAGATGGCGCATTATGCGTTAATCACGAAGAGTGATCTATCTTCAACGTTGCTTCGCAGTATGTTGAATAGTCATTCGCCGACCACCATGCTAACCAGACCTGCTGGCTCAGCTTGACTCGCCGGTTCATTCGTTTACCAGAGGATTAAGATGCAGATTTTTAAGCTGACGGAGTATGAGTACGTTCAAGTCAGCGGCCCGGATGCCCTTGCGTTTTTGCAGGGTCAGGTTACTTGCAATATGGAAATGCTGAGCGCAGATCGCTGTCTACCTGGCGCCTTATGCAACCTCAAGGGCCGAGTCGTAGCCGATTTCCTCGCGGTGTTGGTAAATGACAAATGCTTCCTGCAAATCACGGCGGGCAATGCGGAGAAAGTGTACGCCACGCTGAAGAAGTATGCGGTTTTTTCAAAGGTGGAGCTCAGCCTGGACGCTGGGCCGGCAGCGGTGCTAGGCGCAATCGATGTAGGTAGCGAGCAATCCCAACCGCCGCAGATTGCACAATGCGATTTGCCTCCCTGGCCACAACAGCCTGGTTCTGTGACGACAGCTGACCGGATCTATTCGATCAGGCTACCGGGCCCGGACCCTCGATACCAGATCTGGTGCTGGGATGAAAAGCAGGCGGCAATTCTTGCTGGCAGCCCTGCCAGCAATCCAGAACAGTGGCTACGTGCCGAGATACTCGCGGGCGTTGTTCACGTCACTGCTGAGATGAGTGAGCAGTACACTCCCCAGCTGCTGAATTACGACCAGTCAGGTGTGGTTGATTTCAAGAAAGGCTGCTACACCGGGCAGGAAGTAGTCGCGCGAATGCACTACCGTGCCCAGGCCAAGAAGCGGCTCTACTTGTTGCAGGCATCAGCAGACGGAACAAGGCTGTCAACCGACAATGAAGTGCAGTTAGGAACTGGAGCTGACGCTGGCAGGGCTGAAATATTGATTCATGTGGATTCTTTAAATACAGAGCAACCCGCTGTTTTATTGGCAATTTTACCAACATTATTTGACTCTGAAAAACCCCCGATCTGGCTTTCTAAAAACCCTGAAAAAAATCTACAAGTACTGAGCTTGTCCTATGCTGAGTGAGGAATCTGCCAGCAGAGCAAGGACGAAAACAATGTCACCAAGGTTTAATTCTATCGACATTTGGAACGTTTCGTCTGGCACCGGATATTGAGAGTCACCAATCAATTAGCGGTTTGTCGAGGACCGACTCGCGAAATTGCCCTAGATTTGCTCTCTATTAAGCATTTCTTGAGCCTGTGCTTCTGTGGCAATAAAAACAGTATCACTGCTCAAACCATTAACTCCTAAAGAATATTCAGGATGACAATGTGCGGTCACCACGTACAGAGTTTCATTTTAAGACACGCTGTTAACGGCATCTTGGACAGTCTTGCCGTTCGCAGGACCCAAATCAGTATCAACTACCGGTGTTGCTTCAGAGCCAACAGTGATTCCTATATTTGGGACCGGCCTGACAAAGTTATCTGATAGGACAAAAACATTCTCAGTTATAGCACTAAGCTATTGGGGTTAATCAGCGGGGCGGGCGAACATGAAAAAAGAATTGATGATATGAAGGCCAAAGCGCCTGAATAGTCCAGTTTCCCGCAGCGTATTCTCCTTCCTCTCAGGTGTCTATTGAGTGGAGAGAGGTTTATTTACGGTGGCCTGGACCCATCACCCACGGCTCTGAAAAGGGCCATTAGTATGTCATGGGAGCTCGGTGGCTGGCTGCTGACTCCCATGATAGAAAAATTCGGGATGGAGAAATTTCAGGGCATGAGACAACTGATTGGCAGGGAAATTAAAACAACGTTTGCCAGTTCTTAGGCGCAGGAAATCTCATTGCGTGAAATGCTTTAACAAGGTGATCAAAGCCTATGCCAAGCAGGCGACAGGAGAGGAATACTTGGTCTGCCCGCACACATAGGTCTGAAAAATATCTGTCCGGATGCTTTGCCTCGATCGTCAGATCCCTAAGGCCCCAGGCAGCGGTTGCCTCACACTGCTCCTGAGGAATCCGCGCTTATTCATTGTGGAGCAGAGGCTTAATCTGGTGGGGCGTCTGATGCGCCGCTGGAAACTAGAAGAGACATTAGAAGCTTGGCACAAAAGTCGCTGCACCAACCAGCCAGATTAAGGCATTGCGCCGGCGACCCGCACCCGATTTCAATTCATTGCCTAAAGGCTTTTTAGGCGTTCGTCAGAGTATAAGGCCAGCATCAACTGGTCTTTGATGGAAAGGCGTACGCCCTTGCCCGCACCAGCAGGGCCTACTTCGGCATCGCCGCAGTAACTGCCAAAGACGCGGTCCCAGAAAATAATGTCACAGCCGTAGTTGGAATCTGCCTGACGGCGCTCTAAAGCATGGTGACAATGATGCTGCTGCGCTGTAGCGAAAAACCAGTCCCAGACAGGCATTGATACCATCGGCAAGTTGGCATGGTTGAACTTACCGTTCCACATGCCGAAGGCCGCTGAAACGATAAACACCTCATCGCTGGCACCCATCAGGGCCAAAGCCATTGGTGTGCCCAGACCGAGCGCTAGATATTCGAGCGGATGGGTTCGGTTGCCGCGCATGGCGCTCATCTTGGTCAGGTGGTGGTGCGTTGCATGCATGCGCCACCAGAACAGGGATTCATGCTGAATCCGGTGCAGCCAGTAGTAGAAAAAGCTGGAAGTGAAGCGAATAACCAGCATGGCGCCGATGAGGCCGAGTACGGTGTTTGGCTGGAACTCAATTTGCAGCGGAGACACATCGCGCAGGGCGAGAAACCCCTCGGAAACGGGTGTGCGATAAAGGTCGGAGATGATGGGCCCCCAGAGTAATCCACCCGAAGCCATCCAGAACACGTCCTCCGCCATTTCATCCGGCTTGAGCAGCCAGGACTGCTTCTTGGCCCAGAAGCGCTCGGCGATCAGGAGAAGGGGGGTAGCGGAAACTGCGACTAACAGCGTCCAGACTCGGTAATATTCGCCGCCCCACTCATTCGCCACCATGGCAGCGACGAGTAATACTGAGCCGGCAACCAGAAGAGGTTGGGGCAGCGCCCAGAGAATGGATTTCCTGTTCCATGTCACCTTGCTCCCTTCAGTGACGATTCCCCCCTCGGTGCGCACTATCGGCTGACCGGAGGGACCGGTCTGGGGAGTTGAGTGGTCCACCGGGCTAATCAGGTCGACCGGGTTGATAGATTGATCAGTCATTACTGCTGCTCCAGAGCTTTTGGCTGATGGATGGGGCGATAACCTTGGTCATAATGGGCATTGAGAATCACCTAGCAGGCTTTTTTTTCGCTGCAGGTGCCAGTGACCGACCACTTCACCGCTCCGTGCTCGATCTTTGGCGATAAAATGTAGGTCACACCGTCCAGATCGGATTCATCCTTCATCCAGGTCGCGATGATCCGACCGTCGATCACTGAGATGCCGTGGGCCTCTGCGGAAGCAAACACTTCATCAGGTAATCCTGCCGTGCCGCTATCAAAAGATTTCAGATCGACCGCGGGAGATGACAACATCGCCGCTGCTATTGTGTCCTTGACCGGTACAACTAGGTCAGTCATTTCGCTGTAACGAAACGCAATGTTCAGATCTTCGTATCGGTCAACGTTTCTCATCAGATAAATGACTACCAGAGCGAGCATTACGCCCGCGAACGCGAGCCGGGCGAGCCGCTGCTCATCGGGCTGAGTTCCGCTGCTGGCCTCCGATTGTTCGACCGGGCTGAAGCCATCGGTGGATTCAGACACCCGACTGAGGTGTTGAACTGGGTCTTTCGCTATCATGTTGGCCTGTATTGTTACCTTTGTCGTCGTGTAAGTTTGGTAGTCAGTTACGCAAAAAAGCTGGGTGATTGGTCTGCCAAGATTGCCTCGCTGCTACCTGAATCGGCTAGGAATTGTCTGCAGGGGAACTACCTGGCTTCTCTCCGACACCGTCGCCTAAATCCAGCACGCTCAGTTGTGCTACACCCCAGGCCATCAACAACGCGACCAGCGCACCGATGGGCTTGTTTTGGCCTTCGAATTCCAGGTAGCCCCAGAGAGGTATACAGACAATGATTAGCGCAAACCCCATAACGAGAGGGGGAATTGCTCTACCACCAATGGTTACGGTGTTTTCCAGATTGATTTTTGATAGGAAGGTTTCAAACTTGCCGACCAGATTATTCCAAGCTTTCATAGATAATCATGCCTCCATTTGAGACAAAAAGCAGCGACTCGCACCGATGCTGTGCGCTTTTGCGCAATACAGGGTCAGTTGTTAGCGAAATTTTCATTCAGTGAGACGCAAGCAATAAGTGTGCCGATTCGTACTGTCAGCTCGACCAGCGCGCCTGGAGGCAGTTTTATCCGCAGTCACGCACCCTGAAGTCAGCTGTGCGAAGAACGAATCACTGACCTTTGGAGTTGCGCAGCATAAACATATCCTGTCGAAGGCACGTATCAAGATGGCAGTCGGTAGCTTTCAGCAAGCGCGGTGTTGTGATGCAGTCAGGCGGAGAAGACAGCTGCAGGGTACAAAGGCATCATCACCGAGTAGATTTCCGGCAAAACCTTACGGTCCAGGTGCAAAAATTGCATGGTGGCAGTCGCCCCCGATTGGGCAGGTCAAAACTTGCAGAAAATTAAGGAGCTCGCGTCATGACAAAACCGCAAACAGCGCACCGGCAGCTTGGACTCACAACCTCTGAGATGGTTGTTTATCCCATGATCGCAATACTGCTGGTCGGTGTTGCTTTTGGTTTTTACCACAACTCAAGGATTGACGACGCCGTGACCGCCGCTGTCGATCTCGGGATGAAGCAACAGGAGCTCATTGAAACGTATTTTGATCTCTACGGCGAGATGCCGCAGTCGGAAGCAGATCTTGAGATGAATGCTTTTATTCCCGAAGGCATCTTAGTTGGTATGGACTACCTGGCCGGAGAATTCGGAGTGCCCGCTGCCGATAAGCTACGCACCGGAACACTCAAGGCGCTGGTTGACATGACAGAATTCGGTGCACGATTTGAAGACATCGAATCCGGCTTCCTGCTCATCGCGCGCGCCCAGGACGACGATTCCATCATCTGGGACTGTGTGGCGGATAGGGTCACGGTGGAAGCCCTTGGCAAGCGCTACCTGCCAAAGACGTGCAGTGCTGGGGAAGAAGGTGGAGATGAGCAGGATAATGTCGCAGGCGATCAGCTAGATGAATGACAAGAAAGTGAGCACACGCGCCGGTCATTACATTCACCGTGTGGTTTTGTCTGTCAGTTCTCTTACCGCAAAAACAACACTGCCTTTAAGCGAATATTAAGGCGTTGCTGCTCAGAGGCAGAAGAAGGAGCAGCGCGACACTTAAGCGTCGTGATTCGCTGGGTTTGTCAGGTCCAGCTTACCTTGGATACTCTAGCGCATGCCAAGAAGGCATTACCGACCCTGTTGAACGCTGGATAGGGTGGCAGAAATCCAAGCGGCGTAGTCTAATAAGCATTTTGATGGCGATAGGTTCAGATTATTTCGGCAAGATTAAATTTAAAAAATCGACTTCTCCTCTTCCTAATATCTTCGCCGAGACGTTAGTCTTTCAATTGTGAGTAGTGACAAAAAAACAGGCCAAGATATTTATCAAACCGGAAGGACCCTATCAAGCAGGCCCAGCGTAGCCAGCGAGCTTGAAGAAGCCAAACAAATGGTAAAAGAAACCTATCGAAAAGAGTGGCCCAGCAGGTAAAACCCTGTGGCCAAAAACATGAATGCTGTGAATAAACCTGCTTTTCACAGGGATGCAAAAATGACTATCGCCGAAAAGAAAAAACACACCAGAAAAGAGGATGAAAAATGAACAACAAGTCGTTTAAAGTCTTGCTTGGGATTATTGCCATGAATCTCATCCTTCAAACGGTTAAAGAGTTTGGGTTGTTCCCAGCTGCTTATGCCGCGAGCGGAATACAGAAAATTTCGCTGTGCGATGAATATGGACGGGTCTGTGCTGAGATGGAGCGGCACGTCAGTGGAAACAGGATACGAGTTGAAACCGAACAGTAATCAGACAGTTACAGTAAGGCCTCTGAATACAGCTGATTCAGGCAAACTGAGTAAACGGCAGAAAGGAAATAACCAGAATGCAGAGCATGAGGATAAAGCAGAGCAACCGCCAAGGCCGAATGAGCGTCCTGCTGCCAACTAAATCACCCGACAAACAGGATTCGTCATGAAACACAAGCTATTGAACATACCTTTTATAATTATTGCGCATTTCTTCTTCACAACAGTTGCGGACGCTGATGCTGTTTATGACCCTGCCACAGGCATAATAACTTTATCTCATGTTCTTGCTGGAGATGGGTCTGGTAAAACTGAGTCTATTTATGCCACGAATGTCCAAGTTACCGCAGGTGAAATACTCTCTATGGGAAAGGCTTGGCCTCCCTACATTCATCCATCGCCTTGGCCGGCAGAAGTCGACTTCTATGATATGGCGGCTCAAGAGCTAAAAATCTCTTATATCAGAACGCCAGATGCTTCTATCGAGCTAAATAATGCAATACTTAAGTTAGACGCGGTGGTGGGGGTTGGTTATTCTGAGTCAATTGTTGCGGGCGTTGCGGACTACAAATTTAGATATGTTTTAGATGAATCTCTTCCCAAAGAATGGAGGAATGAATTTGAACAAATTATGAATAATCTCCAGAGAGACATCCCTATCTATGCTAAAACTGATTGGTACAGTATGCCAGTATTTGCATGGAAGAGTGACGCAGAAGCTCCTCTCCCCTTCATCAGCGGTGCGTGTATTTGCGGCGGAGGTGATGGCGGTTCTTACGATTGGATGAGCCTTGAAATTTCTGCATGGGAAATAGAGAACAGTGATATCCACAGATATAGCGTGGTGCCACACGAATATTTTCATGTCTTCCAGATTAGTCACGCTAATTTATCGGGGTTGAAGTGGCTAATGGAAGGGCCCGCAGCAACCCTTGAGTCGATCTACGTTCAAGAGCATTACGGCGTAGACTATTTCTCACAAGCTCAGGCCCCACTCCTGTCGGGACTAGTGAGGGAAAGCCCTACACTGTATGAATCTTATGGCGCGTCGGGTGAAGCAGATGACAATTATTCTGGGTCAGTCTTCCTGACGCTTATTTTGGCGGACGAGCTTCAGGATCAAGGGTTTAGCGAGGCTGAAGCGTTCAGGAAGATAATGAAGGATTTTTTTCGGGCAGGACCAAATTTAAATAACTGGGAAACGACGTTCGCGGAAGTATTTTCATTAAGTGTAGATTCATTCTACTCCAAAATAGCTAATTACAACCTTTCTTATGAAGGCTTGTTACCAAGTAAAGATCTTACGATTTCGACAATTTTCGCAAACCACTAGAGTGTTGATCTTTGGTTTAGTCTCCAGGCTATGCGCGATTTGCGAATTCATAAATCACCTCCACCGCGAGTTAAGCTCTCTTAGTTTTTTCTTTTACTCATGATGTGTCATGTCCTATTGTTAGTTTGACGATTACGTCAAAACTAAGAAGCATGAAACCAAAGTACGGCTGGAAAGATGAAGCATCTATAAGATCAGTATGGTTTGGAAAGTCTACATTAGCCCGACAAAAATCAGTTATGTCGCTGTTGGTAGCCTCCGCATTAACTCCCGTTATCGCTAACTTAGCATCATACTGGGGCTGAAGGAGTATTTTAGATATGAAAGAAAGCGTAATGATTGGTTGTGCATTTGTCTTTACATTGGTCATTCAATCTTGCACATCGACTGAAGAAATCCGATTTGAAGATATGACCGAGTATGAGCTTATCCGCTACAATTTGCTTCAATCAACGCCTGACCAGGTTGTCTGCTTTGGCCCCTCCAGAGGGTTTATTAACGGGAGTTTCCAAAGAACAAAAAGAGAGTGTTTCACGATCCGCGAAATAGAAACATATTCAATTCTAACCCGTCGCTCGCCACATGACTCAGTCACCGCAGGTGGATTTGAAACTGATAACAGCGACTTCTAACCCGCATTCCTGCTGGACTGCCACGTTTACGGGTGTTTTACTCATGATGTGTTATGTCACTTAATGTAAAGAATTAGAAAAGTCGATCTTTCCGACCAGCTCAACGGTAAAAAATACGATCTTCTGCCTCCTCCATCTCAGATTGGTTGATCTCAAAGTATCTCTTCTCGGTCCAGCCAGGTTGGGTTTTGAGGAAGAGTTGGATGGCTCGCATGTCACCTTCCTCAACAGCTCTCATAAGCGCTGAGGCGACTTTTAAGACCGCCTTTCCTACCCTGCTTGTATAGGCTGGCGCTTAAAAATCTCTGAGAGAGTCTTGTCAATCATCTTAAAGTATGACGCTATCTGTTCCTTTAAAAGCATTGCCGCGAGCGTCCTGATTTCTTGGACTTACTCTTTATTTAGACTCTTCTGTGGGCGACCGCCAACGTTTTTAATTAACTCCATGGCGAGAGACCTCGATATGGACAAGACTTTGTCCATGCTACGTGAGGCAACCAACCCTCTTCCGCCAGATGCCCCTTAGCAACACGGTATTCATACACTTTTGGAGAATTCAGTGAATGTTTGCAGTCACGACCCTAACGGAAGTGATTGGACTTATTCGTACATTCATTAAGCAGTATTTTAGAAACTACCCGATGTAAGTGGCGAGTCAGGGAC
>Ga0181558_10003738_pt1 | contig 13856 bp, 7 predicted proteins | sample 011ome_22_FD_133754 | JGI IMG/M metagenome (GOLD analysis project Ga0181558, IMG submission 133754) | Coastal salt marsh microbial communities from the Groves Creek Marsh, Skidaway Island, Georgia - 011507BT metaG (megahit assembly) | ecosystem: Environmental > Aquatic > Marine > Intertidal zone... | reverse complement strand
CTAAGTTCGATCCTTTAAGATCTTTATAAGTTATGGAATTCTAATTATAGAAATTCCCTTACGGCTACCAGCAACCTGGAAAGGTTTACCACTAGGATCAGTTATTTTGAGAGAATCTCCAGACGAGCAGGTGATAGTGAGTGGTCCTGGGAAATTGATCGGTACTTTTTTTCCTGCTATTAAACTCATCCAATCGAGCTCATTTCCAAATTTATCTTGAATTAAAACCCAGACGGTACCGGTGGCTTCAAGGGTATAAACATTCTTTGGGGATGTTATGGATTTGAAACTATTAAGCGATCTTGTAGGGGCAGAACTGGATGCACCGGGTTCAATTTGATTCCGAGGGTCTGGAGACTCTGGTGGAATGTAAGCATTGTTAGAAGCACTTTCGTAAAAAGGCGAATCTGGATACGGTGGAGGGGCATCAGGTAAGGTGCTTTGAATATTCCTGCCACATCCAATAATAAAAACACTAAATAAAGATACAAAAAAACAAAGTTGATATCTAATAGGAGTAGCTTGCATGTTTTAAAATTATAGAGGTAATAAGGAAATTACTCCTACTATTCGTAATGACAAGTAGTGTGTGTTCAATCAAAAAAATAACAAAGGTACAACTGGAGGGTAATTCTAATTATTAAACCATTTATCTATCTCAGAATAATAATTCAAAGAATTTCGATTAAATTCTCTATTTTCTTTTGTATTAAAGATGAGTATTTCTCCACTTTTTAATTTTCCGACCACTTCGTTTCCATTTGGAGAAAATGCACATTCAATAAATGGGGATGCGAGTTTATCTCCAAGGGTCGAAATCCAATTTTCTGTCGTGGAACACCATAAACGAAGGGAACCGTCCAGCGTAGTTAAAGTAAGCTTTCCGTCGGGTGAAGATTTATAGCTTTTGCTGATTGAAGGGGGTAAGTTAAGGTATCCTTGTTTATCTAGGAATCCTGATAGTTTTTTTGTGATTGGCTCTGTTTTATTGGCAAGTGCAAAAAAATAATCAGGAGAGAAAACAAGATTATTTTGATCTGTCTTAATTGTAATGGTGTCATTAATTGGGGTTTTTCGAATCGAGCACAAACCGTCTTCATTGGATACTATTATTTTTTCTCCAAATGGAGAGAATGAAAAGTCTATAATTTTATCAATGCTTAAGTGCACAATTTTATAAACAAGTCCATGATTTGATTCTGTGAAAATTAATTTTCCTGATCGAGTGACTGATGCAAATGCTTCTCCATTCCGTAAAAATCGACTTTTGATAATATCGAGATAAGGAAATTCTTTTAATTGAATGATATTTCCGGATATAGCATCTAATAACTTGGGGGTTGAACCAAGTCCTGAGGTTAATAGCTTAGTGCCCAATGAATTGTATTCGAGTGAGTCAAAACTTACATTGTGATCCCTAGCAAATATTGACCATTCCTTTTTTAGGTCATGTAAAAAATAAGAATTTAAAATTCCATCCAGACCGGTGGTTGCAAACCTTTCATTTTTTGGAGAAATTGCTATGTTCGTAACTGGGAAGCGATGATCTTTAAAAGTACGAATTAAGGTTAATGGTTTATTGCCAAATAGATGCACATTTCCATTCTTACAGCCAGCAATTATAAACTGATTGTCGGGAGATGAACAAAGCGATGAAATTGAAGAATTTAGATCGGCAATTTTTTTGATTGGTTGGCCAGAAAAATCAGTTGTTCCAAATTGACCATTTGTGGAACCGCTAATCAACTGATCACCAGAAAAATTGGTGATTGCTTTGGGTCCAGTTAATTTACTCGGACTGCCCATTAAGAATGTTTTGGGGCTAATGAGTTTTAATTTTAGCTGGTATTTTTCCAAATTGATAACTTTTTTAAGATCTTTTGGTGAAGTCGTGTTATGGTCTTCATACTGGTCAGGGGCTAAGGCGATTCGAAATCCGCGGTCGCCATTAACAGTGAAGGGAGAATTGGCTCCCCTGTAAGCCGATCGGCACTTTGTAGAATCTAAATCATAGCATCCTCCACGAAGTATTCTCCAATCCCCTTTTTTTGAATAGGGATTAATCGAACCGGGTATTCTATTCTTAAGGAGTTCAGATTTTTCTTTTGCGGTGGAATCGAGGCACCATTCCCACACATTGCCATGCATGTCAAAGAGGCCAAATTTATTTGGTAGCTTCTGTTTTACTGGATGAATTTCACCTTTCGCGTTCTGTGTAAACCAAGCATATTTACTGAGATATTCATTTTGTTGCTTTTCATTTTGATCGAAATCTCCTGCTTTGCTGAAACAAAACGGCCCGACCGAGTCTGCACGGCATGCCCGTTCCCATTCCGCTTCGGTGGGGAGCCTCCATGAATACCCCGGTGGTGTTGCTTCCAATTTATTGAGATTTGAGCAAAAATTTTGGGCATCAAACCAATTACAAATCATTGGCAATGATGAATTTCTTTCCTGGGGCCGCAGAACAGATACCATATCACCAGACTTGGTCTTGCTCGGTTTTACTATCGCCGCAAACTGATCCTGAGTAACTTCAGTTTCACCTAACCAGAACGGGTGGGTAATTTGAACGGCTTGTTGTTCTTCGTTTGAAAAACGCCCCGTTTCCATTGGATTCAATGTTTCATTTGTAAAGATTCCAGAGGCCAATTTAGCATGACCATTCCATAGTGCGTATTCTCCTTCGTTGGAAGTTGTTAGAACGGTCTGACTATTTCCAGCAAAAGAAGTGGAGAGCAATCCTTTCTCAGGGTGGGGGGTAAAACTAAGGATTTCCTGAGATTGCATACTTTTAGCGAGGAATGATAACCGACTCCAATACCATGATCTTTGAACGGAAGGTACTTGCCCCAGAATGGAAAGTGCTATGTCAGGTTTTTGTAATTTAAGTGCTTTATTAACTTCCTTTAAGCCTTCAAGGTACTTGTTTCGCCTGAGTAAATGCTGGTTGCATTTTAGTTGCCTACAATCGGTCAGTCTGAGCGTGAAATCTCCAAAAAATGGATGAACTCCATACAAATTTTGCTTGGTAATAGAGTTGAGCCTGAAACTAATATGACCCAATGACTGAGACAGCAATAATTGCTCGGTTGTCTCGGTTGGGAGAAATTTTTGGTCGACCGATGCGAAAATGATATGCCTAATTCTATTCAATGGTATGGTGAAGGACCCTCTTTTTGTACTCGCTGATAAATTCTGTTCTTTACCCGTAATTGAAGAAACATGGGTGGAGTCACCATTGTTAAAAACCAAGAAACTAGAACTAGTGGTAGAGTTATTTTCTCTTTCTTTGGATGGAAAGAAAGTTCCATCCCATCCCGATATATTTACCTCTTTTAATCGAATATAAGAATTTCCGCCCTGGTTGATAAAAAGAATTCCGTTTTGGTCGGGCTGAAAGTCTTCCGTGGAATCTTTCCATCGAGCGATCATCTTATTATCAACAATGATTATAAATTCTTTTTTTTGTCGATGGGCTAGAATACGAAAAGAGGCTTTTTTATTTTCCATCATATCGTTTACCATGACCGAGCCCAAAGTCTCTCGAATTATTCTTCCTTTTTTTCTTTTGTTTACCTGCAGATTTAATCGATTATTCGAAAAAGATAAATGGTAGCCAACATTTCCGTAACTGGATCCATCAGAATCCGAGAAAATTCGAAGAGCTAAATAAAATGATCTTTCCCATTCGGCTTTAAATTCAATTTCGAGTGCTTCTTTTTTAGGAAGCTTTCTTCCAACACTTCCCGAGAAAACTGAAACAAGGTCACCTTCCTGATAGCTCCAAGATTTGTTGTTACTTTTTTTCCAGTTTTCCAAACCAAATGATGAGTCGTACAGCGTGACATGGCTGGATGGAAGAAACTCAACTTTTCGAATTGCAAAAAGTGGAATTTTAAGAGCGTTTGAAAAGCCTGTATCAACAAAAAAATGGTCGTCTGTTAATTGTTGAAACTTACATCTTAATTTATCTCCATTTCTTAAGTATAACCTGAGAGATTTTAATTCTGGTTGAATTTGATTTTTAGAAAGACGATCAAAGGTAATATTGGAAACGGATTTAAATTTAAAGTTTATCGGACCAGAGGCGGCTTTATTTTCCCAGTGCAAATTTTGATTTTTATCAAGTTTAATCAAGCGACCAGTTAATTCAGAGCCATCAAATAGACGAATTTTTTCCAAACCCTCATATTGCTCATCAGTCAGACTGCTTTGATTTGTATCCTCCTTTTTACTATTCGATCTACCTGCTCCTGCTTGATCAGACCAAAGGTTATCCAATGAATGAAAAAGGGTAATGCAGGTTAGCAGGTAAGGGTAAAATCTCATCTTTCGTAAATTGGTAAATAACGATAGTTTAACGCCAGCGAAAGCAGAGCCGCTGAAGTGGCGAATGTTTGACCGTAATTCCCGTTCCATGAACCGTTTTCTTTTTGGGTTGATTGAAGGCGTTTAAAGTTTTGGGAATTCCAAGAATTCCACATCGATGAACTCGCCCTGAATATTGCCTGTGATGTGTAATATAGGCTGTAGTATTTATGGCCCTGGTCCCCGAACTGCGAATTTTCTTTAAGGAAATCTACGGAATTGCGGTAAGCATCTGTATTGGTATCCTTAGCGAGGGATAAGATGAGTGAGCCAATCGCTGATCGGGGTAGGTTGGCTCCACTTGCATTCGTGTATCCAAATCCACCTTTTGAATCCTGGCAGGTGAGAAGAAAGGCCTTACCTTTCTCAATGGTCTCTTCGGGTACTTTTATTCCTGCGTTACGGGCCGCAAATAAAGCCACCAACTGAGCACCTGAAATGGTGCTATCAGCATCCTGACTGTCAGGACTGTATCTCCAGCCTCCTTTAGGGTTAGATTTTTGAGAGGACACGATCAACATGGTTGCCTTTTCGAGAGCGGGGCCAAGCCTGAGATCATTCGTAAGCCCATAGGCTTCGGCCAAAGCAAGAGTGGCAAACCCGTGATTGTACATTGAGCTTCCTATATACCCAGTTTTCTGATTCTGCTGTTTGAGAAGAAAATTCATGGCTCTTTTTACATACAATCGGTATGGACCGAACTCTGGGTCGTCACCACGAGCAAGAAATGCAAGGATTGCCATCCCGATGACTCCTGGTTGTGAACCATAGGAACTGTCTGTCCAGCAACCTGTCTCTTCTTGGTTTTCGGCTAGGAATTGAAGGCCTTTACGGTATGTTCCGTCAATCTCCTGAACCAGTGAATCATTTGATTGTTCGAAAAGATCCTGTCCGCCCAGTGAGGAAAATAGGGAATAATATAAGAGAAATGTAAGCGAAATTGTTCTCTTCATTCCTCTATACTTTTAAAATAATTTTCCATAATTTTTTTGAACTCCGGGGGAGGGGATTGGGACATCCCTCCACTTTTGCGTGATTTTCGGGAGCCTGTTGGTAAGTTTAGGACTTCACCCACACTTTCCTCAAGCTCGCGGTCGGATGTTCCTCCTTGGTTTGAACCCCCTCCTGATTTTCCGGGGGTCATTGCTGGGGCTTTTCCTTCACCTCTCTTTCCGAGTTGCTGCATTAGGAACTGCATCGCTGTCATACTAAGTCCCTGAGTATTCGATTGTGGGGAGTTGGTCGGTTCCAAAAGTAGGTTGATTAGGTCTGTGGTGATCTCCTTGGATTCAGCTTGGGCTTCCAGGGTTACTTCGCATAATTTGCCTTTTTTCAATCCGGTTGCCGATACGGACATTGCGGTATGGGCATCGTCAAATAGGGGATTGAGCGTTTCCTCAGCTAGTTCGATTTGAACATCGGTCAGATCAAGCATTAGCTCTAGCTGTTGATCGTTGAGGGTGTTTGTCCAATCTTTACTGTCCGCTTGAAAGTTGTGGTTATTTACGATTCTTGTCTTCTTTATTATGTCCCCTTGGCCATCGCGAATTCTCAAAAGAGCGATGATTTGTTCTGTGATGTCTTTTCCCATTCCCTCTCCCTGACTTTGTCCTGAGCCGCTACGCGACGGAGAGATTTGTTCGTCGAGCATATCGGCCCAGACTTTAAATTTATCTGCCCATAGTTCGAGGGCGTCCATAGCTTCAAAAGCTATATTACGTTCAATTTTCTGCGAGACTAGCAGTAGTCCATTTTCGGTCTCTTCTTCCTTCATTAATTTACTTATCTCTCCGTAGACCTCTTTACCCGTTCTTTCATGAAACCGGCTAATTTCCTTTTGAATTTCTCCCGCCTCCAAATGTGTGTCGAATTGGAGCATTTCCATCCGGTCTTTTTCTTTTGAAACCTTTGGAGTTAGCAGTTCAATATTTGCTCCAATGGATGTGGGTAGAATTTTGAGTATTCCTTTGGTCAGCTTCTTTTCGGTTTGTTCCACCTTACGAAGGCGTTGGGCAAAATTAAGTGCTTCGAGCCTGTCGAGTTGTTCCGAACTGTCAGCCAGTATTTCCTGAAGTTCGCTAATCGCTTCGCGCTCGAGTTGTTCTGCTTCGGTCAGCGATTCTGAGGCCGAGGATGAATTGGATGCTTGGGCCTGACTCATTTTTGAACTTGCGGGACTCATCTTACTGGAGGCGACGTTTTTCATCTTTTCAAGAGTTTCCCCAAAATCCTCCAGGGCTTTTTGGTCAAAGACCGGATTTCTTGCTGCCTCTTCAAGGATATTCATTCCTTCTTCGGCATTATTGCTGAGCATGCGTGCATTCGCTCTTTGCATTTCTGCCAATTTTGAAAGTTTTTCTACGATCTTAGAATCTAAGGCTTCTTCAGTGTCTTCCACCATTTCTTCGATTTCGATTGTTTCCATCAGTAGGCTTTCCTGTTCACGAGCAATTTCGGAAGTGCGTGAAATAATTGCCTCCATATTTTCCCGAATGAGTTGAGCATGCCTTTCGGGACCCACGACAAAAAATCTTACTGTTCTGGACGAGCTCAACTTCCTGCCTGGCATTCGGTCGAGGGCTTGAGCACTGAATTCTGCGATGTCTCCATCTTGGAGTGTAAAGAGTCTTGGATCAAAGGGAAAATCAAAGTTTGTTGCAGTAAGATTACTTTCTTTTTCGGTCTGGATATAAAGTGTGCTTTCGATGAGGAGGTCATCCCCGCGGATGGCTTTCATTTTCAACCGGCTTTCGGCGACCCCGAAGTCATCCTTAGTCATGATCTCGAGTGTTTTGGTCTCGAGGAGCAGGATGGAAGATTCAGGGGGCAATTTACTGATCTCAACAGTTGGAGGAGTATCTTCTTTTGCAAGTAACTCAATGAAGTGATTTTGGTCGGGCTTAAGCCCAAACTGATCAACGAAATCAATTTCGACTGATTGGTCTTTCTTGACATCGTTTAATCGGATATGGAACGAATTCTTGTCTTTTTCCGAGTCGAGTGGACCGGTGTCGGAAGAAGCAGTGACATTCGATAGTTCACGATCCGTTTGACCTCTGATAATCAAATCGGATCCAATGGGGAAAGATACTGATCTGGTAAATGCTTTAGTTACAATATCAGAAAGAGATAAATATGGGGGGTAGGAGACGGTTGCCTGCGAATGTAATATGCTTGGACGGGAAAGAGGAACCAAGGTTATTTCGCCTCTGTAGTCTCCGGCTTTGAGTTTAAATTTCTTGGTGTTTTGCTGGCCGGGTAAGATAAATTCATAAGTGTTATGCTGCCTGCCAGCTTTGAGAATAAGATCATTGGGCCCGCTCAGTTGAATCTCATCGGGTTTTTTTTCTGAATCATTGGCTAAAGTAAGCAGAAGGACTTTGGTTTCTCCTTTCGCTGTGTAAAGAGTATGCGGAACTTTGGAAAACCGAGTGAGGGTTTTACGCTGAAGATCTGACCAGGGCGAGACCCATCGCAAAGAGGTATTTTGGGCAAGTCCGGGGTAGTAATAAAAGCATGCGATCGTGGCGAATAGGCAAAGGATCGCAATAATCCCAGCCCGTCTTGCTGGTTGGCGGTCGAAAGTGCCTGAAAGGGAAAGTTTAGAGATCTCTTTTTCGACCCGTTGAAGTGCAGCTTGATAAAGTGATTGGGAATAGTTTAGAGAATCTACATTCCTTTTTTCCGCTAATTCAATAATACCTAAAAAACGATCACCTGGTCCGCCGAATTTAGCCCTTACTTGCCTAGCTAGCCACTTGGAGGAAGTGGATTTCAAAAAAACACTTCTACGGATCATCCAAATGAAGAAAACTGCACAAAGCCATCCAGAAAGACTCAAGAGTAATCGAACGCCAATTGGAGTATCCCATAACCGATCTGAAATAAAAAGAGCCAACCAAGATACAGATAGAGACAAAAGTAAGAGAGACCCGAACTTGATCGAAAATATTTTACGGGAGAGATTGGTCAGAAAGGCAAGTGATTCAATCAAGGATGAGGGCAAGGAGTCATCTCTCTTTGCTTGAGCTAATTCTCTTTTTTGTTTGTTCAACTCATTCATCTTGTTAAATCATTCCCACCACTTTGCGCCCCGTCCAGTAAATTGCGAGTAATCCAAAGAGAAAAAGCCCCCATGTAGTATCCGTACGGAGACGATATATTTGAATTACGGGTTGGGGGTCGGGAAGAAAGGAAAGTGCTTGGGTAACCTCTTCATACTCTTGGTAGTTTACCGATTTGCCTCCCGTTAATCTGGCTAACTGAAGCAAGTCGCTGGATACAACCGGTTGGCCTAGCTTCTCTTTCGTTTGCCTTTCAACTTTAAGTCTCATGTCTAGTTCTCTTTCCGCAGGTAAAGTCTCCACCTCTATACGAAGGTCACCTGGTTCACGAGCCATGAAAGATGCTAGGTATACGCCTGGTCCTTCCTTTTCAGCATTGAAGCGAAGGCTTTCCCTCTGTCCGTTTGGATGAATAATCAGACCGTTCACCTCACCACCCTCCATTGGAAATCCGGATTTATCTAAAACAATACAACGGACAAAAACATTTTCTCCGGACTTAGGTCTCTCGGGGTCAGGGATCAATCGAATACCTTCTTTTTCAGCCAAATATCTCCCATGAGCCATCCATCGAACGACTTGGCTCCAGAAACGGTAGTGGTATTTATCTTCAACCCCTCGTCTCCATCGCCATGCTCCGTCACTCCCAAGAAAGAGTGTTTTTCCGGCTCCGGCATAGCGGATTGCCAAGGTGGGCATACGTCCCCAGTCATTACGAAAATTGGAATGAACGGCCAATACCTCGGAGCCGGGTCTACTTTTGCTCACTATGGCAGACCAATGAAACCCGGGAAGTCTGTCCCAGAATTGCCGGTCCGGTTCTCCTGCTCCACGGAGGTTGGTAAGCCAGTGATCTTTACCACGTGCCGTTAGTTCTAGGTTGGATGGATTAGATGTTCCAAGCCCTGTCGGTTTTTCAGGGTCATAAATGACGGGTAAAAGATCGGATATTGGAGAATCCGTGAAGGTCAATTGCCTTCCTCGCCGACCGGGAAGGAAAACCAAGCCTGAAGCTTGCAGGCGAATGAGTTCGTCCAGGTTTTGACATTGTTCCTTGCTAAGTTCGTTTTCACCCAGTCCTACATCTCCCAAAAAAACGACATCGAATGATGCAAGTTCATCCTTGCTGGTGGGGAATCCGGCTAGATAACCCTTTCCTTCTCCCGTAGAAATACCGGGATGGAAAAGAACGCATTTCATGTCAACACCTGGATCCCTGTCTAGAGCGTTTCGTAAAAAACGATATTCCCAACGAGGGAAAGAATCTACGATAAGAGCTTTGATTATCTTATTTTCAACCCGAGTTGATAGTATTCTTTCGTTATTTCCCGGTAAGCTTTCTCCTTGGACCTCCTGCACGGAGACTTTTAGCTCATACTTCCCTTCGGTTGGAGGCATCCACGCAATGCTCCCGGCGGTGTCTTCGGAAGCGGAAATTAGCAAGGGTTTTTGAGTTACCAGTTCGTCGTTTGCAAAAAGCTTAAGGGTAGACTCCTGCCGGTTTTCGAATGTGTTACTGACTCGATAATTAATAGTGATTTTTTCATCCTGCAAAGCAAAAGAGGGGGCAAAGGCATCATCAAGGGAAAGATCGGGTAGTGGTTTGGGGGCACCGATTTGTATGCTGTATACCGGAAACGAAGCCGCCCGGCATTTTCCGGCCAATGAAAGAACGGATGCACCGGTATTTGAGTCCCCATCGGAAAGGAAAAGAATTGCCTTGATATTATTTCCTCCTTCCAGGGATTCTTCAAGTGCGAAGGCTAGGTCTGTGGCTTCAGTACCTTCTTCAGATGAAAATGGTTTTATGGTAACGGTCGAATTCTGCTCAAGTCTATTCTTCCATTCCGAATCAATGGCACTGCGTGCCCATTTGATCCGCGATTCTATGGAACCGTTTGAGTCTTTTGTGTCCAGGGTATTCATACTGTCCGATACATCGAGCAGGCAGAGAATTTCAGGGGGATCCTCTTTCTCCTGTTTATTCACTTTTTCAGGGTTGAAGAGGGTAATTAGGATTAAGGTCACGATCGAGAAGCGAAAGATTTCAAGAGCCAGAACACTTTTCTTTTTCCCAGAACGGTTCCAAGTACGGCAGGAAAGAAATATGGTAAGAGACAGTACAAATAGAACAAGAAAAAGATCGATCCAATCCCAAGTAAGACGCCAGCTAAAAAATTCAAGCATTGATTGAAGAGCCCTTTTTTCTAGGGACTGTTGCCGGTTGACTTAACAATGCCTCAGCTAAGAGCAGAAACAGGCAGAGGGTAAGAAAGATGGACCAGATTTCCGACCGGTCAGTTAAACCCGATGAAGACTCGTCTTCTAATATACGGGCTGAAATATCTGGGAGTTTCCCGAGGATTTCTTCTGCTTTCAGGAACATTGTATCATTTTCGCTCTTGGGACGATTTACCGCAGTGAGCCTTCCATTTATTCTGTAGATTCCTGCATGAAGATAGGGAACATTATCTTTTGCGTCACCAATGGGTTGGAATAGTTTGCATTCTTTGGATTTTTTTTCTCCGCAAAACCAAGACTGGATAAAGGAGTTGGATGAGGCGGACTCCTCAATCAGTCGTTGAAGAGCAGGAACAAGGACATAGCCATTGGACATACTTGACCAGTTATCCAGGGGAAGCGTGGAAAAGGCATAGACAATCCCTTTTCCGAGAGTCAAGCTTGTGAGGAAGGGCTTGCCATCAGAGTAATAGGCCAGAGGCTCACCTTGTTTTGGAGTTCGACGTCTTTTAATTTCAATACGGTCAAGGGGTAGACGGTTTCCGTCTGAAGAATTTGCAAGGATTCCGGAATATTCTCTCCAATTGCTGACTAGAAAAATTTCATCTTCTTGCTTTTCCTCGATGGGATCCCAGGAAAGTAATTTTGAGCCATTCTCACTTTTTGTTTCGGTTGGAAAGAGAACAAGGCGTCCACCTTTGACAACAAATTCTTCGAGAACTCCCTCAATCTCAGAATTAATTTCCCCTTGATGGATGAGAATTTTTCGGGAGAGTAAGTCCTTCTCTCCGAAGCCGCTCAAAGGAAGGGAACCTGCAAGGTCACCTTGTTCCGTTTGAGATGCCGAACGAAGAATCAGACTGGTTCTTGGATCGGAAGCCCGTACTGCAACTTGAGGTGGTTCGGTAGAGCCATAGGTCAGGTAGCAGATATTGTCGAATTGACAAAAGTCGTCTGGGCAGCTGATAGAAATCCATCCTTCTTCGGGTTCATTTTTAAGATCAAATGCAGGGCGCCAGAGTACATTTTGTGACTCTAATTTAACATCAAGTATATCTGATTTACCATTCATTTGGGTAGATAATCGAATTTCTTCTTTCCCATTTCCTTTTTTCCGCAAGTTTAATACCGGTTCAACTTTGTTGGGCATTCGATTAATTTGATCTAATGATAAACTCAGGTTGTACGGTGCTCGGTCGGCCATAGTAATAAAGCTCAGTTTCCAAAAACCTTTCTTTTCGGAAAGTGTTTGGTTTATTTTTTCCATTACATTTACATTTTGTTCTAGCTCCCAATTACTGCTTTGCATGTCGGATACTACCAGGATTTCAGCTGTACCAATTCCTGTTTCTTCTAACCATTCCAAAGTTTTCGAGAGAGTGCCGGGCAGATCGGCTGCCGTATCGGTCGGCCCGAAAAACCTATGCAGGGCTTTGTCTTTGATGGAATCTGCACGATCAATAAAAAAAGGTTCCTCCAAAGCAGAGTCGAGAACCACTAATCGGCTTTCTGTCCATGGTCTTGCAAATGATTGAAAAGCTTCCAGAGCTTTCTGTCTTTTGGTCAGGGAATCCTTTTCCGAAGTCGTTTCCATACTGGCCGATCTGTCGAGAACAAGGACAAGGATTTCCGGGCTCCCATTGGAAAGAGAGAAAAGGGAGTCGCCTCCCGTCATTGGTCGAGCGATCATGAAAGCGAGTGCGGCCAAGGCCAGTACTCTTAAAAGAAGGGTGAGCCATCTTTTAAGTTTCGATAGACGGGAAGAATTCTTTCGGGCTTGGAAGAGGAAGCGGGTGGCTGCCCAAGGTACAGTTCGGTGTCGTAGCAGATTCAGGAGATGAATGATGACAGGGGTTAAGGCAAATAAGAGCCCAAGCAGGGCAATTGGTTGAAGGAAGGTCATGCTGCTTTACCACCAATGCGCCCGGCAGAGAAATCATCAATTACTTTAACCACTGGGTTGTCCGTACGGACTTGGTGATAGCGGGCCTGAGATTCCAGGCACCCCTTTTTGATTTGATCGACATGGGCGTTCAGGCGGGCGAGATATTCTGCCCGAATGACAGTCGGTTCGGTAATGAGGGAACCCCCTCCCTCCATGTCCACAAATCGGGTTGGTCGGTCAAAGGTAAAGTTGAGTTCCTGAGGGTCGAAAATATGAAAGAGCACGACCTCGTGTTTGCGGTCTCGGAGATGGAGGACTGCATCCAGAATTCCTTCTGGTTCATCAAGCATATCGGAAACTACGAAGATCGTTGCACGCATCCGTATGGTCTCGGCAATCTCATGGAGCGATGCGGCTAGGCGGGTTTCGCCTTTTGGTTTGAGGGGACCAATGATTTCCAGGATTTCCTGAATTTGAGAAGGGTTTCTTTTGGCGGGTAAAACCTGGGTTTTTCGCTCTCGGATAGTGTGCATTCCCACCGCATCACCCTGACCGACATAAAGGTATGCTAGTGTACTCAGAAGTTTTTTTGAAAACTCAAATTTACTGATACTTTCCCCGAAATTCATCGAACCACTGCAGTCGAGTGCAAAGTGAGCTCTCAAGTTCGTTTCGGCTTCGTATTCCTTGAGATAATAACGATCGGTTCTGGCAAACACCCGCCAGTCCATTCTTTTAGGATCTTCTCCCTCGGTGTATTCTCGATACTCTGCAAATTCTACGCTGGATCCTTTATGGGGACTTCTATGGTGGCCAGATATATTTCCTTCCATAGGGAAGGGGGTGAGTAGCGGTTCTCCGGAAATTCGGTTAAGAGAATCTTGATCGACATAATGAGAGTAACTTTTTCTGCGTCTTGGCATTCCTTATCTTTTTTCTTTCCGTGCGTCTTCGATCAATCTCGTTACAACTTCGGTACTTGTCATACCTTCGGAACGGGCATGAAAATTAGTTAGAATCCGATGCGAGAGAACGGGGTTGGCAACTTTTTCTACATCTTCCATGGATGTCATATAGTTGCCTTCTAGAACGGCCCGTGCTTTTGCTCCCTTTACCAGATACTGAATTGCTCTTGGTCCAGCTCCCCATTGAACAAGTTTCTTTAGCCAGGCAGGGGATTCATCGGTATTTGGTCGGGTTCTTCGAACCAAGTCGACTGCTAGTTCGTGAACATGGTCGGGTACGGGTACACGTTTAACAAGTTGCTGGAATTCCTTGAGTTTTTTACCTGAAAT
>Ga0181558_10003727_pt1 | contig 13874 bp, 8 predicted proteins | sample 011ome_22_FD_133754 | JGI IMG/M metagenome (GOLD analysis project Ga0181558, IMG submission 133754) | Coastal salt marsh microbial communities from the Groves Creek Marsh, Skidaway Island, Georgia - 011507BT metaG (megahit assembly) | ecosystem: Environmental > Aquatic > Marine > Intertidal zone... | reverse complement strand
GATCTCGCGCGTCGGGAAAAAGTTCCCTGCTGGCGCGTTTGAACGTGGTGCCTTTCTTGCAGAGGGTGACGAACGGCGTCGAGGCGTTTTCGAGACGCGCCGGGAACGACGATTTCGCCGCCGACGGAGATCGAACCCCGGACCCCCGCGCCGCGGGTCCCGCGCCGGCGAGCGCGGTGCCGGACGCGACGTGGTGGCTCCCGGACACGGCGACGCCACCTAAGACGTGCTTTAGCGGGTGAGACTGTCTATGTGAAACCTTTCGTACCTACTCGGTCGTGCGCGTCACCGCCCGCAGACCACGCGAAGTCTACGTACCTTCGCGTCGATCAGCGCTCCGCGCGCGTTAATACCACGAGAGACGCTCGTGTTTCCCCCTCTCATCACCTGACGCATCCTCCCCAGTCGTCGAGGCGCGCCTGCCAGCCTTGACGCCCTCCAGGCGCGATGGTTGGGACCGCGCCGCGGCTCGAGTCGCTCGCGCCGCGCTCGCGGGGGGCCTCGAGGAACCGCGAGGAGGTCTCGCGGCGCGCTCCACCGGACCCCGTCCCCAACGGCCAGCGGCGTGCATCGGGCGACCCGGCGAAAGGCGACGAGAAGCCGCCTACGTGCCTGGGCTGCGGCGGGTCTATCTCCGGCTCGTACCTGGTCGCGCCCGGGCACAGACGCGGCGCGTACCACGCGCAGTGCTTGCGGTGCGAGGTGTGCGCCGAGCCCACCGAGCGGTTCATCGTCGTCGACGAGGGTCCGAACGGTGAAGGGTCCGGCGGACGAACCAAAAACAAAAACGTTCCGAGAGACGTGCTCGTCTGCGCGCGATGCCACGACGAACGGTTCGCGGAGAAGTGCGGGAAGTGTCGCCTTCCCCTGCGCGGCGTGATTTTGACCGCGCTGGGCTCGAAGTTTCACGCGGAGTGTTTCCGGTGCTCGCTGTGCGACGCCAGCCTCGCGAGCGGGACGTTCGTGCAGATGCCGAACGAGAAAAAAGCCGCGTGCGCTTCGTGTCACGAGCGCGAGCTCGCCGCGAAGTGCGGCGGCTGCGGCCGAGGCGTGGTGGGCGACCACGTCGTCGCGCTGCGGGGGACGCCGTTCCACAAGGCGTGCTTCTGCTGCGTTCGATGCCGCGCGAGCCTGGTCGGCCGGAAACACGTTCCGCACGAGGGGAAGGCGTGGTGCGCGGAGTGCCACGTCGCCGCCTTCGCCGAGCGCTGCGGCTGCGGCTGCGGCCGCGGCGTCTCCGGCGACGTCGTGGCGGCGCTCGGGAAGCGGTTCCTGGCGGGGCACTTCGCGTGCGCGGAGTGCCGCGGCCCGTTCCCGAACGGCGACTTCATGAAGGTGGACGTGGCGAAGAGGAACACGGCGGGCTCGGAAAACGTCGCGCTGTCGCCGAACCGAGGCGGCGACGCCCGCGTCTCGTTCGCCGAGACGAAAACGCCCGACGATAATCCGACGAAAGGCGTTCGCGTCGCCGCCGTGTCTGTCGCCGTCTGTCGCGCCTGCTACGCGTCGAACCACGCCGAGCGGTGCGCGTGCTGCGCCGTGCCCTTGGTCGGATGCCGGTTCGTGCGGGTCGATTCCGGGACGGACGAAGGCGCGGCGGCGGAGAACGAAAACGCCGAAAACGTTTCGACGACGACACGAAAAAACAATTTCGGCCAGGCGATGTGCCTGGCGTGCGACTCGCGGCCGGGGAGCCTCTGCGACGATTGCGGGCGGTGCGTCTCGCCGGCCGACCGCGTTCTCGGCGCGGGGTCGGAGAAGACCGCGCGTCGGCAATCGGGCGGGATCGCCACGATCGGCCAGTGCGGCGCGTGTCGATCCACCGCCGTGACCTCGGACGAAACGGCGAAGAAGATGCTCGCGGACGTCGCCGCCGCTCTCGAGCGCGTGGGAGCCAGAGACGCGCCGCCGGCGGCGTCGCGCGACGTGGTCGTGCGGCTGGTGGACGCCGACCGCCTGGCGAGCGCGGCGCGCACGCGGCACAGGGGGCCCTCCGCGGACGGGCCGAGGGGCGTGACGCGCACGAAGGTGGAGCTGCGCGGCACCGCGCCGAAGGAGCGGTGGGCGGAGATTGTCGACGGGTGGCGGCTCGACCGGCGCGTCGCGAGCGAGACGAACGATTCCGATTGCGTCGGAACTCGAGGTCTAGGGTTAGAGCGTTCGGTCGCGGCGACCGCGCTCGCGCGTCAGGACGTCGGAGACGTCTCCGACGTTCGCGAGTCGCGGCGCATCGAGGACGTGCTTCTGCTGCGCGGGATGTCCCGGACGGCCACCGGCGCGACGCTGGCGCACGAGTTCGGCCACTGCTACCTGTTCGCGCGCGCGTTCCCCGCGCTGCCGCTGAAAACCGAGGAGGGCGTCTGCGAGCTCTTCGCGTGGCTGTGGCTCGGGGGGGGGCTGAGCGTCCCGGCGGCGACGCGCGCGACGCTCAACGGCGCGGACGAGGCGCAGAACGCGCGCCGGCGCGCGCGCATGGAGAGAAGGCGGGACCCCGTGTACGGCGACGGGTTCCGTGACGCGAAGAAGGCGCTCGAACGATGCGGCGGAAATCTTTGGACGCTCCTCGAGCACGTGCGCGCCAACGCGGCGCTGCCGACGTGAGCCGATCGTACGGCGAGCGCACGTGTGCGATCGTACGGAAACATCATCAGAACTAGCTAGCTCGTCTAGCTCGTCTATAGCTCGCTACCCTAAACCCAAACCGTCGCGTACACGCTCTCTACGGTCTCTACGGCTTCAGCGTCCTCGAGACGATGGCGTCCCTGTGCCTCTGCGAGCCGGGGGTGGGCGGCGACTTGCTTGGCGAGCGCTGCGACGCGATCACCGCGTCGCGCGGGGGCGGGTGCGGTTTTTGCAGACTGCGCCGGGAGGGACTCCGCGAGACTCCGCGTCTCGAAGGGCTCGCGTCGCGCGACGGGCCGAGGCGGACGCGCCGGGTGGGACTCCGGGCTCCAACCTCCGGGCTCGGGATCGGGCTTTTGTCCGAATTCGGTCCGAACGAACGCGCGTTTTTTGCGTCCAACTGAGGGTTCCCTCGTAGGTTTCGAGCGCGTAGGTTCGAGCCGAACGACCTCGGCTCGGTGTGCCACGGCCTCGGCGCCGTGCGCGACCGCGGGTTGCTCGCCTTCGCGCGCGCCTCCGCGGCGGTCTTCTCGGCGGCGGCGACGGCGGCGCGGCGCGCCATCGCCTTCTTCTCCTCCGTCGCGGACGTCACCGATTTCGTCTCGCCGCGGATGTAGGCGCCGACGCGCGAGGCGGTTGGCGCGTTCCCGGCGCGTCCCGGCGCCGAGCGCGGCCTATGAGTATTTAGACCGACGCGCCCCCCTCGCGCGGGGCCCGGCGAGAGGTGGCGCCATGTGGTCACCTCGCCGAATGTCACGCGGCGGCGCGCGCCGGGCGACCGCGACGCGAACGCCGAGGGCGACCGCGAGAGCGACGAGCGCTTCGGGCTCGGCGTTCGAGACGGGTCACCGAGACGGTTCGCCGGACGCGTCGTGGAATCCGCGCGCGCCGGGCTCGCGCTCCGCGCCTTTTCGCGTGTTCCCGTGTTCGGTTTCGGTCGCGCGCTCGGGCTCCCCGGGTTCCGAACCGGGCTTCGCCCCCTCGGTGGTATCTCGACCCGCGACGCCGGCGAGGCGGCGTTCGAAACGCCGAGCGGGCCCGCCGACGCGGGGCGGTCGCGCCGCGTCCGAGGGCTCGAAGAGCTCGTAGACATCGGCCGCCGCGTCAGACGGAGCGGCGTGTCGAGGTCGTCGGACTCGACGCGACCCCCCGCTTCTGTCTGCGTGGACCCGCGAACGCCGATGTCGTCGATGGCATCGACGACATCGGCATTGTTTTCCTTCTCTTTCGGGTACGTATCCGTCACCGACAGAGCTCGAAACGCTTTCGATCGACGCGCGACGTCCGCCCTGACCCGCGCGTTGGCTTCCCTGGTCGCCGCGCGTTCCAGCCGCGCGCCCAGCGTCGCGGCTTCCTCGCGGACGCGCCGTAACGTCCCGCGCGTCTCCCCCGCGACGTGCCACGTCTCGCTCAGGACGTCCCTGGAGACGACCCAGTTCCCCTCCACCCCGCGTTCGATCTCGGCGATCGCCGGCGGCGTCGCGTCGTTGGACGCGACGTCTTCGGCGGCGTCGCAGGCGCGCCGCGCCACGTCCATCGCGCGCGTCGCGACTCGGTACGTCGCCACCGCGCGCGCCTCGATCGCGTCCAGCGCCTTGAGCGCGCGCAGCACTATGGACGTGCCTTTCGGTCCGAGCGTCGAGTTCGATCGGTCGATCACGCGGTACAAGTGCTCGTTCTCCGAACGCGTCGTCTCGCCCTCTCGTCGCGCTTTTTTGAGAAGAGCGTCCGACGCCTCGGCGCGGGCGACGCTCCGCGCCGTCTCCGCCTTCGCCGCCGCGACGTCCGCGCGCAAACGCTCGAGCTCGCGCGCGTGCTCTCCCTCGATGGCCACGAGCTCTTCTTCAGCGGAGGTGAGGTCATTGACGGATTTCGCGGGTCCCTGGTTCGCGTTCGCGTCGGCGGCGACGAGCGCGGCGCGCAACGCGGATGGCTCGTCGCGGCGTTTCGTGCGCTCGAGCAAACGCTCGATGGCGCGAATGCGTCGCCGCTCGTGCTCCTGAGCGGTCGCCTCCGCTTTCGTCCGTGACTCGCGCTCGCGCGCGAACGCCTGCTCGATCTCCACGAGTCGCGCACGTAACGCCTCGTCACTCGCCCTCGCGTCCTTCTCGCGTGCCTCGAGCGCGCGTCGCGCGGCGTCGCGCGTCGCCGTCGTCGACTTAGACGCCTCCTCCAGCTTGGCTTTCAATTCGTCAACCTCGAGCTCAGCCGCTAACCGCCGGCGGTTCGCCTCAGCCACCGCCTCAGCCACCGCGACACCGTCGTCCGGACGCACCGCGCGGTTGTTGCGTTCGTCCCGCCGCATCGCGGTCTCGGCGACGTGGTGCTCGAGCTCGGCGATGACGCGCCGCGCGTCGCCGAGCGCGTCCGCCGCTTGACGCGCGTCGTGCTCGGCGTCGGCGACGCGCGCGGCAGCGCGTTCCTCCGTCTCGAACGCGCGACGCTCGGCATCCTCCGCGCGGGCGTTCGCGGCAGCAACGAGTCGCGCCGCGACTTTGTCCGTGTCCGCGGCGCGAGTCGCCCGCGGCGACTCCGGCCGCTTCTCGGGGGTCGCGGAGGTGGACGCATCCGCGTCGACGCCTCTCGAAAACGCCGAGAACTCCGTGCGCATCATCATCTCTGCCGCCTCCTCGCGGCTCATCATCTTCGCCGGGCTCACGCCGCCGGGCGACCGCTTCACGAAGTACCGCGGCTCGCCGGGGCGCGGGCGCGCCAGCGGAGACGACATTGGACGTACCTGAGGCGCGTCTCGAGGAATGCACGAGACAATTCATGGAATCCGCACTGAGACAGTCTCCGTCTCGGTGGGCGCACAAATCTCAAGTGTCACACCTCACACGTTTCGGGGCTGACTCGGCGAGCCCGAGAGCCGTTATTTATTTTCACGGGCTCGCGAAAGCGCGTGCGACGCGAAGCCCTCGTGACGCCCTCAGACTCGAAGGCGCGCGCTCGGCACGCCACCGCGCCCCCGCCCCCCGAGCCACACTGGCCGACGCCCTCGGTTGACGCTCTCCTCCCCTCGCCCCGCGCGTCCGGAACGGTCGGACTCGCCGCATCTCGAAAAAAGCCCGTTCGCCGCAACGACGAGCAGCCATGGAGACGTCTCTGCGGTTCGACTCGCGCACGAAGCACCTGTGCCTGTTCGCCAAGGAGAAGTTCAGCAACGACGACAACTACGTGTTGACGGTGCGTGTGCCACGCGCTTTCTCGAGTCCCGAACGCCCGAACCCGAACCCTCGGGCCGGCGAAGCGGGTGGGTCTCGCCCCGACGACACTCGCCACCGACAGGGGTTTTCTCCATCCGACGCGGACGCGCCGAGCCGTCGAGACGGGGACGCCACGCGCGCGAACAGACACACACGCTCGTGCTGACCCACACGACGACACGCTTCTGCGCTTCTGCGCTTCTTCGCCACCTCGCGCTTCTCGCGTTTCTCGACTCGAATCCGCCTTCACCGCCAAGGTCTCCGGGTCTCTTGACACGAAGGATGGGCGCGTGGAGAGCCGCGCGTACGTGCGTAAAAAGTTTTTCCCGGATGCGTTCCTGTCGCGCGTGGACATGGGCTTGAGTTACGCCACGACGCAGGACGACGTGACGTACGGCATTTGCGGGAAGAAGAGCTTCGACCTGACCGACGACGGGCTCACCACGCTGGACGTCAAGGGCGGCGTCTCGATGGGCAGCAAAGCGCGCGCCGCGGACGTGGATGCGAGACTGGAGCTGACGCAGAAGATCTTCAACTTCCAGGAGGACCAGGATTTGAAGCTGCGCGTGGGGCTGGACCTCGGGTCCCGGAAGCTGTACGGGCAGATCCGCGAGAACAACTGGACGTTCAACACGGACTTCAAGGAGAAGTGGGACGTGCGGTACGACCTGTAACGAGGGGGGTCCTTTTTTAGTTCATCAATCGACGCCGCCCGCGTTTCATTCACGCGACAACTCTTGAGACACGCCGAGAAAAAAACGCGGTCGGCGGTTTCGTCAACCTCGTCAAGTCGGTGGGGACGAATCCCGATCGCTCAAATGGGCTTTGGCGCGAAAGCCGAGTGCCCGAGTCCGTTTTACGTGTGTTTTCGCGAGCCTCGTTCGAGGTCGCGCCCTCCCCCCCGGCGCCACTGTGAAGCAGCGCGCGAGTTGTCGCGGCTCGCTGGTTCGGCGCACGACCCGAGTGCTCGGCGTCCCCGTCGTTCGGCGCACCCGGCTCACGCGACAGAGCGTATCGAGCGACGACGTCACCGCGTCCGAGCCTGAGATCTCGTAGCGACTGGGCGAGAGTGCCAACTCTTGATCGACGCAGCGCGACCGCGACGCGCGTGCGTCCGGGATGATGAACGACCGCAAGGTCATCAACCTGGAGGAGGGATGGGACTTCATGCAGGCACGTCCCCGCGGGACCCTCCGATACTCCCGCGGTTCCCTCCGCCGCGCGGCGCTCCGCGCCCGTTTTCCGCGCGAACGTAACCCTACGCGGATCCGACGCAGCCCCCTCGCGAGCGCGATCTGACCTCCCCCCTCTTTCGCGCACGAGCAGAAGGGCATCGTGAAGCTCCGCGGCATCCTCGAGAAGGAGCAGGGCGAAGACGCGTTCACGCCCCAGGAGTACATGAACCTGTACACGTGCGTTCCTTCGAGTCTTCCGCGTCTCAGATCCCACCTCGCCCTGACGCGTCGTTTCAAAAGCAGAAGCTTTTATTTCTCCCTCATCTGATCTCGTTGATCTTTCTCGCTACGCGCCGCACTGACTCACTCGGCGACTTCCTCCTCTCCGCGCGTGTCTCCTTTACGTCTCCAGCACCATCTACAACATGTGCACGCAGAAGCCCCCCCACGACTTCTCGCAGCAGCTGTACGAGCGGTACCGCGAGGCGTTTAACGAGTACATCTCGAGCGTCGTGTTACCCGCGCTCGGCGAGAAGAGCGGCGAGTTCATGTTGAAGGAGCTCGTGCGCCGCTGGGACGACCACAAGGTGATGGTGCGGTGGCTGTCCCGGTTCTTCAACTACCTCGACCGCTACTACATCCAGCGGCACAACCTCGCGCAGCTCAAGGACGTGGGCGCGCTGTGCTTCCGCGACCTGGTGTACGCCAAGCTCAAGGGCCCGGCGAAGGATGCCGTGCTGGCGCTCGTGGACAAGGAGCGCGACGGCGAACAAATCGACCGCGCGCTGGTAAACGACGCGCTCGGCATCTTCGTGGAGATGGGCATGGGCGGCATGGAGGCGTACGAGTCCGATTTTGAGGCGTTTCTGTTAACAGACACCGCGAAGCACTACGCGCGCAAAGCCTCGCTGTGGATCGAGGAGGACAGCTGCCCGGCGTACCTCATCAAAGCCGAGCGTTGCCTGGGAAGGGAGAAGGAACGCGTCGGGCACTACCTGCACGCGTCGTCCGAGGCGAAGCTGCTGAAAGAAGTCGAGCGCGAGGCGTTGGCGACGTACGAGACGCGTTTGCTGGAAAAAGAACACTCCGGGTGCGCGGCGCTGTTGCGGGACGACAAAACCGAGGACCTGGCGCGTCTGTTCCGCCTGTTCAAGCGCGTGCCCTCCGGCTTGCCGCCGGTGGCGGAGATCTTCAAGAAGCACGTCGAGCGCGAGGGCCTCGCGCTCGTGAAGCGCGCGGACGAAGTCGCCGCCAGCAAGAAGGAGGCCAAGACGACCAAGGCGGCCGTGCCGGGCGCCAAGGACAAAGACGGGTCAGTCGCTCCGGCGGACTCTGCGCTTTTGACACAGAAGGGGGTCACTTCCCCCGGTGACGCCGCGACCCCCGACGCGAAGCCGAAGAAGGCGTCCGAGAAGGACGCGTCGGCGGGCTCCGCCGAGCAGCTCTTCGTGCGCGACGTCATCGCGCTGCACGACACGTACGTGGCGTACGTCAAGACGTGCTTCGCGGACGATTCGCTGTTCCACCGCGCGCTGAAGGAGGCGTGCGAGGTGTTCTGCAACAAGATCATCTCCGGGAGCACCTCCGCGGAGCTCATGGCGACGTTCTGCGACAAGCTCCTGAAGAAGGGCGGCTCGGAGCGGCTGTCGGACGAAGCCGTGGAGGAGACGCTGACGAAAGTCGTGCGCCTCTTGGCGTACGTCTCGGACAAAGACCTGTTCGGGGAGTTTTACCGCAAGAAGCTCTCGAAGCGGCTGCTGTTCGACCAGAGCGCGAACGATGACCACGAGCGCTCGATCCTCGCCAAGCTCAAGCACCAGTGCGGCGCGCAGTTCACGAGCAAGATGGAGGGCATGGTGACGGACCTGCAGCTCGCGCGCGACACGCAGGCGTCGTTCGACGGGTGGCTCGCCAACGACGAGACGCGCGCGCCCGGCGTAGATCTGGCGGTGACCGTGCTCACCACCGGGTTCTGGCCCACGTACAAGTTCACCGAGCTCGCGCTGCCCACGGAGATGGTGCGGTGCGTGGAGACGTTCAAGACGTTCTACGAGGAGCGCACCAAGCACCGCAAGCTGACGTGGATCTACGCGCTCGGGACGCTCACGGTGAAAGGCGCGTTCGACGCTAAGCCCATCGAGTTGCACGTCTCGCCGTTCCAAGCCTCGGCGCTGCTTCTGTTCAACAAGGAGGACACGCTGAGCTACGGCGATATCGCCACCGCGCTGAACTTGCCGGACGAGGACGTGCGTCGCACGTTGCACTCGCTGGCGTGCTCCAAGTACAAGATCCTCAAGAAGTCGCCGGAGGGGCGAACCATCTCGGCGAGCGACTCGTTTTCGTACAACCCCGGGTTTACCGACCGCGCGCGGCGCATCAAAGTCCCGGTGCCGCCGGTGGAGGACCGCAAGAAGGTGCTGCAGGACGTGGACAACGACCGCCGGTACGCCATCGACGCCGCGATCGTGCGCACGATGAAGAGCCGCAAGAGCCTGGCGCACCAGAAGCTCGTGCTGGAGGTTGTGCAGCAGCTCAGCAAGGGGTTCAAGCCGGATTTCAAAATCATCAAGAAGCGCATCGAGGACCTCGTCGCGCGCGAGTTCCTCGAGCGAGACAAGGAAGACCCGAGCGTGTTCAACTACCTCGCGTAGACGCGTAGACTCGGTTGCAGCGAGCAGCGCGGGAGGGGACCACCAGGGTTCAGATGGGGAGGTCACGTCGCGGGGTGACTGAGGGTGACTGAAGCGGTGGTTTGTGTTTCTTCACGAGACGCGACGATCGGTAGCGGCGCGCGCGCGCGCGCGAAAGACGCCGGTTGTGACGACGAACCGGAATCGCCGAGATTCGACGCGCGCGAGTATTCGCGACACTCGAATGCGAATTCGTTTTACGCGTTTTCATCACAAACGCCGACCTTTACGTCCTGTTTTTTCTCTTTTCTACGTGTGGATGTTCCCAATCCCCCTGATACCCGCGGGCTGATGCCAAGCCCGCGGATCCCCCACTCTTCGAGCCCCGCTCGAGCGCGCGGCGCGCGCCCCGCGACCGCCCCCCCGCGCTGGGAGAGAAAGTCGCGCGAACACGCGCGCCGACGCGTTTAAACACCTCCTCTCGTCACAGGAAAGCACCTCCGGTGTTCAGCAAACCCCGCGTCGCGGCCGTTCGAAGCGCGGACTTAGGCCGATTCGGCAGTCCGGCGGTCTCTTGCCACCGCCGACCACCGCGCTTCTTCTCCGCCGACGCCGAGTCTTCTCGCCGCCTCGCCGTCTCCCTCGCCGTCGTCGCGTCTCGCGCGACTCAGAGCGCGGAGAAGTTGGGGCGGCTGTACTTGAACGTGGTCTTCTGCGACTTGGCGTCCGGGCGAAGCACCTTGTTCACCACGGGGAAGGAGACGGGCTCCTTCCTGCCCAGGAACTGGATGGTGTTGTCGCGCTTCACGTCCTCATCCGCCACCTTCGCGATCTTGATGATCTGCAGGCACGGCGCGCGCACGCGGTGGCGGGACGCCATCTCCTCGTACAGGGCGTCGACAGCCTTGTTCATGGACACCTCGCGGTACTCCTTGTACGCGTTGTGGAACCCGGTGCGGCTCTGGTAACGAATCCAGACGCCGTAGTTCTTAAGCGAAGTGACATCCTCTTCGAAAATCTCGTTGCACGCGATGATCTGGCCATTCGCCTTCTTCACCTTCTTCAGGCGAGACAGGAAGTACCTGCGGAGGAGGGCGGCGCGGTGTGGGACGGTGGGTGGGTTTCGCGAACGGTCAGTGACGTGTTCGAAACGCGTTCGCGTCGCGTTCGGGCGACGCTCGAGCGTTCGGGCGGAGAGGGGAGGCGGGCGCGAACGCGCGCCCCCTCGCGCGCCGCGCGAAATCATCGCAAAACCCTTAAAACACGCTTCGCGAACACGCTTTCGCGTGTACTCGCGAGGTGTCGGAAGATGTCCCCGGGGGTACGAGCGGCGAGCCCTTCCCCCGCGCGCGTTCGGTCGCGCATACACCCCACGGGACACCTCCGCGACCGCGTCGACAAAGCTCATCCTTCGCGTTCGCTCGCCTTCCCGCGTGTCGTTCTTCGCGCGTCGCGTTCGTCGCGGAGAAGATGTGTGTCGCGCACGCACCAGAACTTCGACTTCGCGCGGGTGTCGTCGAGGGACCAGAGCTTCATGCGGTAGATTTGGGGCTCCGGCTGGGCCTCGGTCGGCACGTGGCGGCCGACGATGTGGTATTGGTGGTACTGTAGGGGCGAAGCGGGGGATGCGGGTCAGCGACCGGACCGGGATGAGAAGAAACGAAGTTACGGGAACGCGAGAAAAATGACGAAGGCGAAGGCGTCCGGGGACGGCTCGGTGGAGCCCGTCCGGGCGACGAAACGCGCCCACGTCGTCGCGGAACGCTTCCGATGGACCCCGAGGGCAATCACGCGCGTCACCGACGCCTCGACGACGAAGCACGGACGCCCCCGGGGACCGTTCGCCCTTGAACCCTAGGAGGAAAAAAACTTTCGTCCCCGTCCCGACTCCGACATGAGCCTCCGGCGGTGCCGCGACCGCGGCGACGACGGATGTCACGCCGCGGCGCGCGGGGGGAAACGTCCGGGTGGTGTCCTTACCCTGAAAGGCGCCATGATGTTCGACTGTACTGGACACGTGCGTTCGCGCGTTCCTAAGTGCCGTGACGAACGATGCGGGGAAAGTTCATATTGCAAATTTGTTCTTCGAGTTTGTTGTTTTTTTAAGGGTTTTCCGAGCGGGACGGCGAATTTACAAACCTGTAAGACTACTCGTAAGTACTCGAGCTGGCGATTCTTTGTTTTGGACCCTAATATGAAATTCGTGACGTTTGATACACGTCAGCTCAGTCAGAGAATTCCGGTTAATGCGACACACCTTCGTCGGGCGGTTTTTTGAGTCACAGACCGAGGACAAAACACAATCGGTAGGGCTTGGTGAACTCGGCACAAAGAAAGAGGAATCGAGCCCACTCGCGTTTCTCCCCGACTCGGGACTTCGCTTCGCCACTTCCAAAGGCTTTCCAAGTTCTGTGTCATCATCACTCGCTCGCGCCTTCTCTGAGGAGCGTCTCCCTTCCGCGGAGCCACTCCGCGCCGCGGGTCCGCGTCTGCCGAAGAGAAGACTCGCGATGGACGCGCTCCCCCGAGACATCGCCTCGGTGCGTCGGACGCGCCTCCCCCCTCGCGCGCCCGCGTCGATCCGCCGCCCCGCGCGTCTCCACCGCCGTTCAAAGGTTCCCGCGCGAATAATCCGTCGTTTCCTTTCCGTCCGCGATGTCCCGTGCTCGCGCCCGTCACGGCTCCTGACCCCACCGCGATGGATCACTCGCGACGCGCCGCAGGTCCTACCCGATGACCCCGCGGACCGGCTCGAGCTGGCGCACCGCATCGCGAACGCGGCGTTCGTGGCGCAGACGCAGAGCCTGGCGAAAGAGGTCGACGCGCTCAAGGACCAGTGCGCGGAGATGAAGGCGCGCTCGAAGCAGCTGGAGCGCCGCGTGGCCAGCATGGAGGACGAGCTGCACGACGCCGCGGACAAGGCCACGATGGCGATGGAGGAGCGGGACAAGCTCACCGCGGAGAAGACCGCGCTGATCAACACCGTCAAGAAGCTCAACAAGGAGGTGGCGAAGCTCGACGCGTTCAAGCGCAATCTGATGCAGACGCTGGCGGATGACGGCGAGGACGGCGCGGGCGGCGCCGGCGACGCCGCGGGGGAGCGACTGGTGACCAGCGTCTTGGCGAGCGCGGACGCGAACGAGAACCGGTTCGGCGAGCGCGGAGGAAGGTACGGCGGGAGCCAAGCCTCGGAGAGGTCACCCGAACGCGTCTCCCGGCGTACGTCCGCCGCCGCGTCGCCCGCGCGTCTCTCGGCGTCGCCTCTCGGTGAGGAGAACGGCGGGGACGGATCCGCCGCCGCGCGTAAAGTCGACGGCAAGGCGTTTTTCCGAGAAGCGCGCGCGCGTTTGTCCTACGAGCACTTCTCCGAGTTTCTGCAGAACATCAAGGAGCTCAACGCGCACAAACAGACGCGCGCCGAGACGTTGGCGCGCGCCGACGACATCTTCGGCGAATCCAACAAAGACCTCTTCCGCACCTTCGAGACGCTGCTGGTGAAACACCTGCCCAAGTAGCGCGGCGACGCGAGTCACGCGTTTCGCGAGCGCATATGGAAACGCGAGTCACGCGCGTGACGTGCGCTCGTGTCGTGTGAATGGATGAGGGAGCGTTCGGATCGAAGAGTCGACGACTTAACGAAGACGAGTGACTGGAACCGACCGCGGAGCGCGTCCGAGTCGATCGCCTTTCGTTTCATTCATCACCGTTCTCGGAACTCATCATGTCAGCGAACGCCAGCCGAAAAAAAAGCCGCCCCGAACCGACGATTCGCCCGGTCTCGCGCGCTTTCCGCGACGCTTTTCCAGCCGCCTTTCGTGGCGGGTGAGGCGACGGCACCGCACACCGAGTCGCGCCCGCCGCACTCGCGTACCCTCGAGCGCCGCGTCCGCGTCGACTCGTCCCGCCGAAAGCCGAAAGCACCGCCGCGCGCTGAAGCGCGTTCGCGGACCGCACGCCCACGCGCGCGTCGCAGGCGTAATCGCGCCACCCGCCGACACGGAAAGCGTCGTCGTCATCCCCACGCAGCGAAGGAGGTTTGTCCAGTAATCTCGTCGCGTCTCGTCCCATGGCACACGCGCGCACCGCCTTCGCGGCGTTCGCGAGGCCCTCCGCGCCCGCGCGCGGCAGTGTCGCACCGAGGCGCGCTTCGCGCGCGGTCCCGACGCGCGCGCTCGCCGCCGCGCCCGCGCGGCGCGGTCGCGGCCGCGGCCGCGGCGGCGGCCGGGGCGGCGGCCGCGGCG
>Ga0181558_10003710_pt1 | contig 13929 bp, 23 predicted proteins | sample 011ome_22_FD_133754 | JGI IMG/M metagenome (GOLD analysis project Ga0181558, IMG submission 133754) | Coastal salt marsh microbial communities from the Groves Creek Marsh, Skidaway Island, Georgia - 011507BT metaG (megahit assembly) | ecosystem: Environmental > Aquatic > Marine > Intertidal... | reverse complement strand
GGAAAGACATTAGGCCTGTCTGAGTAAGCAGGATATAGATGCTTGTAGTAGTGGTATTGACACATGCGTCTAGCTTTAATCTTTTTGGTGCAGCCTTGAATTTGGCAGTGACCTTCCCTGCTCATTCTCATTAGTCTAGATAAACCTGAATAAAGCCTTCTTCGCAACCATCACTTAAGTCAACTCCGTGCTCAGTTTCTGGCAGCTCAGGTCCTTCGCAATCTTCTTCACCCTCTCCTTCTCCGTCAGCATTGCAGACAGGACAAGGCATGTAGGCACTGGCGTATATTCGCTCATTATCATCCCACTCTGGCTTTTCAGCAATCACAAAGCTGTGAGTTATCCAGCAACCGCAGCCACTTCCCTCAAAGATATGATAGCCAGCAGTAAAAAATTCATCTTCACACGTACTGTGGTTAGTCCAAACTAGACCATCTTCAGCTAGCTTCTTTATAGACGCATGGTCACTCTGGGTCATGTCTTCGAGAATAGTGTTAATTCCCTTGTACTTATCCTCACCCCAGTGAATGCCATACTCTTTAATCCAAGCATCACGCTCTTTTACCAGCTGTTCTATAGTTACGTCATAAGCCATTTCTACTCCTCTTCATTGAGATAGACAATAGGAACCTCGTACAGGTCTTCATCATCTTCGTCGAAATACTCAGGGTCAATCTCTTCAATCAAAGCTTCGATTGTTGCGTACATAATCAAAGAAGGGTCAGTTGCATCACCACAAGCTGCTGAAGCTAGCTCTATGCCTTTCTCGTCTAGCATCTCTAGAACTTCTCTTACTGTCTTATACTGCTCAGCCATTAGTTTTTCCTCTCTTGCGGTTCATCTAGCGGCTCTAAAAAGTGAGCTGATACGTAACCAGTCCACAACCATAGAGCTGCTTTTCCGTATGGCTTAGAGCCAATGGTCTTGAGTATACGCGTAACCGTAGGAACTTTTCTAGTGGTTAGGGCAACAATCTCGTATGCACATCCAACCAGCAATACCCCTCTGAGGATTTCTTTAGTGTATTTATCCACCGCGACTAACCTTAACTACGTACTTACCCTCTAGTTTATCATTGAGCTCTTTGCACAGTTTTTCAATGTCTGACTGGCTCTCGCTCCTAAATATTGCTTTCGAGCCAGAGTATATAACCCAGACTTTACTCCCCGTTTGAAACATCCCTAAACGTCTGCCTTTGATGAATAACAATAGGTGCGTCTAAATCTTTGTACTCTTTTTCAATCCTACGCCTAGCTCCGCCAATGTCATCACCCTTCTTTTCATGCAAGTCCAAGTGAGTCAATGCTTCTTGCGGAGTTGACATCGTGGCAGTTCCAAAAATCTCTAAGTCATCTGGCAAAACTAGGGTGCATCCAGAACATTCAATATGACCACTTACATGCTCGAAGATGTAGACATCCGAGCTAGCAAATCTTTCAAAGCTCACTAGAACCCCTCATTCCTTAAGTCTTCCCAGTACTTCTCTTCGTCGTACTCAAAGTTGATAGGTGTTAGAACTTCACCAGCACTGTCCCAGAACATAAACTCGCTAGCCCTATTCTTCTCTTTAGCCCAACGCTTGTGCATCGAGATAACTTCTTGAACACGCTTCTGCTCGGCTGAAGCTCCAGCCTCGAAGCCCAAGTTGTACTTCCGAGCTTGTTCATCTGTTTCATTAAGCTCTACAATTTCGTCTTCTTCATCTTCCTCACCCCAACCAGACTCATCGGTTCCAAGGATTTCTTCGATGTCATCAAAGCCAGTGTCTTCTAGTGCACCAGCTTTTGCCAAAAACATCTCCCAAGTTTCATCTATAAACCCCGTTGCATGGGAAAACGTACCTTCGTCTTCTTCAGACGGGAGCGTTACAATCTTGTTCTCTAGCATGTATGCCAAAGGAAGCCCTAAGTCGCTCCAAGCAATGAAGTCCTTCCAGTCTTCGTGGTCCCTATAGTTCAACCACAGGTAGGAAAGAATCCCTACTTTATTCTCAAAACTAGTCTCGGCCATTCTTTAATCCTCCCAGTTCGCGTTAGCTGGCTTCCTTCCACCGCGTCCCTTATTAGTTTCGTACTCCCAGAATGCTCGTAGAAAGTCTCGGTAGTACATGTAACGGCGTCCACCAATTTTAACTGGCTCGATATAGCCCAGCTGAATAATACGCTTTATAGTGCTTTCAGATAGTTCACCCTTCTTAGCAATGCTTTGCACGCTAAGCAGGTCGCCGCCTTTGGCTGTCTTCCTACGAGTCACAGTTGTCATCTTCTAGTCCATTCGTCATTTTAAAGAACTTAATGTCGTCAGCAGCCTGCTTAGCCATGTCAGTTCCCATCTTCATTAGCATCTTTGAGACCTCCAGCTTTGCGTAAATCTCCGCCATCTGGTCCGTCGAGTAGTTGAAATCGTCTCTTTCCATTCTTCCGCCTCCTCTCCCTGAGCTTGCCGAGGAGACTGGCTCCGAAATCGCTGACAAGTCTATCGTCCTGCCCATCAAACGCTTTAGCCACATAATTAATCGTCTGTCCCGCTTCATTATCTACTCCGTTCCAAAAACTTGCGTTTATCTTGTCACTATACCAAGTCCACGTAGAAAAGTAAAGTCCACAGTTAAAACAAATTGAGTCATCAGTAACTTCGTGGGATGCTGTCATATCGACGCGCCCATCAGCCTCCACTATAAATTTGTGGCTAGGGCACTCCTCGGGCTTAAATACCCGCTTTACTTTAGGAGCTTTAGGCTCTTCAGCCTTCTCTGCTACCTTCTTCTTCGCCATTCTCAATTAACTCCCTGAGAACTGCCAAGGCCATCTTGGCGTCTTCTTCGGAGTCTACCAGCTTGTTGTCAAACTTGTCACGCAAATTTAAAATCCTTTTTCGCTCAAGCTTTTCCCCAAGCTCAAACCACGACTCTCCTGCAGAATCTGCGAGGGCGTCTATTGCTCTGTACGCCTCATCGCGTCCAGCAATTGCCTTAGCAATGCTCACAGTGAAGAGGTCCATGTCTTCAGAAGTGAAGTCGTTTCTGTCTGTCATGCAGACAGTCTAACATAATTGGAGATTTAAACTCCGTATTTAAGACGCAACTCTTCAGCAAAATGCTGGGCCACATGCGTATGGTAATGAGTTCCCCAGTGCTTAACTTCATCTGAACCTACAACAAAGTAAGGGTCACTATCGTCTGAATGGCATTTCGCTTTAAGCAATTCATCTTGTCTAACATCTGAAACAGTCGAATGAGTTTTCAGTAAGTAAGGGTCAACTGGCATAAAGTCAAACTTCATATTCACAAAGCTGTCCCAGTCGCTCCATGTCCCCCACAACAATTTAATATTTAATAAAGAACAGAAGCGAGCCAAAACAACAAAGCTGCTCATTGCTTGAAACCTTGCATACTTTATATTTACAGAGAGTTCTTTCTCAGAAATGATGCTGTTATCACTGGTAACGCCAGACAGCTCAATGCTTCTAATTTTTTCTTCTACTCGTTTTTTATTGTTGTATGCGTAGTTGTGAACATCATTGATGCTATAAAACTCTATGCGTTCATCGTCTGGGAGCAGGCAGACTAAATACTCGGGAGCACCGTACTTATATATGTATTCAATTGTCTGTCTAACGCAAACGCTAATCCCACCTCCAGGGAACGATAAAAGGTTATAGTCTAAGTTTAAATTTTTAGCCAGCATGTGCGCCCATGTTGACTCCAGTGGCAGCCCGATGCCGTGACTTACCGAGCATCCTACGGCTAGCAGTCCTACATTCTTTTTAAATTCTGGACCCCTATGTCCGTCGCTGTTATATGCATAGACTTGACCATCGTTATGTCTAACATCACTGGAATAGTGAGAAATGCTGTAATCAGCTGTAATAACTTGGCCTGTTACGGCGTAAGGTAAAAACTCTTCTAGGTGCTCGTCTTTACTGTTCCCGCTGGGCATTGGCTCTAATTTTTTCTTGCTCCTCGGGTGGCATATCCTGCCAGTCGTAGAAACTTTTTTCAGAGCCAACATTTTCGACTCTTCCATAGAAGAACACTAAATTCTTTCGCTCTCCTGATTGAACTTCAGGCACTTGATGGACGTGGTCCACATCCCCCGGAAATATTACTAAGTCTCCACGCTTTGGTCTGAGGTCTAAGTCCTGCTTCGGGAAAAGAACATTACCGCCAATGTAGTCTTCGTCGCAGTTATTCAAATAGAGGAGTCCGCTAAATTCCATCTCTTCGGGGCTTCCATCTGGCTGCAGAGGGCTTCCGTCTAAATTAGTTGTATCAGAATGTAGGTCATTCTTTCCACCCTTAGTCATGTTTTGATAGTTAGCTTGAGTCAGCCCTACCTCGCAACCAAACTCTTCTTCAAAAGTTGCCTTTACTTTTCTTAGAATCTCTCCAAGAAATTCAGTAGATTCGTTTTCTTGATGGGGCTGCATGTGCATAATTGGGGGAGCAGTAATTCCAGCCTTCATTGCTTCAGCCGAGTTAGGCCACCCTAGTGCAATGGCAATACCCTCCCTAGGGCTAGGTCTAGCCATAGGGTCAAGGAGTTCAATTAATACGTCAGCTTCCTGCTGCGACACATAATCACTAATTACTTTGGGATACATGCTCATAGTCTAATCTAAAATCCTCACAGTGTTCAAAGTACCAGTAGTCACTTGGAGCAAAGTGAAAGAACACCATTTCTACCTCACTGTTTCCGCTAGAGCCCATATCGTCTCTGCCATGTTCCGAGTCAGTTCCAGAATAAGCAATTAGCTCATTTTCTTCCATGTAGTAAGGGCGTCCATCGATATTGAAATACCAAGGCTTTTCTTGCGTAAGGCAGTAGCTCATGTTGTAGACACAAGCGTGTCTGTCTTTATGCACTGGAAGAAATGATTCTGGGTGGTCGTACTTTGCATAAACAACAAAAGTTGACCTTAGCGTCTCGTCACGAAACAACTTTCGTGCAAGTGGCTCAAGTTTTTTGCCAAAGTATTCGTCAAGTGCTTTGCTTTGCAAAACTTCTCTTTTACAGTTTTCATCATAAAAAGATTTGTACGCAGCAGTCTTGCCATCAATGACCATTCGTAAAAAGATTAAGTCTTCTTCGTCAAAGATGTTCCCGATAGTTACTGGCTCGAACACTGTAGAATTCTACCATGCAACCAACGCCCAGCAAAGAAGAGATGACTTTTGACGAGTGGCTTACCTATGGCATTACTCGTTCTTGGAACACCGCCCCTATCTGTAAGACACATGACGGATTCCCTGACGATGACAATAGGTGCGTCCATTACATGTTGCTCTATAAAAACCCAGAAGAAGCTAATCAGTCTATGGAAGATTTTCCCCCCGCCTACTGGAGAGCTCACACTAGAGGATTAGACTGGCGAGATTAGTATTCGGTTAGCTTTCCTTCAGCGGCCAGCACCTTTATATAGTCTGGCCCTTCGGTGAAATACCAGTGGTCTGCAGGGCAAAAGTGGAACATTATGTTCTCTACGCGGCCCGTAGAAGGCTTTTCTTTGCGTCCATGAAGGTCATGTCCCCCCATAAATGCAATTGCTTGGCCTACAGGAATGCTGAAATCTTCTCCCTCAATAGTTAGTGGCCAGTCAAAATCAGCGGCCACGCAATAGTCAATCGTGTATACGCAAGCATTTTGGTCCTTGTGCATTGTTAGATTTGCGTCTTCATTGGCGTAATCCATGTAAACACTGTAAGTACTTTTCAGCGTAGGGTCATTAAATATCTCCCTAGCCAAGGGCTCTAACTTTTGACTGTAGATTTCTAGCTCTGCAAATCGGGCAAGGTCTCGGGAGTGGCGTCCATCAAACCACTTCTTGCGATGCTTATCGCTTCTAACCAGCTTAAAGATATCGTCTCTATCTACTTGGTTAAAAGGCTTAGGGATAAGTTTTGGTCTGTAAAACATTATTTTTCTTTTTCTACCAACACTGGGTCAATACCGCAAGGCTGAGCAACTAGCTCTAAGCTGTCATCTCCCAAAGATATTTGGTAGAGCTCGTTTTTAATTTGTTCTTTTTGCCTAGCTACTTCATGTAGTTTCTCGGTGTAGTAATTTGGGTGAGTCCTGTGATGAGCCCTAGTCAAATCTTGATAGACAAACCTAGAAGTAACAAGACCATCTGCTTCTCTAAATGCAAGCATGTCATTTATGTCCTGATTATGAATGTTCTTTTCAGTCAGGTTCAAGAATCGATAATCGGTTTGATGCTTCGAAGCGGGGATAGAGTTAAAGTAAGCTTTTCCATAGCCCTCCAACGAAGCTGCTTCTTTAGAAATTTCTAGGTAATGTCTAGAGACAAACTCTTTACTGCAAGTAATTACAGTTTTTCCTTCTCTAAGTTTTTCAAGAAGTCCATCCGCAGCTTCTTTAGAATACGGGAGACAGTCTATGTAGACATCAGCCGTCAACTCTTTTAATGCCTCACCTAAAGACACATAGTTGTAGCTACCTTCTCTCTTTTTATCTAAGTCAGAGACAGCAACAGCAACTACGTCAAAAGGGTAAGACCCCTCTTCTATCAAAGAAAGAACAGGAGCGCCTACCTTACCTGCCCCTAAAAGAATTATTTCTACTGAAAAGTCTTCCACTTATCTCCCAAATTTTCTAAGTCCTGCGGCGTCCCCATGTCTACGAATGAGTCCAGCATTACTACTTTAAATTTAAGCCCGTCTTTAATTGCTTCATTGCATACACTGCTTATATAAATTTCTTGCCCCAGCTCCGCTGAGAATCTTGCTTCATTTAAGTAGTTAAAAAAGTTTTCTGCCTTAGAGAAAAATAAATGCCCAGAGCTAGCGTATTTGCTTATTACTTCTTTTTCTATCATTTCAAGAGCAACATTGTTTTCGTCAGTTAAAACATAGGAGTACCTGTCTTCTTCACTTTCAAAACAAAAAATCACTCCATCAAATCCACCATCAACTGCTTCTTTGACGCTATCTAGAACGTTCCCCTTAATTAACTGGTCAACATTTGAGATAAGGAGCGGCTGGTCCACCCCCACTTCAAACTCCAAAAGACTAGCTGTCTCTGCAGGGCCATTAACATAGCCTCTTTGTAAGACAAACTTAGTAGGCATGTCGGGGTCAATACGGTCAATGTGCTCTCGCACTATTGGATACTCTTCATCAAGTTCTTTAGTGATGACTACGACAGGATTAAAAATGTCATCTTTTCCAATAAAAGGTTGCAAGCACCTTCTAAACAAGTTTTTAATAGACATTGCCGACATAGTAGTGTTGGCCACGGGTATTGCTACTTTAGGCTCCTCATGAGACTCGGAAAATCGAGTGCCTTTGCCTGCAGCAAGGAAAGCAATTGATAGAAACATTGTTACGCCTTAAGTATTTTTTTACAGTTTAGCAAGAACGCAGCAATCCGTTTGTGGTCGTCTATGTGCAGAGGAAGCATAGAAAGAAATAAAGATGCCTCATATACTCGAAGGAGTCCGAAGTCAATGGTTTGAGAGGCGATATAGTTCCTAAAAATTAAACGTCTATAAGCATTGTCTGGCCTTTTAAAGATTATTTTTCCGACTTCAAGGTTTATCTCGTAGTGGCCATAAATAATGTCTTCATAGTTTCCCAAAATTGATTGGCTAAGTTTAGCTAGGTCGTAGTACTCATCTAAAAACATATAGTCTTTGCCTTTAGGGTCTATCAATTTCATAAGATTAATTCTGTCGTCATATAGAACATTAGACAGCACTAAATCCCCGTGGGAAAGAATTATTCTTTTAGGAACCCGCTTCGGGTAGTACGCCTCAAATTTCTTAGTCAGCTCCTCAAGGAGCAGCTCTGGTGTAATCCCAATAGATTCCAGCTGTGTTGCATAGCTAGAAAGCCTCCACGAAGTTTCGTTTAGCTCTTTAATTCTTTCTTTGGTTTTTTCTATGACTAACCACTTGGCATTCTCATCTACCTGAGTATCTAAAGCAGGGTCAGCAGGGAGGACTTTTCTAAAATCTTTTATAAGATTCATTAGCCGCTCAAATCCTGCCTCGGAAAGTTCTCCGTCAAGTATTTGCTCTGCAACGTTTTTTATTTCAAAGTACTCCATGTAGTAGTAGGAAACTTCACCGTCCAGAAAAAATCCAAAAGGCTGCACAAAGAAGTGTTTAATGTCGTCTGGCAGCTCATACCAGTACTCATACTCAGCTAAAAGTTTGGCGTTGTCTTTAGATATCTTCCTTAGATACTGAAAACCTTTTACCTTTTCGACAGTATTGAAATACCTAGTCTTAAATTGAGATTCCATTTAAAACCTCTAGCATTTCTTCTTGGTTTAAAGTTCTGTTTTCTTGCAAGTTTCTTAGTTCTACAGGGCAGTAATCAATCGCTCTAAAGTTTTTGTAGTACCCGTAGTCAAACCCGTAAGTTGGAAGAACGTGCAGTTCAATGAGCTTTGTGCTGGGCTGGCTCATGTGCAGGTTGGAGAATCCTGCCCCCACAGTTCCAGCTACATGTGAAGCGGTCATAAAGAACTGCATTTGTTTTTCGTACGAGTATTCTTCTAAAGCTATGATTTCGTAGCCGCGTTCAGCAAAATACTCCTCAAGGAAATCTCCCTCGTAGAGCCTTTCCTCAACTAAGTGCTCGTATTCAGGCTTCCCCACATGCTCCTTGAGTCGTGCATTTACGTCGCGTCTAGATATAAATATCTTTTTAGGGAGGCTGTAATCAACAGAGATGTTTTCGTAAAGCTTTTGAGTAAGGGCGTTCATTCCACTTAACGCGTACAAAGACCGCCTATCCCACGTAGAAGCGTCCCATTCTTGGTAGCCTTCATGTCTCCAAACAGAGACTGGCATTTCATTGTCGCCCCAGAACTCAGCTTCCGAGAACAGCAGACCACTACTGGGGGTGTAGTAAACCTCTTCAAACTCGTAGTTTTCAGTAGATAGAAACTGCTCCTCAATTGCATACAACTTAGCAAAGTATTCAATATACGGAAGGTGCTTCCACCCCTCATTGACCGTAGTGGCGTCTACCATAACTTGTTGGCTATCAATAAGCCCCAATTTCAAATCAGGATAAATCTTCCTGAGCCCTTCATAGCCAGCCAAGTCTTCATGAAGGAAGTGCCAGTAAAGAGGGTTGTACTCAGCTAGATAGTACTTGCCATACTTTTTATTGACTTCCTTTTTGTCGTCGTTAAAAAGTTTTACGTTCTTCAAACAAAATAGATACTCATCTATCTTTGTAGATTCTTCAAAAGTCCAGCTCTCTGCAGCCCTGCTTGGCAGCGGAACATCGGGAACTACCTTGTTAGCATCCATTAGTGGTCCTCAATATATGTTGCTAGAGCACCTTTTTCCCAAAGAAAAGAAGGGATTACGTATCTGGTCGGACCTGCCCCTACTGGTTTTACACCGTGAACATAGTCTTCTGTTGCTGGAAAGGTTATTGCTGACCCAGCTGGAAGCTTTCGTTTAAAGTCTTTGCCGACAAAGTAAAGCTCTCCATCGGTAAAGTCATCATTGATGTAGATAATCAAAGCTTTCTTAATTCGATTGTCGTAGCCAGCGTCATAGTGTTCGTCTAAACTTACGCCTTCGTACTGACGTTGAATTTCGTGCAGATAGCCAATGTCGAATTCTTCAACAAAAGGTCTCATTCTTTCAGTAATTCTGTGACAAAACTCTTCGTCAGGAATCCTGATTACTTTGTCATCGTAGAAACCGCTACTGTTTCTAGCTATATATTCTTGTATTTCTTCTTCAGACTCGGGGCCAAACAGGTGTTCAGCCTGACCTCTAAGATTCTCGTAGTTTTGCTTTTTCCAGTCTTCGTCAGTAGCGGCGTCTGCAAATTCTCGCAGATAGGTAACTTCTTCCTCAGAGAGAAAGTTTTCCATGAGGTAGACGTTTTCAAAGATTTCTTTGAATTCTAGAGACATATCTACCTATCCGAAAAAGTTCTGGAATCCTCCAAAGCCTTGCTGTAATAGCCCATAAAAAACACCAAGCACTTTCTGTCTCCCGAAAGAACAGTCTTAACTTCATGCGGGTGGTCAACGTCTGCTTTAAAAAGTACAAACTCTCCCACCTTAGGGGCGTGCACGATATCCTGTTTGGGGAACCAAATCTCTCCACCCTCGTAGTCTTCACCGCTGTTGTTTAGGTAAAGAATGGCAGACCAAATGTTTGGCTCATCTTCTACAGACTCTTTGTCGTCTAGAGGGGAGCCATCAAGCTCGCAAGTGTCGCAGTGCATCTGCTGCCTAGCACCCTGAGTCATGTTGTAGTAAAAAGCATTTACAATACAAACTTTGTCGTCCTCGACCCCAAAATGGTCTCCAGTTTTTTCTAAAACCTTCTTAAATGCAGTTGTTATGGTCTCTTCAAGGTTGTCATATCTAACCTTGTCATCTAGAGCAACCCTAGCTGCCTCCGAGGGGATTCCCCACCCCAAAGCTGCTTGTATCCCGTCCCTAGGCGTGTCAGCCAAATGCGGTTCAAGGAGCTCGCAAATTGTAGCAGCATCCTCTGCTGTAATAAAGTCAGTAAATATTTCAGTAGACATACCCTGTATTCTACCCGACTAGGAAAGTAGTGACTCCGAAAAAAGCTCTGCTGTATGGATGTGAGAGTGAACTCCCCAGTGACCAAAAGATACAGAGGGTTCTCTATAAGCGTCCATGCCCCATAAAAAGTTTTTGCCGTACTTTTCAAGCTCTTCTAGGTGGCAGACTGTTGCTTTATTGTCGTCCAACTCAAAAAATCTTCCTAAAGTATGAACAAGACAAACAAAGTTTGGACTGATATTGACAGCATTCTCGGTGGAATACTTGTTTTCTATTCGTAAATCCCAAGTTCCCCATCTTAATACTATATTTTTTGCTTCGCAGACTCTTTCCAGCATCCTTATGTAGTCCATATTTATAATGTCTATGTATTCGATAGAAAACACGTTTTCCAGTTCGTAAGGAAGTTTTAAGTATTTAGGTCTAGGGCTATTGCTACCATGAGGGTGGATATAGGTAGAAAGAACTACATCGTCATCACCATTGGCATACAAATCTTGTTTTCCCCATTTAGCAGTAAATTCTTTACGAGTTTCGTTCGTATAAGGAAATTCAATTCTTTCAGTGTTAGGCATTACGCAAAAAATATATTCAGGAGCACTGAAATTATCTAAGTATCCTAAAACTCTAGTGACGACTCCCGGAATGGAAGCGCCTCTAACACCAAGATTTACGTAGCTTTTTTCCATTGAAGAAGCTAGCCTGTGCCCCCAAGTGGCTTCGTAAGGAACTCCTTCCCCATAAGTTTGAGAGCACCCAGCTATGACTACCTGCGCATCCTCAATTTCGGGCCCCCTAAATCCCATAGAGTTGTGGACATACTCAATTCCGTCAAGGTTGATGTCTTGAATACTATTGATATCGTCAAGACTAAAGTTACTTCCCCAAGTTCTATTACGTACGTGCCACACCATCTGTGACAAACCTTTCTGCTACATGTAGGTGCTTGTGAACTCCCCAGTGTACTAGACCCTCAATATCTGTACCAATGTAGAAGTTGTCTCCCCATTTTGCTTCTTCTTCGGAGTGACACCCTGTGTAGGTGCGTTTACTATCTTCAAGTGAGTCACGCTTCATTCCCCCGCCCATTACACTGACATCCCACTCCCACTCGGACGAGCCGATTGGTAAGTAGTTAGTGAGCCCGAATCGTTCATAGTTAATTGGCCCATGCTGATTAGATTCTAAAAAGCTTGTCAATCCATTATCCCAAGAGGTCCACTTTAGTTCTATGTCATTGGTGTTGCAGTAGTCTTCCAACATCTGAACACTTTTCATGTAGAAGTACAGGGACATCTCTACTGGAACTATGTCGTTTACGTCGTGGGGGCGTTTACTATATTTAGGCTTGTTCTTGTAGTCATAGTCGTCCATGCGGTCAAGCATGACATTGACAATCTCTCTACCGCTTTCAAACCCATCGTCATATTCCACAAATCCTTCGACCATAGCAAGAGGAACTCTCGAAGGGTCAGGAAACAGGCAGTAAAGCTTTTTAGGGTTTCCATACTCTCTAAAGTAGGCAAAAAGGTTTTGCACAATAGCGTGAGTTGACCACGCACATACGCCTAAGTTTGTCTCTTCTACGCCAAGCTCTTTTGCAACTAGTGCTCCCCACCGCTGCTCTTCGGGTACGCCAGACCCAAAGGTAAAGGAGCAGCCAGCAGTTACTAGTTCTGCATTCTGCGTAAACTCTTTTGTTCTATACCCAAGGCTATTTAATTCATAAGTATTTACAGGGTCTTCGTGCACATGAGCATGCACATCTAAGGGGTGCGACTTAAATTCGTTTGTAAAAACTTCTCTTACAAACTTTTCGTCATATAGATAGTAGGGGTCTTGCATTATGCATTAAGGGGCGGCCATAAGGAAGTAGTTCTTAAATTCAGGATATGAAATTACCTTCGGGTCTATCCACCAGTCTTCGTGAACGTGACGTTGAACCAGCTTGTATCCATAAGATGACAAAATAGCCCGCTGAGCATCCCTCTCTTGGGCGTTTCTATAGTCGTTTAGATAGTCATGCTCAAAGTGGATAATTGTAAATCTATAGTTGGAAAGAGGGAGAGCAATAAGTCCCTGAAGGCTAATTAACTTTCCGCCTACTTCGTTCCCCTCATCGTCGTAACCTGCATCCATATCTACTTGTAGGTAGTCAATCTGCTTGGGAAAGTTATTCTCTTCAAAGTAGTTCAGATAGTTAAAAGTTCTAGCGTCATGGAGGATGCATGGATTTTTTCTATTTTCATTCCACATATCTACCATGTCAGGTATAACGTCAAACGATACGCCCTTCCAGTCAAAATCTTGCTCTAACATGTAAGTGTTGTTGCCGTCCATATAGTGCCACCCGCCAAGCTCTACATAGTAGCCTTCTCGTTTTTCTTTCAAAACATTCATCACAAAGTTGTCGTGACCAGTCCCACCACTTTTACTGTTGTCGTATTCTTTCATTATGTGCATTTAATACTCTTTCTCTTTGTACACGACTCTTGTTATTCTCTGCCAAGGGAACAAAGAAAGTCTTGTTTCCTGACCGCCAATTCTTAGGTACAACCCATAAGGAGCTTCTGAAGCAACAGTACCCTCAAAAATCATTCCGTCTTCTAGAGAAACGGAAGCCCACCTGCCTTTATTCTCTTCCATCGCTACCTTCCTTGTGACAATCGCACGAACATTTATGTCCCGGAAACTCTATCCTACACCCTTCGTGATGTCCAGTCGAACACCACCCAAACACCGACAGCGACTCTTCGCCTTCTTTGTAGACAATAGGGGCGTCTACAATTTTAGGTTTCTTTCTCGGTGGCATCCCTCTTTGCTTTCGCTTCGTAAAACTCTTGCTCTCGCCATTCAATCTGTCGACGTTTCATAATAAGGACAGCTTCTCGCTCCTCATCAGTGAGGGAGACCCAGAGCTCAGCCCATTCTCTAGCAGTTAACACGTGACTCCAGCGGGATTCGAACCCGCGCTGCCGCCGTGAAAGGGCGGTGTCCTAGGCCTCTAAACGATGGAGCCGTACTACCTAATTTCGTAGATAATTTCTTTGTGGTGCTTGACCTTGACTTCAGAGTCTAGCATCACCTTAAACCCATTCCGCCTAGCGTTGATGCAGAACGAGTAGTCTTCGCCAATGTTTGTTTCAAAGCCAATGTTTGGCCACTGTATGTTCTCGATAAAGAACCACGGCCTATCGCACATCTCAAACACACCACTCTTCATCGCTACGAATCCAAATCCGATTCCGTAGACTTCGTGAATAGTGGCGTCCATCATAATGAAGTCTTGCTCTCGTACTATTGTTGGAAATCCGTTCTCGTCAAAGAAAGCCACGGCGACGCGTCCGTCAGGGGCGGTTTGGTATAGCCCGCCAATGATGTCATGGTCTGATTC
>Ga0181558_10003709_pt1 | contig 13930 bp, 8 predicted proteins | sample 011ome_22_FD_133754 | JGI IMG/M metagenome (GOLD analysis project Ga0181558, IMG submission 133754) | Coastal salt marsh microbial communities from the Groves Creek Marsh, Skidaway Island, Georgia - 011507BT metaG (megahit assembly) | ecosystem: Environmental > Aquatic > Marine > Intertidal zone... | reverse complement strand
GTTTCTTTATAAATAATGTACTGTTTATCATGAGCTGTTCTCCTGCAATTCCTGTTTTGGCAACCTGACGTTTACAGGTTTTCACCAGTTTTGTGCCAATCGACAGTGCGTGACATTTAACCGGCATTCTTTTCGTTCATAACCTCACTAGAGCAAGCAATGTGCCAGTTAAGTAAAATCCTGTTTTTACAAGGAGATAGGTGTTTTGGCAGCAGGTATTGCCATATTGGCTAATGGTCATGAAGGCAACATTCGGTAAAAATTCCTAACTGGTATTTCGTGAGTCATACTGGGTATTATTAGACGGCTATAACAACAAGAAAGACCGGAACGGATGTGCTCTGCAACCGTAACTGGCCTGGGGGTTTCATGTCGGGGGACGTTATCTGTCATGCATTCATGGGCAGCCTCTGCGCCAGACTTCCGCCCCCTCCTTGCTGTCACGATCCGGATAACCGGAAGGGCCGGGTCACTACCGAGAATGACATGGAGATTGACACATGCCGGATACCAAGATGAATAAGCTGACTGCTGCAGCCATGATGCTGGCCCTGGTGAGTGCCGGTGACGTGATGTCACAGGTTGATAACGAGGTGGCCATTGATGCGGTGGCAAGTTTCACCGAGGAACAGGTGGCAGCGGGACTGGCGGTTTACCAGGCGAACTGTTCGCAGGCCTGCCACCAGAACGATATGGCTGGCAACGGACCCATCGCATCACTGCGCGGTCCGGCATTTACCAGTGTCTGGAACAACCGGACAGTGGCTGAACTCATTGACAGCATGCGCAGTGCCATGCCGCCAACCAATGTGGGCGGTCTGCCGCAGCAAACCTATGTCGACCTGGCCGCATTCATTCTGTCGGCCAATGGCGGTGAAGTGGGGGAGGCCGCACTGCTGGCAGACTCCACGGCCTACATCAGGCAGTTCACCACAGCCGGTGGTACACCCTCCCTGGATGCACCCCTGGCAGGCCCGGTCAATATAGGTCCTACCGGGGTAACCATTGCCGGCGATGTGCCGAATTACACGGAAGTCACCGAAGAGATGCTGCGTAACCCCGATCCCGCAGACTGGCTTATCCACCGTGGCAATCACAAAGCCTGGAGTTACAGTGCCCTGGACCAGGTGAATCAGGACAACGTTGATGAACTGCAACTGGCCTGGGTCTGGGCGCTGGGCAACCAGGGTAACAACCAGCTATCGCCGCTGGTGCATGACGGCATCATGTATATCTTTAATCCTGGCAACCGGATACAGGCCCTGGAAGCCTCCTCGGGCGACCTGATCTGGGAGCACAGCCTGGGCGGGCGCACCGGTACCATGCGCGGCATGGGCATTTACGAAGACAAGCTGATCGTCAATGTGCCGGATGCCCGGATCGTGGCGCTGAATGCGGTCAATGGCGAGCAGATCTGGAGTACCTTGATAGGTGAGAATTTCGGCAACTCCAGCGGACCCCTTGTTGCAGACGGCAAGGTCTTCACGGGTATGGGCAACTGCCTGCGTTTCCGGCCGGAAAAGTGTTATGTCAGTGCCTATGACGTGGATGACGGCAGCTTGCTGTGGAAATTCGAAACCGTTGCGCGTGAGGGTACAACCGGTGGCGATACCTGGGGCGGGGTTGATGACATGTTCCGCGCGGGTAATGACACCTGGATCACCCCGACCTATGACGAGGAACTGGACATTGTCTATATCGGTGTCTCCCAACCCAAGCCCTGGATGCCGGTAAGTCGCGGAATGACAGTCTTTGATGACGCACTGTATTCCAACTCGACCCTGGCGCTGGATGCAGATACCGGTGAGCTGCTCTGGTATTACCAGCACGTACCAGGAGAAGTCTTTGACCTGGATGAAGTCTTTGAACGCATGCTGATTGATATCGATGGTGAGAAAGTGGTCTTTTCCATCGGCAAACACGGCATCCTGTGGAAACTGAACCGGGAGACAGGCCAGTATATAGACCATACTGAAACCGTCCTGCAGACTACCTTTGATTATTTCGATCCGGAAACCGGGCGTCCGCAATACCGGGCAGATGTCATTGAATCCGGCCTGGGGGATTGGCTGGAAGTGTGCCCGTCATCAGCCGGTGGCAAGAACTGGCATGCCATGAGCTATCATCCAGGCACCTCCCGGCTGATCATACCCCTCAGCCAGAGTTGCCTGAGACAGCGGGCCACGGAACTGGAGTTCGTTGAAGGTGGCGGTGGTGCCGGTGTTGATCGCGACTGGTTTCCCATGCCGGGCACCGATGGCAACGTGGGAAAACTGGCTGCCTATGATATCCGTACACTGGAAGAGCTATGGTCTGTGCAGCAGCCGGCCTCGTTCCTGACCGGTGTGCTTAGCACCGGGGGCAACATTGTCTTTGCCGGAGATCTCGACCGGCGTTTTCGTGCCTATGATGTGGACAACGGTGAGGTGCTCTGGGAAACCCGCCTTGGCACTTCAGTACAGGGCTTCCCGATTACTTTCAGTGCCAATGGCCGGCAGTATATTGCCATTTCAACCGGCCTGGGTGGCGGCAGTCCGCGTATCGTGCCTTCACGCCTGACACCGGAGATTCATTACCCGGACACCGGTAATGCGCTTTATGTCTTTGCATTGCCGGAAGACTGAGACACCGCGTTTAAAGACGGCACTGATACAAACCTGCGAACAGTAGTGATGTGATGAAGTATTCCAGTTTTGGTGAAAAGTACACAGGCCGCTCGGGCATCGTTGACCTGATGGCTGACCTGGGTGAAGCCTTGCATACCCGCCCGGACATGATCTCCATGGGAGGGGGTAACCCGGCTCGCATTGAGGCGGTGGAAACCATCTACCGGGACCACCTGGTCAACCTGCTGTCCTCTGATGATGGTGCTTACAACATACTGGGCAAGTACCAGTCACCCCAGGGCGATGAAAAACTGCTCAGGCAGTTGGCAGACTTGCTCAATAGCGAATACGGCTGGCCGGTCACGGAAAAAAATATAGCTATCAGCAATGGTGGCCAATCAGCGTTTTATGTGTTGTCCAACCTGTTGGCGGGCAGGTTCGGGGATGGTTCCAGCAAGCGTATCCAGTTTCCCCTGGTTCCGGAATACCTGGGCTATACCGATGCCGGACTGGAAGCGGACTTTTTTACAGCGACCAGGCCAGTCATTGATGTCCTGGATGAGCATGTCTTCAAGTACCGGGTGGATTTCGACAGTCTGACTGTGACACAGGAAACGGCTGCATTTTGCGTATCACGGCCCACCAACCCGACAGGCAATGTGCTCACCGATGCAGAAATCAGCCAGCTGGACAGTATTGCCGCGGAAAACAATATTTCGCTGATTATTGACGGCGCCTATGGCACACCTTTTCCCAATATCATTTTCAACGAGGTCAGTCCGTACTGGAGCGAGAACACGATCATCCTGCTGAGCCTGTCAAAGCTGGGCTTGCCAGGTGTGCGTACCGGGTTTATCGTGGCTTCCGAGGAACTGATCCAGGCCTACGCCACAGCCAACACCATTCTCAACCTGGCCTGCGGAAACGTCGGCCCGGCCATTGCCGGCAAATTGTTTGAAGACCGGGAAGTGCTGGACATTAGCAAGCGCCTGATCATGCCTTACTACCGTGACCGTGCCTACAACACCATGGATGCTTTCATCACGGCGATGGGCGATATTCCCTGTTATATCCACAAGCCGGAGGGAGCGATTTTTCTCTGGCTCTGGTTCCGGGATTTGCCGGTGCCATGCCTGAAACTGTACGAAATCCTGAAAGAGGCAGGGGTGCTGGTCATTCCGGGGCAGGATTCCTTTGCGGGCCTGGGTGAACAATGGGCACATACCCATGAGTGCATCCGCGTGTCCTATGCCCAGGATGAAAACCAGGTCAGGAAAGGGGTGGAGATCATTGCCCGGGAAGTGCGGAAGCTTTACGACAATGCTTGAGGGACAAGGGACAAGGGACAAGGGACAACACGTTGAGCTTTAACGATTGCCCGTAGGTCGGCATAGGCCGCAGGCCGTTTGCCGACATGGGACGAGACAAGAGGCAAGGAACGACACGTTCGACTCTTGTTTTCTTATAGGCCGGAAGAGGCCCGCAGGGCCGTCATCCGGCAGGAACGCTTACTGAAAAGAGATGCTTGAATAGTCATTGAATTGTTGATGAATTTACCAAAGGGGAATGTCAGTCATGAAAATATTCTTACGTAAAGTACGGGGGCTCATCCCTTGTACCTTGTTCCTTGTCCCTTGCACCTGGGCTCTTGCCCAGGAACACAGTTATGCGCCCAGCGATATTGAAAATGGCCGTGGTTTATACCAGGCCAATTGCCTGGGCTGTCACGGTGATAACGGGGATGCCGTGGAAGGTGCCAATCTCAGCACTGGCCGGTTTCGCCGTGCCAGTGCCGATGAGGACCTGATTCGCCTGATTCGGGAGGGCATTCCCAATACGCTGATGGTACGAAAAACCAACCTGTCCTACGGGGACACCCGCGCCATTGTTGCCTTCCTGCGGTCATTGCCAGCTGGTGGCGGCATGGTTGCCGATAACCGGGAGGTACGGATCGGCGATGCAGCCCGGGGTGAAAGCCTGTTTTTCTCCGAACAAACCCGCTGCAGTGCCTGTCATGGTGTTAATGGTGGCGGTAACCTGCTCAGTCCGGACCTTGGCAATATCGGGGCAACCCGAACACCCTTTACGCTGGAACAATCTATGCTTGATCCCATGGCAGAAGTCAGGGCGGGTCAGCGTTTTTACCAGGTCACGGCAGCCAACGGGACAACTGACCGGGGTCTGTTAATGAACCAGGATACCCATTCTGTGCAACTGCTCAATGAAAATGAAAGGCTGGCTTCCTATAACAAGAGTGAATTGAGCAGTCATGGGTTTATCTCTTCACCCATGCCTTCCTACCTGGATGTCCTGTCACCGTCAGAGGTGGCAGACCTTGTTGCTTACATGATTTCGCTGAAAGGGGAGCAGTAATGAATTTCACACGCAAGTTGTTCGCATGGCTTCTGGTTTCTTTTACGTTCGCCGGACTGGTGCAGGCCCAGGTTACCCCGGACCGACTACTTAATGCTGCCGATGAGCCGGGTAACTGGTTGTTGTACGGCGGGGATTACGACAGCCAGCGTCACAGTGACCTGACCCAGGTTACCCCTGCCAATGTTGAAAACCTCGAACTGCAATGGGTCTGGCAGGTACGGGGAAGGGACGGTGCTGCCGAAAAATTCGAAGCAACGCCTCTCGTGGTCGATGGGGTCATGTATACCGTGGCACCACCAAATACCGCCGTGGCGATAGATCCTGTCACAGGCCGCCTGTTCTGGCAGTACTCCTATACACCCTTGCCGGAAGCCCGGGTATGTTGCGGACGGGTCAACCGGGGCCTGGCCATGCATGGTGACAGCCTGTTCATGGGTACCATCGACGGCAAACTTGTGAAAATTGACGCCAGGAACGGCGAGCCCCAGTGGATTATTGATGTGGCTCCGCCTGAACTGGGCTATGCCCTGACCCTGGCACCACTGATCATTGATGACAAGGTCATCGTTGGCCCGGCAGGCGGGGAGTACGGCATACGGGGTTTCATCGCGGCCTTTGACGTGGAAAGTGGCGACAAGCTGTGGCAGTTCAATACCATTCCTGCCCCGGGTGAGCCCGGATCGGAAACCTGGAGTGATGCTGCCCAGATTGCCTGGGAAACCGGCGGTGGTTCAATCTGGCAGACGGGCTCCTATGACCCGGATCTGAACCTGACTTACTGGGGCATCGGCAATCCAGGGCCTGACTGGAATGGTGATTCGCGCCCTGGTGACAATCTGTATACAGAATCTGTAGTCGCCCTGAACCCTGATACAGGTGAGCTGGCCTGGCATTACCAGTTTACTCCCCACGATGAAATGGATTATGACTCCACCCAGGCCGCCGTACTGGTAGACATCAACTGGCGCGGGGAAAACCGCAAGGTTATGTTGTGGGCCAACCGTAATGGTGTGTTTTATGTGCTGGACCGGGAAACCGGAGAATTCCTGTTGGGAGAACCTTTTGTTTCGGTTAACTGGTTAAGCGGCTTTGATGATAACGGGCGGCCTATTCGTGCCCTGTACCCGACGGAAGAGGGAACCTTCATCATGCCCAACAACCAGGGGGCAACCAACTGGTATCCGCCTTCCTATTCACCGGTCACGGGACTTTTTTACGTGCCGACCTGGCTGGATACCTATTCGGTCTATACCAAGCGGCCCGTGGAATATACGCCGGGGCAACAGTATGTCGGGGCGTTTCCGACCATGGCGGTGCCGGCACTGGGGGTCAATCCCGTCAACCAGCGCCTGCCCGAAGAAGGCCTGGGGGCGATCCAGGCCATCAATCCCCAAACCGGCGAAATTGTCTGGCGTCATATCATGTCCAATGTGACTGACAGCGGTGTGCTCAGCACGGCCACTAACCTGGTGTTTGCTGGGGGCAGGGAAGGACATTTTTATGCCCTGGATGCCCAAACGGGTGATGTCCTGTGGCGACAGACGCTGGGTGGGCAGATCGCAGCCGGCCCGATGAGTTACGAGATAGATGGCAAGCAGTACATTGCCATAGCCGCTGGAGCAGGATTGTTTGTTTTTGCGCTACCTGACTAGCAAGAATGAAAAAGGCCGGGAATTCCCGGCCTTTTTTGTAACAGCTTTACTGGTGAATAAAACCAATCAGTAGTTGCTGGCTTTGCTGGATTTATTGCCCCAGAACTCTTCTGCCACATCAACCACAAACTTCAGTTTCTTGAACTGGTTCTGCATACTGATGTCATTACCGACTTCAGTACTTGAAAAGCCGCACTGCGGGCTCAGGCAGCACTGGTCCAGATCAATATACTCGCCAGCTTCCTTGATACGGGTAATGATTTCTTCAGGCGTTTCCAGAGTGGAAACCTTGCTGCTGATCAGGCCCAGAACAACAGTCTTGTCCTTGGGAACAAAACGCAGGGGGTTTGATGACCCGGAGCGGTCATCATCGTATTCCAGGAAAAAGGCATCGACGCCGGTTTCATTGAACATGGTATCGGCTTCAGGTTCATAACCACCTTCAGCAGCCCAGGCGCTAGCATGGTTGCCGCGGCACAGGTGAATGGCAGTGGTCATGTCTTCGGGAATACCCTTGAAACAGTCTGTGATCAGTTTCGCATACAGGGAGGGCAACTCAGCAGGATCTTCGCCCAGTGCCTTAACGCGCTCACAATGTTCCGGATCGCACAGGTAGGCCAGGTTGGTGTCATCAAGCTGCAGGTATCGGCATCCCAGGTCATAGAGCGCCTTGATTTCCTGCTGATAGACATGGGTCAGGTCTGTAAAAAAGTTGTCCATGTCGGGGTAGGCATCCTTGCTGATGCCATCGCGGCCGCCACGGAAATGGAGCATACTGGGTGAAGGAATGCAGATCTTGGCAACGCTGTCCTCACTGACTACCGAGTTCAGGAACCTGAAATCATCCAGTGCGATACCTTCCTTTGGCCTGGAAATTTTGCCTGTGACATTAAGCACTGGTGGTACAAAAGACACATCCTTGTCTTCACCGCGAAACTTGATTTCGTATTCGCCATGGCTGGCTTCCACGCCTTCAAACTTCTCAAGGAAGTCCACGTGGAAAAACTTGCGGCGTTGTTCGCCATCAGTAATGCCTTTCATCCCGGCGCGTTCCTGTACGGCGACTACCTTGGTAATACTTTCATCTTCAACTGCCTTGAGTTCATCGGCAGAGAGATTCCCTTTTTCGAACTTGGTCCTAGCGTCTTTAAGCTCTGGTAAACGTAGAAGGCTACCGACATGATCAGCTTTGAACGGAGGATTGGTTTTCATAATTTTCCTTCATAGTTACTGCAGTTAAATAAAAAACAGCACGCCGATTACATGTCGGCATGTGGTGTTATTTACGATTTTTAGTTTGCGACAGCCGTGTTGAACAGAATGTCCAGTTGGCTGATTGAATATTGAAAGCTGCACGTCCAGTGCAATTTCCAACAGGGTTAAACGGGTGTGTTGCCAGTATTGCTGAGCGCTTATAAAGCCCGTTTAAAAGATTGAGCAGTAAAAAACTACTCAGGTTTAACGCTGTGTATATTACGCGATTGGGAAAAAAATCTCCAATCAAGGCTGATTGTCTTCAGGCTGGCCACACAATTTGAGTGTCAGGTGAATGCCCATTATAGTGGCCTGTAGTTTTATCTATGCAGTTATTGATGAAAGGAATACAGCATGAAAGTACTGTTCTCGATAGCTCCGGGCTTGACGAGATTATTAGCTACACTGGTTGTTACCCTGGCGTCCGTCCAGGTGATTGCAGACCAGAATGATGAGCGTCTCGAAGACCTTTTCGCGGACCTGAAATCCCTGGATGAGGTCAATGCGGCTAACAGTATTGCCAACCGTATCTGGGACATCTGGCTCCAGCATGATGATCCCCAGGCCAGCAGCCTGATGATGCGGGGAATAGGGCAGATGAATTCCGGAGACCTCTATGGAGCCCTTGAGACTTATGATCGCCTGATAGCACTGCAACCTGATTTTGCAGAGGCCTGGAACAAGCGGGCGACCATATACTGGCAGTTGGGCCAGTTTGATGCCTCTCTTGGTGATATCGAAGAGGTACTCAAACTTGAACCTTATCACTTTGGCGCCTTGTCGGGACGCGGCCTGGTCTACATGGACAGGGGGAACTATTTCCTTGCCCGCGGCGCATTCCTGACGCTTCTCGAAGTCTATCCTGCCATGCCGGGAGTTCGGCAAACCATTCAACAACTGGAAGAAGTGCTTCAAAGCAACCCGATCTGATCTGGCATAAAAAACCCGGCTTCAAGCCGGGTTTTTTGTCTTGCTATAAAGCTCAAAGCCAATCCTACATCGGCGGTGTGGCTTCGTCCTTGCCCATATGCAGATGAGCCACTTTGCTTGGCGCAGTTTCCTCCAGGAACAGGGCAACGATAAAGCCTATTACCAAGCCACTGGAGGCAAAATACAGGGCTGCCTTCAGGCCATAAGATGTCGCCAGGCCGGTGGCGATAATAGGGCTGATACCACCACCGACAAATTCACCCGCGAAGATGACGAATCCGGCCATGGACGCCAGCATGCCTACCGGTGCAGCCTCGGCAGCAACGGGGCCGGCAAGAATAGCCAGTGCCGCGAAGTTAAACAGTGAGGAGAAGAACAGCAGTACCCACAGCACGGTGGTATTTTCCGGTCCTGTCTGGGAGAAGGTCACCAGGAACACAGCAGCCAGGATGTAAGAGGCCAGAGTCATTAACTTGCGACCCAGGATGTCTGACAGGGCAGGCATGGCAAACTGGCCGATACAACCACCCACACCAACTGCAGAGAACACGTTACCGGCAGTGATCGGATCCAGGCCAAGCCCACCAGCAGCCACAGGCCCTGTGAGGTAGGCCATCAGGAAGGCGGCAATCACGAAAATGCCGCCCATGGCACAAATCAGGGTTAGCGGAGCAACCTTGGCATTACGGTGCCCGAACATGCCAAAAATCGAGCTGATCGAAAGCTCTGGGAGGGCAGCACCTTTGCCTGCTTCTGCGGCCTGCTTCAATGGTTCACGTATGACAAACCACATGACAATGGCGATGATAATACCGGGTGCGCCAACCAGCATGAAAACCACCGGCCAGTTATACACTTCCAGCAGGCGCGAGGCGATGATGGGTGCCAGGGCCAGGCCAAACAGTGAAATCATGCACTGGAAAATACCGTTGTTAAGCCCGCGACGTGATGGTTTGGAGGCTTCTACTGCAACCGCCACACCCGTGGAGGCCACCGGACCTTCCGCCAGTCCCATGATCACACGGACAAATACCAGCATGATGACTGATGTGGCCAGGCCGCTCATTGCGGACATCAGGGAAAAGATGATGATTGCAGGTACCAGGACAGCGCGGCGCCCCAGTTTGTCTGCCAGGAAGCCCATTACAAAGGCTGAAATACCCCAGGCCATGCCCAGGTAGCCGGCCAGTGTACCGCCGTATTCCGGTGTAATGCCAAGGTCCATAGCCATGGTGGAGTTTGGCGATTGCAGAATGACGGGAAGAATAAATCGGTCAAGGCCAACCAGACCAAAAGTCAGGCTAAGCAGAAGAATGATTTTCCACTCGTAACTGGTATCCCAATTACTGGTGTCAGTTTGTGGCATAGACATAAAAGTGCCCCCTGTTGGTAAAGTTTGTCGTTATTGTTGGAGTTGAATTTAGTTATTATTTTCAGGCTGATGCCCGTTATTATTCAATGCTGAGTAAATCACATCTTGGCAGGAAACACACTTAATTATTGGCGTGTCGGTGCACATTCTGTCCCGGATGATTTGCCCTGACAGGTAGTCGGGCCATTTGCTTCCGGAAACTTTCAGAATCTGGTTTTACAGGCCGACGTAATAGCGGTAAGTACGTGTAGAAGTGTCCGGCTCACCGTCTTTGAAAAAGGGGCGAAACAGGACCTTGCGCAGGTATTGCTTCATGCGGATTTCCAGGTTACTGGAAATATCGCCGCCCTGGTCCAGGATTTTGATGCGTTTGGCTTTTCCAAACTTGTCGACTCGAAAAGAGACATCGAAGTAACCGAAGTAATCCACAGGCTCGTTCGGGCCGATGTCCAGTTTTTCCCTGGAATTTGGTGGTGGCAGGTAAGTGGGAAGCACCACCGGCCGTGATGGATACAGGATGTCCTGCACGGAAGCTGCCAGTTGCGGAATGTCTGCAAAGTAGTCATAAACCGCCTGGTATTCGTCGGCGGCCTTTACCTTGCGCTCAAAAAGCAGGTGCCAGTCAGCTGCTTCCAGCATGGCTCGTGCCAGTTCCCCGGGATCAAGATCCGGGTCATTGCGAATAAAGGTAACAGTGCGATTGTGCGAGGACTGTCCCAGCTTGTACTCCCTGGATTCATTGAGCTCCATGGAATTGGTATTGAGCCGGGAACCTGTCTTGCGTTTTTTGCGTGTCAGGTAGAAATCAGGTTCATACAGGATGTTTTCCCGATGCATGCTGAGCAGGTAGCTCTTCAACAGGAGCCTTTCAGCTTCCAGCATTTGAGGATGAAAGTATTCACGCTTGCTCACCAGGATATCAATGGCATTGAGCAATGTTTCCTGGGCCGTATACAGGTTCATCAGGGGGGTATCGCGGGGATCGTATTCATGGATGTAGTTACCTGGATCAGACATGAACCTGACCACGTTCATGCGATCCACGTTGAGCAGGATATTGGAGCGTTCCAGGAAGGCGTCCATATGCCACTGTCCGAAATTGATCATGGTGGGAACCATGGATACGCTGCGCTCGCCGTAACTGCCCTGCTTGAGTGAAAACAGGGCGTCCTGGAGGTCATCTGCCTCACGCAGTTTGCCCTGGGCATAAGTGCTCGCCACCATGGCCTCCATGATTGGAATCTGGCTCAAGGTTTCCAGCCCTTCGTTGATACGGATAACCGACTGGGCCCGCTGGAAGAAATCCATAGCCTGTTCGTGGTCGCCCAGTTGTTGCGAGAGATTACCGGCACTGAAAAGGTCCTGGACCAGCTGCGTGGAATAGGGCCCTTCCTCGGACTCCTGGTCCCCGATGGACTCAACATAAGAGCTTATTTGCTGCTCAAGTGCCCGGCGTTCTGCCAACGTCATGGCACCGTTGTTAATACTTCCAATCCCCGAGACCGCTTCATCAATGGTCACCAGGGGCAGTACATCATTCTCGTTTGCCGGAATCGGGACGGGGTCAAAGAGCACCCGCTGTGACTCCATCTGTGCTTGTACCGGGAAAACTGTGCCTAGTGTAATTGCCAGGGCCAGACACGGGCAAAAGTGCAGCAACACTCGCTGCAACGTCGACGCAGGCAACGGGTCAGCAGGTGTGATTGCAGGGGAGTGGTGTCTGTTGGTTTCTCGCATAGTCACTCGCATAGTCATTTGCTGGTGGTATTTGCCTGGAAAACTGCAACCTGAACCCGATCTTTGCGCAGATTAGGAGGTATTCGCAAGCAGATTTTGCCCCTACCATAGCGCCATTTTCAAAGCCTTTGATACAAGATAGAAAGGCTCAGGCCATGTTTTTGTTCGGATCTGGTGAGGATATGCATAATAAATGACCAGCCGGAGGGCCGCTGGCACCAGTTAAAGGGGGCTTCATCCAGCCAACAAGTGTGTGGTGATCCCCGATATACTGTGGTTATCATGAGTGTGAGATATACATTTTGCTGACCAGGCAATTTCCAGAATTCAAACTCACGTTAAATTAGCTCGCTGAGCGACTGATTTTAATCACATTTTTGTGTACTGAATTCACAGGAGTATGTACGATAATTTTTCACTTTTTATTGTAAATCTCGCAAAATATGGCTTCTACAAGCGAAACTAGCTACGATAAATTACTTTAAGTAATTATGCTAAATATCTGAATAATAAGGATTTATATTTTTTAGCGTGAAAGATAGAGTCATTAAAGCAAATTGCCCGGGCATTAAGTGAAACCTGTCACAGTAATTACAACTTGCTGTGTTTTAGTTCACAGTTAATGAACAAGCAGCTGATATAAGCGAATTCAGTCGTATTAGTATTGCATTCAACGGTGATAAATACGAAGCCCGAAGCTCACCGGAAGTGAAGAAATACTAATATTAAAAAATCACAATCAAATCCCGTCAGGGCGTACGACGAAATACGGAACCAGGTACGCACTCCAGGGAAAAAGGTCAAAAAATGAAAATTGAAGCCATCACAAGAAAACTAATTCAGCCAATGCTGTTTCTGGTTGTGTTGTTGAGTGGATCAGTTCTGGCCCAGGATGAAGAGGCCATAGGCACAATCCTGATGACTAAGGGTGATGTTGCCGCGATTACAATGGATGGTGATACCCGCTTGCTTCGCAGGCGTTCAGAAGTTTTTGCCAGCGAGACGATTGTTACCGGTGAAGCCGGTTTTGCGCAGATTCGTCTCGTTGACTCCGCGATTATTGCACTCAAGGAAGATACAGAGTTCCAGTTCAATGAGTATTCCTTTGATGGCGAAGGCGGTGAAAGTGACCGTGCCATTATGTCGCTGGTACGTGGTGGTTTTCGTACCATCGACGGTTTCATCAGCGATGATGAGAACAGTGAATACCGTGTTGATACCCAGTACGCATCCATTGGTGTCCGTGGCACAACCCATGAGGCTGTCATTGACCAGGCTCTTGGTGCCTTGTTCACGGGTGTCGCCAACGGGGGTACAACAGTATCCAACGGCCAGGGCGCCATTAACCTTGGTGTTGGCGGCAATTTCGATTTCAGCCGCACGGAACTGGGCCAGGCTCCCCAGGGTTTGAACCAGATACCCGCCCAGCTCGGCAATATCGCAATCGCCCAGAACCCGAACCTTGAAAATGAAGAAGAAGGTGAAGAAGATGGCGCCCAGGTCGCACAGGGAGATGACAATGATGGCGGTGATGTTGCCGGTGGTGACGACGAAGGCGACGAGGAAGTGGCCCAGGCTCTGGCTGATATCAGCGAAGAGATCGCCAATAACGCTTCACTGGGTTCCAATAGTAATGGCAATGCCGATAATGCGCCTGGCCTGGTAGTTGCCCTGGCGGCGACTACAGGTAACCCTTCCAATTCTGATGATGCAGGAACTGATACCTCTGCAACCGCAGGTAATTCCAGCACCAATGTCCAGGTCCAGATCAATCCGGCCAATAATGCCCGCAGCCTGAATGCGCTGGCGGGTAATAATAATGCCGGTGGCAATGACAACGGCAATTCCGGAAATAACAGCGGCAATGGCAATAGCGGTGGCAACGACACTGCCGGTAACGGTAATTCCGGGAACAACAACGGCAACAGCGGTGGCAACGACACTGCCGGTAACGGTAATTCCGGAAATAACAACGGCAACAGCGGTGGCAACGACACTGCCGG
>Ga0181558_10003705_pt1 | contig 13953 bp, 15 predicted proteins | sample 011ome_22_FD_133754 | JGI IMG/M metagenome (GOLD analysis project Ga0181558, IMG submission 133754) | Coastal salt marsh microbial communities from the Groves Creek Marsh, Skidaway Island, Georgia - 011507BT metaG (megahit assembly) | ecosystem: Environmental > Aquatic > Marine > Intertidal... | reverse complement strand
TCAGGCATACGCTGACGCATTGGCAAACTCCGAGCCAACTGGAGAAAATGCCGCCGTTCTGCAACACATTGGTTTGGTACATAAGACCGCGCTGCACATTAAAGCGCGCCTACCAGATCATGTTGAGCTGGAGGAGCTGGTTCAGATTGGCATGGTGGGGTTATTAGAGGCCGCCAAGTCCTACGATGCATCACAAGGTGCCGATCTGGGGACCTTTGCCAGCAAACGTATCAGGGGCGCCATTTTAGATGAGGTGCGGAAACGATCACCGTTGTCGCGAACAGACAGTTCCTACATCAAGGCAGAACAACAAGCCATAGAACAATTTCTGGCCAAGCATGGTCGACAACCCACCGCGAGCGAAGTCGCCAATGAGCTCGATACTTCAGTTGACGAGTATCAAAAGCAGCGAGATAAATCAAACAAGTTCAGGACGACTTCTCTCGATGAGCTGGATGGAAGCGGTCAATCGCCATTATCAGAGTCTCCAGGGCCTGAAGACGCGGTAGAAGCGGTAGAAGACAGTGCTTGGCTCGCGGAAGAAATCGCGGAACTACCGGAACGCGAGCAGATTGTACTCTCTTTGTATTATAACGATGAGATGAATTTGAAGGAAATTGGCGCGATCATTGGCGTTAGCGAGTCCCGTGTCAGTCAAATTCTGACTAAGGTCGTGGGTAAATTACGTAACCGGGTGGCTTTTTAACGCATTGAGTTAAGTATGTTTGGAAAAAAATCAAAACTAGAGCGCGTCAAGGCCGACGCGAAAGCGGATTACCTCAAATGCGCTGCTTTAGACGGCGAAGATCGCTTGCACCGAGTTTTTTCTTCGCGAATTGCGCAGCGAGCCAGGCTCAACTTAGATAAGATTTTTGTGCAGGGCGCGAAGGCTGAGGAACAACGTCAGGTCCAGATAGCCGAGGCGATCAAAGCGGGCAAGGAGCTGCCGCCGAGAATTATCCATGAAGGTTATAACCAGCTTCAGGGTGTTTCCGGATCCGTTGTGTCTTGGGTACCAGAGGAGCTTGCCAACAAAATGTTCAATTTGGGCGCCGATTATCAGACCACCCAAATCAGTGCCCATGAAGCATTGCAGCAGGCGGATAAGATTAGCGAAGCTGTCATTGAAGACCTGCAAACGACCCAGAACATTCAATTACTAAGTCTACTGCGAGAGGAGAGCGGTGGTGATGAGCTCGAGGACTAATCTAACAGCGGCTGAATCAACGGATCAGACAATAAACCCATGTCGTTAGAAAATATCGTTATCGCCGCATCGCTTTTGCTTGGAATCATTCTCCTCGTCCTGATCATCTATCTGATTAGCCGTGTCAATGAATTGGAAGCTAGAGCCTTCTCGAACCAAACCCCGGCGGCCACAGAAAAAAAAACCGAAAATGAACCCCAGAAAGTATTTGCCGGTCTCAGTGGCCGCGAGCTGTGGGATGAGTGGGTGTCCATGGCAAACGGTGGAGACGACCAGTACGGTATCAAAGGCGACCGGGACCGGTTTCTGGCGCTACTCGAGCTACATATTCGCTCATTGATCAAAACAGGTGTGGAACATGGTGCCAGCGGAACGAACGAGCCACCGTCAAACCCGCTGAAAATAAAAATGCTTCGCGGGGAGTTTGAAAGCTACCTTCCATCATCGCAGGCCGGGAGGCTGTACACGCTGGGGAAGGAACTCGGTGCCAGTGAAGACAGCGCGCAGAAGGCTGCCCTCGTCGCAGCTTTGACTGAGACAGTGGACGCCATCTCGATGGGTATTGATGCGGGATCTTCCTTAGTCGAGAGCGCAATGCGCGATGTCGGCCAGCCGCCCTCGCAGGAAACCGAACAGGACCTACTGCCATTAGAAGCTCAAAACACTGAGACGGTCTAGCTTACTGGCGGGTAGCGGGAGCTGGAAAAACGATACTGCCCTCCGGGTACACCGTTTCTGGCGCCAGCACCTTTTCTTCGCCTGAGACATTACTCATTTGTGCTTGCTCGAGGGCAAGCTGCGCCTCAAAGAGCTCAGTCAGATTTTCCCGTTCAATTTCTATCAATGTAGACACTTCCCGCTTCAAAGCCGAGACATCTTTCAAGCCGGACTCCAGCTGTGCCACTCTTCGCGCCAGTTCATCGAGCTGTTCAGACTGCTTCTGTATATGCGCCACCATCGCTCTGCTGGATTCCACGCCGCTTCTTGTCACCTCACTGGTGTCGATGACCGTTGACTGCATGCCGGTCAGGGAGTCAGCCATCGAGTCGGCTAACATCTTGCCGTCTTGCTCCACTTGACCAATCGCCTCAGCGAGCTGCGCCTGCCCCTCGTCAAGCATGCTCAGCTTCTGATCAAGTACAACCATTCGGTCTAGCGCAGAGTTCATATTTACCACGCGTTTGGTAATGGATAGCGTGGCTGCCTGCAAAGCCTCCACCTGACCAGAAAGCCGACCACCCGCCACCATTAGCAATACGACGCACAAGAACACCACCACCGCGGCACCACCGGCCAGACGCTTGGCATATAACTCCATCTTGCTATTAGCCTGACTCGCGGAGTCCAACGCGCGGTCCAACCGCGTATGAGTGTCGGCATTGATTTGCGCCACAGCATCGCTGTCAGGGCTCGATGGCACCGCGCCGCCGTTGTTAACGTTGTTATGGCTGGGCAACGTCAAATCGTTATCCGTACCGGGGTTTTGTTCGTCCACCATGTTGATTCTCTCCTGATCAAGGGGAATATCGGCCTTTTCGTGTTTTTTTTTAGCCAGGCAAATGCTGCAGAAGCTGTTCCAGCCAGATCATCAAGTGATCAAGCCAAGGTTTCGCAATAGTTTGAGTAGCCTCCCATATTGGGGGGTGCAAGATGCCCGCCACGGCGAGCAATAGCGCTCCGGCGAATAGAATAATCAACGCGACTGAGATCAGGGACGAGATGCGCGGCAGCACAGCCCCCCAATTTATCACGCGATTGCGAGGTTTGGCGCTTAACGCTTCATCATTTGACTCGTCCGCTTGACCGGCAGCTACCTCAAGGTCGTCGGTAGATTCGGGAGCTTCAGACATCACCTCGTCATAATCGGAAACACTTTGCTTGATCGCGTCCACCGCTTGTAAATCTAAAATGCCTGACGCAAGCGCGTGCCATTGCGAGTCATGTAAGGACGGTAGCATCTCGGTCAGAACGCCCCGTTCATGACATTCGCTGAGATACCGCTCCATGGCCTCATGGTTCATAGGCGTCAGTCGCATCAGCTTATTGCGCGACTTTAAAGACAGTTGTTGCAAGGCCGATGCATCATGATTATCGAGAGTCGAAAAGGCGAGCATTCCTACATTCGCACCAGGAAATGTGTTCACCAGTGACTCGCAGGCCATCCACTCTTTTCCGGCATTGGGGCCAAAATCAGGCATCACAATGATATGCCGCTCCTGCGTCTGCTGATTGCGGGCCTCTTCGATAGAAAGATCCGCCAGCACGGTGTTAAACAGCGCCACGATGTCGTCGACTTTGGGTGACATCATTCGATGCAGTTGCAGGCCGGGCACGATCTTGAGCTGCTGGTATAAAGCGAGGAAACAGGCGTCTACGTGAAACTCGTCCTCGCCCACAATGAATACATTGCACATCCCCTCATGTAATGCTTTACGCGCCGCTGCGAGCACTTTTTCGTCATCTGGGTGCGGAAGAGAGCGGAGCAATGCGTCTTCTGCCAAGTCTGTTGTCATTTGCTCTGACACCATTACCTCATTAGAAGTCTGCCCCGAGGGACTCATTCTTAGTCATAGACCTCAGCCTGTCGACCTTCTGAATCAAAGACCATTTCATCTGGCACTCTGGGTATAGGCTTGGCCTGTGACGCACCAGACTGATTGATGCTGTTGATATTAAAAATGTAAGCAATCACCTGAGCGACGGCCTCAAACAGCGGCTCGGGTATAAATCCTTCAAGTTCTGTGGTGAAAAATAACGCCCTCGCCAGCATCGGTGACTGGAACAAAGGCACGCCCTCCTCGCCGGCCCTCTCGCGAATACGCGAAGCAATCAGGTCAGCGCCTTTTGCGACCACTCTGGGGGGGTCCTCGGAAGAGGGATCATAGGCCAGCGCCACCGCGAAATGTTCTGGGTTGGTGATCACCACGTCGGCTTCTGAGACAGCTTCAAGCATTTTTGCGGCCGAGACCTCTCGCTGTTTTTGCCTGATTTTTTGTTTCACTTCTGGTGACCCTTCAGTGTCCTTACGCTCGTCCTTCACCTCTTTGAGCGTCATTTTCATCTTCTGATTGTGCTGGTAGACCTGATAGGGGGCGTCAATCAGAGCAATGATGATCAAGGTGCTTGACGCTACCAGAAACGCCATCGTCAGGATCGATGCAGACGCCGTCAGTCCTGGCTCCAGCGCCATGAGAGAGATCTCAGCAAATTCTGCGATCGACGCATCAATCAGGAAATACGTCACGCCGCCGACCAGAACAAACTTCGCAATTGATTTACCTAAATTGACCAAAGCCTGAATCCCGAACATCCTTTTAAGGCCGGCGATGGGATTAAATTTGGACGCCTTAGGCTGCAAGGATTTCCAGCTGAAGTTATAGCCGCCGATGAGTCCAGAGCAGGCCAGTACAACGACGCCGGTCAGAATTAGAATGGGCACAATGCTAAGTAGGGCCTCAATCGTGGCGTCACCGAGACGCCCAGCCGCGACGCTTGGCTCAAGCACCGCCAGGGAATCAAAAACCAAGCCCTGAGCAAAGATGTTGGCCACGTTGCCCAAAAGTGAGCCGCCGAATAAAAAGATGTATATCGCAACGCTGATGACAGAGGCCGCGATAGTGATCTCTGTGGATCGGGCAATTTGCCCCTCTTCACGCGCCTTGCTCAGGCGTCGGGCGGTCGGCTCTTCAGTTTTCTCCTGACCTTCATCCTGCTGATCTGCCATCAGATCACCACCCAGATTGTTTGCGCTCGCGAGAATGCCTCTAGCCAGAGCCACTCAATGCGATGACCAATGTTCACAAGATAAACGACGAAGAGAACCATGCCAGCCAGCACCATCGCGGGAAAACCCACTGCAAAAATATTGAGCGCCGGCGCAGCCCGCGTCACGATACCGATACACAGATTCACAAGCATCATGGTCAGCATAATAGGCAGTGCTATCAGCACGGCTCCCAGAAAGACCATAGCTGTCCATTCCATAAAGTTAGCCACCGTCTCAACGAAGTTAATGTCTCCACCAATGGGCATGACCTCGAAACTCATCAAAATCAACTCGATCAGTATCAAATGCCCACCAATCGACAAAAAAATCAGTGTCGACATGACAACCAAAAAGGAAGCAAGCACCGGCACTCGGCCAATGTTCGGATCCACGGTTTGCGCCATACCAAGGCCCATACTCATAGAGAGCGTCTGGCCAGCAACCACCAGGGCGGCGTTGACAACCTGCAACACAACCGCAAACAGTAGGCCGACCAGTAGCTCGCGAATAATCAGCATGAGTCCTGACGCGCTCACTGGGTCAATGACCGGTAGCTCAAGCATTGGGTAAATAAAAACAGTCAACACCAACGCTATCGCCACACGAATCCGCACCGATACCACCTTCAGTGATACAAGCGGCGCCGCCAACAGCAAAGCTGAGATTCGCAGGAGCGGTATTAAGCCAGTCGCGAGAATCTGCACGACGTCATCGAGAATAAGATTCATCGTGTAAAGATTTGCGGGATCATGTCGAAGATAGTGATGAACAAGTCCGATAGGACGGTCAGTTGCCAGTCACCAAAAATCAACAACGCAGCAACCAGCGCAGCGAGTTTAGGAATAAAGCTGAGCGTCATTTCCTGAATAGAAGTTGCCGCCTGAAAGACACCAATAATGAGGCCGACCGCCAACGCAATGATCAAAACGGGGCCAGCGACGTAGACCACGGTCCATATCGCCTCCCTGCCTATACCGATGATCTCAGTCGTCTCCATGTCATTCGCTCCTAAACGTAACTGCCCGTCAGTGACGTCATCAGCAGCATCCAGCCGTCGACCATGACAAACAGGAGCAGTTTAAAAGGCAGCGAAATGATCATTGGGGAGAGCATCATCATACCCATCGACATCAGGATGCTTGCGACCACCATGTCGATGATGATGAATGGGATGTACAACATGAACCCAATGGTGAACGCACTTTTGAGCTCGGAGGTAATGAACGCAGGCACAAGGACCGTAAGCGGCGTTTCCATCGGCTCGGTTATATCCGGACTGTCAGAGATACTCACAAAGGTCTGTAAATCCTTTTCACGGGTTTGTCGCAACATGAAGTCTTTGATCGGTATCTGAGCGGCATCAATAGCGGCTTCCAATTCCATTTCGTCGTTGCTGTAAGGAGAGATGGCATCGTCGTAGACCTGCGTGAACACCGGCGCCATAATAAAAATAGTGAGGAAAAGGGCTATGCCAAGAAGGATCTGATTGGGCGGCGTCTGTGCGGTACCCAACGCCTGGCGGAGTAGCGACAACACAATGATGATGCGCGTAAAGCTGGTCATCATCAGCAGGATCGACGGCAACAGCGTTAACACTGTCATCAAACCCAGCAACTGGAGCGTTACCGAGTATTCCGTTTCGCCCGCCTGACCCTGAACAGCACTCAGGATGGGGATAGCACCCTGCGCAGCGGCGTCATTTGCCACAAGGCCTATCAACGCCAGCAACAGATATCTCGACATCAGCCCCCCAATGGGTGCGCCCGGCTCTGTGTCCGCCCCCTCGGCAAGACGCAGGCAGTACGGCTACCCAGTAGCGTGATCAGCAGATTTGGCAGGCGCGGAAGATTCGTCCCCAGCCTCGTCCGATGACCACTGTGCGATAGTGCTGATATTAGCGGGAGTTGCGCCAATTAAGAACCGTTCATTATTTACTTCCACCAGCACGAGCTCCGCTGAGCGGTTGAGGCGAACTCGTCCCGTGACGCGAATTGGAAGCCAGCTGTGGCCAGCACTTTGAGCACGTCGCAACGCCCAAAAACTGAACGCCATAGCAACGGCGACCACGAACAGAGCCGTCACCCACCGGACCCAACTCAGTTCATCTGCCAAAACTTAGTGTCTCAGATTAGAGTTTTTCGACGCGGTCTTCGGAAGGCAAAATGCGTGTCAACCTGACGCCATAACGATCATTAACCAGCACCACTTCACCCTGCGCGACCACCGTGTTGTTAACAAGAAGGTCAAGCGGTTCACCAGCATTACGCTCTAGTTCAATCACGCTGCCTTGCTTGAGCCGCAGTAGGTCGCGAATTTTTAAGCGAGTTCTTCCCACCTCTACGGACAAGGTCACCGGGACACTCTGGAGTACGTCAGCGCTGACCATGGCATCAAAGCCCTGAGTCCCCGGGGCATCCTCTGCCAGTTGCTCCAGCGCTACGTCGGCGTTTTCTTCTTCACTCATAAGTATCTCCTAACACTCTGCCGGCGACTCAGGCTTAGCTTTCCGACAGCTCCACAGCCTGCAATAACCGAGCAGCTGCGTAACCGTTCGCGGTGCCCACTTCCGCCTCGAACAGCGGAATGTCATCTACCAGAACGCGAGCCAAATCGAACTTGCGTAAATCCAACACATCGCCCAGCTGCATCGTCTTGAAATCCCCCAGCGTCATCTCGATTTCACCCAGGATAACGCGATGCTCTAACTCCGCGTCAGAGGCAGCACCCGCCAACTCCCGAGCCCATACATCATGATCGACAGACGGATCCTCTGAATCCTGAACCCTGCCTCTGAGCACGTCTCGAATCGGTTTCAGCGTGGCGAAGGGGTAAACAACATCGATCGCACCGCGCTCCTTCCCAGAGAGCTCAACTTCGAGGTGGCAGACAATCACCAGATCGTTTTCGTCAACAATCTGGACGAAGGCAGGATTGATCTCTGAGCCAACGTGCTCACAGTTGATTTCCATAATGGGCGACCAGGCCTCGTGAATTGAGGCAAAGATCACTTCCATCATAATATTGATAATGCGCGTCTCGGTTGGCGTAAACATTCGGCCCGGAGGTAAACCATCAATACCGCGACCGAATCCACCAAAAAAATTATCGAGTGACGCAAACACCACGTTCGGATCGATCACGACCATTGAGGTGCCGCGCAGACCCGACAAGCGCACGGTGTTGACGGAAAGAGGCGCCTGCAGACCCTGAAGATATTCAGAGAAAGGTAAGGTTTTGACTCGATCCGCGGTAATCCGTGGACTTGTGCGAAGCACCTCTAACAAGCCTAATCGCAGGTGGCGCGTAAAGCGCTCGGTGATCATATCCACCGCGGCCAAATTAATGCCGATGGTGGTGTCTTCTGTCACGAGATTATGCGGGCGTATTGACGAGCTGAGCGCGCTCTCAGGGTCGATCAGAGAGGCTGAATCCTCTTCAAAACCGTCGTCAGAAGCCAACGCATTGAGCTCCTCTTCCGAAAGTCTGGTACTTTCCTCAGCCATAATGCAATCTCAACCTTGGGCCCGAATCACTGAACCACAAACTCAGTGAACATCACTTCCTCAACGCCGCCAAAGTCCTCGTACTTTTCAAGGACGGAATTGACAGCCAACTTGAGTTGTTCTGCCAAATCGGCGCGGAAGTTCGGATCAGACAACCGTGCCTCGTCGATTTTACGCATCACGTCGAGCATTTCAGAGCGAATGGCAAATTCGTGTTTTTCCATGTTCGCCACGACCCGATCATCGTAGTGCGTCATAATGGCGACTTTGATTTGCATGACTTTTCGGGAACTGACGATGTTCGCAACCAGCGGCCGTTCGATTTCCATGTACGTATTTTCGAACCGCGTCAACTCTGGAGAGTCAAGCGTCTCCTTGTCAGGGCCTTTCGCCAAATCCTCTGCTCGCTGGCGCGCCTCCGCAGCATCCATTTCCAATTGCTGCACCGTCTCTTCAATCCGCTCGGCAGAATCCGGGTCGAAATAGCCAACAAAATACATGGTCGCCAAGACGGTGATAGCCAGCGCAACAATCACACCAACGCCTATCAAAATATAGGTCAGGATTGACGATTTTTTGCCGTCTTCGCCTGCTTCGATTTCTTCATCAGCCATGATGTTTATCCATCCTTACTGGGGGGCAATCTGTCATTATGCCCAAAAATCGACTGAATTCAGGTTCAGCCCTAATTCAAGATCCTCTGACACCAAGTCAGTCGCAGCGTCAGCGAGGCCCATCTCTTCCTGAAGCCGCTCGGCATGATCACTTTCTGCCTGTCGCCCCTGGGCGTTACCCTGTTGAGACTCCGAACCCACCTGCAATTGCGCCAAATTGATGCCGCTTTGCGTCAAGGCGTCGCGAAGCCGCGGTAGCGAGTCGCCCAACAATTCACGTGTGACGGCATTACCAGTATTGATTTGGGCATCCAAGCGGCCGTCCCTCATCTCCATCACCACATCGATGGCACCGAGTTCTTTGGGATTGACGTTAAAAGTCAGTCGGTAATGGCCCGCTGCAATATTGGCAGCCAGACGCTGTCCCAATGCCTCAGAAAGCTGGCGAGATACCATCTCTCTTGCGACGTTATTCTGGCTGAAAGCAAACTGATTCGTGCGAGATGCGTCAGTAGCCAGTGGTCGATCAGCAGCGGCCAGACTCTGTCTAAAAGAGGCCTCACTTTGCCCGGCCAGCCTCGTAGTCGCGTTATCTTGTCCTTCAGCCAAACCAAATCCCGCCATCGGGTTCTGCTGGGCATTAAGTGTCGAAAGCGGTTTGTCATTCGACGTAGATAATCTGGCAAGTTCAAGACCTCGTGCAGTGACCAGATCTCGTAAAACAGCGGCAGAATCTGCAGTAGCGATTTTGACTGTCTCCGCATTCATATTATTAGCGATTTTGACTGTCTCCGCATTCATATTATTAGCGGTTTTGAGGGTCTCCGGAGTCATATTATTAGCGGTTTTGAGGGTCTCCGCAGTCAGATTATTAGCGGTCTTGGCAACCTCGTTACTCTCTGGGCGAACATTCATCCCCCTGAGTGCGAAGCGATCCAGTGTTGCCTGCTGTGTAAGCGGGGCTGCTTCAGTAGCGGGTCGACGGGTTGGCGCCATAACTTGGGCCAACGCGCTGGCCAGACTTTGCGCGGTAGTGCGGCCATTCTCCACCTCTTGCCCGACAATAGAGAGGTTAATGGGCTGGGGTTGCGACAGCGCATTTGCACGAATGGTACTCACCTCTGAATCAGTGATACCTTCCACACCAGCCATACCAGCCATGCCAGCCATACCAGCGGCTGCTATCACTGCTCCCGGCGAGGCGCTCAACGTTGCTTGCCTTGGAAGGGCGGCTAGGTTTGCGGCGGACGGCAGATCAGCAGTGCCTTGACCCGTTAAAACCTTCAGCGCCCTCGACAGTTCAGGAGCGATTTGCGCCACCACCTGGCTGGTAACGCGCTCCTGGCTAGGACCGGCGACGGCCCATTCGGTCACTGCGGGTGCCACTCGCTGTGCCGCCTCTCGGATCCATTCATCTGTTACAACCAAGCCGTCGGCGGCAGGCGACACCTTGACCCATTGGGCAACGGCAGCTTCAAGTTCTCCCTGAAGATTCGAAGTGCCGGCATCAGTGGAGATTGAAGTATTGAGCTGCGAGGGCGAAGAGACATTGAGTTGAGTACGCTCAGGGCCCAAGGCGGAACCCGTCACGGTAGAAGTCGCTAGGAGCGGCGCCAAAGACTGCGCGACATCGGCAGCCACGGCTTCAGCTGAGGCCTGCGACAATTGTAACGATGCAGCTTCACCTGACAACCAACGAGCCACTGTGGGTGCGATGGTATCAGCGAAGGCCTGCGGCGACCGATCAGCCAAAGCAGGACTTAAATTGCTGATCCAGTTCTGAACGACCGGCTCAAGATCAGCAGCCAGTTGTCGTGAAATCGCATCTGGAACAGCCTTCGCATCAGGCGCCATCGCGATCAGAGAGGGCGTAATCAGCGCCTCCAGCTTCCCGGTATCGAGCTGTGACACTGCGGAATCAATTCCCGAGGCCGCCGCATCGGAAGTGATGGGCTGCTCAACAGCCGTTGTCACCCACTGATTAATCGCTTTGGCTACAAACGCTGCCAGCTCATTGGATGTCGCCTCGAGGTCAATCGAAGTCGCGCCATCTTTCTGGAAAAGCTGAGCAAGCACCTCATCCGACAGACCAGTCTCTTTAGCGAACCGCAAAACGGCAAGTTGCTCGCTGGGGGAGCCCACTATCTGCAGGTCGAAACCGGGCAATGCTGCAGTCACCACTTGGTCAGAAGGCCCCTGCAGGGCAATACGTGTTTCTCCAGAACGCGCTACGGACTGGCTGCCCGGCTGTTGAGGCGTCTCGGAGCGGCCAGATTGCACCGGCAACCCCTTGCCGCCCGTTTGTTCAGCCTGCGCCTGTTTTGATGCCGTCAAAGCACGCTTAAACGCTGTCCCAGCATCGCTGCTGGCAACAGCATTAGAGCTAGAACCTGTTGATTTTCCTAGGTTTCCTAGCAGCTTGGCTATGTCTGATCCGATCTGGGAGTCCACAGTTCTTTCGCTTGTCAGGTTGTTTACTGTCAATGGTTAATGCAAGTCGCGTGCCAAGTCTGTTCTGGCGTAACTTTGGGTAGCCCACTCGTCGATGGCATCCGCCTCAAGGCGCTCATCATGCGCCCGGCGAGCACTGATTACCTGCTGCTGTAGATGCTCGTATTTCTGCAATAACTGCGCCGTCTGACGGTTTTGCTCCTGTGCGCGCCTGATCAACTCTCTCACCTCGATCAGTTGCCCTTCGCAATTATTTCGCAACGCATCCAAGTCGGAAAGGAAATCTTTCATCACACGCCAATCGTCAACGTCTCGCAACGTATTCGCGTGGAGTTGCTTTCGGAAATATTGCTGCCGCTCCGCAACTTTGTCCCTGTTGGCTTCGGTGTCCTTTAGGTGCCGCCGCAATTCGGACAGTCTGCCCAGCTCCTGCTGGTTGCGACGATAATATTTCAGCACGAGTGGGTCCCATTTAGTGGCCATGCTGACCCCGGGCAACAATTTGCGCCATGGCTGCCGTGGCCTGCTCCATTGAACACGCCTCGGTGGCGCCCTGGCGAAGGAATTCCAGCATCATTGGTCTGATGGCAATCGCTCGATCCAACTCGGGGTCAGTCCCTTGTTCATAAGCGCCCACCATGATGAGATCCCGGTTTGATTCATACAGCGACCATAACCGCCTGAAGTCGGTCGCCATCTTGACTTCATGTGCGCTGAGCACCTTAGAGGCCAATCTCGAAATCGATCCGCGCAAGTTAATAGCCGGGTAAACGCCCGTATCGGCAAGTTCCCGCGACAACATAATCTGTCCGTCAAGCGAGGCACGAGCTACCTCGACGATCGGATCCATGCCTTCTTCATGCTCTGAGAGAACGGTGTAGACGCTGGTAATTGTGCCCTGACCATCACCCGGCCCGCCTCTCTCGATCAGCTTCGGTAAATCACTGAAGACAGATGGCGGATAACCCTTGTTCGTAGGGGGCTCCCCCGTAGCAAGGCCGATCTCGCGCTGAGCGTGCGCGATACGTGTCAGGCTGTCGCACAGTAGCAAGACATCTTTCCCTTGATCACGGAAATACTCTGCGACCAAATGCGCCACTTCAGCCGCTTGCCTGCGCATGACCGATGCACAGTCAGACGTCGCTAATATCACCACGGCCTTCCGCAGACCCTCTGGGCCCAAGCTCTCCGCCAAAAACTCTCCCGCTTCACGGCCCCGCTCACCGATCAGTGCAAGGACCACCACGTCGGCAACCGTATGCCGGGTCATCATGCCCAGCAATGTGCTTTTGCCCACGCCAGATCCAGCGATCAAGCCCACGCGCTGCCCCTTGGCGAGCGTTAACACCCCATTGATGGCTCTCACGCCAACGTCTAATGGCTTCGATACAGGCTGGCGGTTCAAGGCAGGGATACTGCGCCCAAAAAAGTTTGCGACGAACCGCGGATGCGTAAGCGGTTTACCGTCAAGCGAATTTCCCAGAGGATCAATGACACGTCCCAGTAAATGGGGCCCTACGGGCAGACCCACTCGGGGATTGACCAACCGTATTCGGCTTTCACGCGACACCCCGACCGTGTCTGAGAACGGAATCAGCTTGAGGGTCTGGTCAGAAAAGGCGACGACCTCCGCCGACACATTGGGCGCTTCCGGATCATCGGTTTCGATCTCACACATGGCACCCAGGGGTGCTTTCAGCCCATCACACTCCACAACATGTCCCGCGACGTGCCGAATATTGACCCACTCCCAGGGGTTTGGCGCCGACAACTGAGGCCAATTAAGATCAGGCTTTGACAACTGCTCGGCCTCGGAGTTCAAGTTAATGGCTCTGATAACTGCTGTGGGAACTGGGCGACAAGCTGCTCTCTGAGCTGAGCAAACTCTCGCTCGAGCAAGCGATCTATCGTGACATGATCGTATTGAATCGTGATATCACCATCGGACAGCTCCTCATCTACCAGCAAGGAAACAGGGTGGTCGGACAGCAACTCAGAAAGCTGGTCCAGTGAAATCAGCTCTGCCATGGCCGGCGAGACTTTAATGTTCACCGGAACACTCTCTGGAAACTCCACTGCCTGAAGCGCACTCATCACGTACTGACGAAATGCGTTTTCTTCGATTCGCAGTGACTGCAGGCACGCAGTTTTTGCGATATCGAGCGATAGATCGGTCACAACGGGCCACACCCGCGGCAGCGCCTCCATCTCGCCTCTAATCGCCGCACAAAATCGCTCAGCCCAAGCCTCCTGCTGCTGATTCTCTAGATTCGACTGGCGGATTCCTTCTGCAATTCCTTCTTGGTATCTCGACTCGAGAAGCTGATCGATATCTATCTCCTCTTCAGCCTCACTCTCGTCTTCCGGAGTTTCGGTCTCGTCCTTGTCAGCGGTATCAGAAGCCGCCGAATC
>Ga0181558_10003698_pt1 | contig 13961 bp, 6 predicted proteins | sample 011ome_22_FD_133754 | JGI IMG/M metagenome (GOLD analysis project Ga0181558, IMG submission 133754) | Coastal salt marsh microbial communities from the Groves Creek Marsh, Skidaway Island, Georgia - 011507BT metaG (megahit assembly) | ecosystem: Environmental > Aquatic > Marine > Intertidal zone... | reverse complement strand
CTGCACGGCGGCGCCCAGGTCGGTCATCGCCCTCGTCTCGTACACCCTGAGACGCTTGTTGATGCCGGCGGTGGCGACGAACTCGCCGTCGCGGTCCCACCCGACGGAACAGATCATCTCGCCGAACGAGTGCACGTCCCCGTGCGACACGTCCGCGACGATCTTCAGGCGCGTTTTGCGCACGCACTGCGCGAGCTCGCCCCCGAAGGACGCGAACGCCTCGCTCAGCGCCGCGCCCGCCGCGCTCGCGGCGGACTCCGCCGCCGAGCGGCGGGGCGAAGAAGAGAGCTCGAGCGGCGTGTGACCGCCGGGCCGAGCCTCAGCCTCGACCGCGGCGGATCCCGCGCCGCCGCCGCCGGCGGAGAGCCGCTGCGGCGGCGCTTGCGACGCGTGCGTGGCGTGCGCGTACGCGCGCGCGACCGGCGCGACCGCGCGCGCGCACGACTCGAAAAAGGTTTCCTCCAGCGCCTCAAACGCGGCGTCGTCCAGCTCGGAGGCTGGGCGGTGGCCCGCCGCCGCCGCCGCCAAAGCGGCGTCGCCGGCGTCCAGCACCGTCAGGTCGCCGGCGCTGAAACTGCGCGCCGACAAGCCGCCCAGCCCTCGGCCGGGCGCGGCCGCCTCACTCGCTTGGAGCTGACGGATGCGGTCGAGGCTCGGGCGGGACACCAGACCCGAGCCCTCGTTGAAGCTGGTCTGTCGGGACGGCGGCCGAGAAACGCGAGCTTTCGGCCTGCCGTCCGCGCTGCGCCGAACCTCGAAGCTCCCGCGCCGCAGCCCGGGCCCGGCGCCGGCGCGCGGCGGCGGCGGCGACGAAGAGGGCGACGGCTCGCGCCCCTCCGCCGCCGCCGCCGCCGCCGCCGCCTTCTCCTCCGCGGCGAGCCTCTCCTTCTCCGGCGCGCGATCGGGGCTGCCCCGCTCGGGCGCGGGCGCGCCGGGGGGCTCGGGCGCGCGCCGCCGCTTGGACGGCTTCTCCCCGGGCGGCGCGTCGCCCGGGGAGAAGGGCACGTGCGCCGCGGGCGCGGAGGTTTGGCGCGCGAGACCGGCGTCGAACGAGACGCCGCGCCGCGTATGCGAGAACGACCCTCCGGAGGAGAGGCGCTGACGCGTGTGCGTGAGCGCGTTCGAGACCGCGCTCACGTTTGTGAGCGTCGCGTTCGCTCCGGGGACGACGAGTGGGTCCCGCGACGCGTGGGGTACGAGCGGAGCTTTGGCGTCGAAACCCCCGTCCCGCGGGTGCCCGACGCCGCCCAGTTGCCTGAGCGCGTGCGCGAGGAGCGCCGAACGCACTCTGTGTTCCCGCGCCTCGCGCGCGCGCGCCTCGCGGTTGGCGCGCAGAAATCCGGCGAGCGCCACGAGCTCCGCGCGTCGCTTCTCGGCAGCCACGCCGCGCTCGCGGCTCGTGCGCCAGCCAGTCTCCGCCGGGTCCTCGGCGGCGCCGCCGGCGTCGCGCCGGCGCGCCTCGCTCTCGGCGATGCGCGCGAGGAGCGCCGCCGACTGCGCCGCGCTGGGGCGGTTGCCGGGGACGGGCTGGAGCAGCTGCTTGGCGAGCGCGCTCTCCTCGGGGTCCGCGGCGAGCGCCGCGGCGCCGGCGCCGTCCGGGCGCAGCGCCGCCGCCAGGAGCGCGCCGACGTCGCCGCGCGCCCCGGCGGCAACCTCCGGCCAGCAAAACTCCACCATGAGCACGCCCAGCGCGAAGCACTCGGCAGGCGCGCCGGCGCCGGCGCGGGTCCCCCCCGTCGTCGTCGAGCCGCCGGCGCCGCGCTCCTCCGGCGAGACGTACAGGCGCTCGTTGCACGGGTTTTGACTCGAGTCTCGCTCCCGCACGCGCTCGACGAGCGGCCGCGAGTCGCGCTCCCGCGTCGCTTCGGAAGCGGGGGGGGGCGCGGCCGCGGCGGAGGCGAAAAACGCGCTGGAAGCCGCGGCGTCCACGCGCATCTTCCGCTCGTCCCGCTCGTCCCGCTCGTCCATCTCCTCGTCCTCATCCTCGGCGTTTCCGGCTCGTCCGGCAGCGTCGCCGCGCGCGCTTTGGCGCCCTCGGCGGCCCGAGACGCCCGAGGGCGCCCGGCTGTCCCGCTCGGGCGGCGTCGCGGGCCGCGGCGGCGCCAGCCCCACGTCCCCCTGCGGCGTCACCGTCAGCGCGGAGGCGCGCATCGCGCCGAGGAGCGTTCCGCTCTCGTGCGCGCGGGCCAGCAGCTGCGCGGCGCCGCCGAGCACGTGCAGGGCGTCGCCTCGGTCCACGCCGCGCCCCGCCCTGCGCGCGTCATCTAGCCACGCGCGGATGGTGGTTTTGCCCTCCGCGAGGCCCTCGATGGGCGCGAGCGGAGCCAGCCGGCGCAGCGCCTCCGGGTTGGCCGGGTCGCGCACGAGCAGAGGGTCGGCGAGCATTGCCGCCTCCGCCGGGTCGAGCGGAGGTTCGAGCCCGTCTCCGTTTCCGTCTTTTCTCTTTTCGTCCGACGCGTCGGACTGCGTCGGACTCGAAGGACTGCGTCGTGTCGTTCGGTCGACGGGAAACAGGGGCGCAGCATGACCGCCGCCGCTCGCGCTCCGCGGCCCCTCGGCGAAGCCCTCTCTGACCATCTCCATCGGTTCGCGCGCGGCGCGAGTTTCGCGTCCGCTCCGGAAGTTCGCCACGAACTCGCGCTCGTGCCTGAGCCCGGTGGCGCGCGCCTCCGCCTCCGTCTCGCCGTCGACGCCCGCGCGTAACCGCTCGTCGCTGTCGCTGTCGCTCCCTCCGTCCGAGGAGAACTCGTCGGGGTCGGGAACGGTCACCACGCCGTCGACGTCGTTCCTGGTCACCGCCAAGTCTCCGGCGGCCATGCGTTCGTCAAACTCATCCTCGTCCACCACCTCGGCGCCGTTCTCGAACCTCGGGACCATCTGGTTCCGTTGCTTCCGTCGCCAGACGTGCGCCCACATGTGCTTCACGGCTTTTTTCGTGACCGGTTTCAGCAGGTAGTCCTCCGCGCCGAGGCGCAGACAGTTGAGCACCACGTCGGCGTGCTCGTTGCTGCTCATCATCACGACGGGCATCTCGTGCAGGATGGGGTCCTCGCGCACGCGGTGGAGCAGCGCCGGCCCGTCCACGTCCGGCATCATCACGTCCGTCAGCAGCAGGTTGAACTCCGTGCCGCGCTCCAGGAGCGCGAGCGCCTCGCGGCCGCTCGACGCGGAGGTCACTGTCGTGGGAAAGCGGGGAGGGTCGCGAGTGGAGCGGGTGAGAAAAACGTCGCGCGGACACGTCACCGGTCGTCTGGGATGAGAAAAGTCGCGGCGCGAGACGCGCGCGGACGGGTCGCTCCAGCGGCAGGGGCTTCGCGAGGCGGACGTACCTTGGTATCGACACTTCCTGAGCAGCCCCGCGACGACCGCGCGCGTCACGCGGTCATCATCCACGAGCAGTACGTGCACCTCGTCGGGGGAGGAGCTCGCCATGGTCGGCCGACGTCACTCGCCGACGTCACGCGCACCGCCGACGCGTTTCCCCGCGTCCCGCAGAACCACCCGCCGCCGACCGAGCCGAGCGCCGGCGTGCCCCGCGCCTTCGCCCGCTTCGTCGCGCGAGCCGACCGAACGCGCGTCGGTGCTTGCTCCGTCGCGCCCGCGGCGCGCCTCGCAATACCGCGCCCCCGACGCGAAAACGTCTTACGAGAACTTTCGGTCGTCGTGCATCGGGCGAATCCCGCAGATCGAAGGGAAAAGCGCACTCGGGGACACGTCGACAACGACTTTTCGTTTCGGTCGGCCGGGCGTCTGAAAAATATCGAATGCTGAGTTGGCTTCGCCGGTGCCTCGTAGCGTTTTCGGACTTGGAGTGCGTGAAGGAAGGTTTCAGCGATTCAGACTGAGTTCCCATACGCGCCCTCATCCGCCGAAGGATTTCGCGAGCGCCAGGTGTCTCGCGTTTCCTGGTTTTGGCTAAAACGCGCCTCGCGATCGCGTCGGGGAGGGCGCGTCACACTCGCACACACCCGTCACCTTTCACAACCATCACAAGCAAGATGGCTGCTTTCGCTGCTACCACCCCCTCCCTGAAGGTGCGTCCGCGCGTGGAACCCCCGCGCGCTCGAGGCGCGCGCTCGACGCGCGTTTCCGGACGCGATTGCCGCGCGACGCGCGCGAAAAAAAGCCCTATCCGCGGTGTGTCGTCGTGGACCATCGCTCGGCATCGCGGGTGTGGCGCGCGCACGACGACGACGCGACGCACGTGACTTACCCAGCACCCTCCTTACGTTTCCCTCGCGTCTGCAGGTTGAGTTCCGCGGCCAGACCGCCGGTCTCAAGCGCGGCAAGGCTGTCAAGGTACGCGCGCTGCGACGCGCATCGCGAGGAATTATTTCGGGACGCATCCCCGGTTCCGCGGAAACGTCGCGCTCCGTGAGGGACGCCGCGCGTCTCGATGCGACGTCATCGACCGGTCGCTGACCCTCTCCTTCCCTCGACACACCAGGCTGCCGCCGTCAACACCACCACCGAGGCCAAGATCAAGGTTGCCATCAACGGTTTCGGCCGCATCGGTACGTCTCGCGCCCGCGCTCGCATCGCGTTACAGAGCTCCGATACGTCACGGAGTATGCCAAGTGTCTCGGACGAAAGTTCGTGACTGAATGCATGTCGATTTTCCGCGCGTCTGTTTCGAAGATCGCAACCGTCTTCGGCGCAAACGTCGGAAGCGACTTTTTTTCGGGTGAACGTCTTCGTTTTTCGAGTTTCGCGCGCGCGAGCGAGCGCACGCCCCCGGTCGCTGACCTCGCCTCCCGACACGCCTCACGACGACAGGCCGCAACTTCCTCCGCTGCTGGCACGGCCGCGCCGAGTCCGGCCTCGAGGTTGTCGCGATCAACGACTCCGGCGGCGTCAAGCAGGCGTCCCACCTCGTGAAGTACGACTCCATCCTCGGCACCTTCGACGCCGATGTGAAGGTTGTCGACGACACCCACATCTCCATCGACGGCAAGTCCATCGAGATTGTGTCCAACCGCGACCCCCTGCAGCTCCCCTGGAAGGCGCTCGGCGTCCAGATCGTCATCGAGGGCACCGGCGTGTTCATCGACACCCCCGGCGCGTCCAAGCACCTCGAGGCTGGCGCCGAGAAGGTGATCATCACCGCGCCTGCCAAGGGCGACGACATCCCCACCTACGTGATGGGCGTCAACGCGGACCAGTACACGCACGCCGACAAGATCATCTCCAACGCGTCGTGCACCACCAACGGCCTCGCGCCCTTCGCCAAGGTGCTCGATGACAACTTCGGCATCATCAAGGGCCTCATGACCACCACCCACTCCTACACCGGTGACCAGCGCATCCTCGACGCGTCCCACCGCGACCTCCGCCGCGCCCGCGCCGCCGCGCTCAACATCGTGCCCACCGGCACCGGCGCCGCCAAGGCGGTCGCGCTCGTGCTCCCCCAGCTCAAGGGCAAGCTCAACGGCATCGCGCTCCGCGTCCCCACCCCCAACGTGTCCGTCGTCGACATGTGCATCCAGGTGGAGAAGAAGTGCACCGCCGAGGACATCAACGACGCGTTCCGCGAGGCGGCGGCGGGTCCCATGAAGGGCATCCTCGCCGTGTGCGACGAGCCCCTCGTGTCCATCGACTTCCGCTGCTCGGACGTGTCCACCTCCATCGACTCCGCGCTCACCATGGTGATGGGCGATGACCTCATCAAGGTCGTGGCCTGGTACGACAACGAGTGGGGCTACTCCCAGCGCGTCGTCGACCTCGCCGAGCTCACCGCCTCCAAGTGGGAGTAAGCTCGACGCGAACGTCGGGCTCGGTGTCGGCGAACGCCGACCCGAGACGACGGAAGCGCGATGGGGCGTCGTCTCGTCGGCGAATTGCCGGAGTGAAGACGCGACGTGTGTAGAGATATAAACAGTGATATATCATCCGATTCTTCGAAAAACGCGATACCGACACGCGCCGTCCGTCGCCCGTTCCGCCGAAACGCGCGCGCATCTTCGTTAAAAATGGAAGTTTTCAAGGTGGGATTTCACTAAAAAAAATGGAAGTTTTCTACGACGCCTCCCGTGTCACACCCTTCTCTCCCCCGGCCGTATCGTCGTCCCGCCCATGACTCGTCACGAAACCTCAGATGACTAAAACGCGCGTCGCGTCGGTCACCGCGTCGGTCGTCTTTTCTTCGCTCACTTGGCGGCAACCTTGGCGACGGTTTTGCCCACGGACGCGGACTCGGTCCAGTTGACGCCGGGCAGGATGAGCCTCTGGTCGACGTTGTCCTTGTACTCGACGATGATGTTGAGCAGCGAGTCGAGCAGCGCGTCGGACATGAGGTGCGGCTCGAGGCCGAGGTCCTGCAGCTTGGAGTTCTTGGCGTTGTAGTAGTGCTCCTCGAGCTCGGTGCGGGGGTTGGGCACGTTGATCACCTTGGGGTCGAGGCCGATCTTCTTGCCCGCCTCGGTGATGAGCGCCGCGAGCTCGTTGACGCTGAACTGCTCAGTGAACTGGTTGTACACGCGCATCTCGCCGGGGTCGGCGGGGTTGTCGCACGCGATCTGGATGCAGCGCACGGTGTCGCGAATGTCCAGGAAGCCGCGCGTCTGGCCGCCCTTGCCGTACACCGTCATGGGGTGCCCGACGGCGGCTTGGATGCAGAAGCGGTTGAGCGCGGTGCCGAAAACCGCGTCGTAGTCCAGGCGGTTAATCAGCGCGGGGTCCATCATGGTCTCCTCGGTCGCGACGCCGTACACCACGCCCTGGTTCAGGTCCGTGGTCCTCATCTTCCACGTCTTGGTGCACATCAGCATGTTCGCGGAGTCGTGGCACTTGGACAAGTGGTAGAACGAGTTGCCCTGCTTGGGGTACGGGAGCGTGTCCGAGCGCCCGTTGTGCTCGATGGTGATGTACCCCTCCTCGATGTCGATGTTGGGCGTGCCGTACTCGCCCATCGTGCCGAGCTTGATCAGGTGGCACTCGGGCGCGTACTCCTTGATGGCGTACATCAGGTTGATGGAGCCCATCACGTTGTTGGTCTGCGTGAACACCGCGCGCGTGCGGTCCATCATGGAGTACGGCGCCGACCGCTGCTCGCCGAAGTGCACCGCCGACGTGGGCTCAAACGCCTGGAACGAGGCGGAGAGGAACTCGTAATCGCAGATGTCCCCGACGAAGAGCTCAATCTTGTTCCCCGAAACCTCCTCCCACTTGCGCACGCGCTCGTGGATGCCCTTGATGGGGGTCAGGGAGTTGAACCCGAGCTGGTCGTCGAACGTGCGGCGGCACATGTTGTCCACGATGGCCACTTCGTACCCGCGGTTAGACAGGTGCAGCGCGGTGGCCCAGCCGCAGTAGCCGTCGCCGCCGATCACCATCACCTTCTGGCCCTTGCCCGCGTCCTTGGCGTCCGCGCCGGAGCGGTCGGGCTTGTCCGCGGCGAAGACCGCGGTGCGGAGCGCGCGCGCCTGCGCTTTCGCGGCCGCCTTCGAGGGCGCCGCGAAGGAAGCCAGGGAAACGCCGGAGGAGACCGACGCCGCCCGGGCGGAGAACGCCTTGGAGGCGGATTTCTTGGCGGACGCGCGGCGGACCGCGCGGGGGGCGGTGATGCCTGTGACGGCGAGGGGCGGGTCAGTCACAGTGGTGTTAGGTGTGTTCGGCTCGATTTCGTCGATTCCCCGCGGTCGCGCGGAGGCGCGTCGAGGAGCCGCGCGGCGGATCCCGCGCGAGATCTTCGACGCGCGTCGACGCGGCGCGATCGATCGGTGGCACGGCGGCGCTTTTACCGCGCGAACGCGGCTGGTCCGATCGCGGCGCTCGAGTCCGAGGACGTGGGCGAGGCGCAGATTGTGCGCTACGGTATAGCCGCGACATCGCCGATGCCGTCGACCCGCGAGATCCCGTGACGTCGTGCTCCCGACTGGATAAAAATATGCGATTCGGGTGGACGATGCCTCTGAACGTCGCGGACGTCGCGGCGCGCGACGGGGGTGAGACGGGAACAGCCGCGGACGTACCGACGGAGGCCATGGTGAAAGCGCTCATCTTGGGTCCTGGGTGTTGAGTCTTGACGTGCGTGACGAGAGTGCGGTGGGACGCGCGGCGCCGTTCGTCGAACCGACGGTCGCGCCTTTCTCGCGGTCCCGGGCGCTTTCCACGACGGACCGCTCACAGCCAGAGATTTCCGGCGCGAGGATCAGGAAAGCGCGAATCCCGAGTCGTCGGGCGAACGAAACGAACAAAAGACGTGAAAAAACGAGAGTGATATTCTTTTTTTTAGTGAAATCGCGCAGCAGCCGCGCCGCCGCCGCCGCCGCGACGCCTTACGCCTTCGAACCCCCTCACGCTTTCGTTCGCTTTTGTCACGGCCTTCCCAGGTGCGCGTTGATGACGGGCGCCGCGAGCTCGGCGCACCGCTCGTACGGTGCGCGCTTCGGGCCCCAGACCGCCTCCACCGCCTCCGCCATGGTGGCCCATCGGACGCGCGAGAACTCCGCCTTCTCGCCCGCCAGCCCGCTCAGGGTCACGAACCCGGACGCGTCCTCGGCGGTGGGGAGGTGGAACAGCGTGAACTCCAGGCGCTGGCCCGCCAGACCCTTCTCGGCGAGCCACCCGCCGGCGGGGTAGACGAACGCGCGGGACGGCTCGCATAGACGTGAACGCACCATCTCCAGCCCGGAAGTCTCGCCGACGCGCATGCCGACTTCCTCGAACAGTTCCCGCGCCGCCGCCGCGCTCGCGTCTTCCTCCGCCTGCGTTTTGCGTTTGGTTTGTTTTTAGATGCGTGTTTTTAGATGTCGTTTTAGATGTCGACGACGCGCAGAAGACGTGGTGGTGGCGGTCGAAACAGTCAGTCAGTCAGAGATGATTCAAAAGCTCCCGCGCGCGACGACGCGAAGAGAGACGCGCCGAAACATCCCTCAAAAATCCTCGGTCGGGTCGAGCGCGACGCACCTCCACGCCCCCCTGAGGCATGCCCCAGGACCCGGGTCGATCCAGCCTCTCACCCAGGAGCACGTCGCCGTTCAGGTTGAACACCAGCGCCGCCGCGCACCGGCGGTAGAACTTGCCGTCCACCTCCACCTTACCCTCCTCGGGGTACACCCGCTCACCGTTCTTCCCGAACTTCGCAGCCATCGCGGTGGGCGTCGAGGAGGCCGTCCGGCCGCCGCGCGCGCGGAGCGGCAGGGAACGCAGCGCGCGGCGCGAATGCACACCCTTGGTGAACGATCCGACGCGGGCTCCGAGGCACGCGCGCGACGCCGCGGCGAGCATGGCGCAGTGCGCCCCGGGGGCGTGCTGTCGGTGTTTTTTACGGGAAATTTGGAGTAGGATCATGTGTCGTCGAAAGAGCCTCGCCGGCACTAAAACTTTTCACCGGCGAACTAGTCGGACATTCTCCCCAAAGAAAAATACAACCTCTGCTCAGTCACTCGAGCACTGGTTCCTTTAGTGTAGTGGTTTAGCACCCAAGACTTTGAATCTTGTATCCCTGGTTCGAACCCAGGAGGGAACTGAAATTTTTGGACTAGATACCCCTATGAAACTTTTGTTTTTTTTGGTTAAACTATATACCCATACGAAACTTTTGCATCAGAAATTCGACACGTGAGGGCCACGCTCTCGTCCCCTCAGCGCCCTGAGCTCGCGCTCGAGCTCGGCGACGCGCGCCGCGTCCGCCTCTCGCAGCGCGTCTCGCCGCACGGCGCGGCGGAGCTTTTCGGGAAGCGCGTCGTACGCGTCTTTCGGGAGCCCGAAGGAAAACGTCGACGAAGAACTCGCCGGCTCTTTCGGTTTTCGGTTTGCGAGCCGCGACGGCTTCGCGGCGCGCGCGGTTCCCGCCGCCGCCGCCGCCGCGCGACCGCGCAGCGCGCGCGCGCGGCGGGCGGCTCGGTACGGGTCCGGGCGCTCCTGGCGTCGGGGGGCGCGAACGGAACGAGAGCCATCGGGAGCCGAATCTTGAGCTCTCTGACCGCGAGAGCTCTCCAGAGACGAGAGCTCCGAGAGCGAGAGCTCGGCGCGCGCCGAGAGCGTCGACGACGCCGTTTCCGTCTCGAGTCTCGCGCGACGGGAGGCGTTCGCGGCGCGGCTCGCGGTGATCCGGCGTCTCGGCGTCGTCGGCGTCTCCGCGTCGGACGCCGAGTCCGAGTCCGAGCTCGAGAGCTCGAGCGCGTCGGACGCGTCGGACGCGGACCCGCCCGCGGAAGAGCGGGAGGAACAAGATCTTGTCTCCGCCTTTTCCGTTTCCGTCATCCGTCCGAACGCGCCGCGCGGAAAAAAATAATCGAAATCCGCGCGACGCGTCTCGCGCGTCTCCGATCGCGTCTCCGACGTGGCCGTCGTCGCCACGGAGACGCGGTCACACAAAGTGTCGCACAAAGGCAGAGACGCGACGTTCGCGTGGTCCCCCGCCCGGTACACGGAGTTGGCGTCCGGCGCCGCACGCGTCGCCGCGGCGCCGAACGGCGCGCGAGGAGGCTCGACGACGAGCGCGCGTCTCCGCCGCGCCGTCGCCAAAACCGACTCCACCGTTTCCACCGTTTCCGTTTCCGCGTCGCTCGCGTAAAGCTTTAAAGCTCTACGCTCTATTACGCGTTCGACGGCGTGCTCGCGCAGGCAGCACCCGCCGTTCGCCAGCGCGTCTGTGGCGTCGAACCGCGGCGCGCGTGCGCCGCAGCAAGGCCGCACGCCGACGCGCGCGTTCAATTCGCTTCTTCTGATGAATGACCCATCGATGGGCGTTTTCGTGAAAGTTTTCGTCGTTTTCGTCTCGTCGTTTTCTTCCGTCTCGTCGTTTTCGTGAAAATCAAACACCGCCTCGCGCGGGTGGTAGCGGCACGCGTCCAGCTCCCCCGCCGCGATGCCCCTCGCGCCGCACCGCGCGCACGCCGGCAGGACGCGCGTCGCGCCCCACAGGTACCAGTAGACGTGCCTGGGGTCGTGCGCCTCGAGTAACGCGTCCAGGAACGCCGCGGCGTCGAAGCGCCGCGCGGGGACGTGCCTCGCGACGACGCGCCCGTCGAACGCGACGCTCGCGCGCGCGGCGCGCGCGCACGACAACAAAGGAACGGCGCCCGTCGGGAACACGCGCGCGCACGACACGCAGCGCGACAAACGGATTCGTTTTGTTTTCGGTCCCGGGTCCCGGTCCCCGGAGCCTTCGGTCCCCGGAGCCTCGCCGGTTCCCTCCGCGCCGACGTACGACGCTCGCAGCTTGAGCGCGTACAGACGCGACGGAAGCGCCGAGACGGCGAGAGACGGCGCGTCAGACTCGCCCCCTCGGACGACCGCGACCGCGCGCTCGAGCGTCTCCTCCGAGACGAGCGCCGCGAGGCGAGCCAGCGTCTTGTCGCCGAGGTTCTCGACGCCCGCCCCGGGGCGCAGCGCGAGCGCCTCCGGGAGCGCCGACGCGAGCGACGCGAGGCACGACTCGGCGAGCGCGCGCATGCCGAGGAACTCGGACGCCACCAAAACGCGCACGCAGTCGCGAACGGTCAGAGCCTCCGGATCTGTGCGGCCGAGAGAAGACGGATTCGGGATATCCGAGCCCGTTAAAAAGGCATCCTTTTGCGTTTCGTCGACGTGCGCCAGGAGACGCGCGAAGATCTCGACGTCGCAATGGACCGTCAACTCGACGCGGCGAACATTTTTTTTTTTTTTTCCAGACTGATGACTTTCGTCGGCGAAAAAAGTTTCGCCGCGCGCCGACGTCGAGCGCCGTTTGGTTCCGTCGCGCGTGCATCTCGGTCTCGTCGCGGCGGTTCCCGAGTTGGCGTTCGCGTTCGCGTTCGCGTCCGAAAGCGCGTCTCCCGAATCGTAAAAAGCCGCTTCGTCCACCCGGCCGGCGAGGTGCGCGCGGAAGTACGGCATCTCGCGGAGCACGGGTTTCAGCTCGCGCACGAACTCGCGGCGCGTGTTTCTCGCGTCGTCCAACACGCGGATGGTGACGGTCGGCGCGTCCGCCGGCCCGCGGTCGGGCGACGCGCTCGCCGGCTCGGGGGAACGTCTCGAGGGCGACCGCGGTCGGTCGGGACGTTTCCGCGCCGGTTTCGGGGCCAGAGCGCGCACGGTCCCCGCCTCCTCCCCGAGGTTCAACCGCAGCGCCGGGGGCGCGGCGTCTTTCGTGGCTCGGCGAGCGGTCGGGGGGGCATCGCGCGCGCGTCTGTCTTCGCCGTACGCGCGCGCCAGACGCGCTTCGCGCACCGCGAGCGACGACTGCGTGGTGAGTCCGAACCCGGTCTTGGGGGACTTGGGGGCGGGCATGGCGCCTCCGCCCCGCCCGCGCCGATCGGTCTGTCCCACGAAAGAGAAATGCGCGTGACAGCCCGAAGCGTCGTTTCAAAACACGCCGAAGTCGAAAAACTGCTCGCGAAAAAAGAAGCGGTCTTCAGCGTCCAACACATCGCGAGACGCGCGCGCGTCCGCACGTCCGCTCGGTGTGGTGGTGCGAGGCCTCAGGCGTAGGTTTTCGGACGTCGCCGACCCGTGAGGCGTTCGTGTCGCGGCTGTCGAGATGCCTGTCCCGGTGGGTCTCGGGCCGAGAGAAGGCCTTCCGGAGCCGTATCCCGATCCCCCCGAGGTCGCGGCCGTGCGCTCGATGCTGAACCGGAAGCTGCGCGTGCGCGTCACCGACGGACGGGTCTTCGTCGGATACCTGAACTGCTTCGACAAGAGCGGCAACATCTTGCTGAACAACTCGGTGGAACGTCCGAGCGGGGCGAACGGGGGCGCCGGGGACGGCGCGAAGGAGCGGCACGTCGGGTACATCCTCATCACGCCGGACACGGTTGTCGAGACTCATCTGCACGCTGGGGACGGCGCGAGCGGGCCGCTGGACGGCGTGGCGCACGCGGACGCGATCGACGGACTCGTGAATCTTTCCTTAGTCGATCACCCACCGCCCAACGTCGATCTTATCATCTGAGGGGAGAGGGACGCCGGACTAGCCGGCCTTAGCGCGTTGCAAAGTCTCTCATCGCTCCCTCCTCTTCAGCGCCCGCCCGACACGAATCTCTCGAAGCAGGGTTAAGATCTCCCATTCCTCGGCGCGCGGGCGCCCGGGTTTCTCTGCGGCGGGCGGGCGACGGGTGCGATGGCGTTCGCGTTGCTCGGCTTCCTATCGGGGCTCCCGCCCCGGCAGATGGACCGCCTATACGCCTCGCCGTGGGCGTGCCTCGCGGTGTTGCGAGCGCTCCCGCCGCTCGGGAAGCACTACGCGATGCGCCTGCTGTACATCGAGGCGGGCGTGCCGATGTCCGACGTGGACGCGTGGATCAAGCCCGAGGGCGAGGAGACGCACAGGAAGAGCCTAGACGACATGCGGCGTCTGCGCGTGCTGGTGGAGGTGGACCCGGGGACGAACGAGGAGACGGGCGGGTCCCCGGGACTCGGCAGCGGCGACGCGTGCGTTCGGTTGAACGCGCGATTTCGAACGGGGTTGCGCCTGATGTTGGAACGCAGCTTCGACGTGGACGACGACGACCGCGGGGAGAGTGGCGTCGCGAACGACCTCGCGGAGGTGGTACCCTCGCGCGATGACCTGGACGCGTTCGCCAAGGGCCGGTGGGAGGCGCTGCTCCTGACGCTGACGGGCGCGAGCGACGCGTTCGACGTGTCCGCTCGCGACGAGGATTGGGCGCCGGGGAAAAAGAAAAAGGCGCCGAAGAAACTGGACGTCGGCGCGTTGTTCCGCGCCGCGAAGCTCATCGGCGACAAAGAGGAGGGCGAGGAGGAGGGCGTGACTGAGGCTGGGTTCAGGTTCCTGCTCACGACGGCGCGAGAGCAGATCTGGCTCCTGCTCACGCAGTACATCTCGCGGTTCGTGCGCGCGGCGGAGCGGAGCGACGCGATGGACGTCGACGACGCCGACGACGCCGACGACGCCGACGACGCGGCGGACGAGCGGCTCGCGCCCAGCGTGATCGCGTTCCTGCTGCGCCTGACGTTCCAGAAGCCGGGGACGCCGTACTCGACGGACCGCCTGCCGCCCGCGCAGCGCGCGGTGGTCT
>Ga0181558_10003697_pt1 | contig 13968 bp, 7 predicted proteins | sample 011ome_22_FD_133754 | JGI IMG/M metagenome (GOLD analysis project Ga0181558, IMG submission 133754) | Coastal salt marsh microbial communities from the Groves Creek Marsh, Skidaway Island, Georgia - 011507BT metaG (megahit assembly) | ecosystem: Environmental > Aquatic > Marine > Intertidal zone... | reverse complement strand
GTACCGGGTGCTCAAGGAGGCTGAGCTCGCGGAGCTCTGCGACCAGGCCAACAAGGAGGCGGAGGCCAAGGCGGCCGCGGGGAAGAAATGATTTCGTAGTTGAGAAGTACTGGAGGGAGAAGCAGAAGGTAGAGGAGTCATAGAGGGCTTTCGCGTAGACGATGGCGTAGACGATCGGGAGGTGGCTTTCGCGAACGCTCTTCGTGAACGTACCAGTACTACTTTCAATACTTCGCGTCTCACTCTCCACGCCTCCCGCACAGCGTTCTCTCTACGCGTCGGCGATGATCTGGTGGATCAAGTCCGACACCGCGGGATCAGAGGACCGCACGGTGAGTTTCATGGCGACGTTCTGGTTCGTGTCTATGCCGAGGTTCAGGCGCACGAGAACCCGCACGTCCCCGACGAACGTACCGCTGAGCAGCGTCGCGTGCGAACGCGCGTTTGGCGGAACCGCCTCCGAGCCTTCGCACGGCGCCATGCCGAGAATCTGCGTCACCGCATCCACCGCCTCCTCCAGGCTCTCGCGCGTTCCGAGCCCGTAGTCGTCCGAGCGCTCGTTTTCCTCCGGGCTCTCGTCCCACTGCTTGCGGAAGTTCGCGGTGCCGCTGGGCTTGATCAGGTCCAGCGTCGACACGTCCACGTCCTCCAGCGTGTACTCGTCCTCGTACCCATCCTCCTCGGGCTCGCCGCTGCTCGGGTCCACCTCCTTGCTCGTGAAGCGCAGCACGCACGCAAACTTGGCGGCGACCGCGATGCCCGCCGGGTCGGGCATCGCGAACGCCACGAACGTCGAGCCGGCTTGGTTGAGGGGCATGCGTGGCAACGTCACCGTGTCCGCCTCCTGAAACGCCCCGTCCTCGCCCTCGATGAGCTCCATACCCACCGACACGTCCTCCAGCACCTGCTCCTCGACGGTGTTGGCGCACCGGAACTGGAACACCACGTGGCGAGCGAAGACGTGCTTGACGCACGACACCGCGTACTCCGTCTCCGCCTCGGTGAGCTCCACGGCGGGCACGGTCTTGTGCACGGCACCGAAGTGCGCGAACTGTGGCATGGACGCGACGAGCGCGCGCGCCTCCTCCAGCTCGGCGTCCACGCTCGGCGCCGGCGCCGAGCCCATCGACTCGGCGGCTTTTTTCTTCGCCGCCGCCGCGCCGCGCTTGGGCGTCGGCGGCGCCTCCGGGGTGTGGTCCACGGCGCTCAGGTCGAACGCCTGCGACTCGAAGCGCTCGTCCGCGACGTAAGCGCGCAGGGACGCCTCGAGCGCGCCGAGCGGGGTCGCGAACTTGGCCAAGACAGGAGAGGTGGTCGAGTCCTCGTCCCCGTCGCGCCCCAACTCCCGCAGCGCCGAGACGAAAAACGCGGCGCGGTCGCGCACCTCGTCGTCGTTGTCGTACAGGCAGCGTCTCAGCAGCACGAGGATGCTGGGCCTGAGCTGCGGGCAGTTCTGGCCGAACTTGGCGAGCGCGCACACCGCGGAGGCGCGGATGGTGGCGTTCTCGAGGATCACGCGGTTGTAGATGAAGCGTATGTACTTGCTCGGGTCGGCGGTGCTCGGGCCTTGGTCGCCGAGCAAGTGCAGAATCTGCGACGAGAGGTAGGTGAACTCGCAGTCCTCGATGAACTCGCTGAGGTGCGCGAGGCCGGACTCCTTCGCCTCGGGGATCGCCTTGATCAGGCACAGGATGGAGTCCACGATCGCGCGCTTGAACTCGAACCCGCCCTCCTCGCGCAGGATGCCGCTCAGGAAGTTCATCAGCGTCCGGTGCTTCGCCGGGAACTTGAGGCACAAGGTCTGGATCGCCTCGACGACGACGATCTTGAACTCATCCGGAATGTCCGACATGAAGGCGGTGATCTGCTTCATGAGCCGGTCCACGGAGGACTCCGCGCCCGTCTTGAGCAGCGTCGTGATCGCCAGCGTCGCGACCGAGCGGTTGGAGTCCGAGATGAGCGCCTCCATGTCGATGTTGCAGTTCGTGACCGAGAGCGGGTGGATCATCGCGACTTTGTTCAGCGCGCGAATCGCGGCGAACCGAAGCGTGGGCTTGGACGACGACAGGAACAGCTGCAGCACCGTGATCGCGGGTTGTAACTCGCGCGGGGTCACGCCGTTCAGGTCCGTGATCACGCGCGCCGCCTCGAAGATCACCATCTCGCTCTTGTGCCGCAAGCACGACTCCAGGAAATCGTAAAACGGCCGCTCGCCGCCTTCGCCGCCGCTCTCCGCCGTGGACGACCGAATCACCTGCGCGACGTAGCGGATCACCAGGCACTGCGCCAACGGCGAGCGCACGGGCGAGCGCGTGAGCTGCGTCACGAGCTTGGACACCGCGAGCCGATCGTTGATCTTGATCTGGTGCAGCAAACCGAGCGCGTGGAACTGCACCACCGGGTTTTTCGAATGCACCGCCTCCTGCACTTCGTTGGACCAGCGCCGCACGACATCCGCGTTGACGCGAAGGAGGTGGATCCCCGACACGAGCGCCGCCGAGGAGACCACCGCGTTTTTGTCCACCACGGCTTGTTTCAGGTACCGCTCGATCTGCCCGAGCAACCCGGAGTCGATGATCGAGCACAGCACGCGGATCGCGTTGGCGCGGTACAAGTCGATCTTGCTGTTGATGTCCTTCATCAGCGACGACGTCACGATGATCACCTCATCCGCGGTGGGACAGATCTCCTTGATGATCAGGTACACCATGCGCCGCAAGTTGCTGTCCTTGGACTGGAACAGCTTCGTCACGGAGAAGAACACCTCCGTGGCCTCCGTCTGTGGCGGGGTGTCGGGTGTCGGGAGTCGGGAGTCGGAGGGGAAAGGTGAGCGGTCGGCGGGGGGCGAACAAAGCGACGAGAACGAGTTTTCACCGAAAAAAAAAAAAACGCGTCCGCGGCACGCGCGACCGGCTCCCGCGTGCGACTCGACGCGTGTTTTGTGACCGAGCGCTCGGGCGTGATCGGTCGAGCGGCGCGCGCGTTCGTCTGCGCTCGTCTCGATCGTCGTGTCTCGCGCGCACCTTCGTGAACGTCTCGCCCTGGTTGAGCAGGTACAGCAGCTTGGTGATGACCTGCTGGCACCTTCGCGCGTCCAGCTGGGACTCGTTGAAGCAACGGGCCTCCTGCAGCACCGCGCCCTTCTCGATCCCCCAGAAGGGTGAGAATTCCATCCCGTCGTCGGAGTCTTCGTCGCGCTTCTTCATGCCGTCGGGGGCGACGCCGTGCGCGGATTCGGCCATGACGATCGCACCGCGGGTCGAACGCGCCGAGCCCGCTTCGCAGTCAAAACGCGCCGGCCGCGCGAGGGGGTGTGATCTCGAAATACACAGCCACCCGCGGCTCATTCTCGGGTTTTTCTCTGCGAATCGAACGCCGCGGAACCGTGAATTAGACCGTCGAAACGCGCCGAGACGCAGCGCTCGAACCACGGCGCGCGCTGCCGTTTTTTCAGCGAGGGCGATTAACGGCGAAGGCTCACACGCGAGATGCGCGTCGTCGCGTCGTCGGCATGACGACCGCGCTCCCGTCGCCCGCGGTGGAGCGGTACCTGTTCGGGTTCTTCTCCATCGGGTGCCTCCTCGCCGGGTACAGCGTCGGATCCAGCAACGTCACGCTCTCGCAGCAGTGCGCGGGGCAGTTCTCGGAAGATGCCGACCCGGACACGGAGTCCAGGCTCATCGCCGCCAACTGCGTGGGCGCGCTCGCTGGGTGCCTGCTGCTGATGCGCCTCGGGGACACGCTCGGGCGGCGGCGCATCATCCGCGCCTCCGCGCACGCGTTCCTGGCGGGCAGCCTCCTGACCGCGGGTTGCCCCTGTCCCGGGCAGAGGGGGTTCGACAAGCCCGCCACCGCGGCGGTTCTGGTGCTCGCGCGGTTCCTGTGGGGACTGGGCGGCGCGCTCAACTTCCAGGCCACCTCGCAGTACGTCGCGGAGGTGATGTCGCACGAGACGAGGGGATTTTACCTTCCGCTCCTCTCCCTGGTCGTCGTCGTGGGTGACCTGTGCGGCGCCGCCGTCGGCGCGGCGTTCGAAACACGCGCGTTCGGGTGGCGCTTCACGGCGGCGGCGATGGCGCCGCCGGCGCTCGCGCTCGCGCACGTCGCCGCCGTCGTCCCGGACTCGCCCAGGTGGCTCGCGCTTTCCGTCGCCACGCACGCGCGCGGCGATGGACGCCGAGCGCGCGGCCGCGGCGACCCGACCGCGGGCTTGTCGGACCTCTCCGGCGACGAAAAAAACGCCTCCGCCCCGCCGGCGTTTCTCGAGGGCGTCGCCGAGGCGCGGCAAGCGCTGACTGTCCTTCACTGCACGCAGCCTTCGCGCCGGAGCGCGCTGGAGATCTTCTGGCGGGGCTTCCCGGAGGTTGTGCCCGGCGCGAGACAGCGCGCGGCGCTGGACCGCGAGCTGGAGTCCATCTTGCGGGTCGCGAGAGGCGACGAGCCTCTGGAAACGTCCGTCGGCGCGGCGAGATCGTTTTCGAGATCGTTTCATCCGTCGAAACCGAAGAAAGGGCTCTTCGCCGACGTCGCGTCCATCGCGGCTCGGCGCGCGCTGTTCGTGGCGCTCACGCTGACGGTCCTCGGGCAGCTCAGCGCCGGGCCGGTGATCCAGTACTTCCCGAAGCACATCTTCGAGCTCGCGGGGCACGAGCTCATGTCCGCCGCGTCGCTCACGGTGTGGACGAGCTTTTTCAAGGTGGCCGCCACCGGTTTCGTCGCCGCCTTCGTGGATTCGTACGGGCGGCGTTTCTTCTTCGCGTTCGGGATCACCGCGCAGCTCGCCGCGTGCGTCACGCTCGCGCTGGCGTTCGGCGACCACGGCTGGGACGAGGACCTGAGGGCCACACCTCTGCCGCCCTGGCGCGCGCGGCTGGCGGACGCGTCCGTGTTTCTGTGCCTTATCGGGTTCCAAGCCGGGTTCGCGTCGCTGACGTCGCCCATCGTCGCCGACATCTCGCCCATGCGCGCGCGCACGACCGTCATGGCCACCGCGTCGTTCCTGAACTGGGCGCTCTCGTCTTTTCTCGCCTGGACGTTCCCGAAAGTACAGGACGAGCCCGGGATCCGGGTCATGTTCCTCGCGTACGCCGGCGTGCTTTTTTTTTCGCTCTTCTTCGTCGCGCGCTTCGTGCCGGAAACCGCCGGGCGGAGTCTGGAGGAGGTGGAGGCGGCGCTGGCCGAGTCCGCGAGCCTGGCGGGCGCGGTGCGCGCGCTGAGCGCGCGCGTGGACGGAAGAGACGCGAGGGGCAGAGGCAGAGGCGCGAGGAGGTGACACCTCCTCGAGTCGTAGATAGAGGGTACGAGCGTTTTAGTTTTATCCACTCCGTAGTTAGTACGTAGAGATTGAAAAAGAGACCGAGTGGACACTGGCGAAAAACGCGAACGAATCCCCCGTTGGGTCCGTGCGTTCCCCAGACCTGATCGCACGTCGCCGCGCGCCACGATGAGTTTCTTCCTCCGCGCTCCCTGTCTGCAGTCGTTGAAACAGACCACGGGCATCGTCGGCCTCGAGGTGATCCCCAACGGCCGGCAGGTGCTGGGCGACCTGGTCCGCAAGGTGCTGTTCGACGTCCGCGCGTCCATCCCCGAGGATGCGGGCTACCGCAAGGTGGTGGAGCAAACCTACGAACACCGGTTAGCGATCATCGAGGCGAACGAGGACCCCGCCGCGATCGAGGCGGAGATCGGCTCCGGGCAGCTCGAGGAGCTCGTGGCGCAGGCGAAGGACGAGCTGGGCTTGATCCCCAAGATGGCGGAGTGGAAGCCGTGGGTGTTTGACCACACCATCAAGATTCACGACGAGGAGGCGCCTCCTGCGAAGGAAGAGGAGAAGTGATGTTCACGGTGACGGGTTTTTTAGCGCTCGCACGAGCGATTGTAACAAAACGCGCGGACGTTCCCGCGACACCTCATCCGGAGAGCGGCGAAAGGAACGTCACATCAGGCACATCAGTCGCACGTACTCGTATCTAAACTACGCGCTGTTTCAATCGTCGTCTCGCGAAGCCAACCCCAGCACCCCCTTTTCGCTCCTCTGCTCCTTCACGAGGTCCTCCATCAAATTAGCGCCGCCGCCGTCGGAGGCGCGCCGCGCGCGGTCGCCGCCGCCGCCGCCGCCGCCCGGCGTCCCCGCGAGCGTGTGGTCGCTCTTCCGTTCGCGCGCGCCCCCGAGCGCGCCGGAGCTGAACGAGTAGTGCCTGGTCATCGCGTTCGAGCTCGCGGCGCTGTACTTCATGGCGAGCTCGGACAGGACCGCCACCACCTTGTCCGGGAAGTGGTCGGTGAAGAAGTCGTTGGTCACCAGCAGGCCCTGCCGCATCACCTCGCGCGCGGTGACCCACCGCGCTTCGTACGCCTCCGCCAGCGACGCCGGCCTCCGGCGGCCCACCGGGAGGCGCCGCAGGTGCAGCAGCCGCCCCGGCGGGTACAGCTCCGCCGCCATCAGCGGGCGCTCGCTCACCTGCCGCGCGTGGAAGCGCTCGAACGCCTCGCGCAGACGCGTCGCCTCGCGCGGCAAAGCGGACTCGTGTCCGCGCGGGAACAGCACGTCGCTCTCCTCGACGTCGCGCGCGCCCAGCGCGACGCGCGCCAGGAGCGAAAACTTGGAAACCTTGCACCGCGCCAGCGCGTCCACCAGATCTTTTCGGAGCTTCAACAGGCACGGCCCGCTGAGCCGCGCGATGAGGTCGTTGCCGTGGATGGAGCTGACCGTCCACTCGCCGCACTTCCGCGCGAGCTCCGCGCTGAGCAAACCCCCCGGGGGCTCGATACCCCACACGCGCACGTCCGGGAACGTCCGCCGGAGGTGCAGCGACAGCACCGTCGCCACGCCCGCGCCGAGAGAGTGTCCGCACAGCACCAGCGTCCAGCCCTCGTGCCCGCGCGCCTGGTCGTACTCCAAACGCTGGTCCCCGGCGGCGCCCCTGGGCGCGTCCCCGGGTCGCGGCGCGGGAGGCTGCTCGCCGAGGAGCACCTGGTGCAGCACGCGGTGCCTCTCGAGGTCGGACAGGATGAAGTTGGCGGCGGTGACCACGCCGGCGTGGCAGTGCAGCTGCGCGCCGCGCAGGTGCGGCATGCCTATCGCCTCCGCGTTGAGCAGCACGGGCTTGTACATGGAGTCCGTGATGCAGTCCTGCATGGACATCGTGCCGCGCACGGAGACCACGATCGCTTTGCGCGCGGCGTCGCGCGCGATGAAGTAGGGCTGCTCGCCGACGCCGTTGGTGAAGGAGACGTAAAACAAATCCTCCCCCCGGATCCCCGCGCACGTCTTCAGCGCTTCGCGGTCCAGGCTCTCGGGCGCGTCCCTCCCGTCGTCCGTCACCGGCAAACCGCTCTCGGGGTCGAAGCGCGCCGTAGCCGAGGGCGCGCCCTTCGCCTCCGCGGGGCAGCAGCAGCAGCAGCACTCGCGCAGCCCGCGCGCGCTACAGGCGAGCGCCAGCCCGCCCGAGGGGTTGGCCCACGTGTACAGCATCCAGCCGTACGCCGCGAGCGCCCAGCGCGCGTAGTGCGCCGCCTCCGCGAGCATGTCCGACAGCGCCTCGGGGGACATGGGCTCGCCCAGTGTCGAAACTGTGGGGTCATCCTCGTCTTCGCGGTCGCGTATCGCGTCCGTCTCGCGATGTCGCGGCGCCGCGCCAGCCAGAAGAGGCGCGGTGACGCCGCCGGGCGAGTCCTGGTGGCCTTTTTCGTTTCGTTCGCTCGCGCCCCGGCTCCCGCGGCTCCCGCGCGCCGCGCCCTCCGTCACGCTCCAGCCGATCGGCTCGCCCTCCAGCTTCCCCCTGTGCTGCAGCGCCAGCAGCGCGAGGCCGGCGGCGATGTCGCTCGGCACGAGGTCGGCGCCCTGGAACACCTCGCCGAAGCACGTCGCGATCTGCGAGAGCGTGCCCTGGTTGTCGCGCTCGCGGTCGCTCCCGACGGGCATGCACAGGCAGCAGCCCAGGATGCCGAACATCCTGTTCCAGCGCTCCTCGGACGGCAAGTGCGCGAAGACGCTGAAGATGAGCGCGACGCCCAGGAAGTTGCACGCGATGATGAAGTAGTTGCCCACGATGACGACGACGATGGCGGTGTGCACGTGGTTGCGCACGTAGCAGCTGTTCCCGACGTGGTAGTCCAGGAGCGTGCCGAGCGCGGTGAAGCACACGTCCGCGATGGTCAGCATGAAGTGCATGTACAGCAGCGTGTTGATGTGCGTGCGCTTGTTCGGCTGCAGGATGGTGCCCTTCAGCGACTGCCGCAAGATCAAGCCCTCCAGGCACATGCTCAGGAAGAAACACGAGAACGTGCCGAACAACCACGTCATCGCGGTCTTCCCCGCCGCGCACCGAGCCTCGAGACCCTGGTGCGCGCGCTCGTACACGAACAAAATCACAGTGCACCTGCGGTCGCGGGAATGAGGGGGGGTAGCGGGGTCAGACGCGAGCCGCGAGCTGCCAGGGGTCTTCGCGGAGAGACGGAGGAGTTCCCGAGGAAAGGAGACGTGTGGGTCGCGGGGTGGGGGGTGCGCACCACACGACGTGCACCACCATCAGGCACATCATGGGGATAGGGAGGTCATCCGCCGCGACCAGCCATGTGCGGCCGAACAGGCTGAGCGCCGGCATCCCGGCTGGGCCACTCGCCCGCGCCGCGACGAGTGCCTCGAACGTTCGAGACGCGGACAGGAAAGCCAATTTCGTCAACACCCACGCTGGCGGATTCTCGACGATCAACCTCGAACGATCGACGTTCATCACTTCACCGCCGCCGCACCGAAAGCCGCCGCCGCTGGGGAAAATCAGGTTTCGGTCGCGCCGCTCGCGCACTGCGAGACGCGCCTCGAAGGCACGCTCTCCCCTCGCTTCTCGCGCGCGCACGCGGACGCGCTCGTTTCGTGACCGCGCGACCGCCGGCGGCGACCCGAGGGACCACCGCGTCGACCGCGTCGAGACGCCAATCTCTGTCGACTTCGGTGACGACGTCGCGTTTCCACAAGAAAACTCACAGCGTCGGCGGGTAGATCTGCGCCGCGGCGACTCGCGATGGCGGTCCGTCACCAGTACGAGAACAGCAACGACATCGGCGTGTTCGCCAACCTCACGAACTCGTACTGCCTGACCGCGATCGGGGGATCGGAAAACTTCTACAGCGTGTTCCAGAACGAGCTCTCCGCGGACATTCCGGTCGTGAAGACGTCCATCGCCGGAACCAGGCTGGTGGGGAGGATGACGGTGGGGAACAAGAACGGCTTGCTGTTGCCCAACTCGGTGACGGACCAGGAGGCGCTGCACATCCGCAACAGCCTGCCGGACGACATCATCGTGCAGCGCATCGACGAGCGGCTGTCCGCGCTGGGGAACTGCATCGCGTGCAACGACTACGTCGCGCTCATCCACCCCGACATGGACGAGGAGACGGAGGAGATCGTCGCCGACGTGTTGGGCGTGGAGGTTTTCCGCCAAACCGTGGCGGGGCAGATCCTCGTCGGGTCGTACTGCAAGTTCTCCAACCAAGGGGGCATCGTGCACCCGCAGACCACGATCCAGGACCTGGACGAGCTCTCCTCTTTGCTGCAAGTGCCGCTCGTCGCCGGCACGGTGAACCGCGGCAGCGACGTGATCGGCGCGGGGCTCATCGTCAACGACTGGGCGGCGTTTTGCGGGCTGGACACCACGTCCACGGAGTTGCAGGTCATAGAGAACATCTTCAAGCTCAAGGACGCCAACGCGAGCGCGATGGTGACCAACATGCGCGCGTCGCTCGTGGACGCGCTGGTGTAGAGGGGTAGGGGAGTGCGAGAGCGCGGGAGTGTATACACACGCGCCCGTCTTCGTAATCGTCACGCAGGCCATCCGCCGGTGTTTGAACGTCGGAAGAAAAACTCCCGGTGATGAGCGTCGTTTCCTCCGAATTCGTGGGAGTCCTCTCCTCTCGATCGAGACGCGTTTCAAGATCTCGCCCGTTCCGCGCGCAGTGTGTGTCGCGCCGCGCCCCCGGGAGCCGGGTTCGCACGTGATCATGGCGGAAGTCGCGGAGAAGAAGCGGTTCGAGGTGAAGAAGGTGCGCACGACCCGCGTTCGGCGATTCTCACGCGGCGCCGCGCGCGTCTTCCCGGCGCCTTGCCCTAAACCGAAATCCCGCGCGCGTTCTTTCGCGCGACGCGACGCGCCCACGACGAGCCTCCCCTCCACGCTGACCCCCATTCCGTCTCCCGAAACAGTGGAACGCCGTCGCGGTGTGGTCGTGGTCCATCTGTACGGACACGTGCGCGATTTGCCGCAACTCCCTGCACGAGCCGTCCATCGAGTACCAGGCGAACCCCACGAGCGCCTCGGAGGAGGGGTTGTCCATCGCGTGGGGCAACTGCGGGCACGTGTTCCACCTGGACTGCATCTCCAAGTGGCTGCGCACGCGCTCGAACTGCCCGCTGTGCAACAAGGAGTGGGAGTTCGCCAAGATCGAAAAGATCCAGCTGCCGGTCATGGGCGTGGAGTGAACACCCGAACGGAAACGGACGAGCGACGCGGCGCGACGACGACGGCGCGACGCGACGACGCGTCGGCGCGCGACGCGCGCGTAAAAGAAACCTCTGTAAAAAACAAACGTTCAGCGCCTTTCGCGTGTTTGTTTTTGTTTGTTTCGCGTTTCGCGCCGGCGGAGCCGCTGGACGCCTCCCCGTCTTCGCCTCGCCCGCGAACCACACCTGCTCTTCCCGTGGCTTCTACGTCCCGATCACGCCTCACTCGTGTCCTCCCGACCACCCGACGGTGGACGGACGCGAGGAGGGCTTCTCGCGCGAGACGCGCGTCGCGCAGCCGGAAAACGAAAAAAAAACGAAAAACGAAAAAAAACGAAAAAACAGACAGGGCTGTGCGCGAGAACCCGACGTGTCTCCCGATGCCCTCCAGCTCTCGCACCGCGATCGGCGCGTCGGGTGCGTCGACTCGCCGCCCGCGGACATATTAGGAGGGGGCGCGGCGGCAGAAAAAACAAAAGGATACCTCTGATGGGGATCGAACCCACGACCCTTGCCTTAGGAAAGCAACGCTCTATCCACTGAGCTACAGAGGCTGTAGCTGGTGAGCGTGCACAGGTATGCACTCAGAATTTTTTTCGGCGTGGCCGAGAAATCGAGCAACTAAATACCGCGAAACAAATCGCCAAAAACGATGGCGCGAGGCACGTCGATGTTTCTCTACCGGCGAGTCATAACCCATGAAACGCCCTCGGCTCTCGTCTCGGCTCTCGGCCCGTCCAATACCTGCAGTTCGAACCGTTGTGTCGTGGCTCATTTGAAAAAGCTCCGCCGTCCCCGCACGGGGTCAGTCGTCGCCGTGTCCCGGCGCGCTCCAGGCTCTCGGCGTCAGGTCAGCGCGTCTTACACGGTCACTTCTGGGAGAAGCGCCGTCTTCGGAGTCGGGAAAAGCGCCGCGTGGACCGCGCAGTCGGGGCTCGCCAGTCGCGGCTCGGACCCTCGGGGACTGCACCTGTGGTTCATACCGTTCAAATCATGAGGGTACGCTCCGTCTCCCGACGTCTCTCGCCGCGACGTCTCCGAACGAACGAAGCGACGCGCGCCGCGAACGCCTCTCACCCCCGATCGTGCTCCGCTGACCTCCGTTTCATCGCCCGCATTCCCTTCCCCGTCCCCGCAGACCACGAGACGTTCCGCCGCGCTGGAGACGGATGCGCAAGAGGCGGCCAGGCGCGAGGCGCTCGCGGACCTGACGAACGCCAAGGCGCAGACGAGGGCTTCGTCGAAGGGCTACGCGCTGCGCCCGCGCGATGCGAACGCGGCGGTCGCGCAACAGCGCCAACCCGTCAAGGAACAGCGCGAGGAGCCGAAACAGACCGAGCAGTGGAGGGTACGTCTCACGGCGGTGGTCCTGCCCGCGATTCGCGAAAGTCCCTCCATATGTGGTTTCTCATCCGCGCGTCGCGGAGCGCGACGAATCGAGCGCCGACACGAACGCCGACACGAACGCCACGCCGTCTCTGACGTCACCCGCCTTAACGAAATCCCGCCTTAACGAAACACAGGACATCGACGCCGCGCACGCGGGCGACCCGCACATGTGCGTCGATTACGTGGACGACATCTACGCGCACCTGCGCGAAGCGGAGCGGGCGAAGCGCCCGGATCCGAGTTACGCGTCCACGACGCAGAAGGACGTCAACGCGGTGATGCGCGGCATCTTAGTGGACTGGCTGGTGGAGGTGGCGGAGGAGTACAAACTCAGCGCGGACACGCTGTACTTGAGCGTCGGGTACATCGACCGCGTGTTGTCCGTGCAGCCCGTGGCGCGCACGAAGCTGCAGCTGCTCGGCGTGACGTGCATGCTCATCGCGAGCAAGTACGAGGAGATCTACGCGCCGCAGGTGGACGAGTTCTGCTACATCACGGACAACACGTACTCGCGGGACGACGTGCTGGCGATGGAGCGCACGGTGCTGGACGCGCTCGAGTTCGAGCTGACGCAGCCGACGATCAAGACGTTCTTACGAAGGGCGCTGCGCGCGGCGGAGACGGACGCTAAGGTTGAGTTCCTCGCCAACTACCTCTGCGAGCTGTCGCTGTTGGAGTACGAGATGCTGCGGTTCGCGCCGTCGGTGGTGGCCGCCGCGAGCGTCTACCTGGCGCTCGCGACGCTGAGCCACACGGCATGGTCCGCGACGCTCACGCACTACACCGCGCTGGAAAGCGGGGAGCTGGCGGCGTGCGTCGACGCGCTGCGGCGGTGCCACGGCGACGCGCAGAAATCCACGCTCAGCGCCGTGCGCGAGAAGTACGCGCAGGTCAAGTTCAAGTGCGTCTCGCTGATAAAGCCGATGGCGAGCGCGGCGTGACGAGACAGCGTGACGAGACGGTGACGCGCCGCGGGAGGGGGCGATCATGGATAGGGTCGCGGGACGCGAGAGGAGACGAACGCGCGCTCGTTTGCGCGACGACGCCGCGAAAAAGCGACATGTCGCCTTTTCGTGGCGCGCTTTTCGAAAGCGCAGATTTTAGTCCGGGGATTTGTATTACTACCCGACCTCACATTTGGGTCAAAGTGAACGATCGATCAGTCTGCAAAAGGTGTAAAACGCGCTTTTTTCCCGAGCGCATTTGACCCTTGAGATTCGTCGCGATCTCCTGATCGTATCCAGCTCAGCTCGCAGATGGCGATGCACATGGCGACCGCAGCCGCGCCGTGCGCCGGGCGCGTCTTCGCGCGTCTCGCGCACGCGAGCGGCGCGCAGAGACGCCACGTCGCCGCGCAGAGCGCGCGCGTGCCCCGTCGCGCGCGCGAGTCGGCGCGCGTGAGCGCCACCGCGACCGCCGAGGCGACCGCGGAGGCCTCCACCGAGAGCGAGCCCGCCGATCTGGCGCGCGAGGTGGAGAGCGCGGAGGGCTTGCGCATCGTCCGCTCCGGCGTCGAGGGGGGCGACGACGCGTTCGCGCTCGAGTTCCTTCTGCGCGTCAAGGGTCTGGATGAGGACGTCTGGGTGCCCGCCGCGCTCGTGGCGGACGACGTGAAGCGCGACTACGAGGCGCAGTGGTGGAAAGCGTGCCGCGAGGGTGACTTCGAGGTTGTGGAGCGCATGCTGAGGGGCGGCGGCGAGGCGCTGGCGGCGGCGCGGGACGACGACGGACGCAGCGCGCTGCACTACGCGTGCGGCGTGGGCAGCGAGGAGTGCGTCCGCGCGATCATCGCGCGCGGCGCGGAGGTGGACGCCAAGGACAAAGACTCGTTCACGCCTCTGCACATCGCCGCCGGGTATCTGCACGAGAAGATCGTCGAGACGCTCGTACGCGGCGGCGCCAACCCCGAGCTGGAGGACTCCACCGGCCGGTCGCCGCTGGATCTGGTGGAGACGCTGACGATCAACACCCCCGCCACGACCGTGACGTTCGCGCGCCGCTCCGTGCTGGAGTCCATCGCGAAGACCCTGGAGCAGTTCGTGTTCGAAGAAGTGCCCCCCGCGGCGATCAAGCGCGTCCGC
>Ga0181558_10003684_pt1 | contig 14003 bp, 9 predicted proteins | sample 011ome_22_FD_133754 | JGI IMG/M metagenome (GOLD analysis project Ga0181558, IMG submission 133754) | Coastal salt marsh microbial communities from the Groves Creek Marsh, Skidaway Island, Georgia - 011507BT metaG (megahit assembly) | ecosystem: Environmental > Aquatic > Marine > Intertidal zone... | reverse complement strand
CGCCGCCGCCGACGACGACGAGGTAAAAGCGGCGCCGTTCTCGTTCGCATCCGCAACCCCTCCGGTGGTGGAATACGACAATTCCGTTACGCCCACGGCAACGTTCTCTCTCGCCGCGGACTGCAATAATCTCTCTCGATCGTTGGTATCGCGACCGTTCTCGGAGAAATCGTCGTCGTCGTCGTCCACGAGGAACGGGTTGTGGCCGCCACCACCGTCCGCCGCGTTGGACATGTTTCTTTTGTTCTTCTCGTGCGTGTGATATCTTCCCAGAGTTTAAGTTTTGGCGTTTTTTTTTCCGTTGGTTGCCTCTCGAATTTCCCCAGATATCAGACTTGGACACAGATATATATACACATAGAGAGAGAGAAACCGTTCGAACGCCGCGCGTTTTTTGCGTCGATTTGGAGATCCAGACAGAGAGAGAGAGAGATTCATACAAAGAGAAAACACATGGTGAAACTCACGATGATTGCGCGCGTCCTCGACGGTCTCCCTTTAGCCGAAGGATTGGACACCGACGCGTCCATCGATTTAGAATACTACAAACAACAAGCGAAAACGCTGTTTAAAAAGTTGAGCCACGGGCCGGGCGTGCCGCCGTCGAGGATGTCGTACGAGAGCGGGGAGTATTTCATGCACTACGTGATCGAGAGCGGCGTGTGTTATTTGACTCTGTGCGATAGGAATTATCCGAAGAAATTAGCGTATTCGTACTTGGAAGGTGAGAGAGAGAGAACTTCTTTGTGGTTCGAGGAGAGTCGGTTCGACGAGAGCGAGTAACCGTTCGGTGTTTGCTCTCGCTCGTCATTTTGTAGTTTTATTTTTGTTTGTCATGTCGCCTCCGCGGTTTTCATCAAAGTTTGTCGTCCTCGTGCTCACCCGCGTATCTTTTCTCTCTCTCTCTCCGTGCGTTTGCGCGTAAAACAGAACTGCAACGCGAGTTCGCGGATAAACACGGCGCGACTGTCGATTCGGTCGCTCGCCCGTATGCGTTTATTAAATTCGACACGTTCATTCAAAAAACGAAGAAATTGTACTCGGATCAGCGCACGCAGAGGAACTTGGAGAAGTTGAACGAAGATTTGCACGATATTCAGTCGATCATGACGAGGAACATCAACGACGTGTTGGAGCAAGGCGAGCGATTGGACCGGGTGGAAAATTTAAGTGGGAATCTCGCGATGGAGAGTAAAAAATACGCGAAGAAGGCTAAGGATTTGAGCAGGCAGGCGCTGATTCAGAAGTACATGCCGGTGATTGTTTTGGTGGGGTTGTTCATTTGCGTGTATGGATTTCGGAGATTCTTCGCGGCGGCGTGAGTGGCGAACAAGTAGACGAGATTAGGAGTGTATAAATAAGTATTATCATTATTATCATTATTATCATTATTATTTACTGCCGTGCTATCAATCCGTTTTTACGCAACTCTTTTTTTACAGCGCGCGCGCGCAAACTATCATTATTATTATCAATTCAAAACATATTCACGTAGCTCGCTCCAATCGCTCTGTTTACACCAAACTCGTAGCAGGTGTTGTGAACGTACGTTCGCCCGACATCCAAGACTGAATCTGGAAAGTCCTTTTCGTTGACTGCGTTTGGCCACCACTGCGTTTCGACGCAAAAACCCGTGTTTGCGTCGTACATGACGTTATTCTTACCTCTCGTGGTACCATCGAGGAAGTTCCCGGTGTAAAATTGAAATCCCGGAGCGTCCGTGTATACGTCCATGGTTCGTCCACTCGAGGAACTTTCGAACGACGCGCAGTGGGTTAAACTCTCGTCAAATCGAGTTGATGGAATGTTTGCATGTCGCGAGTAATTCGAATCTCCCACCGTAAAGTGTGACTTCGGCCGATTATTCACCGATCTCGAGTAATTGACACCATCGATGCAAAAATTGTGATCGAATCCAAGCGGCAAGCGCATTGGAGGCAACTGCGCGAAGACTAACCTTTTCTCGGAGAAATCAAATGCTTCGTGACATTTGCGGATTTCGCCGGTTGGGATATTTTCGTCGTCTAATACTAAGTACTTTGATACGTTCGGGAACTGAGCCAAGTGGTATCCGACGTCTTCGTTTGAGTCGCACCCGCTCAGATTGAAATACGAATGTTGCGCCAAGCAAATCGGCGTCTTGAAATCCGTCGTCGCTTTGAACTCGCACGTTAATGACGCGTATTTTTCCACGTACAATTCGCACGATGGCGCTTCCAAAAGTGACTCCTTCTTCCTCTCGCGGATTTTCGCGCGCTCAATAATGCGCACTCTATACACGACAGAAATCTTACAGTTCCCCGGGAACCCTTTTTGCTCTAAATCGCCACTCAATACGCTCAATTCCACGTGACTATCGGACACGTCTTTCAACGTCCAACGTTTGACATCTAAGCCTTCAAAACCGCCGTGTAACGTGTGCTTGTCCCCGTCGTTTCGGTCGCATTTATATTCCACACCATCTAACGTATACTTACCATCCTTAATCCTATTCGCGACTCTCCCTACGACGGCGCCAAAGTACGGATGGTCGCTCACTTTCGCGTACTCCTCGACCGAATTAAAACCCAAAACGACATCCTCGATGTCCTCGCTATCTTTACTCGGCACTCTCAGCGCTACTATAGCCGCTCCAAACGTGGAAATATCCACCTCAATCTTCACGTCCTCCTCTTCCTCTTTTTCTTCCTCCTCCTCCTCGTCTTCGCTGCTCGAGTCGCCGTTCTTTTTCTTCGTCGTCATCATCGTCTTCTTCTTCTTCCTGAACAACCCAATCCCACCGCCACTATTACCAATCGTCTTCGCCTGTTCTCTTTTCCTCGCGTCTTCGCGGCTGCTCGCGCGAATGGTGATCATTTCGAACCCTTTCTCGTTCGCGCGTTCCGCGCGTTCTCTTTCTCTCTTTTCGTCTCTCGCCTTTTTTTCGCTCGAGGAAAGAATTTCTTCTTCTTCTCCTTCTTCTTCTTTCCGCTTCTTTCTCGTCGTCGTCGTCGTCGTTTCTTCCTCCTCTCCTTCGTCTTCGCTCTTCGTCTTTTTCTTCTTCTCCTTCTTTTCCTCCTCCTCGTCGTTGTTCTCGTTAGTATTCTTCTTCTTCGGTACAAACGGCAACAACTGCGCCTTCTTAAACACGCGTCCGAAAAACTGTCGCAAAGGCGTCATCACTCGAGGAGCAGCAGCAGCAGCAGCGCCACCAACGATGCGCTCGCGGTTTTGAACGATCAGCGCGCACGTCGTGGAGACGATCGCGACGGTCGGGAGAATCGCGCCTCCTTTCATGGTTTTCGTTCTTCTTCTTCTTCTTCTTCTTCTTCTTCGTTTGAAGGAAAAGCTGAAAGATACTTTTGGGGACATTTTCATTTAGGGTTTAGGGTTTACACACTAGATTGATTACGCGAAGTTCGATGACATCAAAACAAGACAAAAAAACGCCAACCCCGCGCGGCGCGAGAAAGGCGAAAGGCGCAAAATCCGCGGAGAGTCTGTGCGATGCGTGCGCGTCGTGAGTGTTCGTAGTCTCAATTATTAATATCAAACGCGCTCTATGCGTGTGTCTCGCAAGCTGTTTCCCCTCTATATTCTTTTTACTCTCTTTTTTCTACATCTCAAGCGTTGTTGCTTTGAAACGCTTCCCACTGGGCGTCGGGATCGACGTCGGGCAAAATTTCCATGCTCTCGCCTCTCGAGTTTCGTCTCAGATCTGCTTTACTTCCAAACTTTCGTCGGGATTGGAGCTTTTCGCTCGCTTCTCCCGGGCAGTGCGAACAGACCCAGTCTTCGTTCCATTGGCCGAGGTTTTCGCGCAGAGAGCCAGTCATGCCGGAGAATAAACCTTCTTCGTCGGAGTCGTAGTCCTCGGAGTCGGATTGATCGCCCATGACTTCAACTTGGATTAAGCCAGCGGAGTAGGCGGCAACAGCGCCAGAGAGGCGCGCGAGTTGGCGGACCGTGATGTTGTTGATGCGCTCTTCGATGCGTCCGCGGAGTTGTTCGGTGAGGACGAGTGCAATCATGTTGTAAAGCCACGCGGCGGAGGTCCCGCCAATTTCGACGTCGAGTTTACCGACCGCGATGTGAGTCGTGTGAACGCGCAAGGTGAGCACCGGGTCGGTCCCGAGGAACTCGGCGCCGAGGACGTCCTCGACAAACTTGCGATTTTTCTCCAGCTGCGCCTGTCTATCTATTTGTTCGCTTCCGTTCTTCTTGTTTGCGGCTCTGCTACCATTAATATCGCCAGTGTCTCGAACCATGCTGCCATCAAACGACGGTTTCCGAGGTTGAAAATACGCGTGTTGTTCGTGTTCTCGCGCGCCTAATGAGCTTTCGTTCGGAGACTGCGGCGGCGTGTCCTCTGGCGATTCGGGAGGTTCGCCAAACGCGCCTCCGCCGCCAAACGCGCGGTCTAGAGCGCTCGATAGCGCATCGTCCACGGTGGATAAATCGAAACTGTTCTTACTTTCGCCAGCATCTTGGAAAGACGGAGACGAGTCTTGCGGATTCTTACCGCTCGGACTCAAAACCGGAGTCGCAAACTCCGAGTTATTTTCATCCGCCTCTGCAGCCGCCGCCGCTCTCCTCCTCTCTTCTAAACTCGCCTGAAATTTCGCCGTTAATTCGTCTCTCGTGTTTTCATTCTTTACAATTTCCACGCCTTGGTTGACAATCTGCACCAATCTCGGCGTGTTAATGATTATCTCATACGAAATACCAACTCTCGCGCCGTCTACTTTCACCGTGCACAAACCTTCGCCGTCGATGACGCCCCACCCCCTGGGATGTTCGCAGTACGCAAACTCAATTTCTTCCATGTTCGTTTTGATTCCGCGCACTTCCACCGTGGAACGTAAGCCAGTGTTGCTGTTATTATTACTCCGTTCGTTGAATTGATGGTAGCCACCGTCGTACGAATCCTCCTCTTCGTCCTCCTCTTCATCCTCGGAATCGTAATACTCGTGGTGTCCGTTTTCGTCTTGATTGTGATGGTGTGGTTTTCTATGATGCTTTCTAGTGTTGTGCTTCTCACCGTTCACGTGATTGATGACTCGCAAAGCGCCCTTATCGATGGAGAACTCGCTGAAGTGCAAGTTGTCCACGTGATAACAGACGGAGCCAATCGGCGAGTCGTAAATCCCGTCCACGCGAGGCAACTCTAATTTTGATATCAACTCGCAACTCACCTCCACCGCGTTTCTGATCAAACTGTTGAATCCAGGCACGATGTCTTCCTTTAAAAGCTTATTGATTTGCTCGTCGCCTCGTATGTCTCTCCAAATCGATTGTGATTCTTCGCCTAAGGCTTTAAACCTGGAGTTTACGTGGCTTCTCTCATCGCTCGTGCCGTTTGGCCTCATACCACCACCGGGCGTTCTCGGAGAGTTCATCAGCGACCCTCCGTCGCTTCCCATCCCCCCTCTCGGACTACTCAACCCATCTAATCCCATGACGGCGGCCATCGCCGCTTCTTCTTCTCTCTTTCTCTTGTCCTCTTGCAACTTTCTCAACAACTCTCTCACTCTGCCGCTCAATCTATCAACCGTCGCCTTCATGCTCGATACGTTCGAATTCGCGCTCGCTCGACTCCCTAACTTCCCCCATACTTCCTTCCCTAAAACCGTCGCGGCTTCTGCCAACTCTCTTCTATTCTCAGACGTCTCGATTAGCCGTTTCAAATTCGCCGTCGCCTCCGCGAACACCGACGCCGTCTGCGAAGTCGAAGCGCTCTTCGCCGCTAAACTCTCCGCAATCTCCAATACCCGAGACGCTCTCCTCTTCGCCGTTTCGATGTCCTCTTCTTTCCTCAGCGAATTGTCGAACAAATCTTGACTCTTCAACTTCAACTTGGCCGCTAAATCGCTCGTTTCCATCAATTCTATCGCTTTTTGCTTGATTTTTGACTCTGAACTTTCATCGAGCAAATATTCGCTCGCTCTTTCGAGCGTCTGGTCGAAATTTTTAGAGACGCGCTCGTCGTTGGAAAACTCGGCGAGTTTAAGCGTGGCGTGCCGCGTGAACTCTTTCGCCACGGATTTCAGCTCGTCTTTTTTGCCGCCGTCGTCCGCCATTTTCTCTTTTGTGATAAACTTTTGAAGAGAAAGAGAATGTGTTTGCTTATACCCGTTTGGTGCGTCCGAAGTCAAACTTTTCTTCTTCTTCCCGAACAATAACAACAACAACAACAATAAAAGATGTTTATAATCGAAAACCGCGCTCGAATCTCTCTCTATATATATAAAACCACGTCGCTTTGTTCAATCGATGGAATCTGTTTTTCTATATCGACGCCGCTGCTCTGTAGACGCGAGTTTATTCTGATGAAATGTGCGGGGACGTAAAGATAGGGTCGTTTTTCCAAGGTTTAGGGTTTTCAAATCGAAGGGGGGGGAGAAGCGCGCGGAGAACTGAGTTTACCACGCGCGACCTATTATTATATAAATTCACACGTGTATTTTCACACAAACAAACACACTTACAACACGCTATTTTCTTTCTATTTCTCTCTTTCTATTACTTTTCTGTTTTACGCGCGCGGTCCGTCGGAAGCCCCGTCGTCGGCGGCGTCGGCGGCGTTTGCGACGCCGAACAAGTTCAACAACGTTTGGCTCGATTTCATCTTTTGGACGAATTTTTCGTGCAAACCGCTCTCGAAAGTGCGTTTGCTCGATGCCAAAACGCCTCGTTTGTTGACGTAGCCTTCGCTTTTGTTCGAGGCGTCGTAAATGAGTGGTTCGCCGAAAAGGTCGGTTATCTTACCGCCGGAGGCGAGGAGGACGGCTTCGGGCGCGGCGGTGTCCCAAGCGCACGTGCCCATGTGCATCAACGCGCAGTCGGGCGGGTTCGATTGTTTTGAATCGTTTACACTCGTCGTCATCGTTGTCGGAGTTTGCGTTTGTTGAGAACACGTCGAAGGCGAGATTCCGGTCGACACGCGTAGGATTTTGTTCCCGGCGCCTCCGGTGATTAAACGTTCCGGTGCGCTCGGGTAACCGTCTTCTTCGTTTATGCATTCTGTGATTTTCTCAACTGCTGCGCGTAATGCTTTCGATTTACTATCACCGGTAGTGAGAATGAACGAATCGGACGATACTCGCTGCTTTTTCAGCTGCTGTTCTGTCTTCGTCGATACCGTCGATTCGGCTAACGCGGAGGAGGTGGCGGCGGCAGCGGCGGAGCCTCCTAACAGGTCCTCGTTGCACGTTTCCAAAACTCTCACCGTTTCTATTTCCTCTTTATTCTTTTCGTAGCACATCCCGTACACCACCGTGCAAGCTTCAACATCGCTTTCTTTTGTTATTCTCCCTTTTGGAAACGGTATGCCTACAACGCCTACGACCGCTTTTCCCTTGTGCGCGATGCCAATCAAACACTGACAGTTGTGGTACCTTTCTTCTATAAATTCGCGCGTGCCATCAACCGGGTCGCAGAATATGACTAAATCTCCGACTTTGACGTCAACATCTTCCACCTCATTCATCTTGAGAAACTCAAAACAATCCTCTCTCAACGGTTTCTCGTCTTCCCTCGGCTTCGCGTTCGCGTCTCCATCTTCCTCGCCGACGATGTTCAACTGTTCGCCGTAACTGTTCCTCAACGCGCCGATTATCACCGATTGCGCGTTCACGTCCGCTTCAGTCAAAGCACTTCTAGCGTCGTTCTCATCTTTGAGCGTGTGTTCAATCTTCTCGTTGTTGCTTTCGTCCATTCGGTTCCGTTTCGCGACTGTTCTTATTTCTCTGCATCCGCGGACGCACGCGTCCACGCAGTGCTTCGTCAGGCGTTTGAGAGAAATCACGTCCTCCTTGGCGAAACCAGACGGTCCAGGAGAAGACATGATTTTATTCCTTCTTCCTTTCCGCTCGATTCTTCAATCCCCTTCCTCGTCGGCGCTCGTATCAGACGACGACGACGACGACGACGACGACGACGACTTTGGTTGCGAAAAGAGAGAAAACGAGACCGACGCGCTCGCCGATTTCCCAATGTCGCTATTCTTATACAGATCTGATTCAGAGATGGATTTCACGTTGTAGTGCAACGCACCGGCCCAGACGACGATGGCGAGAGATGCGAGGGCGCGAGAGGTGTTGCTTTGAAGCATATACCGCGAGGTGGGGTCGTGCGCTTTAAGTTATGACGTTGTTAATGAATGAACGAGAGAGAGAGAGAAGGTTTTTTTGCTGAGTCACACTTTCTGTCGTAAAAATCAGAAAAATATTCGAGAACAGATGTCCCTCGCGCGCGCGTTTTTTGATGGTAAAACAAAACGAAATCACAAACGACGTCGGTTTGGATGCGCTCGCGTGTCGTGTTGGTCTTCGATGCGTGCGTGCGGTAGGGTTATCGATTTCGAGCACGTGATTATTTACAAAAAAAAACAATCGTCGCGTTTAAAAACATCCGCGCGGCGGGCCGCAACAGGATCTTTTGTTTTTTTCCGCGCTTCCAGCTGCGGTGCTATTGAGTTTACTGCTACTGTTGATGGCACTTCTCTCTCGATTTCGTCGGTTGAGAAACTTTTTCCTTTGCGATTTGGTGAGCGGAACTGGCGTTTCGATGGCGACGTTGTGCGCTTTTAAGGATTCAGGTCTTGGGTAGGCGGTGGATCCCGGCGGGTGGATGCGCATCACATGTTCGGCATTTTCGGGAATGCAATAGATGCATCCATCGTGCGCCAAGAATCCGCCTTGATACTTGTCCTCCATCGAACCTAAATCGCCGCCAATGAATGAACACTCGCCACTTTCGGGGTTTATTCTGAGGACGTATGGCGCGTCGCACGGGACGCCGTATATCATGCCGTCGTTGGCGAGGACGCCGCCTTGCCACTTGTTTCGCAAATTGGGGAGCATCCCTGGGAGACCGAGACCGAGAAATTCTACGAGCGGTTCCTCGATTTCGACAACGGTTTGCTTCTTTTTACTGTTTTTCCGCTCCATGGCGTATGATTGTTCTCGCGCTTTGTTGAAATCGAAAGTTGGTTTGCGGAAACCTTCGCCCGCAGACGGCGATCCGCTCATACTCGCAGCCGGGCTCGAAGGCGCGCTTCTCAAACTTTCTGATTCAGAATCGTATTTGCTGCTATTATCATTATTGTTCTCTTCTGTCATTATTCGCTTTACTTTAACCATCGTTCTCGGGTCGATCCTTAAAACGCACGCGCAATCCGAAGGAATCGCGTATACGCGACCTTCTCTATCTACAGCTCCTCCGCCCCATTTATACCGTCCTTCGTTCATATCTTTCGGGAAGTTCCCACCAATTTGCGTCACTTTTCCGGTTTTACACTCAATCCTTAAGATTTTATCCGCGTGCGACGGGAACCCGTAAATACACTCGTCAATCGGGCAATACGTGCCGCCGTGCCATTTGTAGTCCACCCCTTTCGCAATCTCATGAAGTGCTCCATCGCCATCGAGTAGTTCCACGCGTGGGTTCATCTCGTCTGGAATGACTTTCAGCACTTTATCTGCGCAATATGGAACCCCATAAATATTCCCATCTGATCCGGTGATGCCTCCGTAAAACTTATTGTTTTGCGCGCCCGACATCTTTGAAATCACGTCCTCGCCAACCATACTAATCGCCTTTACTTTTTCCGTCGTGTTTTTCCCGTTTCTCGCTTGCTTCACGTCGACCCTTAAAACTGCTTTCGCGTTGCACGGAATCGCATACAAATTTCCATCTTTCGACTTTGCAATTTGTCCGCCGTGCCACATCCACTTTTCCTCCCACTTCGCTCGATCGTTCACGTCGTGTAAATACAACTCCTCCATCCAATTCGCAATCTCTGGCACCTCGTTATCCTCCTCTCGATTGAAATCCGACCTCAGCACGTTATCGCCCCACGCTGGAAGCGCGAATATCGTCGGTTCGCCGCTCTCCTCGTCCACGCTCGTCACACCTCTCAAATACTTAAACTTTCGGTCGCCTAAATCCGGGCCGACGACGGAGACCTCTCCCGTTTTCGGTTCAACCTTCAATACCCTTCTCGCGTGACTCGGAACGCCGTAAAACGTCGTCTCTTTCGTCTCTCCGTCGATAACCGTGGCTGCGCCGAGCCATTTTCGAGGACCGAGTAATCCGTCCCCGATAAAATCTACCGTTACCTCGTCAACCGCCGCCGCCCCGACGGCGTCTTCTTTCGTAACCACCTCTTTCTCCTCTTCTTCTTTAACTTCTTCTGTCGTATTACTCTTTCCATCGCCCTCGTTCGAAGCCGCGGCATCCGCGGACAACACGCGTTTACTGTTCATCACCGCCGATCGCGCGCGCCGGCGTAAATCGCTCGAATCTCTCTCCTCGCGCGATGAAGACGACGCGTTCATCGTGCCAAAGCCGCCGCTCGTTGTTGTCTTTTTCCCTAATAACGACGCCGAAGAAAACGCGCTGCTGCTCTTTTTGCTGTTGCTCTTTGCGTTCGGGGACGAAAGCACTTGTCGACGACGACTGCTTTTTCTTCTTCTTCTTTCTCCTCCTTTGATGAGAGAACTGTTCGATGAAAGAGTGCGCGCGAGAGAGACAGGGGACGTCGCGTGCATATAAATTGGAAAGAGAGCGCAAGTAAAAATTTGTGGAGGTTTCCAACAACCACATGACAGAGAAAGAAAGAAAACGAAAAAAAAAAGCTCAATGACAGTTTTGGACGGTCCGGGCGCGAGCAAAGTGAACGAACGATGGCGGTACAAGTTACCACCGACTGTGCAAGGTATCTCTGCGCTGCTCGCGTTATTATTTCTCTTCTTCAAGAAAGGCTAATATTTTCGGGTACACCAACGCGGGCGCTCGTTTACCGCACAGGACGTCGTAATGGCTCATGTGGCTCGGAACGGCTTCTCCGTTTGCGTCTACCATATCAGGCGCATCGTTTGCGACTGTTTCTTGGTTGTGCTCTTTCTCTTTGTCGATGTTTTCGTCGCGAACGACCTGAGCGTCGTTGATGGACCCGTCGCCGACGCACACGTATTGACCGTTGACTCTTTTCGCGAAGGCTTTAACTTGCTCCGGAGGGAAGATGGGGTCGGAGTCGGCGGCGATGCAAAGCAAAGGAACGTTGCTGTTGGCGAACGCCTCGACGTAGTTGATGACAGGTTTTTGAGTTTCCGACGGATCTTCTTTATATTTGTTTTCGCCAAATATGGTGATTTCCGATGGGCGTTTGGATTCCGTGAAGAAGGTTCGCAAACCTTCGCGCGAGCGCATTCCGCCTGGGGTGAATAACGTGCACATTTGAAGAAGTAAACTTAACGGGACGTTGTCGAACCCGTACACGAGCAGTTTTCGAAGGAACTTTGCGCTCGTAGCTCCCGGGTAACACGTCGTCGCGGAGACTGAATTGTTCCAAAACGCCGACGCTGGATTCGAAACGTCTTCTTGCCTTTTCTCATCCGGTGGGCCCAAGACTCGGGTGAAAAGTTCCGCGGTGCCTACCGATACCGGCTGCAAAGGTAAGTGTATTTTTGGTATCGCCGATGACCCTCCGGTTAAACCTCTCGGTAAATGTCCCGCTAATGCCGCGAATCGAGCGTAAATGGACGGTACCGTCTGAGCGTTCGTCGAAGAGCATTCCAACGAAGACGCTAAAGCGATGACTTTTCGAACAGACCATTCGGGATGCTCTTGTTGACTTCTAGCCGCTACTGCGCACGCTAACATACCACCCATAGAGTGACCAATCAAATCGTACTCAAACGTATCCTTTTTTGCTCGGCCCTCGTTGACGATGACGTTTCGTATGTACGTAAACGCCGTCGGCAAATCATCCAAAACGTACGTATCAAAATCCCATCCGCCGTATACCGTAGGCTTTATTTTCGGCACCGAGACGGATTTCTTCTTCATCTGCGATTTTTTCTTGTTCGATTCGTATTGCTCTTCGTCTTCGATGTCTTCTTCGATCACGAGCCTCGTGTAATTCTCCAACGGCGTCTCGTGATTCCTCGCGTGACCAACCCCTCGAGATTCGCAAATCCAAACTTCTCTGTTTAGTTTTTCCGCAATCAATCTAGGCATAGAGAACCCATCGTTCGCGTCGACGTCAAACGTGTACGCGTTCGACGCGCACCCAGGGATGAATATAACAGGTGGTTTGAGGTAATCCACGTTTGCGCTCGACCTTTTCGGAAGATACCGGAGTAAAGAGACAGACCAATTTTCGTTCGGTATCGGCACGAAATGCATCTCGTCAGCGTCGAGTTCACCCATAGCCACGCGTTCGGCATCCGTAAGCTTATATATCGTCGGTTTCGTCGCGTCTGGATACGCCACAGGAATCTTGCTAATCTCGCTCTTCTTCAACGAACTCGTCGCGTCCGCCACCTGCGCGCCGTCTTTATTCCTACTCAAAACTGCCGCCGCGCTGTTGTTATTCACTTTCACCCGTAAACTCCTCGCCACTTTCCCCGCTTTATACTGCATCGCTTTCGCCACTCGATCCGATTGTCGCACGTTCCGTTTTAGTTTCGTAAACTGTTCGCTCTTGTCGAATTCGTCGTACGATTTCATCAAAGAGTCGAAAATGCCATTCCCGAAGGACGCAGAGGTTGAGGTTGAGGAGGAATTCGACTTTTTATTCTCGAGAGAAGAAGAAGAAGAAGAAGACGCAGCGCCAACGCTCGCGGAACTCCCTCCCCCATCGATGACGGGTTCAAAAACAACTGCATCGACGTCGAGACCATCGCCCACCAAGTCTTCGTCGCTCGCGTTCGATCGCGTCGTCGTCCTCTCGACACCAAATTGCCTTTTCCCTATTAACGACGATGAAAATGATGACGAGGCAAAATGAGAACGATGATGGAAATACGCGCGTTGTTCTCTCTTCGTTCTCCTACCCGTCCCATCTGCCTCCCGCGAGGAACAAGAAGACGAAGACGAAGGTGATGTGATTCCTCTTCGTGGGTTTGCGAACGCGGTGGAGGAGATGCAAAACATATCGAGGCGGGAGCGTTTTGCTCTTTTTTTCTTAACGGTGATGATGCGCGTTTAATTATGAAGCGATTTTTCTTACTTACTAGATTACAACGGGCGATGTGACATCTAAAATAGTATACGTATACATCCACGTCTCACTCTCTGAGCGCGTCTAACCGACTCTGCATGTCGTCGCTCTCGCCTGCAGCTGGCACGGCTCCAGCACCGATCGGTACTTGTTCTTTTTGTTCTTCTTTCTTTGGCTTCGGCGCTTCTTCTGCGGCTTTGACGACTCTCTCCGGCATCGCGCCCGTGACCTCTCCGGCAATCTCTTTCAAAATCGCATCCACCTCTTTATCCGTTTCGTCCTCCTCTTCCGCCGAGAGCGAGTTCATTCCTAGCGTGTCCTCTAAAACGTCCTCGATGACGCCCATTTTGAACATTTCTTTGCTCATCGCGACGACGTCTTTGGACGCGCGACCGACGTTCGCGATGGCGTTCATCGACTGTTTGTTTGTTCGTTCGTTCGTTCGTTCGCGCGACGAGCGCGAGTAGAGAAAAGAAGAGGAAGAAACCGGTCAGAACGCTCGCGAGATAAGAGAGAGAAAGACGGGAAAGAGGATGAATAAAAATCAACTACAAAAAGAACGCCACACACGGCAGCAAAGTCTCCTGGAAAGAACACATCGCTCACCTTCAATATCTCGCTCGATTTCCCTAAACTCCCAACTTGCGTCAACCTTCCCACCGACTCCCCTAATCGCATGCTTATCGAGTTATAGTTCGCCTTCGTCTCGTACAAATTCTCGATCGTCTTCCTCGCTTTGCACACCTGCACGGCCAACACCCTCGCCGAATTGACGTCCGATCGTTTCAAGCACGCTTTAATCTCTCTCGTCGTCTTTGAAAGTTCTCGCTTGATGTCGTTGATTTGCGAATCCAGTCGACGCTGTTCGCTTCTGATGTGCGATTGCCACTTCTTGGCGACTTGTTTCGGGTCCGCGGGTTTGAAGAATTGGATTATTTTGTCCATTGTGCTCTTTTTTTTGGATGCGGCCGCGCAGACGCAGAGACTCTCTCTCTCTCTCTCTCTCTCTCTCTCT
>Ga0181558_10003665_pt1 | contig 14037 bp, 12 predicted proteins | sample 011ome_22_FD_133754 | JGI IMG/M metagenome (GOLD analysis project Ga0181558, IMG submission 133754) | Coastal salt marsh microbial communities from the Groves Creek Marsh, Skidaway Island, Georgia - 011507BT metaG (megahit assembly) | ecosystem: Environmental > Aquatic > Marine > Intertidal... | reverse complement strand
CTTAAAGCCAGACTCGAAAAGCTCTGGAATTACGAAAAGATATCGCGTCCTTTTTAAGAGGGGTCTTACACTTACTTTTATAAAAACGATGGGCTGCAAAATCAGTCTGTAGTCTACCGTCAAAAGCAAGAAAACGTAGAGGCAGAAGTGTTTCTTGATCCGAACAGCTTTAGCGAAGACGGCACCGTTTCTTTGGCGGGCCTCAGCTTCACCGAAGACGGAAGCCTTTTGGCTTATTCTATTTCAGAAGGCGGAAGCGACTGGAGAAAAATCATTGTGCTCGACGCAGAGACCAAAGAACAGGTGGGTGATACCATTATTGACGTCAAGTTCAGCGGGATTTCTTGGAAGAAAAACGAGGGATTCTACTACTCGAGCTACGACAAGCCCGACGGAAGCGAACTCTCAGCAAAGACCGATCAACACAAGCTCTATTTTCACCGTTTAGGCACTTCGCAAGAAGAAGATCGGCTGGTCTATGGTGGAACCCCTGAAGAGAAACACCGCTACATCGGAGGATCGGTCAGTGAAGATGCGCGCTTTTTATTCATAAGCGCTTCGAACACCACTTCAGGAAACAAGCTGCTCATGCAAGATTTAAGCGTTGAAGGCGCACCTATTGTAGCTATTGTAGACGATGAGACCTCAGACACCTACGTCACTGAAAACGAAGGAAGCACTTTGTTTTTAGTCACCGATCGAGACGCTCCAAATAAGCGTCTAGTAAAGGCTGACGCAAAGAATCCTACTCCTGAGAATTGGGTAGACGTGATTCCAGAAACAGAAAATGTATTGACCCTAAATACGGGGTCAGGATACTTCTTCGCCGAATACATGATCGACGCCCTCTCGAAAGTGTATCAGTACAACTACGATGGTCAACTCGTGCGTGAAATCGACCTGCCAGGACTAGGAAGCGTTGGCGGTTTTGGCGGAAAATCGTCTGACGATCTCTTATACTACACCTTTACGAATTACAACACGCCTTCGAGCAGCTATACCTATAATCCAGAAACAGGAGCCTCTGCGGTGTACTGGACGCCCGCCATCGCGTTCAATTCAGACGAATACGTCTCTGAACAAGTGTTCTATACTTCGAAAGACGGCACCCAGGTTCCGATGATGATTACCTACAAGAAAGGACTGAAAAAAGACGGAAACAATCCGGCTATCCTTTACGGATACGGCGGATTCAACATCAGCCTCACCCCTTCGTTTAGCGTAACCAATGCCATTTGGATGGAGATGGGTGGCATTTACGCTGTTCCGAACTTAAGAGGTGGTGGAGAATACGGTAAAACCTGGCACGATGCGGGGACCCAAATGAACAAACAAAACGTCTTTGACGACTTCATCGCGGCGGGTGAATACCTCATCGCTGAGAACTACACCTCGTCCGACCTCTTGGCTTTAAGGGGCGGATCAAACGGAGGGCTATTAGTCGGCGCAACCATGACGCAACGTCCTGATTTGGCCCGCGTAGCACTTCCGGCAGTGGGGGTGCTTGACATGTTGCGTTACCACGCCTTCACCGCTGGTGCAGGATGGGCTTATGACTACGGAACTTCTGAAGATTCGCCAGAAATGTTTGCCTACCTGAAAGGATATTCTCCTGTTCACAACGTAAAAAAAGGGGTGTCGTATCCTGCGACGCTCATCACCACGGGCGATCACGACGACCGTGTGGTTCCGGCCCACAGTTTCAAATTCGCGGCTGAACTTCAAGACAAGCATGCCGGAGAAACCCCAGTACTCATCCGCATTGAAACCGATGCCGGACACGGCGCGGGAACTCCTGTCAGCAAAACCATCGAGCAGTACGCTGACATCTATGCCTTTACCTTGAATGCGATGGGCTTTGATGCGCTGCCAACTCCTCGAATCGAGGCTCCTGGTGACAATACGATGAAATAACTCTTAGAAGTCGAACTCCTCGAGGTCGGTCTCGAGATCAGGGGTGTTTGGATCTTGTTCGATTTGTGCGCAATCTAGATTGAAAGGCATGTTCTCAGGCCGTTCGAAATCGGCTTGGCTAATGCCGAGAGAATCCTGGTAGTTCTGACGCATATAGTTTGCCCAAATAGGCAATGCCATGGTGGCTCCTTGACCGTAGGCAATATTGTCGAAATGCACCGAACGGTCTTCGGCTCCGACCCACACTCCAGTAACTAGGTTTGGCACCATTCCCATAAACCATCCATCAGACTGATTCTGGGTCGTTCCGGTTTTACCGGCAATTTCATTCTTGAATTCGTACGGATATCCAGTCACCGCTTCTTGATACACCGGATTGTCTTGCATCCAATTGTGTCTCAGGCGGATCCCCGATCCGGCCTCTGTAACCCCCTTGAGCAGACTAACCATCGCATAGGCGATTTCTTTATTGAAAACGTCCTGAGTTTCTGGAACCGCCCGATAGAGAACCGTTCCGCTCCGGTCTTCAATCCGCGTAATAAACGTAGGTTCAACATAAACGCCCTGATTCGCAAAGGCGCTGTATGCCGCCACCAAATCGTGAACCTTAATGTCTGGCGTCCCTAAAGCAATCGAAGGCACGGCAGGCACATCATTGCGCACCCCGAGCTTCTTCACTAGGGCTGAAACCGCTCTCGGCCCCACCTTATCAATGAGCTGTGCCGTTACGGTATTAATACTATTAGCGAGAGCATATTTTAGGGTGATGTTCTCACCACTGTAGCGTCCGCCTGAATTCTTCGGACACCACGATTCTGTATTTCCGTGGCGCATAGCCTCGACACAATAGGGTACGTCAGGTAAACGATCGCAAGGAGAAAGTCTTAGTTGATCGATCACAGCAGCGTATACAAAAGGCTTAAAGGTAGATCCGACCTGTCGTGCTCCCTGAATGACATTATCGTACTGAAAGTGCTTGTAGTTGGCTCCTCCCACCCAGGCCTTAATGTGACCGGTACTGGGTTCAATACTCATCATGGCCATGCGTAGATGCTTCTTGTAGTACAGAATCGAATCTATCGGAGTCATGACCGTATCGCGCTCTAAGTTCTCGTGCTCCCAATCAAACACCCGCATCTCAGTAGGCACGTAGAAGCTCGCCTTGATCACGGTATCTGACTTTCCTTCGGCACGCAACACACGCCAGCGCTCGCTTCTGCGCATGGCCTGCTCTATGATATTTTCTGCCTGCTCTTTTTCAACATCCACGAAGGGTGCGGTCGGAGAGGTGTCTTGAGCGCTTTGTCTAAAAAAGGCGCGCTGTAAATTTTTAAGGTGCGCAGTACTCGCGGCTTCTGCGTTGGCCTGTAGCTTTGAATCTATAGTAGTGAAGACCTTCAGGCCGTCTCGGTAGATGTCGTAGGTTTCTCCATTAAGCCTTGGATTATTCGCGGCCCAGTCTTTAAGCCAGGCCTGCACATGCATTCTGAAATAGGTAGCTAAGCCTTCGTTGTGCGAATTCTCAGGATTAAAATCCAAGTCTAAGGGCGTGGCCTTTATTGAGTCGGCCTCTGTACGCTTCAGGTACTCGTATTTCACCATTTGGTCGAGGACGATATTTCTTCTGCGAACCACCATCTCAGGACGTCTGATCGGGTTGAACAATGAAGAATTTTGCAGCATCCCCACCAACATGGCGCTTTCCTTTACCTCTAACTCTTGAGGAGGTTTATTGAAATAAATTCTCGCGGCGTTTTCAATACCGTCTGCTAGGTAACCCCAATCGTAATTGTTGAGGTACATTTCTAGAATCTCTTCTTTAGTGTAATTGCGCTCTAGGCGAACGGCGATTACCCACTCTTTTATTTTTTGTTGTAACGCTTCTTTCAGGTTACGCGAACGCACGCCGACAAACAGTTGTCTAGAGAGCTGCTGCGTAATCGTAGAGGCTCCCCCACGGCTCCCCAGATAGGCTAGTGCTCGAAAGAAGCCCCGAAAATCAATCCCTGAATGCTCGTAGAAACGCGCGTCTTCAGTGGCGATCAAGGCGTCAACCAGCGATTTCGGAAACTGCGAAAAATCAGTTGGCGTTCGGTTGTCTCCGAGATAAAACTTCCCTAAAATGATAGAATCTGAAGAATACAGATGCGTCGCAAAATTGGTCTGCGGATTCTCCAGTTGTTCAAAAGTAGGCATAGGTCCGAATCCGCCCGAAGCGGCCGTTCTAAAAATGAGTGCCACCCCAACTACAGCCGAGGCAAAAATCACCCAAAACACAATCACTATGCGCTTGAACATGGGCATCTACGCTTAATTTCTTTTTGGTTTTGAAGCAGGACGTGGCCCTTTTTGATCATTCGCTTCTCCTCTAGGTCGGCGCGGCCCTTTTTTGCGGTGAGGCTTCGACTTTTTAGGGGTGTCGAATCGTGTTAAACTATCCTCTACAGGGGCTGTTTCAGTGGCCTTTGAAGCATCGGATTGGTCAGGGTTGGCAATTGCATATCCTTCAAGGCCTTCAATTTTGGTTCCTTTTTTGTTGAGGGCTAAAATCTCACTCACTTGGTCTTTGTGCAGGGCAAACCAATTGGTAGCGTCATTCTTATACGTGAACCAGAGCATCCCTTTGAAAATGTCGACCTTTTGACAGAAGGCGGTTCCTTTCTCGGTTTGCAACCTACAATCGGTTGGTGGAAAATCTTTGAGGGCGTCGAGGTAGGTGTCAAGTTCAAAATTCAAACAACACTTGAGCTTTCCGCATTGGCCTGCGAGTTTTTGAGGATTCAGCGCCAATTGCTGATAGCGTGCCGAAGCCGTACTGACCGCTCTAAAATCTGAAAGCCATGTAGAACAGCACAGTTCTCGTCCGCAAGATCCGATTCCACCGAGGCGCTGTGCCTCTTGACGGTATCCTATTTGGCGCATTTCAATACGCAAATTGAAGGCGCGTGCCATGTCTTTGATAAGTTGTCTGAAATCAACCCTAGATTCAGCGGTATAGTAAAAGGTGGCCTTCGAGGCGTCGCCCTGTAGCTCAACATCACTGATTTTCATCTCTAGGTTGAGTGAAATCGCAATTTCTCGGGCACGCTTCTGAATCTCAGCCTCTCTCGACCGAGCTTCTTGCCAAATATCGATGTCTTTCTGAGTAGCTTTCCTATAAATTTTGAGCTGCTGTGCTTCTTCAACAGAAACACCTTTTCGCTTCATTTGAACCTTAACGAGTTCTCCTGTAAGCGTCACAATCCCCACGTCGTGCCCTGAAGCAGCTTGAACCGCAACCACGTCTCCCATCAATAGGGGAAGATGGTCTGCATTGTGAAAAAACTCCTTGCGGCTGTTTTTAAAGCGTACCTCAACAAAAAAGAAGGGTTCTGTCCCTGAAGGGAGCGCCATGTTTTCGAGCCAATCGAAAACTGTTAGCTTGTTGCAGCCGTCAGATCCGCATGTGCCGTTGTTTTTGCAGCCTCTAACCTTACCGTCTTTCCCAGAAGCACACGTAGCACACGACATAATTAATAGGGGTATAGGGTAAAATTACAACAAAGGCCTAGTGCACACAACCTGATTTGAACTTCAGTTTTTCTGATCGGCCCTTTTTAAAGATCTTATTGCTAACTGTTTTGCCGCTGCGAAGGCGTTTTTGTTCTTCGTAAGGCAGTGCAATAATCTCTTGACATTCTTCACTACAGCAGTGCTCCATAGCCTCTGCACAACTATCGCATTGAATGAAAAGCAGGTGGCAGCCTTCGTTCGCACAATTCGTATGCGTATCACATGGGGCGCCACACTGATGGCATTTAGAAATAATGTCGTCTGATATGCGCTCGGAACGTCTCTCGTCAAAAACGAAATTTTTGCCCAAAAATTTATTTTCAAGCCCTTTGGCGCGCACCTGGCGCGTATACTCAATGATGCCTCCTTCGAGCTGATACACTTGCTTAAAACCCTTGTGTTTGTAGTAGGCGCTCGCCTTTTCACAGCGGATACCTCCCGTACAATACATTACGAGTTTTTTGTCTTCTTTGTGCTCTTTGAGCTGCTCTTCAATAAGGTCTAAAGAATCTCTGAACGTATCAACATCGGGGCAGACCGCATTTTTGAAATGTCCGATCTCGCTCTCGTAGTGATTGCGCATGTCAACCAATACCGTCTCAGGATCTTCAATGAGCGCGTTGAACTGCTCTGCGTCTACGTGAACCCCTTTGTTGGTCACGTCAAAAGCGTTGTCGTCTAATCCGTCAGCAACAATCTTCCTGCGCACTTTCACTTTGAGCTTCAAAAAAGACATGTTGTCTTGTTCAATCGCGATGTTAAGGCGGATACCGTTTAAAAAGGTAATGCTGTCTAAATGCGCCTTGAAGCGCTCAAAATTAGGCGCCGGCACTGACAATTGGGCGTTAACACCTTCAGTGGCAATGTAGATTCGGCCTAATACGTCTAGTTCGTTCCAGGCGATGAACAAATGGTTTCTAACCAGTTCGGGGTTTTTCAGGTGTGCATAGGTATAGAACGAGATGGTCAACCGGTCAACCCCGGCACTCTCGATGAGTTCAGCTCGTTCTTTTGCACTTAGCGTATTGTACAGTTGCATGCTATACGAATCGTTTTAAGTTAAAAGAATCAAAATCAGGGTCAAAAGTACATTTTTTCAACAATTTGGCTGCCCTGCAACATTCATGCACCATAAACCGTTAATTTTGATTTCTACCAAAAATTGAAGGCGATGAGTAAAGAACAAGAGGCCAAATTAAAGGCGTTACAACTAACATTAGACAAATTAGATAAAACCTACGGAAAGGGTTCTGTGATGAAAATGGGCGATAGCGTCGTTGAGGATGTCGAAGTCATTTCATCCGGATCTATTGGCCTCAACGCAGCACTCGGAGTACAGGGCTACCCTAAAGGACGCGTCATAGAAATTTACGGTCCAGAATCATCGGGTAAAACCACCCTAACACTTCACGCCATCGCTGAAGCACAGCGCGCGGGAGGCATTGCTGCCTTTATTGATGCAGAGCACGCTTTTGATCGCTTTTATGCAGCAAAGTTGGGCGTTGATATAGACAATCTTATTATTTCACAGCCGGATCATGGAGAGCAAGCGCTAGAAATCGCAGATAACTTGATCCGATCTGGGGCTATTGATATTGTGGTTGTCGACTCTGTAGCAGCCCTTACGCCAAAAAGCGAAATTGAAGGTGAAATGGGCGACTCTAAAATGGGACTTCACGCCCGATTGATGTCACAGGCACTTCGTAAATTAACCTCAACCATCAGCAAGACAAACTGTACGGTCATTTTCATCAACCAGTTACGCGAAAAAATTGGTGTGATGTTCGGCAACCCAGAGACCACAACAGGAGGAAACGCTCTCAAATTCTATGCTTCAGTTCGATTAGACATTCGTCGCTCAACGCAGATTAAAGATGGCGATGGCAACGTTCAAGGAAACCGCACCAAAGTAAAAGTGGTAAAGAACAAAGTGGCGCCACCATTCAGAACTGCAGAGTTCGATATCATGTACGGCGAAGGAGTTTCAAGGCTAGGTGAAATCATCGACCTTGGTGTAGATTACGAAATCGTCAAAAAGAGCGGTTCTTGGTTTAGCTACGACGACACTAAACTTGGTCAAGGGCGTGATGCCGTAAAAGCGCTACTTCAAGACAACCCAGAACTTGCAGAAGAAATCGAGCAAAAAATATACGAGGCCTTAAGGCTCATCAACAACTAGCCTGGTCTTCCCTTAACACTTCAAGCATTGTGTTTCGAACATGGTGCTTGAAGTCTTCTAGTTCTTCTATGTTGTAACTATTTGCCGGAATGGTTTCTAAAATAGTATAGCGCAATATCCCAGGACCTCCTTCAAAAAGCTCCCAATTCAAACGTTTCTTACAGTCAAAATTTACTATTGGAACCAATGGTAGTTCGTGCTCAATCGCCATTGAAAAAGCTCCGTCTTTAAAGCGGTCCATGTCCACTGAAACGTGTGGAACGCCTCCCTCTGGATAAATAGCAATAGAACGATTGTATTTGAGCTTCTCTCTAACGCGTTCATAGACCCGTTTTCGACTGTTTTTATCTGACCGATTTACCAATACCGCTGCCCTTTTATAGAAAAATCCGAAAAACCAGATGCGTGCGAGTTCTTCTTTACCGACAAAGACTATGGGCTTTTTGCAGATCCGTAAGAGCAGCATAATGTCCAGCATGCTGGTATGATTGGCTACCACAATAAAAGGGGGCGCTGGCAATGCTTTTGATCCGTCCACTTTTCGAACGGGAGTTCCCATCATGAACAAAATAAAGGGCGCCCAGATCGATCGCGCCACCCAGTAGAGCACGGGGTAGGTGCGTTCAGAAAGTATACCAATTACTAAAAGAGGCGAACAAACAAATACAGGAATGGCCGTTACGAGATAAAACCATCCCTTGTAGATTAAATACCCTAAGTTTTGAATCCATCTTAACACGGGAACCGAAAGTATAACTTTTTAATTTTTTGTATCTATGTACGCAAATAAAGGGCTATGGCACGAATACTCACCGGCATACAAAGTACAGGGGTTCCTCACTTAGGTAATATCCTAGGCGCAATCATCCCGGCCATCAAAATGGCCAATCAACAAGAAGAGGCTTCGTACTTGTTTATTGCCGATCTGCATTCATTGACCCAAATCAAAGATGCCCAACAGCTCAAAGAAAACACCCAGGCAACAGCTGCCGCTTGGCTCGCTTTTGGCTTGGATATTGAGAAATCGGTCTTTTACCGTCAAAGTGATGTGCCAGAAGTCACTGAGCTTACTTGGTATTTGAATTGCCTCTTTCCCTATCAAAGATTAACGCTTGCCCACTCGTTCAAAGACAAAGCTGACCGCCTTGAAGATGTCAATGCAGGATTATTTACCTATCCCATGCTCATGGCCGCAGATATTTTGCTTTACGATGCTGAAATCGTTCCTGTAGGTAAAGACCAGCTGCAGCACCTCGAAATGACTCGAGATGTCGCTCAGCGTTTTCACAATGTTTACGGAGAAACCTTTGTTTTGCCAGAGGCTCAGGTCAATGAAGCTACCATGTATGTCACCGGAACAGATGGTCACAAAATGAGCAAGAGCAAAAACAACACCATCAATATTTTTGCAGACGAGAAGGTGCTCAAAAAGCAAATCATGGGAATCCTAAGCGACAGCAAAAGCCTAGAAGAGCCTAAAGACCCTTCGACAGACGCCACATTTGCCCTATACAAGCTCATGGCCTCTCAAGAACAAATTGAAGAGATGAGCGCGCATTACCTCGCCGGAAACTACGGGTACGGTCATGCGAAAAAGGCGCTCCTTGAACTCATACTTGAGACTTACCGCGAGGCCCGAGAAGAATACAATTACCTCATGCAACATACCGATGAGCTAGAAGCACACCTGCTTAAAGGGGCGGAGAAAGCTAGAGAAAAAGCACAAGAAGTGCTTTCAAGGGTTCGCGCACAAGTGGGACTTCGCGCCTAAACCTCATAAGAATTGTCGTTGTGATGCGTGATGGCCCCAGAAAGGGTCAGTCTTGCTAATACCCCATAGAGTTTAGTTCGGTCTGTCCCCGATTTTTTAGCATACTGCTCGGAAACGAGCGGCCATTTTTCACTAAAAACGCGTAAAGTCTTTTCTCTTCTGATGTAGCGAGATGGACCGTAGGCCTCGTTATTATATCGTTTTTTGCCCGAGTTATCCCTAAGGCTTCAATAATTGATTCTGGACCTGTATAACACTGCGCCTTTAAAGTTCCTAAGAGTCTATTACAGCCTGCACTGTAGCGATCGGTCAGTCGACCTGGAACACAGAGCAATTCTTTGTGATAGCCATGCGCGAAGTCTGCCGTAGTGAGACTGCCTCCAGACTGTGCCGATTCAACCACCAAAGTGGCGTCAGCGATACCCGCGATAAGTCGGTTTCTTGAAATAAAATTCCCGGCTAAAGGCGGGACGCCTGTGAAAAACTCAGAAAGGGTGCATCCGTTGCGCTCTATAAGCCCCCGCAGCGCACTATGCCTGCGCGGATAGGTGATATCTAGCCCATGAGCTACAAGGGCTACCACTTCGAAACCACGCTCAGCAGCAAGTTCTTGTGCGAATCCGTCAACACCCAATGCCAGTCCGCTCGCAATAACCACCTCGTCAGGACGAAGCGCATGTAAAAGCTCTTCAATGACTTTCTTCCCATAAAAGGTCATGGCTCGCGTACCCACAATGCTCAGCACCTTTTTTCGCGCACTGATAGGATTGCCGGTGGCGTAAAGCACCATGGGGGCATCGCAGAGAGCATTCAGGTGCCGAGGATAATCGTTTTGTCCTTTGTAAAGTAACTGTATGTCTTTTGCTTTGAGAAGTTCTCTCTCTTCTAGTCGGTTCTTTCTCCACACAGGATTAGAGAATTCTAAAAGCTTCATCTGTGCGCTCTGACCCATGTTACGGAACGCCTCTTGTGAAGCGTGGAGCAGCTCTTCTGAGGTTCCAAAATACTCCAACAAGGCCTGAGCGGTCTTGGGGCCAATGCCACTGATTCTTGATAATAAATAATAGGCTTCTTGGTCGGTGACAGTCATGCAGGCAAACCTACGGTGGCCGAATGCATTGTTCGTTCAGTGTAAGCAAAAGTGGTACACTATTTTTTAGGATATTTGTTTTATGGTTCTCGCCCCTTATATACAAGAGCTTTTAGCTCATAGAAACTTTATAATCTTACCAGGGTTCGGCGCCTTTCAGCCAGGCGAGTTGTTGCCGGTGCAGTTGACAGAGAACAACGAGCTGCTTCCGCCAAAGAGAGGGGTGGCCTTCAACGCGCTTCTCAACAACCAAGATGCCGTATTGGCTCAATTTATAGCAGAGCGTGAGCAACGCGAGTCACAAGAGGTTGTGCTTGAGCTCCAGCAATTGGTATTTGACTGGAAGACTAGACTCAATAAAGGAGCCCCTGTAGAGGTTGAAGGAATAGGAACCTTTGTCAAAGAAGATACACTCGTTCGCCTTCTTCCTTTAGACGAACTCCGGGTAGATCGTGAAAGTTTTGGCTTACCGGTTGTGGAGCGACCCGCAGTTGAGGTTGATGCCCCTGTCTCAGAAGAGTTAGGGCCTACCCTAAAAACGATAGAGCCCTCATCGGAACCTAAAGAAAAAGCGAGTACACCAAAGCCTGCTAAGGTTGTTGAAAGAGACCCCGTCGCTTCTTCAGATCCGTGGTTTGCAGCTGCAATGATTGCGTTTGTATTAGCCAGTGCTAGTGTGGCCTATCTTTTTTTGAATCTATAATACCCCCTTCATGAAACCCAAAAGCACGAATGAGTCCAGGACCATCACAACAGACATGGTGCTTCCTTCAGAGACGAATCATCTGAATCACATGTTCGGTGGAGAGCTGCTCGCTCGAATGGATAGGGCGGCTTATATCACCGCTAGAAGACACAGTCGCCGCATAGCCGTTACGGCTTCGGTAAACCATGTGGCCTTCAACACCGCTATTCCTGTAGGTAGTGTAGTTACTATTGAGGCTCACGTGTCAAGAACCTTTAAAACTTCAATGGAGGTCTTTATCGATGTATTTCTTGAAGATCGCATTAGTGGGGTGCGCACCAAAGCAAACGAAGCCATCTATACTTTTGTGGCCGTTGATGACACCATGAAGCCTGTTGAGGTAGCGCCCATTGCTCCAGAAACTGAAATTGAAAAACAGCGCTACGATGCTGCGCTAAGAAGACGTCAGCTCAGTCTGGTGCTTGCCGGAAAAATGAAGCCTTCGGATGCTCACGAACTAAAGGCCTTATTCGAGTAACCCTTAATTAGAGTTGATACACCCATAATTCTGGGTTCAATCGGGTAGTATTTTGGTAGAGGTAGAACTTTAGAGTGGTTTGCTTGTCAACCTGATCGGTATGTATCCTTCCTATTTCTTGTTTCGCTTCTAATTGTTGGCCCTCAGAAACAAAGACCTCGGCGAGGTTATAGTACATGGTTATGTAGTCACCATGACGTACATAGACCCCTTTAATGCCCTGGCGATTCGACATGATTTGCATCACTTCTCCTTCAAAAATCGCCCTTGCTTTTGCGCCTGAAGCAGTGGCAATAGTAACCCCGTTGTTAAAGTGCTTTAAGCTCGGATACAACTTATCTGCATAGGTGCCGTAGCCAATACTCTTGATGCCCTTTTCAACAGGCCAGAGATGCCTTCCTTGGTTTGCCTCAAAGCTTGCTGCAATCCGCTTGGCTTCTGGAGTGAGCACAAAGGCGTCCTTGGCATTAGACTTGGCCTTAGCTTTCTCGCGATTAGCCCGTGCAATAGCTTCTCGAATAAGCCTGTCGATCTCTTGATCTATGCGTTTGCGTTCTTTTTCACGCGAGGCCAACTCGGCCCGATACTTGCGTTCTTGTTTGCGTGTTTCGGCAACCAACTGTTCTTGGGCCCTCTTGTCTCTTTCTAATTCATCCCGCTGTCGTTGATTCTCTGTAATCTTTTCTTGCTGTGTTACCAACTGTGCTTGCAGTGCCTTTTCTTTTTCTTGAAGCGCTAACTGCTTCTCCTCTATGCGCTTCGCCTGTATGGTTCGGTATTCGGCATATTGCAGCAAATAATTCATGCGTCTTCGCGCCTCATTAAAAGAACTGGCCGAGAGCAAGAAAAGCAACTTGTTTTTTTCAAGTTTCTTTTGATAGGCAGACTGAATTACGCGTGCGTAATCTTCTTTTAAACGCTTTAGTTCCACTTCTATGGTGTTGATCTCATTGCTGCTCTGATCTATTTGGCGCTGCAGAAACTGGACCTCACGTGCTGAAAGTGCAATGAGGTTCTCAAGTGCGCTTTGCTTTCGATCTAGAATACGGATACGGTCTACCACAGAACCTCGAACCTTTTGCTGCTCTTTCACCCACTCCGTTATTTGTGCAATCTCTTGAGTTAAGGCAGCCTTACGCTCTTCAAGTTCTTTTTGGGCGGCGGATTTTTGTTGGCCGTAACCCATAGTGCCTAGTAAAAACAAGAAAAGCAGGAGTGTCTTTTTCATTTTTTGCGCAATGGGCGGTATCCGCTTGGTATTTGAAAAGGTAGGTTCACGGCCTTTTGTGCCTCAAAATCACTGAGTGCAAGAAGCAGTTTCTTGCCCGCACCTGAAAGCTCGATAGTACTAGGCAGGGTCTCGTCTTTTTGATAGGTATATAACACGACTACGGTGTCTTTGTAGCGTTCTGAAACTAGTTCTTGGCGCACAATGCGCAAGGGCTTTAACTGTGCTGTTACCTCGTAAGAAACCTCTCCAAATTGTTCAGAAGAAAAGGTCGACGAATAATTCGCTGTGTTCTTTGACGGTCTACGGCGTAAATGCTGTTTGATATCATTCAGATCTTCAGAGAACACCATTCCGCCATAAAGCAGGCGTTGTAATTGCTCAAAATTAAACGAGACGGGTAAGAGGCTGTCTAGCTGCGACATTGCACCTTCAAAATAGGTGCGATCAAGCTTGTTGTAGAAGGCCACCTGTTCGGGGGTTAACAGTAATTTCGCCATGCCAAGAGGAGCGCTAAACAACAAGCCTTGGTCCGTAATGGCTCTAACGCTAAGCGTTACCTCTTTTTTTGAATTGGGCTGAATGAGTGTTGCGCGAATTCTTCCTCTGTATCCCGGGGCCTCATTCATTCCGGTAGCAAGGCGTTCGATTTCTGCGTCTCGTGACATCAATCGTCCCTCCGTTTCGGATGGTTTGACCAGACTCGTCTTACATGCGGCCATTAGCAGCACCCCTAATCCTACAACAAAAATCTTCGACTTGTGCATCATTTACTTTTCTATCACAGTGTAGTCCCCTATACTGAGTTTAGTAAAACTCCCGTCGTAATGAACGTGATTGCCAATCATTGAATCTGCTATGCTGCAATTTCTAACGATAGTTTTGGACTGTATGATGCTGTTGGCAATCGTGGCATTTTCAATTCGAGTGCCTGCACCGATAGAGACGTGTGGTCCAACCGTAGCATTGATCAGTTCTGCCCCTGAGGCAATAGAGCAAGGCGGTATAATTTTAGCATTCTCAAGACGCACATCCGAGGCGACTAGTGCATCTCCCTCTTGACTTAGGTAGTCTAACATT
>Ga0181558_10003662_pt1 | contig 14040 bp, 9 predicted proteins | sample 011ome_22_FD_133754 | JGI IMG/M metagenome (GOLD analysis project Ga0181558, IMG submission 133754) | Coastal salt marsh microbial communities from the Groves Creek Marsh, Skidaway Island, Georgia - 011507BT metaG (megahit assembly) | ecosystem: Environmental > Aquatic > Marine > Intertidal zone... | reverse complement strand
GGACGCGCCGTGGAGGCGCTCGGAACGTCGGGAAGGCGGGGGGGCACCGCGAGACGTCACCACCAGCCGGCGTGCGTCGAAAGAATCGACGCTCGGCTGACGCGCGGGGTCCACGACGATGCCGTGCGACGCCGGATGGACGCACGCTCCGCGCTCCACACGGGGGAAAACGCCGTTCCGCGAATGCCGCTGCGCGACGAACGATGGCGCCGCCGACGCCGGGACGCGCGTCTCGTCCGAAGCGCCGATTGCGAGACTATTCGTTCGAGCCGGTCATTCTGTCTGATTTTTCGCGGAACGTCGCGGACGGCCACAAAAACGTCGTCTGTCGTCTGGCTACATCCGGGATCTGGGAACAAAACTGTGTCTCTTCCACCACGGGGGAAAAATGAATCCAAGAATCGGGGTCTGTGCTTCACATCTTCAAGTTTACGGTTCGTAATTCGTCGATCGAGGAGGCGGCTTCAAAGGTCCCTCGATTTTTTGGGAACGTCGAAGGACCCGAGTCCGACCGTCAGATTTGGGGCGAGAACTGCTCAGTTGTTCGCTCGACGCTTTCTCGGTGTTCGGCACCGAGAAGAGACGATTCCGCGTTGCGCCTCGGCGCCGTCGCGCCGCGGTCTTCGCGCGGGGCGGCCCGATGCTGACGCACCTGCCGCGCAGCGCGGAGGTCCGCCGGCTGTACCGCAAGGGGCTGGAGCTGAGCCGCGAGTTCCCCGACCCGTGCGGGCGGAACTACCTGATGCGCCGAGTGCAGGAGGTTTTCCGGAAACGCGCGCGCGAGACTTCGCCCACGAAGATCGGGCGGCACATCAAGGAGGGCAGGCAGAGCGTGCGGCGCATGGAGAGGGCGTTGCACGGGCGAGAAGACTACGCGCGCGTCACGCAGCTTGCGTACGGAGCTGTGGGTCGCGTGAAACACCTCCTCGCCGCCGCGGACGCGGAGCTCGACGCGCACCACCTTCCGGAGCGGCGAAACCGAAACCGCCCGCCCAAGTTTTCTCTTCCGCCGCTCGAGGGCGAGGCCAGGGAGACGTTCACGCTCGGGCTTCTGCTGCGCAAGATCGAGCAGTTGAACCCGCACGCGTCGGGTGACGAAAACGAAGACGTCGCGGAGCCCGACGCCGAGGCGGTGCGACGCCAACTCGAGGCGCTGCGGGACTCGGTGCCGCCGCCGCGGCGGCGGCTGGCGCCGCCGGGTGCGAAAAAGCGTTTCCGCGAGGAATGGCTTCCCCCGGTCTGGGACGTCGCGCGAGGGAACCGAGCGCCGACGCACTGGCGCGGGTTTCCCGACGGCACGGACTGGGAGACGACGCACGTCGCGCTTCTGCGCACGACGTTCCGGCCGACCGTCGAGAAAGCGACAAGGGGGTTCTTCGCGTCTTCCGACGAAGACGCGGCGAACGCGAGAAGAAGCTCCCTCCCGAGCGCTTCTTCTTCCGAAGAAGCGCTTCGCGGCCGGGGTACACGCACTGCGAGTCTCACGGACACGGACGACGAACGCGCGCGCGTGTGGATCGAAAACGACGACGTCCCGTCGTTGCGTCGGTCTTGGCGTCGGTTCTACGGCGCCGCGCTCGGGATGGACGCCGCCGCGCCGTTGATGATCGAAAACGCGCCCGACGCGTGGAGCGCGCGCGGGAAAGACAAAAAAGGGGACGACGACGAAAGCGCGTCGCGGCCGCGCGTGGTTCTGACGCACAGGGGACGGGCGGTGGACGAGTTCGCCGCGTAGGCAAACGGCGAGCGGTAGTCGAGACGCGCGACCGAAGGCCTTCGACCGATTTCACTAAAAAAAAAACGCTCCCGGAGAGTATCTTACTTTGTAATGACAAACGCCGCGCCGCGCCGCGCCTCTCGACCGCTCACCCCGCGCCCGCGGCGTCCCTCGCGAGCCGCGACGCCTCGAACCGAGCCGCAGCGGCCGCGGCCGCGGCGGCGCGCGGATCGGGCGTGTCGGCGTCGGCGGTCGCGTCTGTTGTCTCTCTCGTCTTCTCGAAAGAAACGCCGCCGTCTGGACAGCCGGACCCGGCGCTCCCGCTCGCGCCGCCGGCGGCGGCGCGCGCGCCCGCGTCCGCGTCTTCGCGCGCTCGCAGTGACGCACCGTCGGCGCCGAACGATCCGCGGACGGTGAGTGACTCAGCGAAGGAAGCGCTTCTTCGCCCGGCGCTCGTGAAGGCGTCGCCGCGCTCGTCATCCGCCGTCTCGCGGTCGGGGCGGATCGGCGGCCACGCGGTTTTCGCCGTCGCGGATCCCCCCGCCTCGCGCCGCGTGTACATGCGCGCCGTGCTCCAGTACGCGATGTCGTCGCGCGCGCGGAGCATGTTCCCCGCGTCGCAGTTCAGAGGGCTGTCCGGCTCGGGGTTGCACAGCAGCGCCAGCACGGCGCGGCACACGGAGTGCAGGGTCCACGCCGGCGACCACGCGTCCTTCAGGATGTCCAGGCAGATCTCGCCCGTCTTCCAGTGCACGTTCGGGTGGAAGATCTTCGTCTCGAACGCCGCGCGCGGGGGCGCGAGCGGGTACGACTCCGGCAGCGAGAAGCGCACGACGAACGTCCCCGTCTCGAACGGGGTCTCCTCCGGGCCCTTCAGCGTCGCGCTCCAACGTAAAAGGTTCTCGCCGTCCGGGGCGAGGCGGATTGTCGCGTCCGCGTCCCGCGCGGCCTCCTTGATCTCCTTCAGCAGGCGCGAGCGGCTCGACATGGCGCCACGCGCGCGGCCGCCGGTCGCGGGAACGCGCGTGACGTGACGAGTGGCGCGCATCGAGGGGCACGCCGCGGACGAGACGAAACACACGCGGCTCCAGGTGCTGACGTGGTTCATACAAAATTTTAGAAGACGCGTTTCGATGGTTCACCAGTGTGTGTCGTTTTCGTCGACGGTTTCGTCGCTCTAAGGCGCGCGGCGCGGCGCGAGAGACGGAGACGCGCGACATGAGCTCGTCGCGGGCGATTCGCGTCGCACGTGATGTGCGCGTCACGCGTCGATCGATGCGTCGATGGATGCGTGTTACCGGTATACTATTACATAACACGCGCATGACCCGCCGCCGTCGCGCGAACCCGGCGACGGTTCGCGTTCGCGGAACCGTCGCGTCGCGAGAGCGCTCGCGCTCACCGCGCGGCGTCCGACCCGAGCCGCAGCGTCACGGCTAACCTGTGCGCGTCGAGCCCCTCGACGGCGGCCATTCTCGCGACGGCTGGGCCGAGGGCGTCAAGGCCTTCCTTCGTGAGCTCCTGCACGGTCATGTACTTCACGAACGAGTCCAGCGAGACGCCGCTGTACATGCGCGAGTACCCGTACGTGGGCAGCACGTGGTTGGTGCCGCTCGCGTAGTCGCCCACGCTTTCGGGCGTGTACCTTCCCAAAAAGATGCTGCCCGCGTTGTCCAGCTGGGGCAAAAGCGACTCAGCGTCCGCCACGTTCACGATCAGGTGCTCGGGCGCGTACGCGTTGCTGAACGCGCACGCCTCCGCCAGGTCCTTCACGACCACCGCGTACGAGTGGCCGAGAGCCTTGGCCGTGATCTCCGAGCGCGGCAGCGCCTTCGCCTGCCGGGCCACCGCGGCGACGATGGCGTCCAGGTCGACGTCCGGCGTGACCACCAGCACCACCTGCGAGTCCGGGCCGTGCTCAGCCTGGGACAGCAGATCCGCGGCGACGTGGTCCGCGGGCGCGTCCTTGTCCGCGACGACCAGCACCTCGGACGGGCCCGCGGGCATGTCGATGGCGCACATCGCCTCCGAGTTCTGCAGCGTCATCTTGGCGGCGGTCACGAACTGGTTCCCGGGGCCGAAGATCTTGTCCACCTTGGGGCAGGTCTGCGTGCCGTGCCCCATGGCGGCGACGGCCTGCGCGCCCCCGGCGCGCAGGATGTGCGTCACGCCCGCCTTCTTGGCCACGTACAGCACCTCGGGCACCACCGAGCCGTCCTTGGCGGGGGGGGTGGCGAGCACCACCGTGCTGCAGCCGGCGATCTTGGCGGGGATGGCGAGCATCAGCGCGGTGGAGGGCAGCACCGCCGTGCCGCCGGGGACGTACAGACCGACGGCGCCGATGGGCCTGGAAACGCGGCGACATCTCACCCCGGGCATGGTCTCCACGTCCACGTCCCCGAGACCGGCCTGCGCCTGGTGGAACGCCGCGATGTTGTCGTACGCCATGTCGAAAGCCGCCTTGACGTCGTCGTCCAGCTCGGGGTCGGGGAGGTCCGACACCTTCACCACGACGTCGTCGCCGAGGTCGACGCCGTCGAACTTGGCCGTGAACTCCGCGACCGCGGCGTCGCCGCGCTCGGCGACGGCGTCCACGATGGGCGCGACGGTGCCGAGGATGGAGGTGAAGTCCACCCGCGGCCGCTTCAAGATCTCCACGCGCTCCTTCGCGTCGAGGTCATCGTACACGTACGTGCGGATGGACATCTGGTCCGGCTCGGCGACCGCACGGTTCGCGACGCGCAGAGGCGCGCGCGCCGAGCGGCGCGCGGCCGAGCGCGAGCCCGCGCGCCTGGATCCGGCGACGCGCCTGGCGGAGCGATCGACGGCGAGGACGGCGCGGTCGGCCGCCACGCAGGCGCTGGCGTTCATTCCGCGCGCGGAACGGGGTGTGACGCGGCGGGACGCGGCGCGCGGGACGCGAGCGGACGCCGGAGAAGTGTCTCCGAGGAGGAACCGACGAAGCGGTGCTTCGCCTCTGCGTGCGAGCGCGGTCGTGAGTGTGCCACGGGTAGGATGCCCCACGACACGTCGAAAAATCCTGCGAGCGTCTTACGTCACCCGGCCTCTCGCATCATCTCCGGCGCAATCGAAAGCTGCGCTTTCGCAAAAGTTGTGACTAATAAACACAGTGGGTGACGAAATCGTGTCGTCGCAGCGCCTCAGACTGTTTGCCCTGTGAACCCGAAAGATCTCCGATCTCGAGGCCAAGAATCCCGCGTTCTGATTCGTCGAGACTCGCCAGGTGGTGAAGTGCGTGATTACTTTCCGCGCTCGTCTCGGTTCGATCGACGTTCGGCGCGCCACACCCCACGGCGTCTCGTTGACGTTCGCGGCAGCTCGCACCTCGCAAGGCACCATGGCGTCCATGGCGTCCTCCCTGGCGGGCACCCCCATCCTCGCGAGGCCCCGCGCCTCCACGGGCACGAAGTCCCGTCGCGCGATGCGATGCAACGCCTCCGCCGTCTCCGACGCCGCGGCCGCGGACGCGGAGCTCGGCTACCCGTTCGTCAAGATCGTCGGGCAGGAAGAGCTCAAGCTCGCGCTCACTCTGAACGTCGTGGTGCGTGTCCCGGTAGTTTTCACGGGCGCGGCACGTCCGACGTCGCGCGCGTTCGCGAACGCGCGGGGTCCCGAATCCGGACACGGGAACGCGTCGTCGTTATCCCGACACTCGCACCCCGGCGAGGGGACCACCTCCCGCCGCGCGCCGCGACCGACGGAACACTCGTGACGCTGACCTTCGTCTTTCTCCTACAATGCTTCCCTCCCCGAACGACGCGCGGAGCAGGACTCTAAGATCGGCGGGTGCTTGATCATGGGCGACCGCGGGACGGGCAAATCCGTCGCCGTGCGCGCGCTGCAAGATCTGCTTCCCGAGATCCCGGTGGTGAAGAACGACGCGTTCAACTCGCACCCCAGCGACCCCGAGCTGATGGGCCCCGAGGCGCTCGAGGCGTTCCGCGCGGGCACGAAGCTGGAGGAGGGCACCATGCGCGTGCCCATGGTGGAGGTGCCCCTCGGCACCACCGAGGACCGCATCTGCGGCACCATCGACATCGAGAAGGCGCTGGCGGAGGGGATCAAGGCGTACGACGCCGGCTTGCTGGCGCGCGCCAACCGCGGGCTGCTGTACATCGACGAGGTGAACCTGCTGGACGACTCGCTCGTGGATGTGGTGCTCGACTCCGCCGCCGGCGGCTGGAACACCGTCGAGCGCGAGGGCATCTCCATCACGCACCCCGCGAAGTTCATCATGATCGGCTCGGGCAACCCGGAGGAGGGCGAGCTGCGCCCGCAGCTGCTCGACCGCTTCGGCATGGCGTGCAACATCTCCACCATCTTCGACCGCGAGCAGCGTGTGCAGCTGGTGAAGAACCGCATGGCGTTCGAGGCGGACCCCGAGGCGTTCGCGAAGTCCTGCAAGGAGGAAACCGACGAGCTCCGCGCGAAAATTTCCGCCGCGCGCGCGCTGCTGCCCGAGATCACCATGGACCGCGACTTGGCGCTCAAGATCTCCGGGGTGTGCGCGCTCGTGGACGTCGACGGCCTGCGCGGCGACATCGTCGTGACGCGCGCCGCGAAGGCGCTCGTGGCGTACGAGGGTCGCAAGGAGGTGACGCAGGAGGACATCCAGCGGGTCATCGGCCCGTGCTTGTCGCACCGCCTGCGCAAGGACCCCATGGACACCATGGACGGCTCGTTCAAGGTGATGCTCGGGTTCAACAAGGTGTTCAACGGGTCCGCGCTGAAGAACTTCTCGGAGGCTATGGACGAGGGCATCGAGGACCCCGAGGCGAAGAAGGCGGAGGAGGAGGAAGCGGCGAAGCCTGCGGAGCCGAAGAAGGCGGGCGCGTGGGGCGGGCTCCCCGGGTCCAGGTAAGCATGCGCGACGAGCTTGCGCGAAGAAAGAGACGAAAGGGGCGACTGTTCCGAGGCGAAACGCGAGAGACGTCTGGGCGAGGGCGACGCGAGCGCGCGCGTCGCGAAACGCCGCGTCGACGTCGAGGTCGGGTGGTGCGTTCGTGGAGTCTTCGTCTCTTCGCCGCCGAACGTGAACGACATCGCGTGTGCGTGTTATGATCGATACCATCTTTCGTCGAAGCGTCGTGAATAATACTTTCGTACGTCAACTCGCCGTCGAGAACGGGTGCGCGAGCGCCGCCGCCGGCGCGATTCGCTTTTCGGGATCGTACGCGAACATCTTGTCGAGCAGATCGACGAACTGCGCGACGAGCTTGCGTTCTTCGCCGGTCAGCGAATCGTCGTTCCTGGCGTGCGCGTTGACGCGCGCGGCGAGGTCCCGTAGCGGCCGCGCGTCACGAATCGTGCGTCGAATCTCCCGCTTCGTCACCGGGTCCCGTTCCGCGGCGGAGAAGTTCCCGTCGGCGTCGTAGTGGTGCTCGCGAAACGCGGCTTTCCGCAGCAACTTCCGCGGCAACGGACCCTTCATCTCGATGAACAGACGCATCATGTGGTTGTTGGAGCTCCCAGGGAACGCCATCGCGCCGGTGTACAGCTCGTACAGGCAGCACCCCACGGACCACACGTCCAGGGGGAACGAGTACTTCAGCCCTAAGATCACCTCCGGCGCGCGGTAGAAGCGCGACTGCAGGTACGGCGTGATCTCGTTGTTCCCGTCGAACAACGCGCTCCCGAAATCGCACAACTTGACGCGGTTGTTGCTCTCGTTCACCAGGATATTATCCGGCTTGATGTCCGCGTGCACCACGCCGCAGTCGCGAAGGTGCCGCAGCGCAATCAACAGCTGCGTCGCGTACGACCGGACGCCGCGGATGTTGATCCCGACGTCGCGCCCGTACTTCTTCTGCACCTCGCGCAGGTTCGCGTGCATGCTCTCAAACACCATGAACGCGTGGTCTCGGAACTCGAACGAACGCAGGAAACGCACGACGTGGCGCTTGTCGTCCGGGTCGGTGGCCATCAGCTTCTTCAGGATGGTGATCTCGAGCTGCGCCGCCTTGTACATCGTGTCGTTCGCGCGGATCACCTTGACGGCCACGTCACCGAACGCGCCCGAAGCCGAAGCGTTCTCGCCCGTGTCGCGCGCCTTCACCACCGTGCTGAAGACGCCGCGGCCGTGCGTGTCGGAGACCACGTACCTGCCGTCGAGAACTTCGCCGACGCGCGCGCGGTAATACCCGTCGGCGTCGTCCCAGTTATCCGCCAAGCCGCGGGACATGTCCGCGGCGCTCCCTTTCGCGTTCTCGCGCTCCTCCGCCTCGTCCTCGTCGTCCTCCGCGGCGAACATGTCGGAGGCGGGTTTCGGATTCGGCTTCGCGGAGACGGGTTCGCGAGGCACGGGGGGCGTCGCCGACGCCGGGCCCGTCGGCTGGGCCACCGGCGCGGCAGCGTTTGCATCTTTCGGCACGTCTTTGGCGTTTTCGTCGGTGTCGACGTGCGCGTTCTGCTTCGCGGCGGCGTGCTTCGCCATGATGGCCTCGCGTCGTTTCCTCCGCTCCTCGGCCAACCGCGCCGCGCGCGCGTCCTCGTCCTCGTCCTCGTCCTCCTCCATGGCTTCCATCGCCGCCGCGACGCGCGCCTGGTACGCGCGCTCCTCATCCGCGGTCATCTCCTTCTCTTCCGTCTCTACGGGAGCCTGTCGAGGCGCCGACGCGGCGCTCGGTCGGTCACGCATCGCGTCGTTTCGATAGCGGTCGTAGTCGCGGTGTCCGCCGCGGTCGCGGTCGCGGCTTCCATCTCGGTCTCGTGAGTGTTCGCGATCTTTCCTCCCCGCGTCCCACGCGCGTCCCCCCCGGGGGCGGTCACCGTGTCTGTCTCTGCTATACCCACGCCTGCGCTCGTCGCGGCCGTCGCGGTACCCGCCGCGGTTCTCGCGATCGCCGGCACGATCGCGCTCGTCGCGTTCGCGAGACCGGCTGCGGCTGCGCCGGTCGTCTCGGGAGAATTCGCGAATCTCTCCCAACTCGCCATCCTCGTTCGAACCGGCACCCATGGTCCGCGGTGTCGCTTCCTGAGCTCTCGCGCCACGCGCCCAACTCCTCGACACGGAAACTCGAGCGCGCCGCCGAGCGCGTCCCTCCTTCTCGAAACGAGCGCGCGCGGGAACAGTCTGGAAGGCTCGCGAAGACAGTTGCGAAGAAAAATGCATCTTCGAAAACACGCGTATGACGAGTTGGACTCGTTTCCTTTTCGCGCGTTTTCACTGTGAGGGCGCGCGCGGATCTCGTGGGACCCGAGACCGAGATGGGTGGCGGCGGTCCGCCGTACAACGTGTTCTTCGGAAACGTCCCGTACGATGCCACGGAGGAGCGCCTGCGAGAAATGTTCAGCGAGGTGGGCCCGGTGCACGACCTGAGGTGCGTCTCCGCATTCTCGCATCCGCGTCTCCCGCCGGCGGTGCCTCGATTTCGTCCGCTAGGGTTGCCTTCCGATCGCGCGCGCGCGCCTCTGACCTTCGTCCCCGCTCGTCCCGGCTCGTCCCCAACAGACTGATGACCGACCGCGAGACTGGCAAGCTCAAGGGCTTCGGCTTCTGCGAGTTCATGGACCTCGCCGTCGCGGAGAGCGCGAAGCGCAACTTGAACGGGCGGGAGTACAACGGAAGGCAGCTGCGGGTGGATTTCGCGGGCGACGGCGACGCGGCGGCGGAGAAGAAAACGGAAAAGCCGCAGGGCGCAGCCGCCACGCCGTTGCACTACGACACGCCCATGGGGAACGCGACCGCGTCCTCCGCGCAGCAGCAGATGCACGCGGCGGGGCTGGGAGGGGGGGGAATGGACGCGGTCACGGCGCGTCTCGCGGAGATGTCCCCGGCGCAGCTCTTCTCGGTGATGAACCAGCTGAAGACGCTCACTCAGCAGAACCAGAGCCAGGCGCGTCAGTTGCTGGTGGGCAACCCCCAACTCACGCTGGCGCTGTTCCAGGCGCAGCTCGCGCTGGGGATGACCAAGCCCCCAGCCGCGATGGTTGCGGCGGCGGCACCGCCGCCGCCGCCGGGCGTCGCGGGGGGCGCGCCGCTGCCGCCGCCGCCCGGCGGCTATCGGCGTGGGATGGGTGTCCCGGGGATGGGTGTCCCGGGAATGCCCCCGCATCCGGCCGTCCCGGGGATGCCGCAGTACGGCGCGCCGCAGTACCCGCCGCCGCCGCCAAGGCCGGCGTTGGGGGGTGTCGCGCCGCTGCCGCCGCCGCCGATGGGGGGGCCGCTGCCGGGTCCGCCGGCGGGGGGGGGCGCCGTGGACCAGCAACAGCAACTGCTGCAGCAGGTGATCAGCATGACCCCGGAACAGATGGCGCTGCTGCCTCCCGACCAGAGGCAGCAGGTGGAGATGCTCAGGCAACTCGCTGTTCAGCAGGGGATGATGTGACTGAGTATCGCGCGGCGTATAACGGAAGGGTGCGGCGAAGGCCTTTTTCTGTCGTTTTGCGTTTCCCGAAATACCGTAGGCGCGCGGCCCCTTTCATCGCCGGTGCGGTGCCGTTCATCTCCGATTTTTCCTCGAGCCGAAGGATGACGAGACAATCACAACACAATGCACAAGCTCCGTATGAGCTTTGCGGTGATTCGTAGTTAGTATTTCCGACTTTGGCGATTCGGGCGAAACGAATCCTCTCGACGCGCGTCGCCGCCGCCGACGACACCACGCGCCGCGCCTATTCTGGAGCACGCCACCTGACCACGTCGGCATTATCTCCCGTTCTCGTACCATAGGCGATGCTCCGGAAAATTCCGGCAGAACATGGGGGGGAAGGATGAGGCCGAGGGCCGTAGAAGTGTATAAATCGGAGCTCGTTTTTTTTTTTTTGGAGTGCTTCGTCTGTCTGTTCGATGTTCCTCACGAGCGATCTGGTGCGCACACAGGCACATCGAGAACTCGGACGGTCCGCCGCACGGCGCGCCAATTTCCATCTTCGCCGGCTTTGAGTGAACCCACACCGATCCGCGCTGCGGGGTCAGGAGCCGAGGCGTGACGAGCCCGTTCCCCCTGTTCGGAGTCTCGCCGCGCGAGCTGATCGACGGGTGACTGTTCGGTCGGATCGCGGCGAACGGAGGCGCGAGGGTTTGCCCCCGTCGAGGGCGAGATGAGCGCGCCCATGGACGTGTCCACGACGGTGGTGAAGGATGCGGGCCTGGAGGCCCGCTCGGTGAACGTGGAGGGCGGTGCGCGCGTGGAGCTCGAGACGCAGACGCATGCCGTGGGCGTGATCACCCCCCCGCCCGACATTCGCGCGATCGTGGACAAGACGGCGCAGTTCGTCGCGCGGAACGGCCCCGAGTTCGAAACCCGCATCTTGGGGAGCGAGAAGAACAACGCCAAGTTCAACTTTTTGCTCCCCGCCGATCCGTACAACGCGTACTACAAGAGCAAGATCGCGGCGTTCAAGGAGGAGGCCGCGGGAGGTGACGCCGCTGCGGTCGCGAAGAAAGCCGAGGAGGCGGCGAAAGCCGCGAACGCCGCCTCCGGGACGGTCGCCGTCGCTGCCGCGGGAGCCGCCGTCGCCAAGGTTCTCGTCGCGCCGAACAAGGAGGCGTTCACCGTGAACGCGCCCGACGGCGTCGCGAGCCGCGACCTGGACGTCATCAAGCTCACCGCGCAGTTCGCGGCGCGGCACGGCGAGGCGTTCATAACCGGGATAAAGAAGAGGGAACACGCCAACCCCGAGTTCGCGTTCCTGAAGCCGACGCACTCCATGCACGGCGTCTTCAACGCCTTGGCGGACGCCTACACCAGGGCGCTGCGCCCGCCGAAAAACATCGACGCGACGCTTCGGAAGGACGAGGACAAGTCCGCCGTGCTCGAGCGCGCGCTGCAGCGTTTGGAGTGGGAGAGGTCGCAGGACCTCGCGAGGAAAGCCGCGGACGATGAAGCGGAGAAGGAACGCGAGGCGTTCGCGCTCATCGACTGGCACGATTTCGCGGTGGTCGAGACCATCGACTTTGAGGACGGCGAGGACGACGACCTACCCGAGCCGATGACGCTGCGTGACATCGTCGCGCAGCTCCGGGACACGGAGGCGCCTCGGTCCTCGGACGCCGCGCCGGCCCAGCCATCGGCGGCAGCGGCGAACGCGGACGCGAGCGCGGGCGGCGACGCGGAGATGGACGAGGAGGAGAAGGCGATGATCGACGCGGGCGCCGCGGCGGCGGCGCCCGCGGGCCCGCCGGGCCCCGCGCCGGGCATGAAGATCGTCCGCGACCACAAAAAACCGGAGGTGCTCGCGGCGGAGGCCAAGGCGCGCGCGGCGGCTGGCGCGGGCGCGGACGCGACGAAATTCGCGGTATCGCCCATCACGGGCGAGCTCATCGCCGTGGACGACATGGCCGAGCACATGCGCGTGTCCCTGATTGACCCCAAGTGGAAAACGCAGAAGGAGGCGATGCTGGCCAAGCTCAAGGGGAGCACGACGGCGAACGACGACGAGGTCGCCGCCAACGTGCTCTCGCTCGCGCGGACCCGGCCGGACATCTTCGGCACCACGGATGAAGAGGTGAGCAACGCGGTGGCGGAGTCCATCGAGGCCAGGAAGCAGGGACCCTCCGCCAGGGGAGGAGGACCGCCGCCGCCGCCGGAGCCGACGGGCCCGTCGCTGCGAGCCGGATTAGCGAAGGCGCCGCCTCCGCCGCCGCCCGCCAAGGCGGCGCCCGTGATGCCCCCGCCCCCGGCGCCGGCGCCCGTGATGCCGGCGCCTCCGCCCCCAGCGCCCGGACCCGTGCTAAAAGCCGCTCCGGCGGCACCGCTGCCGGTCGCGCCGCCGGCGGTGGCGCCGCCGCCGGCGGCGCCCGCGCCCGCGCCCGCGCCCGCGGCGGCGCCCGCGCACGCGGCGGAGGCGGAGGCGGAGGCGTCGAAGAAACGCAAAATCGGCGAGACGGAGCTGTTGGAAGAATCGGAATTCCTCGCCGCGAACCCCGGCGGCGGCGTGGTGCACGTGCGGTGTCCCTCCGTGGACGGGGACGAGCACATGAACGGGCAGACCCTGGCATTGGCCGTGGACGCGTTCGACCTGCCCCTTTCGGAGTTCAAGAAGCTCGTGAAGGACGCGCTGGGGGGCTTGGCGGCGAACAAACAGAAAATCAGCGCCGCGGGGCTCGGTTTCCTGACGGACAAGAAAACCCTCGCGTTTTACAACCTCGCGGGCGGGTCCGAGGTGACGCTCTCGCTCAAGGAACGCGGCGGGCGAAAGAAGTGAGGTCGTTCGACGCGGTACCTGTACGTAGTGTGTTTCGAAACGACGCGATTCGGTATCGTCTCGAAGTCTCGACGCAAACGCGAAACGAAAGCGAAACGAAAGCGGAAGCGCGCCACCCGGGACCCGGGACCCGACGCGCGCGACGCGCCTTCTAGAACGGTTTCCCCGCCTTCCCTCTGTCCTCGAAGAGCGCCATCCCGGGCTTGGCGAACGCCGTGCCACCGACTTCGCCCCGCGCCGCCGCTGCGGCGGCGCGCTCGCGCTCCCGAGCCGCCACCTCCTCGGCGTCGCGCTGGAGCCGACGCGCGCGGCACATGCCCTCGGAAGCAGACGCCAGCCCCGGGCACGCGCGAAGCGCCTCGCCGAAGTCGGCGGACGCGGCGTCGTACCGCTCGCGCTCCGCGTGGCACTCGCCGCGCGCGACGAGCGCGTCGACAATCTCCGCGGGGCACGCGTCGCCGCGTCGCGCGTCGTCTCCGCCGCGAAGCGCCTCGATCGCGGCGCTGAGATCGTCGATGCACTCGCGCACGCAGCCGAGGCTGCGCCGCGCGCGCGCGCGCGCGACCAGGAGCCTCGCGTCGTTTGGGTCCGTTCGTAACCCGCGCGTGAACCGCTCGACCGCCTCAGCGTACGCGCCGCGCTCGGACGCGAGCGACCCGCCAGCGAGCGCCGACGCGACATCCTCGGGAACGACTTCTGAGGCTCCGTCGCGGGAACGATCGTTCGAGGCGGCGGCGTCTCCGTCGCCGCTCGCGCCGTATTTTTCTGTCTCGGCTGCTTTCTCGTCTCCGAGCGCGAGAGGCGCGTTCGAACGACGCCACGGCAGACGCTCCGCGAGCCGGCCTTCGCGTCGCTCGATGATCTCGCGCCGCAACGCGACGAGATCCGGCGGCGGCGGCGCTTCGCGCTTCGCCGCCGCCTCCAGCGCCGGCATCGGATGCGTTTCAGTCAGCGCCGGCCACGGCGCGGGCGTCCTCTTGTTGAGCGTGACACGGACCGCGTCCACCGCTCGGTCGTGCGTCAGCGTGCACATGGCGGCGTCGACGGGCGCGTGCAGACGGAGTGACAACACGTGAAGTTGGAGTGCCGCGCTGTTTCGTTCGCGACGCGTCGAGCCCTCTTCTTCTTGTTCTTCTTGTTCTTCTTGTTCTTCT
>Ga0181558_10003659_pt1 | contig 14045 bp, 12 predicted proteins | sample 011ome_22_FD_133754 | JGI IMG/M metagenome (GOLD analysis project Ga0181558, IMG submission 133754) | Coastal salt marsh microbial communities from the Groves Creek Marsh, Skidaway Island, Georgia - 011507BT metaG (megahit assembly) | ecosystem: Environmental > Aquatic > Marine > Intertidal... | reverse complement strand
GACCTGTGAGGTCCCGTGCGCGGGGCGAACTGCCTCTCGCGCGCCCGATCCGTCTCGCGCGAAGGAAATTCCAACGAAATGGTTGTTTCTGTTGTCTTTTGGCACACAAGATGATGAGCAGGAGGCTGAGTTCGTCGATTTGCCACACTGCCAGTCAGCCAGTGTTCATGGAATGTCTGTTTCACTGGTTGCGAGGTCTATTCGCGCCGCGCGCGCACGCCGCCGCCTCACTCGCACCCCTCGATCCGCTCCGAGTCCGGCGCGCAGCACGCCCTTCCCTCGTCCTCGCACTCCGTGGACGCCGCGAGCGCGCACCCCGAGGGCCAGCAGCACGCGTCGTCGACGACAGCTACATTCGCCGGCGCGCCGGCGAGTTGTTCCGGCGTGACGCCCAGCCAGTCGCCGCATCCGGTGGCGACGCCGGCGCGTTCCGCGGAGGCGCGTTCAGAGGCACGCTCGCGCGCGCGCGACTCGACCGCGAGGCGCTCCTTGGACACGCCGCTTTCAATTTCAGCGTCGCTTCGCGCCGTCTCGGTCAAACCCTCGCGCCTGGCGCGCGTCTCGGCGGCGCGCGCCGCGGCGTCCGCGGCGGTGACTTTCTTCGGCGTTTCACTCTGGCCCGAAGCAGCGGACTTGTACGCGCCGTAGCCGCCGTAGCCGCCGTACCCGTAGTTCCAGTAGTTGCAGTAGTACGGGTAGTACGACCAGTAGTTGTAGTACGAGTGGCCCCAGCCCCACCAGCCGCCCCAGAACCACTTACCCGCGATCACGCCCTCGCCAGCCTCGACGGCGTCGGAAGGCGTCTCAGCGGTTTGGTTTCGGTCCTCCACCTCCGTCGCGAGCGCGGGAGCCGCGGCGAGCGCGGCGAGCACGCTCAGGGCTACGGCGGCGTGAACGATGCGTGGTCGCGTGGCGGGCATCGGGGGCTATAGGCGTGCGCGCGAACAATGGCGCACCACACATCCGCCACGCGTAGCGTCGTCCCAGAGGCGCTTATCCGATACGTATGTACTGTTGTCGCTCCCGAGAAAAAACGGCTGCTCGCCTTCGCCTCGCGATGGCAAGTACTCTATTTGAAAAACTTCCGAAGGCGGGGTCATACTCGGGCGCGATGGACGACCCGAACGTGACGTACGAGGCGGATGAGACGTTCGACAGCGTATCCGTGTCGAGCGTCTCCAGCGTGGACACGTACAGCGACCTCGGGTCGCCTCGTCAGACGGGTGTCCGCGGCGTGCTTCAAGCCGGGGACAAACTTCGCGAGCGCGTCGAGGATTTCTGTAACGACATCCACGACGCGTACACGTTCGACCTGAACCCCGAGTACCGGGTGAAAATCGTCAAGAAGTTCGACGGACTCAGCGTGGGCGCACGATTCGACTTCAAGTCGGGCGATTGCATTCTCAAGGCGAAGAGGGCCCCGAGCGCGAGGCCGGAGGGCGGATCGCGGCTTTGGCGATGGTTCAAAAAGGTGGAGGTGCAACCCGAAGATCGCGAGCTCGAGGTGTTCACGAAGCCGCTCTCGTGGGGCGTCCTGACGGTGCAAGGGATCGGCGGGTACAGAGCGAACAAGGGCTTCAGCTTGCGGTACAAAATCACGAGCAAGCTGTGGGAAAACACGCCGGCGATGCTGCAGCTGCGGTCCGCGGCGGTCGGGAGCGAGCGCGCCACCGCGGCGGCCCGCTGGGACCTCGACGTGAAACCGCCCAAGGCGGAGGGCGGCATCGGCGACGGCATGACCGCCGCCGACCTGTACGCCTTCGACGTGGGGAGCTACCACGTCGCCGTGCCGAGGCTGGAGCTGAAAATCGACCTCTCCGACCTCGAGGCGGCGAGGCGCAGAGCCGCGGAGGAGGCGGAACGAGAGGATGCGGAGCGGCGGTGACTTTTCGCGAAGTTATAATGGATACGTAGCTTCGTAAAAAATCGTTTCTGAAACAGAAGCGTTTCTCCGTCCCGCGTGTCGGCGCGTCTACGCCTCGTCTTCGTCGAAGCTGATGGCGCACGCGCCGACTCTCTGGCACCCGTACAGCATATTGTACGCCGCGTTCGAGGTCATGTCCTCGAACGCGTACCCCGTGCTCTCGATGGCCTCCTCCAGCTCAGCGCGGTCGCCGCGGGCGACGCGCAGCCCGAACAGCGTGTTCCCCACCTGTCCGCCGTCGCTGCGGTAGTGCGTCATGGTGATTTGGAACGCCGGCGAGACGGCGGCGAGGAACGCGTCCAGCGCGCCCGCGCGCTCGGGGATCTCCACCTTGTAGATGCGCTCGTCCTCCACGTTGGCGGAGCCGCCCACCATGTGCCGCAGGTGCACCTGCGTCGTCTCGTCGTCCGTCAGGTTCTCGGTGAAGAAGCCGCGCTCGTTGAGCCGCGCGACGCACGCCGCCAGCCGCGCCTCGTCCTCCACGGTCACGGAGTAGAGCACCACGGCTTGCGCGTCGTCCGACACGCGGTACTTGAACTCGGTGAAGTTGACGTCCGCGCCGACCGTCTCCGCGAACGTCTTGAACGACCCGTTGGTTTCGGGAATGACGGAGACGAGCGTCGCCTCCTGCTTCAACCCGCCGTCCGCGAGCTGCGAGACGATCCGGAGCCGGTCGAAGTTCATGTTCGCGCCGCTCGTCACCGCCACGACGTCGCCCGTCACGCCGTGCGCGGCGCAAAACGCCTTGGCCCCCGCCACCGCCACCGCGCCCGCCGGCTCGAGGATCGACCGGTTCTCCGTGAACACGTCCTTGATCGCCGCGCAGATCTGGTCCGTCTTCACCGTGATCACGCCGTCCACCAGCTGCTGGCACAAGTCGAAGCACACCTCGCCCACCTGCCGCACGGCGACGCCGTCGGCGAAGCCGTCCACCTTGGCCAGCCGGCAAATCTCGCCGTGGAACAGCGACTGCGCCATGGCGTTGGCGCCCTCGGGCTCGACGCCGATCACCTTGACGTCCGGGCGGATGCTCTTGACGTACGCGGCGATGCCCGCGATGAGCCCGCCGCCGCCCACCGGGACGAAAATGACCTCCACCCCGGGGAGCTGCCGCACGATCTCCATGCCCACCGTGCCCTGCCCCGCCACCACCAGCGGGTCGTCGAACGGGGGGACGAACGTGCGCCCGTCGGTTTCGGCGCGCGCCTTGGCGTACGCCTGGCAGGCGTCGTAGTTCTCCCCCTCCAACGCGACGGTGGCGCCCAGCTGCCGCACGGCGTCCACCTTGATGGCGGGCGTCGTGACCGGCATCGCGATCACGGCGTCGCAGCCCAGCTCTCTCGCCGCCAGCGCCACGCCTTGCGCGTGGTTGCCGGCGCTCGAGCAGATGACGCCCTTCTCCAGCGCCTCGGGCGATATGGCAGCCATGCGGTTGTACGCGCCCCGCAGCTTGAACGACTTCACCGGCTGCAAATCCTCGCGCTTGAGATGGATCTTCGCGCCCACCTTCTCGCTGAGCCTAGGCGCGTAGTCCAGCGCGGACTCCACCGCCACGTCGTACACGTTCGCCGTCAGGATGGCGCGCAGGTACCAGTTGAGCCGCTCCGCATCCTCCGTGCTGGACACCGCGCGCGTGACCGCGCCCATCTCGCCCTGCGCGAGCACCATGTCCTCGGGCATCACCTCGCGGACGGTGCCCGCCGCGACGTTGTGCACGGGCATCTTCGGCAGGCTCACGGAGGGGCCCTGCGCCACCTGCGGCGGGCTCTCGGGCGAGATCACGCGGCGACGGACGGCGCCGCCCCGGGACGAGGACGTGTCCCACGCGCGCGATTTCCCGGCGCGCGGGGTGGAACTCGCGGCGCGGGAAGACGCGGGGCCGGGGCCGCCGGCGCGGGCGCGCGCGGAGGCCGCCATCGCGGGAGCCGCGGGGGTAAACGCGGCGGTTGCCATCCTCGGGATGCGTGGAGGCACCACCTGAAGTGGTGTCTCGGAGAGGGAATTGGTGTCTATACGGGAGCGCGATTATCATGTGGATTTTGTGGAAAAATTGGAGACCAAAGACGCATACGAAATGCGTTGGCTCGTCAGCGTTTTTTTTTTTTCGGAAGTCGCGCGACGCGTGTGCAGATCATCAGATCCTTTGAGATTCGAAGAATGACTCCTTTTTCACAGCGTTCGTATGCCATCCCCGACGACTTGGAACGCGACCGCGCTCCCCGTCCCCGGCCCGTAGATCACCTCCGCGCCGCACCTCCCCCCCGCGCCCATGGAGGTCCTCGTCAGGCACAGGCGCCTGTGCGGCGTGCTGGTCCAGCGTATGCCGAGCGCGGGCTTGACCGCGCCGCGCGCGTTTCCTAATTCGCCGGCGCCGGCGCCGGCGCCGACGGTGTGGTTGGTGTAGAGCACGGCGCAGTTGTGCGCGGGCGCGAGCGCGCGCAGCGCCGCGCCCACGGACGCCATGGCGGTGTACCCCTGGTGGTGCATCCTCGTGAGCACCGGCGAGAGCAGCTGCGACAGCGAGTCCACCACCAGCAAGCCGAGCTGGTTTCCGAACTCCAGAAGCTCTCTGTCCCCCTCCAACAAGCCGTCGCCTCGTCGCCCGGCGTCGCCCATCAACCCGCACCCCAGCTCCTCTAAGATCTTGAACAGCGCGCGGACGTCGTGCGCTTTGACGACGGTTATCAAATCCAGGGTCAGGTTCAGGTGCTGCTCCACCTCCGCGTCCGCCGCGTCGTCCGTGACGAACCCGCGGTGGAACGCCTTGACTCGGGACGCGGAGAAGCACCCGCCGGTGTCCACGTACACCACGCGGTGCCCGAGCGCCGCCGCCGACGCCGCCGCGGACAAACACAGCTGCGTCTTTCCGGCGCCCGCCTCGCCGGTGAGTTCCGTGACCTGCCCCTGCCGCAAACCGCCGCCGAGCAGCTCGTCCACGCCGTCGCACCCGGTGGGGAGGAAGTTCAGCAGGCTGAGCTGGTTCTCGATGGCGGGGCCGTCCAGGATCTTCGGTGGGAGGAGCGGAGTGTCAGCCACGCGACGGCGCGTTTAAATCGGGGAAAGGAGAGAGCGTCGCGGGATCTGGGCGGAAGGCACGCGGGCGGTGTCGCACCTGCGGAGCGACTTCCTGGTACAGCTGCTCCAGCCGCTCCTCCGACGCCTCATCCAGACGCTGGTCACCGCCCCGCAGCAAGAGCTGCAGGAGGTCGTACTGCGGCCCCCGGCGCGCCATCGGAATGGGAGTAGGCACACCAGACGGAATCGTTGTTTCACGCCTGGAAACGTTCTCCGAGTTTACGCGTTTCCGAAGGAGTTATGATAGGTTTTCGGTGGTGAGCACTCCGCAGCGCGCCACCCACGGTAGCTCGTCGCACACCGCGGCTCTCCGACGCGCGCGACGATGCTGGCCTCGCACCTGTCGCGCTCACTGGTCTCGGCCGGCCGGCCTCGACTGGCCAGCACCTCCCGCGGCGTCGGCGCGCTGTGCGCCAACGCGAATCGACGCGCTCGGCACGCGTCGCCCGCCGTTTCGACATCCGCGCTCGCGGACGCGCGGGAGCGCCAGGCTCCGCGCGGGTGGTCCCGCCCCTCGCCCGCGCCTGACGCGCATGCACACGCGCGCCTCGGCGGCGGCCTCGTCCCGCGCGTCTCCGCGCCGGCGCGCCAGTGCCGCGACGTCACCACGCACGCGAAGAAGAAAAGCAGGGCCGGCGCCCCCGCCGACGGCGACGACGACGCCGGCGATGAGGGGTTCGACGAGGACTTCGACGCGTTCGCGGACGATGAACTCATGCAGACCAACGAGGCGGGCGAGGCGCTCGCGGAGGCTGACGCCGACATCGCCGCAGACGAGGCTATCTTCACCGCGGGGACTGACTGGGGAGAGACGGCGCTTTCGTCGATGACGCGCGTCTTGCAAGACGACGCGTTCGACGGCGAGTTGGCGATTTTCTCCTTCAAGGTTTCCGCCGAGCGCCGGCGCATCTACATCAGCGTGGACGCCGTGCGCGACAAGTTCGGCTCGCCCACGCTGGACCAGCTCAGCGCGGTGTCCCGCGCGTTCAACGCGGACCTCGAGGAGCGGGGCTTCCCGGAGGACGTCTCGCTGGAGGTGGCGTCGCCGGGCGCGGAGCGGAAGCTGCGCCTGCCCGACGACATCCCGCGCTTCGCCGAGCTCAAGATGCGCGTGACGTACAGAGACGAAAACGCGGAGGGCGGGACGGCGACGCGCGTGATGCTGATCGATGATCTGGACGAGGACGCGGGGACCGCGACGTGGAAGCTGGCGGACGTCGAGGAGAACAGGCCGCAGGCCAAGAAGGGGCAGGGCATGAACAAAAAGCAACGCGAGTGGCGCCTCGTCGCGCCCTTCGCTGACGTCGTCGCCGCGAACCTGTTCGTCGGGTTTTAATATTAATACGTCTACAGTACTATCCTAACCGTATCGCGTCACCGCTACGAATCGCGATCGCGTCTACGACAGCACCGAGCTGCCCCCCAGCGCCGTCGCGATGTACTCGAACAGACTCCAAGTCACCGCCTGCTGCAGGGTGCGCCGCGCGATGCGCGGCGTGGACCCGACCCACAACGCGCGCACGCCCTCCTCTTTGACGAGTTTGGCGAGACTCGCCGCGCCCCCGAGCTGCGCGCGCGTGCGCAGCACGTCGGGGGGGTGCGTGGCGAACGTGGCGATGCCCCCGGCGACGGCGCCGGCGATCAGCGTGTCCAGCGCGGTGACTTCTCTTCCCCCCGCGGCGGCGAGGTCCGCCATCGCGGATCGCGCCTTGGTGTACATCAGGAGGTTCAAGCCGGAAAACGGAGCGTCGCGCGCCAGCGTCGAGCCGAGGCCGCTGAACAGCCCGCGCGCGCCCTCTTTGCTGGCCACCTGCCACAGCGCGTTCCCGACACCGCCGTAGGTCACGCCGCTCATCGCCGCGTACTCCATGCGCGTCTTGACCACGGTGATGGGGCACAGCAGCGTCGCGGCGAGCGCGCGGGACGCCGCGCCGACGGCGAACGTGCGCGCGCCGTTCGCCGCGGCGCCGGCTTTGTCGCCCTCGGCTTTCGGGAAGCGCTGGTTGAGCTCGCGGGAGACGCGCTCGAGGAGCAGGAAGTACAGACCGGCGCCCGCGGCGGTGCGCACGCACGACGCGGTTACACCCGCCCACAAACCCCGGACGCCCTCGTCGCGCACCACGCACCCCGCGGTGGCGAACATGCCCTTGGTCGGGCCCATGTTGAGCCTGTGCGCCTGCATCCGCGTCTTGACCACTTCGAACGGTTGCAGCGCGAGGCTCGAGACGAGGCCCGCGGAGGAGCCCGCGATGAACGAGGCGGTGCCCTTGCTCGTCCCGGGCGTGCCCGCTGACCGCTTCGACGCCTCAACCCCGCGCTTAGGTCGCGCGTCTGCCGCCATCGTGGCCGCGGGTGACAGTGGCGCGGGCCTATCGCCTACGCGCTTTCGCAGCCGCCGGGCGAGACTGCTGGTAAAATGATACGGTATAAAACGCCAGATCCGCGTCGAAAAGTTGGCACACCGCACGTTGATGATGTCGGAACCTCCGAAGGATGTGTCCGTGGCGATCAAGTGGCAGGGAAAGCTGTTCTCGGTCACACTCGCCGCGGACGCGGACGTCGGGTCGCTCAAGCGCCTGATCGAGGCGGAGACCAACGTGTTACCCGCCAGGCAAAAGCTCTTGAACGTGAAAGTCGGACCGAAGATGGCGGACGACGCTGCGCCTCTCTCTACGGTGAAACTCCCCAAGGTGGTGATGATGATGGGCTCCACGGAGGCGGCCATCACATCCATCTCCGTCGCCGCGGAGGCGGCGCCTGATGTGCTGGACGACTTCGACGTCCGCGACGACGACCCCATCGACGTCAAGGACAAACCCGAGAACGTGGAAAAGCTGCGACGCCGGATTGAAAAGCACGAAGGGGTCCCGCCGCTGAACCCCCCGCGCGACGGCAAGAAGTTGTTGGTGCTGGACATAGACTACACGCTGTTCGACCACCGGTCGACCGCGGAGCACCCGCTGGAGCTCATGCGTCCGTACCTGCACGAGTTCCTGACGCGGGCGTACGAGCACTACGACATCGCGATCTGGTCGGCGACGGGCATGAGCTGGATCGAGCTCAAGATGAAGGAGCTGGGCGTCTTGGCCCACCCCGACTACAAGATCATGCAGCTCGTGGACTCGGGCGCGATGATCTCCGTGGCGATGGAGCCCTACGGCATGTTCAAGTGCAAGCCGCTGGGATGGGTGTGGGCGAAGTACGGCGGGCGGTACGGCGAAAAGAACACGATCATGTTCGACGACCTGCGCCGGAACTTCGTGATGAACCCTTCGTGCGGTCTGAAGATTCGCCCGTTCCGAAAGGCGCACCTGAACCGCGACGACGACGACGAGCTCGTCGGGCTGACCGAGTACCTGCTCGCGATCAAGGATGTGGAGGACTTCACCACGCTCAGGCACTCGAGGTGGGAAAGGTACCTCGCGCGGAAGCGGGAGCGAAGCGGGAGTGACGTGTAATAGATACGAGACGTTAAACACGCGTACGCGATAGATACGAGACGTTAAATAAGTACGCGCGACTCACCGCGCGTCCTCCTCCTCCTCCGAGTCGTCTTGCGCCCAGTCGCACTGCAGCAGCGACCTGCGCACGAACTCGTACGACGAGAAGAACACGGCACCCTGCGTGACGTAGATGAAAAGGCGCGGGAGCAGACCGCGATACAAGCCGCCGACGCCCTCGGCGGCGACGATGTCGCGCGCCGTTGCCGCGACGCCCCGCGCGACCCCCCCCCCGTCCACGCCGGCGATCCCCACGGTCTGCAGCCGGGTCTTCACCGTGTCGAAGGGCGTCGTGAACATGGCCGCGGTGGAGCCCGCGATGCCCCCCACCGCGAGCGCGGGCAGAGTGCCGGCTCCGCGCCCGGCGGCGCGCGCGTACACCGCGCTCATCAGCTTCTCGAACACGAAGAACTTGATGGCGGACTGCGGGATGTTCCGACACAACACCGCGGTCCACCCTTTGTACAGCCCCCCCACGCCGCTTTCTCGCACGATCATCCTCGCCGCCTGCCACGCCTTGACGTTCCCGCTCACCTGGCACCTCTGCTTGACGCACTCGGAGGGCGTGTACACGAACGAAGTCGCGACGCTCGCCGCGCCGCCCGCCGCGCAGTGCGCGACCCACTGGCGGTCCTCCGAGAACATGGGCGCGAGCTTGAGCTTGGCCGCCTCGTACGACGCCGTGTACAGCGCAGAGATGGGCGCCGCGGACGCCAGGGACGCGGATAATCCGCTGTACAGCCCGAACGCCCCCCGCTGCTTGAGCATGGTCGCGACGACGGCGCCGACGGACCGCCTCGCGCCTCGGTCCGCCTGGATCGCCACCTTCACCGTGTCCACGGGATGCAGCACCAGGCTCACCAGCGTGCCCGCGACGGCGCCGGCGACGGCGTTCACGCTCACCACGACACGGCCGCTCACCCCCGGCGTGCCCGAGCCGCGATCGCACCGGCCGTCCCTCGGACGCGTCGTCGCGCGCGTCGCAACCAGAGGGCGATCCGGTTTCGACGGCGATGCCCCGTCCTGCCGAAGGATCTGGTCCGCGCGCTCGCGGAACCCGCTTTTGTTCCGCCGTCGCGCGGACCAGGGCCGCGCGGGCTCGAGGGACGACCTCGCGGGCACCGCGCGTTCCATGACGCGGTCCGGGTGTCACCTCCCGGGGGTGCGGAGCTCCGAGGAGGCGCTCGGAAAGTTTGAACTTGACAGGTGGAAGCGCTCAAAAGTGCCGACTCAGACTTCATTCACCCAATGAGAATGGCGCGAGGCAGTGAGGCACGCATCGGTTTTTGCCCCAGTCACGATCATGCATGGCAAACCCCCCACCGACGCGTCAGAGCCGCGCGCGCGTCACCGCGGAGCGCTTCTCCGTTCGGCCGTCCACGCCCGTGCGACGCGACGGGACAGGCGCGGCCTCCGCGCCGCTCTCCCTCTCGCCTTAGGTTCGCGCCCGCCGCGCGGTCGCGCCCGAGCCCGCGATGGGGACGGAGAAGAAGGCGAAGCTGTGGGTGAACACCAAGAAGCTCCGGGGGAAGAAGATCTCGTGCATGGAGGAGATGACGGCCTTGCTGGCGTGCTTCAAGAAGTGCAACTTCGAGGACGACGCCAGGTGTGCGGGCGAACGACGAGCCCTGGACTCGTGCCTGAACCTGGCGGCGAAGCAACCGAAGAAGGCCAACACGATAAACTACCACCTGCAGCGCTTAAGTCGCGCGGCGAGAAAATAGTCCAAAAAATTTTAGAGCCCTTCGGGTCGACGCGAATCTCGCGTCGCGGATACGGGCATAGTCGATGAAATAGACACACTCTACTCTACTCTTCCTTCGGCTCCCCCTCGGACGCGCGCGTGTTCACCAGGTAGATGCCGACGACGGTCACCGCCGCGCCCAGCAGCTGCGTCTCGTCGAGCGTCTCGCCCAGGAGCAGGTACCCGAAGAGCGCGGCGAACATCGGGGTCAAGAACGTGAGCGAGCTCAGCTTGGTCAGGCTCCCTTTGGAGGCGAAGTAGAAGAACACGCCGTACGCCAGCGCGCTGCCCAGCAGCGACGTGTACAGCAAACCCACAACCTCGTTCGCGCCCAGCGTGTCCAGGTTGGCGTACACCGCCGGCTCGGTGGCGAGCGAGTACGCCAGCAGCGGCGCGCCCCCGACCGCCATGTGCCACCCGGTGGCCATCACGGGATCCACGTACTTGCACACCCAGCGCACCATCACCGTGCCCACCGCCATGGACTGCGCCGCCAGGAGCATCCACCACTCGCCGCTGTCCCAGAGCCCACCCCCGCCGTCGATGCCGCTCGTCACCGCCGCCGCCGCGCCGGCGAAGTCGCCGGCGACGATCGCGTCGAGCGCGGCGCCGGGCAACTCGAGCATCAGCAGGCCGACGACGCCGAGCCCCAAGCCGGCGACGCCGGCGGGCGCGAGCGTCTCGCCGTAGATGATGCTCGCGAGGATCGCGACCGTGAGCGGCTGCGAGTCGATGATCACGCTGCCCAGGCCGGCGGAGGTGCGCTGCAGGCCCTCGGAGAGGCACCCCTGGAACGCGGTGCCGTCGACGAGCGCGAAGAGAGAGAGCGCGAGCCACGCGTCTTTGCCTTTCGGCCAAGGCCGGCTCTGCGACGCCGCCCACGCGATGAGCACCAGGCCGGCGGGCACGAGCCGCACGGAGGCCACGAACAGAGGGCTCGTCGCGGGAAGCACCTCCTTCATGGCGACCATGGACGTGCCCCAAAGGAAAAACGGAGACACGAGTGCCGCGCCGCCGAGAGCGCGCGCCAGCGCGCCGGACGGACGATCGTCCGCCCACGCGTCGTTCGCCGAGGAGGGCGCGTCCGAACGCGACGCGCCCTCGTCGACGTCGCCTTCGTCCTCGCTCAACACGCACGCAGCCTCCATCCCCACCACCACGCACTCCAAATCCTCATCGCGCGCCGCCGTGGAGGTCTCCGCGACGTCGTCCACGTCCACGCTCGCGCCCGGGTCCTGCGACGCGCGACGCGTCACCCCGGACGCAGGCTTTCTGGGTCCGAGCGCGAGCGACGCACGGCGCGGCGCAGCGGCTGCGCGGGGACGCGAGAGGCGAACGGAATACCGCCCGACCGCGCATCTCGCGGTCGGGCGCACAGCCGTCCTGACCGCCGAGGCGAGCGACATCCTCTTCGGCGCGTTCAACGTAATGAGGAGGTCGAGGCCAGCTGGCAACGTGGAAGCTTTCGGGCAAAGAGTACCTGGGCGTATACTTGGAAGGAGCAAAAATCACTCCTTTTGCGGATACTTTAGACTGGGATTCATATGAACGGTGCACCATTTTCGTAGCTACCCATTTTTGGGCTAAGGCACGATTCTTGGATTCGTAGTCCCTGGAAGCGTGCGTGACGCCTCGACATTCGACCGGGCGTCCGTCGAGGCTTCGCGCGGCCATGTTCAAGCACGGCGCGGGCGGGCGTTTGCCCCCCGACGTGCGGCGGAACGACTGGAGGGCGCAGGCGAAGTCTTCCGTGGATGGGAGGCGGGACCAAAACTACCGCTCCAACGCGTTGCGAATCGAGGTGAAGCTGGCTGAGTTGCTGGCCTCCTCTCCTCCCGGCGAGCCCCGCGCGCTGGAGGACCATCCGCAGCCGGACAGGTTCAGGACCGCCGCGTGCATGGAGCTGCTGGGCGACCTGTGCGACATCGCGGGGCCGTTCAGCGCGTCCCTGCGCGCGATTCGCGAGGAGCTCGCGAAGGGCATCTACTCCGATTACTACCTCGCGGACGCGGACGCGCGCGCGTTCGACCAGCTGCCGTTCTTCTCCGTGGTGGAGCGCCTCGCGGGCGAGAAGGTCAAGATGGCGGAGGAGCTCAAGAAGTGGCAGGAGGAGGTGGAGGCGCGCGACCGCGCGGTGCGCGTGCTGGAGGAGACCAACCAGACGACGCGCACGAGCGTGAACCGCGCGTTGTCCATGAACGAAAACACACAGGCAAAGTTGCTCGAGACGCAGGCGCGCGTCGTCGAGGCGGACGCGGACGCGCGCGCGGCGGAGGATGAGCTGCGGAAGCTTCGGCTGGAGCTCAACGCCACGAAAGAGGAGCTGCTGCTGACGCGCGCGGAGAACCTGCAGCTCAAGGGCCCGACCGGCGCGCTCACGCCGCGGCCGGACTGGAACGCCATCGACCCGCACGGCAAGGAAAACTACGAAGCCGAGCGCACGCTGGACCTGATCCACTCCGTGCTGGACGAACTCAAGATCTTCAAGGCCAAGACGGACGACCTGGCGAAGTACGAGGAGGCCAAGGCGCTCATCGAACCAGAGGCGGAGGCGAACGACCCGTTCGAGGGCGTCGCCGAGGAGGAAGAGACGGCGCCGGAAAAAGAGGCGCCGGCGCCGGAGACGTCGGACGGCGACGGCGACGGCGAGGTGGCCGAGGCGGCGCCGCGCGAAGAGGAAGGACCCCCGAAACTCCGCACGCTCGGGCGGGGACCGGAACTTCCCCGTTTCTTGCGCTCGGTGGACGACAAGGTTTTAGTCAAGAAGCTGTCCAAGCGGGACACGGAGGAGTTCATCCAGGAGGTGTGGGACGGGAAGAAAAGGTCGGACGCGCACAGAAAGCTCCCCTTCGCGCTGCACGAGTATTTATACGAGCACTTGCGCGAGAAGCACGGCGGCGCGCACGCGGCGGTGGTCGAGGATGGGTACAACCTCATGGAGGCTCTGCGCAAGTTCTCCTACGACGCGGACGTGGCGTTGTTCCAGGAGGTGCTCACCGGGGCGCTGTGCGAGGACGTGTACAGCGACCGCAACGTCATGACGACCGCGCTGGAGGAGTACCTGCCGCTCGCGGCGGGGCACAAGAACCTCATCGGGCGCGAGGACCTGTACGTCGCGCTGCGGGAGTTTTTCCCCTCCAAGTCCGAGGCGTCCCACGCGGCGCTGCGCAAGGCGCTCTCCAAGGACCAGTCCGAGGGCGAGTTCGTGGACTTCGTCAAGCTGTTCGAGGAGGACGCCAACCTGAACCAGGGCGAATTCGTCACCCTTCTCTCCGAGCAGCACTGGATGGAGATCCGCGCGTACGCGCAGGAGGTCTCGGACGCCATCGAGGGCGCGGAGCGCGTGGAGCCGGGCTCGAACCTCGCGCCACTGGCTGCCGTGCGGGAGGCTTTGCGGAAGCACGACCCCACCAAGAGCCTCGAGGACGTCGACGCCGAGTGCGCGCGCGGCGCGCAGTTTGCCATCTCCAGCAGCGTCGCGACGCAGTGCGAACTCGGCGCCGTCGTGGACGTGGACATGTTCAAGACCAAGCTGCACGTCAGGCTGGTGAAGCGCGCGGACAACTTCGACCTCAAGGCGCTGCTGAAGTTCCGCGCGCCGCCGGAGCAAAGCGGGGGGGACGCAGCCCCGGCGGAGGCGTGAGCGGGGCGAGCACTCGATTCCCGTATACGTTCTTGTAACAGCGACGTGTGCATCAAAGCGGGGGGACGCAGCCCCGGCGGAGGCGTGAGGGCGCGAGCGGGTCTCGTCGTCGGCGCGCGATGTCAATCGGAATACACGCTAGAAGTCTCGAAACGGCAT
>Ga0181558_10003656_pt1 | contig 14064 bp, 10 predicted proteins | sample 011ome_22_FD_133754 | JGI IMG/M metagenome (GOLD analysis project Ga0181558, IMG submission 133754) | Coastal salt marsh microbial communities from the Groves Creek Marsh, Skidaway Island, Georgia - 011507BT metaG (megahit assembly) | ecosystem: Environmental > Aquatic > Marine > Intertidal... | reverse complement strand
TCCACCCAGATCAGCATCGCCGCGACGACAATTACAGTGCCCAGGATGAGTCCTATTGTGAGACCTGATCCAACTTCTAAAGTCATCTTTAGTAGCTCTCCTCCAGCAAATCGCTCACGATCAAGCCAGCAATACCTCTGTCACCTGCGCTGCCGTCTGACTTGGCTATTGCCACGGCACTGCCAAAGTCGTTTGGATTCAGCTGCTCACCGCAATATACAATGCAATTACCCTCAGCAACCTGCTCACGCACACAGGCTATCGCTGTGGCTGCACCGTCGATTGACACTGGCTGCCCTTGTCTGATCTCCAGACGCTCTGCATCTGCTGGGGACAGGCCAACATAGGCATCTGTCATGCGCTCCTGTATCGCGGAAGACCTGGCGCTTAATTCATCGCTGCCAAATATCTGGAATGCCCAGGACAGAGTCAACTGGTCAGAAGAACCCGGCGGATTCAATGCTGGCTCAAAAAAGCTGCCACCGTCGCTTTTGTCATTAATGAGACGCGTTCCAGTATGGCCTTGCTTGAGCTCACCATTAACTTCCTCCTGAAACTTGCTAATAGACTGGTTGGAGTTCCAGCTAGGCGCCCAGGTAGTGCCGAGTATTGAAGCATCCTTCATTGCCGGCATACCTTCCATAGAGAAAGCCATGACCGATTCGTCATCAATGGGTTGCTTTGGTTCATGCACGTTAAGGTTAGCAATCATCGCTGTGCGGCCGCTGTAACGATGCGACTGACGCGGAATCTTAAGCCCTGCGGCGAACTGCGATAAATGGGGCAGTAGATCGTCCAGATGGTCGAAATCAGAAGCTTCCTCACTACAGCGATTGATGATGGCATCGACATCATCCTTACCATGGCTGAGCCATCTCCAAGCAGGCAAAGCGCCAGTCTGGGTGCGATGTACCTGAAAGCTGAGCTGCGCCCTGCCCTCATAATTAACATAAGTCGCTTCATGCTCCGAGAACGCAGTGACCGGGAGGACATGATTGGCTTTGGCTGTCGTCGCGGTTGGCATTTGGTCAAGCACAATTACGTTCTTAACCTTGGCCAGGGCTGCGTCCACCTCTGCAGTTGCTGCACGACGGTACAGGTCATTTTCCAGCACAACCAGCTTGTCGACTTCGCCCGCCGCACATTTTGCCAGCGCATCGCCAAGCTTGTTGTCGGCTTGAGTCAGCATCTCAAGACCCAGGGTATTGACTTCAGGTACGATCAAGCAAAGATCGGTGGGCGTATCAGAACCAAGGGCTCTGGCAACATTGGCTGCTGCCTTGACCAATTCACTTTCGTTATTACTTGAGCCAGTTACAACCAGCGGAAGTTTGGCTGACTTAAGTGCCTGGCTAATTTTTTCAACCAGAGCCTGCTGCGGTTCGCTTAGTCCGAGCGCGTCACTACTTTGCCCTGCGATTGTGTTTGCTACGGCGTAGGCGATGCGCGCCTGATCTGAATACGAGCCGGTTGTTGTTGCCTCGGCAACGTCATCTAATCGTGTGGCTGCATTGCTTAGAATAAATAACGGGCTTCGATTGTGCTGAGCCAGTTCCCGCACTGCCGCATCTTGCCATCCAGGAATATTGTTTTCTGCTGCGAGTTCGCTTGCCTTATTGCGAACGCTTTGTCGCAATGCCAGGGCGATACGCGGTGCGGTGTTGGTGACGTCTTCACCAATGATGAGCACGGCATCAGCCTTTTCAATGTCGCGCACGCTAGGAATCTTGAACGCACTGTCTCTGTGTAGTTCGAGCATCAGCTTGTTAACATCGTGCTCACGATCCGAGACGCCTGCATAGAAGTTTTCGACTCCTACCAGACAGCGCAAGGCATAATTGGATTCGTTGCTGGCTCTGGGCGAGCCGATAGCGATTGCATCACCGCTCTTGAGGTCGACCAAAAGTTGCTGGACTTCCTCGTCACCCAGGTTAGAGAATTCACCGTTATTGACGGCAATCGGGGACTTGATGCGCTCTTCACTATTTACGTGATCCCAGCCAAATCTGCCGCGGTCGCAGAGAAAGTAGCCGTTTATCTCGCTGTTATAGCGATTAACAATCCGCCTTAGAGTGCCATAGCGCTCACCGGGAGTCGTATTACAGCCAACGGAGCAGCCCACGCAAACGCTTGGTGCGGCTTGGAGGTCCCACTTTCTGGTGTAATGATCCGAGAAAGGTTTGTCGGTGAATACGCCTGTGGGGCATACCTCGACAAGATTGCCGCTAAATTCGCTTTCCAGCACGCCTTCTTTATGGCGGCCGAAATAAGTATGGTGGTGTGATGCCTGGGCCGAAAGATCTGTGCCACCTGCGTAGTCATCGTAATACCTGACGCAGCGGTAGCAAGTGATGCAGCGATTCATTTCATGGTTAATGAAAGGGCCGAGATACTGGTTGCGATGGGTAACCTTCTTTTTGTCGTAGCGTCGATAATTATGACCAGACATCAAGGTCATATCCTGCAGGTGACACTCGCCCCCTTCTTCACAAACCGGACAATCATGAGGATGACTTATCATCAGGCTCTCGATCACACGCTCACGCATGTCATGCGCCTGTTCGTCATCAATGGAGATAATGGCACCGTCTGTCGCTGGCGTCATACAAGCCATTACGATAGTACCTGTCTCATCGTTCTCGTCGCGGTACTGTTTGACCGCGCACTGACGACATGCACCCACCGAACCCATGCATGGATGCCAACAAAAATAAGGAAGGTCCAGTCCTTGTGACAGACATTCCTGCAATAGATTGTTATTGGGATCTACTTCGTACTCTTTCCCATCTATAACAATTTTTGCCATCTAATACTCCAGCCCTTCTGCTCGTTTAGTGCTTGTAAGGGCAACGTTTCTGCTTAATATGGGCTTTGAAGTCATCTTCAAAGTACTTCAAGCCACTTCCTAATGGTGCGGTCGCACCAGGTGCCAGGGCACAAAATGTTCGACCCGGCCCCATGTAATCAACATGTTCGCGCAGAATCTGTAAATCCTTTTCGCTGCCGCGACCTTCTTCAAATTCACGAAAAATAGTATCTACCCACGGCAGACCATCTCGACAGGGCGTACAGAATCCACAGGATTCATGGGCAAAGAATTTCATCAGGTTACCGACCATGCCTACAGGGCAAGTCTGGTCATCGAGAATAATCATGGTGCCAGTTGCCAATCGACTTCCGACTTTGGCGATTTCGTCATAATCCAGTGCGATATCAAGATGTTCGGGCAGCATAAAATCAGTAGACCCACCACCTGGCAAGAATGCCTTGAGCCCCAGCCCATCCTGCATGCCGCCTGCTTTTTCTTCCAGCAACTCGCGAATGCTTACACCGAGAGGCATTTCCCAGCATCCAGGGTTTTTGACTCGACCACTCACACCAAATAGCTTGGTACCCGCATCGGCGCCCTGCCCCAGTCCTTTGTACCAGTCGATGCCATAAGTCAGGATGCCCGGCAGATTGCAAATAGTCTCAACATTATTGACGATGGTTGGCTTGCCCCACAGCCCACTTACTTGGGGGAAAGGCGGCTTCGCCCGGGGATTGGCGCGTTTGCCTTCAAGTGCGTTTAGCAGCGCGGTCTCTTCACCGCAAATGTAGCGGCCGGCACTGGTATGGAGAATAATGTCCAGATCAAAACCGGTATTCAGTATGTTCTTGCCAAGATAGCCTTTGTCATAAGCTTCGGCGATTGCGTTCTTCAGCGTTCGCACTGAGGTAGTGTATTCACCGCGCAAGAAAATGTAGGCCTTGCTGGCACCGATTGTGTAGGCGGCAATGATCATGCCTTCCAACAATAGATGCGGATCGCCTTCCATCAGCAGACGATCCTTAAACGTGCCAGGCTCCATTTCGTCAGCATTCACCACCAGATATTTTTGCTTCGGTGAATTTTCTCCCTGCGGGACGAAACTCCACTTCAAGCCGGTGGGAAAACCCGCTCCGCCACGACCCTTTAGACCTGATCCTTTGATCGTTTCCAAAACGTCATTTGAACTAAGCCCAGCTGCGATTTTGTGAACCGACTGGTAGCCATCATTCGCCTCATATGCCGCAATTTCCAACGCTGGACGCGACATATCGATATTCTTTGTTAACGGATTTGAAACCAACTTTCTATCCAGTTCCTGATATCAATTGCTTGTAATTCAAGCAGACTTGTTACGGTATTGTGTGATGATTTCATCGACCTTCTCTGGCGTGAGATTGCGATGTAGATCATCACCTACCATCATCACCGGTGCGTTGTCGCAATCACCCAGACAGGGCACCGGAATAAAAGTAAATTCATCGTCTTCCGTGGTTTGACCGAAGTCGATGTCCAGCTTTTTGGAAATGTGGTCCTTTATGTCGTCACAGCGACATATCCAGCAACTCACACTGTTGCAGAAAAGAATCACGTTCTTGCCAACAGGCTGGCGATAAACGAGGTTAAAAAAGGTTGCCACCCCCTCAAGATCTGCCGCCGACAAGTCCAGATAGTCAGCGATAGCCAGCAGCGACTCATCGGACACCCACCCCTGATACTTTTGCACAATTTTTAGCGCCTCTAGGCCTACCGCCTGGTTATCTGGATACAGCGTCTTCTCGTGCTCGATTTCAGCTATCTCTTCTTCAGTTAGCTGTCTGGCACGGTTCTTGGTGGTGGCTATTACTTGGGTGCTCATGTTTCTTTAATCTAGTCTCTAGAACTGGGTTCTTGGCTAAGCAATCTGCTTATCTATCCACATCCGCCATCACAAAGTCGATACTGGCAATGATTGCGATTAAATCCGCAACCATAAAGCCGCGGCTAATCTCTGGAATCATCTGCAGATGCGCAAAAGATGGTGTTCGAATCCGGGTGCGATAGGACGTCGTGCTACCATCACTCACGAGGTAGTAACTATTAATGCCCTTTGTCGCCTCGACTGCCACAGTAACTTCCTCTGGCGGGATCACAGGGCCCCAACTCACGCTGAGAAAGTGATTAATCAACGTTTCAATGTCCTGCATGGTCTTTTCTTTGCGCGGAGGAGTGGTCAAAGGATGGTCAGCTTTGTAGTCGCCAGACGGCATATTATCCACGCACTGTTTAATAATGCGCAGGCTCTGACGCATTTCCTCTACTCGAATCGCGCAACGGTCGTAACAATCGCCGTTCACTGCGATGGGCACATCGAAATCAAAGTTCTCATAACCACTGTAGGGGCGCTGTTTGCGGAAATCCCATTCGAGGCCAGTTGCACGCAGCCCTGGCCCAGTGACGGCCCAGTCATACGCTTGTTGAGTGTCGTAAGCGCCAACGCCTTGAGTACGGCGTTTGACGATTCCGTTATTCATCACCATCTGATCATATTCATCGAGACGCGGCGGCATGAAATCCAGCAGCTCTTTCACCCGGGTTTCCCAACCGTTGGGCAAATCCTGGGCGACACCACCGATACGAAACCAGCCCGGATGCATGCGCGCACCGCAGATTGACTCGATAATATTGAAGATGCGCTCACGCTCTACAAACATGTAGAAGATTGGAGACAGCTGCCCCACGTCCTGCGCGAAAGTGCCGTAAAACAATAAGTGGCTGCAGATGCGGAACATTTCCGACAGCATGATGCGAATCGTCTTCACTCGCTCAGGCACCTCAATGCCAGCCATTTTTTCAACCGCCATGACATAAGGCAGGTTGTTCATCACCCCACCGAGGTAATCGATGCGGTCTGTGTAAGGTATGAAGGTGTGCCAGGATTGGCGCTCACCCATCTTCTCGGCGCCACGGTGGTGGTAGCCGATGTCCGGCACCGCATCAACCAGGATCTCACCATCGAGCTGCAGCGCGATGCGGAACGCACCGTGCACCGACGGGTGATTGGGCCCCAAATTCAAAAACATGAATTCGGAAGTGTCCGATTTGCGCTTCATCCCCCATTCTTCGGGCTTGAACAGCAAGGCCTCCTGCTCAAACGCTTCTTGATCATCGTCGAGCGAGAACGGATCCATCTCCGTGGCCCGGGCAGGATGCTCCTTACGCAGGGCATGCCCCTCCCAGGTGGGCGGTAAAACTATTCGGTACAGGTTGGGATGGCCTTCGAATTCGATGCCAAACATGTCCCAGGTCTCGCGCTCGTACCAGTTGGCACTGGGCCAGAGATCGACAACAGTGGGAAGCTTCAAATCAGCGTCCTGCAGAGGGACCTTAACCCGCACATCGCAATTGCCGCTGAAGGACATTAGATGATAAACCACGGTGAATTCGGCAGCCGGCTGGCCATCGCGATGCACCCTGACCCGCTCATCGATGCCTGTGACGTCGAACAGCATCTCGAAGCGAGGCGTCGATTCGTCGCGCAAGCTCTTTAGCAGTGCCTTGATGTCTTTACGGTCGACCCAGAAGGTGGGCATGCCGTCGCAAGTGGGCTGGACCGCCAAAATGCGGTCACCGAAATCCCGCAGCACTTGAGTCACAAGGGCGTTATCGGTCGCTGTTGCTGGCGTGCTGATCTGGGCGCTTTCCATTATAAATTACTTAAATAAATAGTTATAACTATATGATTTCTATATCAAACTTGATCAGGTGTTCGAAGTTCTGTGGCCGCGATTCGATCATCATGACGCGCCACACGCTGTACCGGATTGGCTTCACGCTGGATGATGCCCTGGTCACTAATCACCCAACTTAGCGGTCTGCGCTGACGCCCAATGGACTCTTGCAGCAGGATCAGGCCCTGCAGCAGCGCTTCAGGTCGCGGTGGGCAACCGGACACATACACATCTACAGGCAGGAATTTGTCCACACCCTGCACTACGGAGTAAATGTCGTACATACCGCCCGAATTGGCGCAAGAGCCCATGGAAATCACCCACTTGGGTTCAAGCAACTGATCATAGAGAAGGCGCACAACAGGAGCCATTTTGCGGAATACAGTACCGGCAATCACGATCATGTCGGCCTGCCTGGGCGTACCTCGGATCACTTCAGCCCCAAAGCGAGCGAGGTCATGGCGCGCAGTAAAAGCAGTCGCCATCTCGACATAACAACAGGACAGTCCGAAGTTAAAGGGCCAAATGGAGTTCTTCCGGCCCCAGGACACCATATCTTCCAACTTGGCCATCATGACGTTTTGACGAATGAAATCGTCAACGGCATTTCCGCCAGGTTGCGGAGAAGCGGCCTGGTCAGCGCGCTGAAGTTCCCAATTCATAGCTTTAATGCCTTCCTGTTAACGACGCCGCCCGGCCCTTTCATCTCGGCAAGCTCGCGGCGCTGGGTTTCAGTGCGCCAATCGAGGGCGCCAATACGCCATAAGTAGAACAGAGCAACAATAAGAATGAAGATAAATACACTGATTTCGATAAACCCTGGCCACCCTGCTTGCTCGACGGCAACAGCCCAGGCAAACAGAAACACAACTTCCAGGTCGAAAATAATAAAAAGAATAGCGGTGAGGTAAAAATGCACCGAAATCCGGAATTGAGCGCTACCAACTGAAATGATGCCTGACTCAAACGGTGTATTCTTATATTTACGCTGGATTCTCTGACCGAGAAAAAATGACAGACCGAGCATCGTGACCACGACGGCCAGCACGGCAGCTGAATAAACGAGAAACGGGGTGATGGCTTCGAAATAAGTTGTCGATTCTTCCAAGACGTTAACCGATATCTTCAGATTGATTAAAGTTTCAAGTCCAGCTCAAGGCTCTGATTTCAGCGCCTTGTCTGCCGTCCGTTAAGCTCACCGCTACTGTAAACAGCAACTTATAGAACAGCGCCCCACTATCGATACGAAGTGAGCAGTGGATCCAAGCTTCAGGTATACACGTTCGGCACGAGTTACAGATTCATGAGAGTCGTGCAAATAAGCGGCGACTCACAGCTCGCTCAGCACCATTCTCACTGCTCTTGGAGCTTCCTTCGTTAAGTGCTAAAACCGACCAGGGATGGCCCCGCTGAGCGCCAGAGAATTTACACGGATAAAAAGGTGATAGCAAGAAATTTAGCCTCTGGAGGCCAAGAATCATGGTATCTCGCCGGGATTATGACAATATGATTCCACATCCTGCGCAGGCGGGATTTTAAGCAGCAGGCTTGACCGCAATGCAAGACCGAATATTGTTTTTCCCAGCGTCAAAATACCCGGTTCCAGCCATCCAGCGCTGCAGTGCGATATGCCTCAGCCATGGTTGGGTAGTTAAATGTGGTTGTAAGGAAATATTTTAGGGTATTGGCCTTCCCGGGCTGCCCCATTATCGCCTGCCCGATATGAACAATCTCCGAGGCCTGGTCACCGAAGCAATGTATTCCCAGAATCTCTAACGTTTCAAAGTGAAAAATTAGCTTTAGCATGCCAACCTGTTCGCCGGTGATTTGGGCCCTTGCCGTATTTTTGAAAAAGGCTTTGCCGACCTCATAGGGGACTTTTTCCGCAGTCAGCTCAGCCTCGGTCTTACCCAGCGTGCTGATTTCAGGAATTGTGTAAATCCCTGTCGCCACTTCTTCTACCGGTGAACACTCCTCTGGCGCAACGATGGCATTACTCGCCGCCCTGCCCTGGTCATAGGCAGCGCCTGCCAGAGATGGCCAGCCCACTACATCGCCAGCCGCGTAAATATTCTTCACCTTGGTACGGTAGTGAGAGTTTACGCTGAGCTGCCCCCTGCTATTGCTGGACAAACCAATCTTGCTGAGCCCCATATTCTGGGTATTGCCAGCACGGCCATTGGCCCATAACACAATGTCGCTCTTGATCTTCTTACCCGACTGCAGGTAGGTCACGATGTAATTGTCGTGATATTCGATCTTCTCGTATTCCTCATTGTGCCGGCTGCGAACCCCAACGTTGCGGAGGTGGTAAGCCAGGGCATCGCTGATTTCCGTATCGAGAAAAGTGAGTAAACTGGCATTGGGATTGATCAACTCTACCTTGGCGCCGAGACCACCGAAAATAGAGGCATATTCGCAGCCGATCACCCCCGCTCCGATAACCGTCACCTTTCTGGGAGAGTGTTCCAGACTCAAGATAGAGTCGCTGTCAAACATCAATGGATGGGAGAAATCGACATCTGGCGGATGATAGGGCCTGGAACCGGTAGCAATGATGAAAAAGTCCGCTGACAGCTTCTTGCGCTTGCCAATCAGTTTAATGGTGTGCCGATCCAGGAATTCTGCGCGCCCATGGATGATCGGGATGCGATTGCGCTCGTAAAAATCCGTGCGCATCTGAACCTGCTCGAAAACTACACGGTCTGCATGTTTTAGCACTTGTTGAAAACTGAGCTTACGCGCGTCACCAAGGTCTCTGAACATTGGGTTGGTATTAAATGCGATTACCTGTTTGACCGAATGTCGCAGGGCTTTCGAGGGGATCGTTGCCCAATGTGTGCAACTACCGCCAACCTTGGCATCAGCCGTGATTAGGGCAACAGATCGCCCTTTTTTCTTGGCGTTCATGGCCGCTGCTTCACCAGCTGGACCGCTGCCGATAACCAGTATGTCGTAGTTCTCTTTCTGTTTGCGGTATGCCATTAAATACTCACGGATTGTCGCTCAAATATTTTTCGAATGCCGGCGTCACTATCTCCTCAAACCCGGCGCCAGCCTTTATGATCAAATAGGCAGCTTGCCCGCTGCGCTGCGCCCATTCATGCGCTTCTTCGGCGCCGAGAATCATATAGGCCGTTGCCAGGGCATCAGCCACTGCCGCAGACTCATCGATGACGTAGGCTGCAGCCAGGTTGTGGCGAATTGGGAATCCGGTTCGCGGATCGATTTCATGGGAGTAGCGCACGCCGTCCTCCTCGAAATAATTGCGATAGTCACCAGAACCCGCTACAGCAATAGATCCACCCCGATTATAGAAAATCTCATAGACACGGGATTCTGTGTCTACTGGCGCCTCTATGGCTGGAACCCAGCTGCTGCCATCGGCCTTTACCCCCCTGATCTTGAGCTCCCCGCCGACTTCGATGAAGTAGCTCTCAATGCCGACTGAATCCAATAGGGCCGCGACCTCGTCAACCGCATAACCTTTCGCGATTGCGCTCAGGTCGAGAGTAATATCCCGAGTCTTGACTACCTCTGAGTTTGAAGAGTTGATCATCAGGTGCTGATAACCAACCAGACTTTGTGCCGCCTCAATCTCCGCTTGCGGTGGAATGGCCGCCTCTATCAGACTGATATCTGGTCCAAAGCCCCAAAGGTTTACCAGCGGCCCTATGGTGGGATCGAATGCTCCAGCGCTGGATTCAGAAATCTCCCGCGCCATCTCCAACACAATGAGCATATCGGCTGATACGATTAATGGCGCACCTGTGCGCTGACGATTGAGGCGAGAAAGCTCCGAGTCGGGCGCATAAGTGGAAAACACTTCTCGATCCAGGCGCGCCAGCAGTGCGCCGACTTGCGCGGCAAATTCGTCTTCACTAATGCTGTTGGGCAATTCCAGCAGCTGCACCTGATAGGTAGTGCCCATGGTTAGGCCCTCCAGGCTGTAGCGGCTGTCGTCATCTCCTCCGGCGAGAAAAACAACTCCAAGTAACAACACCACAAAGCTGATACTGAAGGCGTGACGTCGAAAAATTTCGCTCATAAAAGCAGCGCCCGCTATAAAGAGGCAGGGCAATCTCGAGCACCGGTTTTACGCCGCCTCAAATCCGCAATATAGAGAGACAAGGCACACTCTGAGGACATCCAGCTATTCCGGTTAGGCCTCGACCGGATACTCCCGGTAATCAACTCCTGCCATTTTGTAAACCATGCGACCAACCTGGCAGCAATAGCCGAATTCGTTGTCATACCAAAGGTACAGCACGCAATGGTTGCCATTTACGATCGTTGCATTGGAGTCCACGATACCCGCCTCTCGGGTACCAACGAAATCCGATGACACGGCATCCTCGGACTGGGTATAGCTGATTTGATTCTGTAGCTTCGAGTGCAGAGCAATTTGCCTGAGAAACTCATTGAGCTCTTCCTTGGTCGTTTCCTTTTCCAGAGTCAAGGTCATGATTGCCATTGATACATTGGGAATTGGCACCCGAACCGCGTTACCGGTTAGCTTGCCCTCCAGTTCAGGCACGGCTTTCACCACGGCCTTTGCCGCTCCGGTCTCAGTCAGAACCATATTCAATGCCGCGCTGCGCCCGCGGCGATGACCACTGTGATAGTTATCGATCAGGTTCTGGTCATTGGTGTAAGCGTGCACAGTTTCGATATGGCCGTGAATAATGCCATATTCATCGTTAACGACTTTTAATACAGGCGCTATGGCATTGGTGGTGCAGGAAGCGGCGGTAATTATCTTATCGTCCGGCTTCATCTCGTTATCATTGATGCCATAGACAATGTTCTTGAGCGCACCTTTGCCAGGCGCTGTCAGCATTACCTTGGCGGCACCCTTTGATCTCAGGTGCAAACTCAGACCTTCCTCGTCCCGCCATTTGCCGGTGTTATCAATAATCAGCGCATCATCGATATCGTACTTCGTATAGTCGATTTCATCTGGGGAGTTTGCATAGATCACTTGAATCACGTTGCCATTTGCGATGAGGCACTTGTTTTCCTCATCGATCCTGAGAGTTCCCTGGAAAGCACCGTGTACGGAGTCATTGGTGAACAGGCTCGCCCGCTTCACCAAATCCCCTTCTCCGCCGGGACGAATCACGATTGCGCGCAAGCGCATGACCTCGCCGGTGCTGGTTCTTTCGATCAGTAGCCTGGCCATCAAGCGTCCTATGCGGCCAAACCCGTACAGCACGACATCCTGGGATTTTGGGACTGGCTTCGCTTTTTGGCCAATCAGGTAAGCGAGCTCTTCACTCACAAAGGTATCGACATCTTTGGCCGCATCACCTTCGGCCTCAAGATGCTCCATAAAGCGAACAGTAAGCTTGCCAAGATCAATATTGGCATGGCAGAGATCCAGCTTTGCCATAGCCATTAGAACCGGGTGACTCTCAAACTCCGACATTTCATTACGCTCTACCTGGCGCACGAAACGGTGGGATTTCATTATGAAAGTTACAGATCGGTTATGCAGGGGGCGGCCGTATATGTAGATACCGATGTTGTAACGATTAAACATCTTACCGATCACCGGTATCATCTCCTGAACCAGCGCTTCGCGCTGCTTCCAATCGCCGAAATAATCATCGACGCTCGGTCTTACGTTACTATCACTCACTGCATCCCCTTCTTGGCCGAACCCGAAAGGCGGCCATTATCTTGTGAAAAAATAGGCAGTGCAACAAAGCCCTCTCTTCATAAATGGGCCGCGCCATCCACATACGCTACAATAGCGCGCTTTTTTTGAGGCCCAGGCCATCAGCATGAATGATATATTCAATCCACCTCTCCCCGAGACTGAATTCACCACGACTTATTGGGATGGTATCGTCGGCAGCGCCGATAGTCTGGTGCTGGCCCAGGCCGCCGCGCAGGCAGAGGGCCCTCTGCTACTCATTTGTGATAATAATGAAACTGTTGAACGCTGCCTGCGGGAAATAGACTATTTCAACGCCGGCATAGGCGATACTGGTGTCTATGTCCTGCCAGATTGGGAAACGCTGCCCTACGACAGCTTTTCACCCCATCAGGACATAATTTCAGACCGCCTAGCCACCCTGTTCAATCTGCCAAAACTTGAACGCGGCGTCGTGGTGACCTCGATCACCAGCCTTATGCATCAACTCCCTCCGCGGCAATACATCAGCGCCAATAGCCTGGATCTGGCAGTGGGCCAGGCAGTTTCAATCGCCGAGATGCGCGCCCAAATGCTGTTAGCGGGTTACCAGGTGGTCGAAGCTGTAATGGAGCACGGTGAGTTCGCCGTGCGCGGATCCATCATTGACATCTTTCCAATGGGCACTGAGTTACCCCTGCGAATAGACCTGTTCGATGACGTCATTGATTCCATCCGTCGCTTCGATCCTGAGACGCAGCGCTCCGCCGCGCAGGTTAAGGAAATCCGGCTTCTGCCCGGACGTGAATATCCCATGGACGAAACAGCCATTACCCAATTCCGGGGGCGCTTCAGGGAACTGTTCGACGTCGATTTGCGCCAGTGCCCGATCTACCAAGATGTGAGTTCCGGTCTGAGCTCTCCAGGCCTCGAATACTACTTGAACGTATTCTTCGACAGGCTGGACTCGTTATTTGATTTCCTGCCGGAAACTACGACAATTTGTAATATCGGAGATATTCGCACAGCAGGTGAAGCTTTCTGGAAAGACATCCAGGCGCGCTATGAGGATCGCCGTTTTGATCGCTACCGCCCAATCCTGTCGCCCGATCATGTGTTTATTGCGGTAAACGACATATTCAGGCGACTTAAGTCATACCGCCAGATCGAGTTCAAGCAGCACCCGCAGGCTAGCCACTTCGCGACGCAAAGCCTGCCTGACCTTGCCAGTAATTCCCGCCTCGCCCATCCTTTTTTATCACTGCAGGAATTTATCGCATCCGCGCCCGGACGGATTCTACTGTGCGCAGAAACCGCTGGACGCCGAGAAACCCTGCTCGAACTGTTCAAGCAAATAGAGATTAATCCTGTCCCTTTCGAGCACTGGCAAGACTTTATCAGCAGCGATGCAGCACTCGGCTTGACGATTGCACAAATTGATCGGGGGCTATGGTTGCAAGAGGAAAACCTGCTGCTGATTACCGAGGCCCAGATCTTTGAAGAACGCATTGCCCAGCGGCGCCGGCGCAAGCGAACCCAGAGCAATACCGACTTTATCATCAAGAGTCTCACCGAACTTCACGTGGATGACGCAGTGGTGCATCTTGAGCATGGTGTTGGCCGCTACCGTGGTTTGCAAACCATTACCACCGATGGCGAAACCACTGAATTTTTGACCCTGGAATATGCCAACGGCTCCAAACTATATGTCCCGGTATCGGCACTTCACCTGATCAGTCGCTATAGTGGCGCCGACCAGGATACCGCCCCGCTAAACACTCTCGGCACCGAGCAATGGCAAAAGACCAAACGCAAAGCCGCGGAAAAAATTCGCGATGTCGCCGCGGAGCTTCTCGATATCTACGCTCAGCGAGAAGCGCGCAAAGGGTTTCAATACCGCGTTGTGC
>Ga0181558_10003655_pt1 | contig 14064 bp, 8 predicted proteins | sample 011ome_22_FD_133754 | JGI IMG/M metagenome (GOLD analysis project Ga0181558, IMG submission 133754) | Coastal salt marsh microbial communities from the Groves Creek Marsh, Skidaway Island, Georgia - 011507BT metaG (megahit assembly) | ecosystem: Environmental > Aquatic > Marine > Intertidal zone... | reverse complement strand
TACCGCTCCTATGCAATTTACGCTTACTAAAAATTAATAGGTTGATTTAAAATTAATAAGGGCAGCTTAGCTGCCCTTATTTTTTTCTATATAATAATTGAATATTTGCATAGGCAATTTTTAAATTCAATTCAATCGTTATAGTTTTGATCATTAGCTCAATGCACTATGGATAAATTTACCTACATCGCCAATGCTCACGTCTCGTATATTGATGAGCTGTACGCGGCTTACAAATTGGACGCTTCTAGTATTGATCCAAGTTGGAAGGAATTTTTTGACGGCTTTGATTTTGCGCTTTCCCATTCCAGTGAAGGACTTGGTCAAAGCTTTCCAAGTGGGGAGGCTAAGTCAACATCACTTTCTGGCACCATCATGGAGGTCGAGAGTTTGCCACAAGAAATTCGAGTTCGGGCGATGATTCACGCCTATCGTTCCCGTGCGCACCTTCGGTCTAAAACGAACCCTGTTCGTGCGCGTCGCGATCGTAAGCCATTGATTGATCCAGATAATTTTGGTTTAGGGGAGGGCGATATGGCTACTGTTTTTGAAGCCGGCAAGGAAATTGGAATTGGTCCGGCCAGTCTAAGTCAAATTGTTCAAGCTTTAAAGACCATCTATGAGGGGCCAATGGGCTTTGAATTTTTATATATCCGTAATGCAGAAATGCTGGATTGGTTCAAATCCAAAATTGAGAAAGAAGCCTTGGCCTTTTCTCCTTCTTACGAGGAGAAAAAAAGAGTTTTATCTAAATTGAATCAAGCAGTAGTTTTTGAAAATTTTCTTCATACCAAATACTTAGGTCAAAAACGTTTTTCCTTGGAAGGTGGCGAGAGCACCATTCCCTTTTTAGATGCTGTAATCAATACCGCTGCGCAGCATGGAGTAGAAGAAGTGATGATTGGCATGGCCCACAGAGGGCGACTCAATGTTCTTGCCAATATCATGGGTAAAACCTATGAGCAGATTTTTTCTGAATTTGAAGGTACAGCGAAACCTGATCTCACCATGGGCGATGGGGACGTGAAGTACCACATGGGTTATTCTTCAGATATTATTACCCCAGGGCAAAAAAAGGTTCACCTTAAGCTTGCTCCCAATCCTTCTCACCTAGAGGCCGTTAACCCTGTGGTTGAAGGGTTTATACGTGCTAAAATTGATCATGCTCACAAAGGGGATGCTAGAAAAGCTCTTCCTATTCTTATTCATGGGGATGCTGCCGTAGCAGGACAAGGAATTGTGTACGAAGTAACCCAAATGGCAGGCCTGAAAGGCTACAATACGGGAGGCACCATCCATTTTGTAATCAATAACCAAGTAGGCTTCACTACCGATTTTGACGATGCACGTACGTCTATCTATTGCACTGATGTGGCAAAGATTATCGATGCACCTGTGATTCATGTCAATGGAGACAATGCCGAAGCGGTAGTATTCGCTGCAAAATTGGCTGCTGAGTTTCGTCAAAAATTCAGTAAAGATATTTTCGTCGATATGGTTTGCTACCGTCGTCATGGGCACAACGAGTCCGACGAACCCAAGTTTACACAACCAGAGCTTTACAACATTATTTCTAAGCATCCGAATCCACGGGAAATTTATATCAAGCATTTGACAGAGCGAGGGGATTTTGATGCACAGATTGCTTCGCAAATGGATGCCGAGTTTCGACAGCTCCTGCAGGATCGATTGAATATGGTGAAGGAGAAACCGCTTCCTTACCAGGCAACTAAGTTTGAAACGGAATGGGCCAATCTACGTCGCTCTAATCCAAAGGATTTTGAACAATCTCCTGAAACAGGTATTTCCCAAGACCAAATTGAAAAAGTAGCTGAGGCAATCACCTTTATTCCAAAAGGCTTCAAAGCAATCAAACAGATTGAATCGCAGATGAAGCAGCGCAAAGAGATGTTTTTTGAATCCAAGGAACTTAACTGGGCGTCTGCGGAGTTATTGGCTTATGGATCCTTACTCTTGGAGGGAAAAACCGTTCGCCTGACCGGTCAAGACGTGCAGCGAGGAACTTTCTCACACCGTCATGCGGTCATCCATGATGCAAACACCAACCAGCCCTTCAATTCTTTGCTTGAAATGAAGGATAGAAAGGGCCAATTTTACATTTACAATTCCCTACTTTCAGAATACGCTGTACTAGGCTTTGAATACGGCTATGCCATGGCCAATCCACATGCACTAACCCTATGGGAAGGACAGTTTGGAGATTTTGCTAATGGTGCGCAAACCATGATCGATCAGTTTATCTCTTCAGGCGAAACGAAATGGCAGAAAATGAATGGCCTTGTGATGCTCCTTCCGCATGGATACGAAGGTCAAGGCCCAGAGCACTCCAATGCTAGACCTGAGCGTTTCTTGCAACTATCCGCGGAATATAACATGGTGGTAGCAAATATTACGGAACCATCCAACTTCTTCCATTTGCTTCGAAGGCAGCAAGCTTGGGAATTTAGAAAACCTTGTGTGGTCATGTCTCCAAAGTCCTTACTTCGTCATCCGAAAGTAGTTTCCCCATTGGATGAGTTTACATCAGGTCGATTTAGAGAAGTATTGCCAGATACTACGGTGAAGGCAAAAGAGGTGAAACGAGTGGTGTTGTGTACGGGGAAAGTTTATTTTGACTTGGAAGAAGCTCGAGAAAAAGAAAAAAACACCCAGGTAGCCCTGGTGAGATTGGAGCAGTTGCATCCACTTCCTAAAAAGCAAATCTTCGATGTCCTCAATTCCTACAAAGGAGCAGAGGTAGTTTGGGTACAAGAAGAACCAGAGAATATGGGGTATTGGAACTACTTGCTTCGCTTGTTGTACCAGGAGCTCCCCATGCGAGTGATTGCAAGAAAATCAAGCGCTTCTCCAGCCACTGGATACAATAAAGTTCACGTAGAGGAGCAGCGCAATCTAGTAGCCCAAGCACTTACCCTTTAGGAAGGGGTAGAAGTAATTCAAATCTGTAAAACACCAAAGAAGCTATTCTTAGGAAAAAATAAAAGACCATGAGCAAAGAAATGAGAGTACCTACCGTCGGAGAATCTATCTCAGAAGTTACCGTAGGACAATGGTTTAAAAAAGACGGGGACCTGGTTCAACTTGACGAAGTGCTCTGTGAATTGGAATCTGACAAGGCTACGTTTGAATTTCCAGCAGAAGGAAATGGTATCCTTCGTATTCATGCGAAAGAAGGAGATACGGTGGAGATAGGCGGGTTAATCTGTACCCTTGAGGAAGCTTCTTCTGCATCCACCTCTGCTTCTGTGTCCGCTCCTGTAGCAGCCCCCCTTGCTCCCGAGACAGCCTCTTCCGAAATCAAGGAGATGATCGTACCTACTGTGGGTGAATCCATCACGGAAGTGACTCTAGCCAATTGGCTCAAAAAGGATGGAGACTTGGTGACCTTGGATGAAATCATTGCAGAGGTAGATTCTGATAAGGCTACTTTTGAACTTCCAGCAGAAGCCACTGGGATTTTGCGACAGGTGGCCAAGGAAGGTGATGTATTGGAAATAGGTGGATTGATTTGCCGAATTGAAGTAGGGGGATCCCTCGCTACTCCGAGTACAGCCACTCCAACTGCTCCAGCAGCCACTCCAACATCTGCTACTGAAAACTATGCCACCGGACATGCTTCTCCAGCAGCTGCAAAGATATTGGCTGAAAAAGGGATTCTTACTACCACTGTAGCCGGCACGGGCAAAGATGGGCGTGTGACCAAAGAGGATGCGATGGGGGCTTCAATCCCCTCAAAAGCTCAGGCCACTTCTACTCCTTCATCCATAGCATCGACAAACCCAGCAGTAGCAAATAGTAGCGCTGATGCTAGAGGTATTCGACGTGAGAAAATGTCTTCGTTGCGAAAGACCGTATCTCGTCGCTTGGTGGCAGTAAAGAATGAAACAGCCATGTTGACTACCTTCAATGAGGTCAACATGAAACCTATTATGGACCTAAGATCCAAGTTTAAAGATCAGTTCAAGGAAAAGCATGGAGTAGGTCTAGGCTTTATGTCCTTCTTTACCAAGGCCGTGTGTGTGGCCTTGAAGGAATGGCCTGCTGTCAATGCACAAATTGATGGAAATGAGATGGTGTTTCACGACTTTTGTGACATTTCAGTAGCCGTGTCTGCACCGAAAGGGTTGGTGGTACCTGTAATCCGAAATGCAGAGAACCTTTCCTTTGATCAAATTGAAAAAGAGATTGTACGCCTAGCTGGGAAGGCTCGTGACAACAAGCTTTCTATCGAAGAGATGACTGGCGGTACCTTTACCATCACGAATGGTGGGGTATTCGGATCCATGATGTCCACACCAATTATCAATGCGCCCCAGTCAGCAATTTTGGGCATGCACAACATTGTGGAGCGTCCTATTGCCGAAAATGGGCAAGTTGTCATCCGACCAATGATGTATTTGGCCTTGTCTTACGATCACCGGATCATCGATGGCCGTGAGTCTGTTAGCTTCTTAGTTCGCGTGAAGCAACTGCTCGAAGACCCAACGAGATTGATGTTTGGCGTCTAAGGTCCCCAGTTCAAAGTGAATGGACCAAAGATTTAATTTCAATTCTGAACGAGGAATATTTTTTAAACTAAATGGATAAAAATGCACTGCTACTAGGATTTGACCGGATGGCAAAAGGCCATGGAAGTAGTTGAAAAATTAGAACTCGAGTTGTCTCACAACCAAAACAGGGTTGTGAGACTCAAAAAAAGTTTGAATAGCTAACCAATGTGTACCTAGTATTTGGTACATAGTACAACGACAAAAAAAATGTACGACGTCATCGTTATCGGATCAGGACCAGGAGGCTATGTAGCCGCTATCCGTGCTGCCCAATTGGGCATGAAAACAGCCCTCGTTGAGAAATATGCTACACTTGGGGGTACCTGCTTGAATGTGGGCTGTATCCCTTCCAAAGCATTACTTGATTCTTCGGAGCATTACCACAATGCGGCCCATACTTTCACTACCCACGGCATCGACATGAAGGGTCTAGCGGTCAACTTGCCACAAATGATAGCCCGCAAAGACGAGGTGGTCACCCAAAATGTGGATGGAATTCAGTTTTTAATGAAGAAAAACAAAGTTGATGTTCACCATGGACTTGGATCTTTTGTGGATGCACATACCGTAAAAGTGACGAAAGAAGATGGCTCCGCAACCGATATTCAAGGGAAAAATATCATCATTGCCACGGGATCGAAGCCCGCTAGTCTTCCATTTATTTCGGTAGATAAAAAGCGCATCATCACTTCGACAGAGGCACTCAAGATGAAGGAAATTCCAAAACATTTGATTGTCATCGGTGGTGGAGTGATCGGCATGGAGCTGGGTTCCGTCTATGGACGATTGGGAGCCAAGGTTTCGGTGGTGGAGTACATGGATTCTATTATTCCTACCATGGATAAGAGTTTGGGTAAGGAACTGCAGAAATCCTTGAAAAAAATTGGCTTTGAGTTTTACCTCCAACACAAGGTGACTGGGGTAGAAAATCGTGGAAAAGAAGTGGTGGTCAAAACAGAAAATACAAAGGGCGAGACTATAGAAATCAAAGGAGACTATGTACTCGTGTCCATTGGAAGAAAACCGTATACCGAAGGTCTCAATGCGGCAGCTGCAGGAGTGTTGCTCAGCGACCGAGGTCAAATTCAGGTAAATGAGCATTTACAAACTGCTGTACCGCATATCTATGCCATTGGAGATGTGGTCAAGGGGGCTATGCTGGCACACAAGGCAGAGGAGGAAGGAGTTTTTGTAGCGGAGACCATTGCTGGGCAAAAGCCGCACATCAACTACCTCTTGATTCCAGGGGTAGTGTACACCTGGCCTGAAGTAGCAGCCGTAGGCTATACCGAAGAGCAACTAAAGGAGCAGGGTAGAGGGTATAAGGTGGGTAAGTTTCCTTTTCTCGCCTCTGGTAGAGCCCGGGCTTCCATGGATACAGATGGGATGGTCAAGGTCCTTGCTGATGCGACAACTGACGAGATCCTTGGGGTACATATGATCGGTCCACGTACGGCCGATATGATTGCAGAGGCAGTGGTGGCAATGGAGTTTCGTGCTTCAGCAGAGGACATCGCGAGAATGTCCCACGCACACCCAACCTATACCGAAGTATTTAAGGAAGCATGTTTGGCAGCAACTGCCAATCGGGCCTTACATATCTAAGTGATTGATATTCTTTGTAAAAAGCCATTTTCCCTCAAGAAGATGGCTTTTTCTTTTCCTAAAAATTGACTTAATTTCTTTATGAAGTTGAAAATAGCAATCCTTGGAGCTGGGAATTTGGCTTGGAATTTGGCACCTGCATTGGAAGATGCGGGACATGAACTGACGGAAGTGTATGCTCGAGATATTCAAAAGGCCAAAGAGATTACCGAGCGGGTTTACCATGCAGTCCCAAAAGATGAGTTGGATTTTTCGGAAAGTAAGGCAGAACTATTTATTCTCGCGATCAAGGACGATGCCCTCTCGGCGGTGGCTGATCAGGTAATCCTACCTGAGGGAAGTATTCTGGTACATACCTCTGGAGCAATGCCCATGGAGGTATTGGAGCAGAGTTCTGCTTCCTATGTAGGTGTATTTTACCCCTTGCAATCTTTTACCAAAGGAAAGAAAGTAGATTTTGAGGAGGTTCCATTTTTGCTAGAGTCCGAGGATGAAGGGGCTTTGCAGCTTCTCAAAAAAGTAGCGAAAAGTCTTTCACCTCTAGTGCATATCCTCCGTCATAAAGATAGGGAGGCCGTTCATGTGGCAGCCGTATTTGCAAGCAATTTTACCAACCACATGCTGCGAATTGCAGAGGAGATTCTCCATAGAAAGGGGCTTGATCGGGAAATAATGAAACCGTTGATTATCGAGTCGATTTCTAAAAGTTTGCAACTCGGTGCAAAGAAGGCTCAAACGGGCCCTGCTATTCGTGAAGATTACGAAACACTGGAAGCCCATCATCAATTTTTAAGCTACAACGAGCAGCTAGCAGAAATTTACCGGCTCATTTCTCAGGATATCATTGATAGTTGATTACTCCTTGGTAAGTCGTTTATCGAGTTCCAGTAGCGTGTGTAGCAGTACATTGGCTCCTTTTGCGATGGCTTCTGGGCTGGAGTATTCTTCAGGAGCATGACTAATGCCATCTTTGCTTGGAATAAATATCATGCCCATGGGTGCAATCCGAGCCATTTCTTGCGCGTCATGCCCTGCTCCACTGGGAAGGCTTTTGGTGCTGTATCCCAATTTTTTGGATTGTGCATTTATCACTTCTCGGATCAAAGAATCTGCTAGTGCTGGTTTGCTAGCGACTTCAATGTGTTTGATCGTCAAGGTAGTCCCACTTTCTTCGGCGAGCTGCTTGGCAATAGCTTCCAATTCTGCATAAAGTTTCCAGATCTTTTCAGAAGATAGATCTCGGATCTCTAGGTTGAGTTTCACCTCACCCGGGATTACATTACCTGCCCCTGGAAAGGCTTGAATTTTCCCTACGGTTCCCACTTGACGACCCTCTACTCTTGTGATGACTTCATTTACAGCTAGCGTAAATTTTGCTGCGGGGAGCATGGGATCTTTGCGTACATTCATTGGGGTCGTGCCTGCATGGTTTGCCTTGCCTTTGAAGCTAAATTCCCACCATTCGATGGCCACGATTCCCTCGACTACACCTATGTCTAATTTTTCTGCATCCAAGTTGCCCCCTTGTTCGATGTGTAGTTCAAGAAAGGCTGCGATTGCACCCTTTGGGCGTGCTAAACTTGCAATTTGGCTGGGATCTCCACCCAGCAGGCGTATTCCGTCGGCATGCATGATGCCTGCATTGCTTTGGTCTTGGAGCGCTTGAGCACTTAATCCACCCACTAGGGCTCGGCTTCCAATGACTCCTCCCTCCTCATTGGTGAAGATGATTACCTCCAGGGGATGCTCTGTTTGAATACCGGCGTCTTTCAATGTCCGGACTACTTCTATGGCTCCCATTGCCCCTACGGGACCATCGTAATCTCCTCCATTAGGCACCTCGTCAATATGCGATCCAAGGCTTATCGGTTTTAAGGAAGGGTTTTTACCGGCTTTTCGACCGATGATATTTCCTGCGAAATCCACGCTTACTTCCAAGCCTGCAGCAGTAAGTTGTTCCTTGACAAAAGGCCGAGCAGCAAGGTCATGGACCGAGTAGGCCACCCGGTCTGAACCCCCTTTTTCATTTTTACCATAGGTAGCTAGGGTACTGAGCGATTGAGAGAGGCGCTTGGAATTCACCTGTAGGCTTTGAGAAAAGGAAGTGCCAAGGCTTGCGAAGGCCAATATGAAAGCCAGGAAGAAGTATTTCATAGAATAGGGAGTATAGAGATCGGAAATATCCAAAAAAAAGTCCTTCAAGCGAAGGACTTTCAATTTATTTGAGCCAAGCAAGGCTGACTTCTTCGGGAGCTTTGATTCGGTCTGCCAAGCGCATGTATCGATCTGCAAGGCTAGCCAAATACTCCTGTGCTTTGGCAGCAGCAGTATCTAGTCCAGTAAGGGATTCTACCTTCCAAAAATCCACCAAGTGTTCGATGATTCGTGCATAATCCCAGCCGGTGTAAACGCCTATTTTTTGGGTAATTTCTGAAAAGTCTTTGTAAATGCTTGGACGGCTACTTCCTTCGCCCATAAGGACAGCAGGCATGACGATGTTTTTTCGCATCATTTTTTCAAAAGCTGTGATTGCTCCACTTGGATCGATCTCGAAAATTTTGGACATAAAACTTTTGTAAGCCTTTTCATGTCTCGCTTCGTCTCCAGCAATTGTTTTACAGATTTTTGACAGCACATGGTCTCCCGCTTTGTCTGCAAGTTTGCCAGTATTCACGTGTGAAATCTTAGTGGCACGCTCTTGAAAGGAGGTGTAAATCATGGCTTGGTAGGGGTCAGCGTCTGATTTAGCGTCAAAGCCATTGGTAATCAAGCGGTGAATAGTTTGCTCCACAGCACGCATGTCTATACGACCAGTGAGGTACAAGTACTTGTTTAAGAGGTCACCATGACGATTTTCTTCAGCAGTCCAAGCTTTGGACCAACGTACCCAGCCGGATGGGGAGAGCAGGCTTCGCTCTACATTGATTCCTTCCAACAGGTTGAAATAGGTTTGGTAGGAAGGCAAGGCTTCTTCTGTAACAAGGTTGCCCACCAAAGAAGTTAGCACCGTATCTGGTATGCCTGCTGCGCGTTGCTGAAGTAATTTAACATCTTCCATCGCCTCAGGATTGGAAAAATCTGGTAAAAAATCGGTTGGCTGCCAGCAATCTTCTGGATCTACAAGCACCGTTTCTACTGCATGGCCCACAAAGTCATCCAATTGGGAGATGACTTCCATGTTTTTTTCTAATTCGTAGTTAATTTCTTTAGCGTTCATAGGGTAGGCTTGATTATAGGTAGGGAGGTAACCCATTCCAAAGGTAAAGGAATAAAGTCGAATACTCACCTAGTGATTCCATAGGCGGCGAATTGGATGCAGGGAAGCAAATATGCCTCCCTCATTTCTAACGCATAGAGTGGATGTAGGTAAAAGCTAGTTCAGTACCGAATAGTTCATTAGTAAAGAAAAAGAATAAGTTCTTTTTTAGAATTAATGAAAGAATACAAGCCTATAAATCAACTTTATTGGACTTTCAGCTGTCCGCCAAACTAATCGCTAGCAACTATTTGATTCCTTTTTCAAAGCGCTTATCTTTCCTGTTCTACTACTTCTTATTTATGAACTACCATCTACTTATTGGAATCGCACTACTCGTAGTAAGTTCCGCGACAGCGCAAGAAGCACCCCTCGATTACAAAAAGCTGTCCGATGCAGAACGGCTGCAGGCCGCTCAAAAAATAGCACAAACTACGATTATGGTTGATGGGCATGTAGACCTACCTTACCGAATGAAAGTGGGGGGATTTACCTTGCAAAGGGAGATTTTGGACGTATCCGTGCGTACTCCAGATGGTAATTTTGACTACCCTCGTGCCAAAGAGGGGGGACTCGATGCCCCCTTTATGTCAATTTACATTCCTGCAGGCAACCAGGCTATTCCAGGTGCTTCCAAAGCACTTGCAGATTCCTTGATTTTAATGACAGAAAGATTGGCGGCTACATTTCCAGAAAAGTTTGCCATGGCCTACAGTCCAAAAGATATCGAGGAAAACTTTGCTAAGGGCTTGATTTCATTGCCAATGGGAATGGAAAATGGGGCTGGGATTGAGGATGATTTAAACAATGTGTCCTACTTCTACAAGCGTGGTATTCGCTACATCACCCTTACTCATGGCAAGGACAATCGCATCGGTGACGCGAGTTACGATACCACCGCCACTTATGGCGGCCTCAGTGAGTTTGGGGAAAAGGTAGTAGCCGAAATGAATCGGGTAGGTATACTCGTTGATTTAAGTCATGTCTCTGATCATACTTTTCGAGATGCCCTTGCTATCAGCAAAGTGCCGGTCATTGCTTCACATTCCTCAGTTCGAAAATTTACGCCTGGCTTTGAACGTAACATGAGTGACGAACTTATTCAGGCCCTTGCCAAAAATGGAGGGGTGATGCTTATTAATTTTGGAGGAACCTTTATTGATTCTGCCTATGCTTCGGGTGCAAACAAAGTTCGAGAACATGTAGTCAACTGGCTTGCGGAAAACAACCTTTCACGAAGAGATCCTGAGGCTCAAAAGTATATTCAAGACTATACGGATTTACATAATCCTTTTCCAACCGTATCGCGCGTAGCAGATCATTTCGATCACGTCGTTGAACTGGTTGGAATAGACCATGTGGGCTTGGGATCTGATTTTGATGGCGTGGGGGACTCCCTTCCTACAGGATTAAAGGATGTGTCCATGTTTCCCAATCTTTTCGCAGAGCTATTAAAAAGAGGATATTCAAAAGAAGACATCGAGAAAATTTGTTACAAAAATATCTTTCGGGTATGGCAAGCTGCTTCGGTTTATGCGGATAGTCAGCGCTAGGAATTTTTACTAGGTTTTATAGAAGCTCAAGGATGGTTCAAAGAGCTTAGGGCTAAATGTACCCTTCTAGTCAAGAATTTAGTCACTAGTCTATTTAGTTAGTTCGTTTTATTCTAGGTTTTCTGCCAAAATTTCATGTTTAAAGTCAATTTTTGGTCTTTTTAGGACAGAATGGCTGAAATGCTAGTTTGGAGGTCAATTTGTTGCTTGGGTTACAGCTAGCGCAAGGAAAACTAACCCAAACCAAACAATGGATTTTAAGCAGTTTACCACCAAATCCCAGGAGGCAATTCAAAAAGCAGCAGAACTAGCTGTTTCTTCTGGTAGTCCAGCCATTGAGACGGCTCACTTGTTGAAAGGAATCTTGTTGGAGGACGAAAATGTCTCTCCATTCCTTTTGAAAAAGTTGGGTGCTAACCAGCAACTTTTAAATCAAAAACTGGAAGAGCAGCTCCAGAAATTTCCTAAGGTAAGTGGAGGAACTACCCAACCTTATTTGTCTGGGGCTACAAATCAGGCCTTGACTAAGGCGAAGGAGTATTTGAAAACTTTTGGGGATGCCTATGTGGCCCTAGAGCATTTGCTTTTGGCAGTTTTGTCTGGGAACGATGCCGTGGCTCAGCTGTTGAAGAATCAAGGAATTACTGAAAAAGCGCTTATTGAAGCGATAAATCAACTCAGAAAAGGAACTAAAGTGACCGATCCAAACGCAGAGAGTACCTACAGAGCCTTGGAAAAATATTCCAAGAACCTCAATGAAATGGCCAAGAAAGGAAAAATTGATCCGGTGATTGGTCGTGACGAAGAGATCAGACGGGTGTTACAGATTCTGGCTCGCCGAACCAAGAATAACCCGATTCTGTTGGGTGAACCGGGAGTGGGGAAGACGGCAATTGTAGAAGGATTGGCGCAACGCATCGTCTCTGGGGATGTGCCAGAAAATTTGAAGTCCAAAACACTTATATCTCTAGACATGGGCCTACTCGTAGCAGGAGCCAAATACAAGGGGGAATTTGAGGAGCGACTCAAGTCGGTGATCAAAGAAGTGACAGATGCAGATGGGGAAATCATCTTGTTTATTGATGAGATTCATACGCTAATTGGTGCGGGAGGTGGAGGCGAGGGAGCCATGGATGCAGCCAACCTTCTCAAGCCTGCACTGGCACGTGGGGAATTGCATGCTATCGGAGCTACTACGTTGAAAGAATATCAAAAGTACATCGAAAAGGACAAAGCGTTAGAACGTCGCTTCCAGTCCGTAATCGTGGACGAACCTGATGCAGCCGATGCAATTTCCATTCTGAGAGGAATCAAGGATAAGTACGAGTTACACCATGGAGTTAGGATCAAGGACGATGCAGTGATTGCAGCAGTGGAACTTTCGCAGCGCTACATTAGCGACCGTTTTTTGCCAGACAAGGCCATCGACCTGATGGATGAGGCTGCAGCCAAGTTGCGCATGGAAATTGACTCTTTACCACAAGAGCTAGACGAATTGAACCGTCGGATTATGCAACTTGAGATTGAACGCGAGGCCATTCGACGTGAAAATAACAAGGATAAAGAGGTAGTATTGAGTAAAGAACTAGCCGAACTTGGTGAGAAAAGGCAATCTGTGAAGGCCAAGTGGGAGAGTGAAAAAGGGGTGATTACCGGCATTCAACGAGAAAAAGAGGATATTGAAAAACTCAAACTAGAGGCAGAACAAGCGGAGCGAGCAGGAGACTTTGGGAAAGTAGCAGAGATCCGGTATGGAAAGATGGTGGAAGCGGAGAAAAAATTGGAGTCCTTCAAATCCCAACTGGCAGACATGCAGGCAGGCTCTCCCTTACTCAAGGAAGAGGTAGATCAAGAGGACATTGCTTCGGTGGTGTCCAAATGGACAGGAATTCCATTGAGTAAAATGATTCAATCTGAGCGGGAAAAATTACTCTACTTGGAGAAAGAGTTGGGTCGACGTGTTGCCGGACAGCAGGAAGCCATTGTGGCTCTCTCCGATGCCGTGCGTAGAAGTCGGGCTGGGTTGCAGGACCCAAGACGACCAATTGGAAGCTTTATCTTTATGGGGACCACTGGGGTAGGTAAAACCGAGCTTGCCAAAGCCCTGGCCGAGTACCTGTTTAACGATGAAAATTCCATGGTTCGGATCGATATGTCGGAGTACCAAGAGCGGCATGCAGTAAGTAGATTGGTGGGGGCGCCTCCAGGCTATGTGGGGTATGACGAAGGCGGACAATTGACCGAAGCGGTTCGTAGAAAGCCCTATTCCGTTATCCTTCTGGATGAGATTGAAAAGGCACACCCGGATGTGTTTAATATTCTCCTTCAGGTACTGGATGATGGCCGACTAACCGATAATAAGGGCCGATTGGCAAATTTTAAGAACACCATTATTATTTTGACCACGAACATCGGTTCGCACTTAATTCAAGAGCGATTTGCAGAAATGGAAGAATGGAATCGTGAAGAAGTATTGGAGAAGACTAAGGAGGAGGTGTATGACTTACTTAAAAAGTCTGTGCGTCCGGAATTCTTGAACCGAATCGATGAAACTATTCTTTTTGAACCACTCAACAAAAAGGTGATCCGCAAGATTGTGGACATTCAATGGAGAGAGATTCAGAAGCGACTCGCGGATTCGAACATCCAAATCGAAGCGACTACCGAGGTGCTTGACTTCCTAGGAGAGGTGGGCTTTGATGCCAATTTTGGAGCACGGCCACTAAAGAGAACCTTACAGCGTTTGATTTTGAACGAGCTGTCCAAGCAGATTTTGTCAGGATATATCAAAAATGATGCGGCGGTGCTCGTGGATTTGGATGCCGATAAGCAGGTGTATTTTAAAAACCTGGAAGCACCCATTGTGGTGAACTAACCAGAACCAATTTAATTGCAAGGAGGCTCCGTTTGCGGAGCCTCATTCTTTTTCTATTCAGGTAAACCTTATTGACCGAGTTGAGGATTTAAACCCTAGGCTACGATTTGGGTTAGTATAAAAAAATAAGTCGATGCTCTTTACTGCTACCGATACACCGAATTTAATCTGGCAGACGCTACTCCACGAACTGCAGCGTGGCTC
>Ga0181558_10003650_pt1 | contig 14079 bp, 11 predicted proteins | sample 011ome_22_FD_133754 | JGI IMG/M metagenome (GOLD analysis project Ga0181558, IMG submission 133754) | Coastal salt marsh microbial communities from the Groves Creek Marsh, Skidaway Island, Georgia - 011507BT metaG (megahit assembly) | ecosystem: Environmental > Aquatic > Marine > Intertidal... | reverse complement strand
GTGGGGCGCTAATGCAGTGATATATTCGCGCTTTCTGGTTGCTGGAGAATGTGATTTTGATAAGCCTTCTGCAGGCGAGGGCGAATCCGAGGCGCTGACACGCAACTACGATAATCCGCTACAAACAGAAAGTGCCTTGATGCTTGCAAAAGTCTGAACCCAAAGTTTTGGTCGGCCCTTTACGGGGAATCTAGCTGGGATTGAGCCGCGACAAGAGGAGAATAAATATGTCGGCAACAAGGCGTTGGAAAATTATTGGGGCTGCCGGGTGCTTGTCCGCCGCTGGGGCTCTGCCATTTAATTTTGCTCCCGTCATATTCGGCTCCGCCGCTGACTCATTCGGTTTTCTGCCGAATGAGATTGGTTATATGAGCTCAATATTTTTGTTCATGTTTGCCCTATCAATTGTCCTGACGTACTGGTTGCAGGAGAAAGTAAGCTGGCACTCTATTATGTACGGCGGCCCTATCCTCGGTGGTGTTGCTATGGTGGCAATGGCCGCGTCTTCATCCTCGACCGCTTGGTATATTGGCTGGGGCATTGTGGGGTTGTGCTTTGGGCCCGTCTTCTCCATCGTTGTACCCATACTGGCCAAGCAAGAAGAATCCGCATCGGCGTTTGGCGGTAAGTTGGCGTTGGAGACCGGTATTCCCGCTTTGTTGCTCTTAACATTTCCTATTTTGGTTACGCCATTCTTTGGTTATGTAGGTGTTGCTGTGGGTTCGTTAGTTGCTCTGGCTTTCATGGCTTGGTCGGCAATTCTTATACCAAGATCGGAGGCAGCGACAACCCCTTCTGCTGCTGTGGCAGCGGCTAGGACAGAAGAGAAGCCCCGTAATACTGGAATGCGGGCGGCGATTATTTGGATAGGCATAGTCACGATCTGCATTTATTTTGGAGGGCAGATATCAACTTGGATCTTTGTCGAGCGTTCTGCAAAAATTCTGGATTATGGGGATGCCAGCATTGGTTTGCTCTTATTTTTGGGAAAGTCAGGAGCAATGGTGGGCGCTATTGCGGCTATGCTGCTCGGTTTCCGTCTGGGCCGATTGACGCCTCACTGGCTCTCCTTTGTCGTATTGATGACTGGCCAGATACTTTTGCTGCTTGCGCCTAGTTATTTTGCGTTTATGTCTGGCGCCTTCTTGTTCGAATTTGGTTGGGCCTTTCTTGTGCCTTATCTTATGGCTGATGTTGGAGAGCTCGATGTCACAGGAAAGCTCATTATATTCGTTCCAGCTGCCCAAGCACTGGGCGGCGCCTATGGTCCGGCTTTGGCCGGAAATTTAGTCACCACATCAGACTATTCCAACGTCTTCATATTCGGCATGACTACTGCGGTGATCTGTGTGGCTATCTTTACAATTTTGTCTAGGTACCGCGTTCGTCTTTTGAAGTCGTAGGATAGGGAGAACGGTCCGATGTTTTCTTTAACAGGCAAGGTTGCACTCATAACAGGCGGCGCCAGCGGTATTGGCCGCGCTGTCGCCGAGCGTTATATCGAAGCAGGAGCTATCGTATGTACCGGCGATGTGAAGCCTTCTGATTTGGCTGGGCTCGATGAACATTACGAGCTGGATGTGAGTGATGAAGACAACGTTTATGAGGTAATGTCAGCCGTGGCAAAGAAGCATGGGAATATTCAAATTTTGGTCAACAATGCTGGAATTGTTGCTGACGAAAATTGGTTTAGGATCGCTAAAGGTACGAAAGAGAATCTGGAAAAAATATTCAGTGTTAATACCTACGGAGTTTTTTTTGGTATGAAACACGCAGATCAATTTGTTTCACCCGGTGGCTCAATTATTAACACCTCGTCTCGAGCTGGGACCATCGGCGTGCCAGGAAACAGCCAGTACTCGGCGACGAAATCAGCCGTTGATAGTCTGACACGTGTTGCTGCGCTAGAGTTCGGTAAAAAAGCCATACGGGTTAACGCGGTATGTCCAAGCTTTTTTCAGACCGATATGGGCGGTAGTGATCTGGGGCGAGATTTGGCAGAGGCACTTACACCCGCGGGGAGGTTAGGGCAGCTTTCAGACTTGGTTGGCGTGTATCATTTTTTAGCCTCAGATGAGAGCAAGTACATCTCGGGCCAAACGGTCAACGTAGATGGCGGCTGGTCTGCGGGGGTCAGTCAACAGCTTTATGACAGCTTCGTTCGGTAATTCAGTCTGGCAAACTTGATTTAATTGCCGTTGATTTTCAATCAAGATAGTTTTTTAGGTAGGCGATCGTCGCGAGTTTGGCGTTCTTTGCTCCAAAGGGTGTAATTGTCTTGTGTTCCTGGTAGTCCAGGGCAAGAACGGTTCGCCCTATTTCTACTCCGTAGAATAAAACTCGCTGGCTGTTTGCGAGTTCGCCGCAAGATGCTTTTTCTTTGATCAGTTCCCACAGCCTATCGCTGATTATTTTCTCACGCTCTAGAGAGTCTTTCCTTATGGGGAGAGGGATGTCGCCACCAAAAAAGATCTGTAGCTCAGCTGCGCTGCGTGAGTGATGGCTAACAGTTGCATCTATCCAGCTGGAAATGATGTCTTCCCAAGCGTTGTTTTGCTGGTAGAGCGACGAGTTTAGGACAGCAGCAGTGTATTCCTCTGTTAAGTCGTCGGCAACAGACCGAACCAAGTCGAGCTTATTGGCGAAGAAGTGATAGCAAGATGCTAGAGGAAGTCCTGCTTTAGCTGCTAATGTTTGATAACTTATATCTTTAAATTTCCGTTCTGAAAGTAGTTCAAGCGCAGCTACTTTTAGCCGCCTCCGGCGCTCTTCACCACGTATTTGGGGCCGGCCTGCTCTGGTGCTCTTGGTCATTGACTTGCCAGTTATATAAGAGGAGATACGCTTGGAAAAGAACACTGTATCAAAATTTGCCGTCGCTGTGGACTCGCTGCACAAGAGTCAGTTTTACAGGGCGCTGTCAGATTTGATACGCGCAACGGTCAACTTTTCTGATTGCTCTGTATGGTACTACCGCGACGCCGAGGCACCGCAAAGGTTCTATGATCACAACAGCTCTGAGCACCGAGATTTTCTTCACCAAAAACTTTTACGCGCGGCTTATTTGATTGGCCCCTATTACTCGGAGCTTGTTCGTAACAATGCTGTCACAGGGTTTTACCCGATAGATGAGCTAATCCCCGATGGTTTTGCTTCGTCTGAGTACTATCGGACTTATTATGAGCCTAAGTGTGTGGTTGACGAGGGCATGTTTTTTATCCGTTTGTCCTCAGACCGGTCTGTTGGGGTATTGATCGAGCGGTCAGCGGCGTCCGACAAGTTTACCCATGCTGAACAGAGCTCGCTAGGTGAGTTGGTGCAGCTTGTAGAGTCTTTGGTTATTCATCACCAGCACGGGATAGACGCTGAGATGGAGCCATCCAGATCTACAGTGACAACAGCACTTGAGTCGTTTGGTGCCAGTAAGCTCAGCGAGCGAGAGCGTGAGATTTGTGTCCTTATTCTCAAGGGGCACTCCTCAAAGTCGGGCGCTAGGATCCTAGGGATTTCGCCTGAGACGGAACGAGTGTATCGGAAAAGGCTTTATGGAAAGCTTGGCGTGGTATCACAAGGTGAGTTGTTTTGGTTGTTTATACGAGCGGCTGAAAGCTACGATCCGGTGCAACACAATGACCCCTTAGAGGCCATTGATTGATTGTTAGTAACTCATCTGGGTGACTGGCCCAGGCGGTTCTCAACCTTTAACGTGTGTCGCTCTGTCAATGTGTGAGCGCACGTATGTTGCTAAGTAGTCTAGAAAAGTACGACTTTCAGCTAACTATTGATGGAATGCCTTACTACGTTCCACGTGCTTTTAATGTAATCAATCCAGCCACCGAAGAAGTCATTAGCTCATCCCCCGATGCTGATGAGCGCGCTGTTGATGCAGCTGTTTCTGCTGCGCGTCGTGCGGCACCCGCATGGGCAAAACTAAGTGTGGAGCAACGGGCCGACGTCGTCAGAAACTATGCTGGGCATGTTGAAGACAACGCAGAAGCGCTTAGTGAGCTTTTAGTTTTAGAACAAGGCAAACCTATAGCTTCGGCTCGGGGTGAGGTGAAGGAAAGTCTAGGATACCTTAGGCAGCTCGCAGATCTTGCAGAGAGCCAAATAGAATTCTCGTCAACCGACGCCGCGACAGGGACTGTGCTACTGCGTCGGCCACTCGGGGTAGTGGCTGGCATCACTGCGTGGAACTATCCCATTCAGCTCGCTTGCTCAAAACTTGCGATGGCGGTGTTGACCGGCAACGCGACTATTCTCAAGCCTTCGCCTTATACGCCATTAACCACGCTTGCATTGGGAGAGATTGCTAGGGATGTCTTCCCGCCGGGGGTTGTGTCAGTGCTGACGGGTCTTGAGCCATTGGGTGAGATAATCACTCGCCAAGAGGGAATAGCAAAAATTGGATTCACGGGTTCTACCCAGACCGGATGCGCAATAGCCAAAGCGACCTCATCACGGTTAACGCGACTGACTTTAGAGTTGGGTGGTAACGATGCAGCCATTGTGATGCCGGACGTAGATCTGCGGGAGGCAGCCCGTGGGATCCTAGGCAGCGCACTGGAGAATACCGGCCAGCTATGCAACGCCATTAAGCGTGTTTACGTTCACCATTCGATTAAAAACGATTTATTAGAAGAGCTTATAAAGGTCGCTCAGTCCTACGTACTGGGAAACGGGCTTGATACCTCGACTACGCTAGGCCCAATACAGAACGAAATGCAATTTAACCGGCTTTTAGAGTTAAAGAATAAAACCCACGGCGAGGGCGGTATTTTCCATTGCGGTAGTGAGGAAGTTGATGGGCTTGGTTACTTTATGGCGCCGGCCATTATCTCTGGCCTCGACGACTCCGCTAGCCTCGTTCGCGAAGAGCAGTTTGGTCCTTTAGTGCCCGTCATGAGTTTCTCTGATGTGGAAGACGCAATAATGAGGGCTAACGACTCGATGTTTGGCCTGGGAGCGTCTATTTGGACGGCTGATGAAAAAACTGCGATGGAGCATGCAGTGCTCTTCGATGTTGGGAGCGTCTGGATTAACCATCATTCTGCCCTGTCGCCTAGCTTCCCTTCCGGAGGCTGTAAGCTTTCAGGCTTGGGTGTCGAGTATGGCGTAGAAGGTCTTGCTGAGTACACCCAGCATCAAGTGATTAGGGTGGTAAGGTGACTGCTCTAGCCGAATCAGTCTGCGGCGCTGGATTAATCCGCACTTCTGCTTTAGTAGCTGGTGAATGGATGCAGAGCGAAGCACGCTTTGAAGTTGTCAATCCAGCAACTGAAGAGGTAATTGCAAGCGTCTCTGATACACCGAGTGAAGACGTTTCGTTAGCAATCGCTGAGGCTGAGAAGGCTCAGTTGGCATGGTGGGCTACCAATCCGCGACATCGCGAGTCGGTACTAAATAGCTGGTGTGATGAAGTCCTGTCGGCAAAGGATGTGCTTGCTGACATAATTGTTCTTGAGCAGGGAAAGCCCAAATTTGAGGCATTGGGCGAGGTTGAGTACGCCGCCAGTTTTCTACGTTGGTTCGCCGCAGAAACTCGACGCAGCTATGGAAAAACAATACCGAGTCAATTTCCTGATGCACAGCTGATAACTACACAAGTTCCGGTGGGCGTTGCAGCGTTGATTACCCCATGGAACTTTCCTGCCGCAATGTTGACCCGGAAAGCCGGTGCAGCCTTAGCGGCGGGTTGTTCTGTCATCGCACATCCATCACCGGAAACTCCCCTGACTGCTCTGGCTCTGGGCGAGCTCGCCATCAAAGCGGGTCTGCCTAAGGGTTTGCTCAGTATTCTGCCAGGTGATAGTCCACGCATTGTCGGCCATCTTTGCTCGGATACTCGTATTGGCGCTATATCTTTCACGGGCTCCACGAAAGTTGGTTCTTTAATTGCCTCACAGTCGGCGCCAACTATGAAAAAACTTTCTATGGAGTTAGGTGGGCATGCCCCCTTCATTGGATTCGCAGATTTCGAACTGCCTGAATTGGTTGACGCCGCTATAAACGCGAAATTCCAGACCTCAGGTCAAGATTGCTTGGCTGCAAATAGAATTCTGATTGAGGAGTCAATCTATGAAGAATTCGTTACCTTATTTTCTCAGCGAGTCTCCGAGTTAAGAGTAGGTGATGGGTTTGACGTTCGCACAGATATAGGCCCTCTTCAAAACGCAGCGCAAGTCGCCAGAAACCGCGATCAACTTGAAGACGCGATAGCAAAGGGCGCGAGATTAATTGTCGATAACGCGTCTTCTAAATCCGTGGGCTTTTTTTGCGGTCCTGCGGTCGTGGCGGATATAGACGAGAGTATGGAGATTTGGTCGGAGGAAACGTTTGGTCCGGTAGCTGCGGTGCGCTCATTCTCTAGTATCGAGCAGGCGTGCGCTTTGGCGAATGACACCTGCTACGGCTTGGCCGCCTACATCTTTACCCGCGATATAGGCAAAGCCCTTCGACTGAAGAACCGACTTGAATTCGGAATGGTGGCCATAAACAGAGTATCCATCACTGGGCCGGAGATACCCTTCGGCGGGGTGAAAATGTCAGGCCTTGGTCGTGAGGGTGCCGATCAAGGGATGCTTGAGTTTATGGAAACCCAGTATTGCTGTTTGCAGCTTACATAATCAGAAATAACAACTGAGGTATTTGTTAATGGATTTAAAGGCACTCTCTGAGGCGGATCGAAAAACTATCTTTCATCCGTCAACAGATCTTAAGGCCCATGCCGACGGTGCGGGTCCTAATACGATCATCACTGGCGGACAGGGAGCTTTCATTCAAGATGCGAATGGCGATACCTTGCTTGATGCGTTTGCTGGACTTTATTGCGTCAATATTGGCTATGGTCGCAAGGAGATCGGCGAGGCCATACATAAACAGGCTGACAAGCTCTCCTATTACCACACTTACGTTGGACACTCGAACGAGCCGCTCATTCAGTTGAGTGACAGACTTATTAAAAACGCACCCAAAGGCATGAGCAAGGTGTACTACGGAATGTCTGGCTCGGACGCTAACGAAACAAATATTAAGATTGCCTGGTACTACCACAACGTCAAGGGTGCGCCTAAGAAGCGCAAGATTATTTCCCGTCAGCGCGGATATCACGGTTCTGGGATCGTGACCGGCAGCATGACTGGACTCCCAGTTTTCCACAATCATTTCAATCTTCCTTTAGATTTTGTTGTCCACACAACAACGCCTCACTATTTCCGGGAAGCAGCCCCAGGAATGACGGAGCTGGAGTTTTCCAAAAAGTGTGCAAACGATTTAGCAGAGCTTATTGAACGTGAGGGTGCGGATACTATCGCCGCATTCATTGCCGAACCAGTCATGGGCACCGGTGGATTAATCCCGCCGCCAGAGGGCTACTGGACTGAAATTCAAATGGTTTTGCGTGAGCACGACATCGTCTTTATTGCTGACGAAGTGGTTACTGCATTTGGTCGTATTGGCTCATATTTTGGCAGCGACGTCTTCGACATCAAACCAGACATTATTACTGTCGCCAAGGGTCTCACCAGTGCCTACCTCCCATTGTCCGCAAGCATTGTCGGAGAAAATGTTTGGCAGACTCTAGAAGAGGGATGTGCCAAATACGGACCCTTCGGCCATGGTTGGACATATTCTGGCCATGCCTTAGGAGCTGCTGCAGCCCTAGCGAATCTCGATATCTTAGAAAACGAAAATGTGATTCAAAATGTTCGAGAAATCGGACCGCTGCTTCTATCAAAGCTCAAAGCGAACTTTGATGATCACCCGCTCGTGGGCGAGGTGCGTGGTATTGGAATGTTGGCAGCGCTCGAGTTCGCGCCCACTAAAGAAGGTCATAGTCGCTTTGATCCTTCGCTAAAGGTTGGGGCTCGAGCTTCTGCGGCAGCCCGCGAGTGTCAAATGATCGCTCGAGCGATGCCCCACGGAGATATTCTCGGCTTTGCACCGCCCTTGATCATTGACGAGGCAATTGTCGATATGATCGTAGAGCGGACCGGTCTTGCCCTGGACAAGGTGACTAGGGAGCTCAAGGCAGAGGGTGCTATCTGACATGTCAAATGCAATAACCGCTGCTGTTATTCAGCGTCGTTTTTTCGCGATCAGCGATGAGATGGGCGAGGCGATGCTAAGAACGGCATACTCGCAAATATTGAATGCCAGCCGAGATTTTTCCATTGGGATGTTTGACGCCGCCGGTAGACTTATTGGTCAAGCTGAGCACATTCCTTTGCATGTAGGCGGCCTGCCTTTTGCCATGCAGGCGGTCACTGATTATTTTGGTGATGACATTCACGATGGCGATGTCATTTTGCTGAACGACCCCTACCATGGGGGGAATCATCTCCCAGATTTAACATGCTTTGTTCCCGTTTTTCTCGACGGCTATGATAAGCCCCAGTTTTGGACATTGAACAGGGCGCATCAAAGTGACATCGGTGGTTCCGCAGCAGGATCTTACAATCCAGCCGCAACCGAGATATGGCAAGAAGGCTTGCGCATTCCTCCATTGAAGCTGATTGAGCGAGGTAAGGAACGGAGTGACGTCCTGGCTATGATTGCTGCAAATGTGCGTCATGGCCCCGACTTCCGAGGTGACCTAGCCGCGATGATTGGCTCAGCCAGGATTGGCGCCAGCAGGCTCAAGGCGTTGGTGTCAGAGTATGGTCTCGATGTCGTCAGGATGGCCATTGATCACATATTGAATAGCGCTGAAGTGCAGGCGCGTGAAGCTATAAAAAGTTGGGCCGATGGGAACTACACTGGCACAGCTTTTATGGATGACGACGGTCACGGTGCTACAGATATCGCCATCAGGGCGTCAGTCACCATTTCCGGCAGTGATTTGATCGTTGATCTCACTGAGAGCGACGCACAGGTGAAAGGGTTTAATAACAGCTCCTACGCCAACACCGTTTCCTCTGTGCATTACGCCCTCGCTTATCTAATAGATCCCAGTATTCCAAAGAATTCGGGCACGTTTCGCTCGGTCAAAGTATTAACCAAGCCTGGTACCGTTGTTCACCCTAAGGATGGTGCGGCGGTGACGCTATCGACCAATCACCCCTCACAGGAGATTGCCGAGGCTGTAATGATCGCTTTGGCACCCGCATGTCCAGAGCGTGTTGTAGCGGGCTGGGGTAAGCGCTATCGCATCGCGATTAGCGGGGAGAACCCGAGAACCCAAAAGCCCTTTATTTGGCATTTGTTCCATGCTCGTCCTGGGGCCGGAGCGTCAGCAAATGGCGATGGCTGGTCAAATATTGGGGAACTTGCGAATGGTGGAGGGCTCAAGTTTGGCCCTATAGAAGTGATGGAGACACGCTTTCCTTTATTTTTTGAACGGCATGAGTTTCGTGCGGGTTCTGCTGGAGCGGGCAAGTATCGCGGTGGGTACGGTGTTTCCTTGGCCCTGAGAATTGAGACCGAAAAGGAGGTGTCTGCCGTCGCCGCGGGGGAAGGGAAAGTTCATGCACCCTTCGGCTTGTTCGGCGGCGAAGATGGTTTGCCACACTCTTACAAGCATATGCCCTGGGGGACATCGGACCTCATCGACATTCCTACTAAGACTGTGAACCTATGCTTTGGGCCGCGCGACTTGTTACTCATTGAATCTGCTGGCGGCGGTGGATATGGCGACGTCGCTGAAAGGCCTAAAGAACTCACTGTACTGGATATGAAATCTGGATTGGAAAATCCTGTAAGGGGGCCCGGTGTATAGAATTGGCATCGATATAGGCGGCACATTCACCGATTTCGCCGCTGTCGATAAAGCGGGGAAAGTCACTTTTGCAAAGTACCCAAGTACCCCCGCAGACCCTTCTATAGGATTGACTGAGGGATTGAAGGTATTAGCCGAGGAGTTTTCGCTGACCCGTGATCAACTGTTGGAGAGAACCGACTTGATCCTCCACGGAACTACCGTGGCGACAAATGCCCTGCTAGAAGGCAAGGGCGCGCGTGTAGGCATGCTGACAACGAAGGGTTTTAGAGATGTTATCGAGCAGCGTGAAGGGTTAAAACCTGACCGCTATAACGTACAGATGCCCGCGCAACCACCTTTGGTTCCTCGTCATTTACGTTTGCCGGTTTCCGAACGCCGAGCGTACAACGGTGATGTCATTGAACCTCTGGACGAAAGTTCGGTGCATGCTGCAATTGAAGTATTTCGTGAAGAGGGTGTGGAGGCGGTTGCAGTTTGTTGTATGCATTCCTACGCAGATCCCAGCACGGAAGTCCGCATAGCAGAGATTTTGCGGGAAGCATTGCCTAATGTTTATGTGTCACTCTCTAGCAAAGTGTTACCTGAGATCAAAGAGTACGAGCGGTTCTCGACTACCGTTGTAAATTCCTTCGTTGGTCTGTTGATCGCAGATTACATGCGTAAGCTGAAGGATAGGCTTGATGGTGCAGGCTATGATGGAGATGTTCTTATCATGCACTCGCACGGAGGATTATCCACCATCGAGGATGCTATCGAGCTGGGTGCGGGTTTGGTTCTATCTGGTCCGGCCGGTGGCATTGCTGGCGCGCAGTACTGCGCAGGTGTGACGGGTATCTCTGATCTGATTACTTTCGATATGGGGGGCACTAGCTCCGATATCGCTCTGTTGAAAGATTCAACTCCCCGATACACCGGGAATCGGTTGGTGGCCAACACTTGTGTTGCACTTTCTGCGATCGATATCCACACCATTGGATCCGGTGGTGGGTCTATTGCCGAACAATTGCCCGGCAATATGCTCAAAGTTGGTCCAGAGAGCGCCGGCTCGGACCCAGGTCCTGCGTGTTATGCCAAGGGTGGCTCTAATGCCACAACCACAGATGCCAACGTAGTTCTCGGTTATTACGGCGAGAAGAACTTTCTTGGTGGCCGTGTACAGTTTGACGGTGATGCATCGAAAAAAGCGGTGGGCGTAATTGCTGAAGCAATGGGCTTGTCTTTAACCGAGGCTGCTCAGGGCATCATTACCTTAATTAATACCCAAATGGTTGAGGGTATAAGAATCGTCTCCGTTCGTGCAGGTGCTGACCCACGGAACTTTGCGTTATTGAGTTTTGGCGGTGCTGCGGGTCTACATATCACCGACATCGCACGGCTGCTCGATATCAAGCGAGTGATTATTCCCCGTGCAGCATCGGTCCTATCTGCCTTCGGTATGCTTGCCTCTGACCTCCGGTATGAGCAGGTCCGGTCGGTTATGCAAAGCTTAGAAAGAGTCAGTCAATCTGAACTAATTTCTGCCGTACGGCACATGCAAGATTTAGTTGACGAAAAACTACAAAGACTCGATTTTCTATTAGAAACCCGCCGTTACGATATCACGTTGGATATGCGATATGGCGAGCAGATCTTTGAGATTAAAGTTCCGGCCACATTATCCAGCTTGGAGAGTGCCAATTTTGCTGAAGAGATGGCTAACCTTTTCCATAAGGCACATGAGGAACTATACACTTACGCTCTACCGGATCAGGAAGTGGTGCTAGTTAATGTTCGTCTAAGCGGTGTCGGTGTGATGGCGTCTATGCCATCTGAGTCAACCGTTGAGACGTCTAACGTGCTGACAGTCGCATCGACGCGCACCATTTTTGTTGATGGAGTTTGGCGTGAGGTCAATGTTTATAGTCTCGATGATCTCAGGGCAGGCGTGGCCGTTTCCGGTCCCGCAGTCATTGAGTCCAAGACAACCACCGTGCTACTGCATGCGGGCGATCGAGTTACCGTCACAAATCAAGGTTGGCTTGATATCGAAGTATCTGCATTGGCTGATATCGCCACGTTCGACGCTGCCCTCGCAAGCTGAGGGGGTAGAGCTGAATGAGTAGCACTCAAGTAGCGCAACTTGTGCAGCGAGAGATCTCGGAGGCGCAGGAAAGAGTTTACGCTATTGCGTCAAGAACTCCGATAATTCAGTCCGAAATCTGCTCGGATGGTGCGCTGAGCCTCAAGCTGGAACATGTGCAGCCCACGGGCTCTTTTAAAATCCGTGGGGCTACTAATGCCTTGCTGAGTTTAGACAAGAGGCAACAGGAACTCGGCGTAGTATGTTGTTCTACGGGGAACCACGGACGTGCCCTTGCTTATGCCGCGGGCACCATGGGTATCCCAATTACTGTTTGCCTTTCAACATTGGTACCTCCCAATAAAGTCTCTTTAGTTCGGGCATCGGGTGCCGACATCATTCAAAAAGGAAACTCCCAAGACGATGCTCTGGAAGTGGCTATTGAGTTTGCAGAAACTACAGGCGCTAAGTTAATTCCGCCGTTTGACGACCCGCTGGTCATTGGCGGGCAGGGTACGATTGGGCTCGAGATCATTGAGCAGATGCCCACCCTAGACACTTTGCTAATACCCTTATCTGGTGGCGGGCTTGCGGGAGGCGTTGCAGCAGCCATTAAAAACAAGATGCCTCATGTAAGAATTATCGGTTTGTCCATGGACAGAGGTGCTGCGATGTACGAGAGCTTGCACGAGGGCGCCCCAGTTTCCGTGCCGGAGTACTCATCCCTTGCCGACTCTCTTGGTGGGGGGATCGGCCTGAATAATCAGTACACGCTGTCATTGTGTCGTCAATATCTCGATGAGGTCGTACTGGTTACAGAAGAGGAAATCTACGAGGGTATGCGGGCGCTTTATTGGCAGGACCTGCTAGTTGCGGAAGGTGCCTGTGCGGTGGGGGTCGCTGCGATTCTGGCGGGGAAAGTCAAATTAACTGGCCCAACACTTTCGATTATTACCGGGCGCAATGTTGACCCGACACTGTTTTCTAAGGTTATTGCTGGATCTGCGGTTGATCTGGATGGTGTCTGTATTGGAGGGACTTCACCATGAGTCGTCGTATTTTAGAAGAACCGGAGCTTCGGCAGAGAGTATTGCTCAATCTCGATGTGGTGGAAGTAATTGAGAGTGCCATCAGAGCTCTGCGGGAAAAGTCTGTTGTGATGCCGCCTGTGCTCTCGATGGAGCTCAAAGAGGTAAATGCCGAAGTTGATATAAAAACCGCATACATCCCTGGTTTTGACGGCTTTGCGATAAAGGTAAGCCCGGGTTTTTTTGATAACCCAAAAATAGGTTTGTCGAGCTTGAACGGGCTCATGGTTGTTCTGTCTGCTAGAACGGGCCTTGTGGAGGCGGTGTTACTCGACAATGGTTACCTTACAGATATTCGAACAGCCGCAGCGGGTGCCGTCGCCGCGAAATACCTTGCGCCCGAAAAAATCTCTAATACGACCGTCATAGGTGCAGGGGTTCAGGCGAGGCTACAAATTAAGGCGGCTTCTCTGGTAAGAGACCTTGGCAAGGTACACGTCTGGGCAAGAGATATAGCCAAAGCTGAACTTTGCGCTAAAGATATTCGGGATGAGCTCGGTATTGATGCCCGAGCGGTAGAAAGTGCAGAGGATTCGGTGACGGCGTCTGAACTAGTGATTACAACGACCCCAGCAACAGAACCTGTGGTTCAATCAGGTTGGCTACATCCGGGGATGCACATTACGGCTATGGGCTCTGATCAAGAAACCAAAAATGAATTGGAAGCTGATTGTCTGGGTAAAGCAGACCTCTACGTCTGCGATAAAGTTTCCCAGGCTATGAGGCTGGGGGAATTACGTTCAGCTCGGGCCCAAGGCTTGCTGCTAGATGATCCACCTGAGCTGAGTGATATCGTCACAGGCAATCATCAGGGACGGCAGTCGCAGTCTGATATAACAATCGCCGACCTTACAGGTATGGGTGTGCAAGATACTGCAATTGCTAGCTATGCGCTTAAGGTGTTCGAGCAGCACTGATATTGTTCTTCTAGCATTAAGGATAAAGGGACACTAGCTATCCGTTAGCAATAGCATTTCCTTTGACTCCCGGCTCAGGCAAAGCGATAGCTACGAAACAGCTTGCGAATGTCGCGGTGCGGAGCTAATTGTTCACAAAGATTCTTCCACCTCGCACAGAGCACTCTCAAAAGCGGACAACAGCTGATCGATATCCGCTGCATCGATAATCATGGGCGGCTTTATCTTGATGACGTTGCTGTCGTATCCATTGGTGTTGACCAGTACGCCTTTAGTCTTCATTAGCTCAACAATACG
>Ga0181558_10003641_pt1 | contig 14096 bp, 13 predicted proteins | sample 011ome_22_FD_133754 | JGI IMG/M metagenome (GOLD analysis project Ga0181558, IMG submission 133754) | Coastal salt marsh microbial communities from the Groves Creek Marsh, Skidaway Island, Georgia - 011507BT metaG (megahit assembly) | ecosystem: Environmental > Aquatic > Marine > Intertidal... | reverse complement strand
GCAAGCATGCCAGAGCCGGAGTACTTTTTAACAGCGCGATAGAAAATGCGATCCGCGGCAGCACGTTTCTTTGCGAGTGCGCCTCTTATTTTTCCGAGCGCTGGCGACGCAGAGGTTTTTACAACTCCCCGGCGGTCTAGTACACGATCAATCTCGTCGGGTACGGTTTTATTCTTACTCAGATGAGCAAGTTTGCTCTGCATTGAAGGCGTGCGATCGACATGTTGCTTAAAGAAACTGTAGACGCGGTTGAAGCTCTCGATCATGTTTTTAATGATCAGAAAGTCTTCACCCTCAAGCGTAGCGCCTTGGATTTTTAGGCGAAGCAGAAAGGGTTTGATATCATCAGAGGCGAGCGCAGGAACAGCAAAGTCGCTGAGGTAGAGCCCAAGTACTTCATGAACTTCTTGAAGGTCGCGCATGACTACAGCGTAATCGCTCGATGGCTTGAGCCCAGCAATGCGTTCTCGAGCACGTTCCGTCACGGCGCGTTTGATGATGGCCTGTTTGACCAGGTCAAATTCAATGCTTTCAAATAAGTCTTCCGGGTACGTGTTCAAACTGGCTTACTCTTGGCGCGTTATCCGCGATAGGTTTCTTCTGCTGAACTAACAGATTCCGAAGGAGATTGTTTCTTAAAACCACCGGCGAGCCAGAAAGCACAAAGGGACAACAACAGAACGACAGTCACATCGATCAACGACCATGAGAGGCCCATCGGTACAGTGACCAGATCATTGGTAATGGTGCCCAGCACATAGAGTACCGCTACGATAAGCGACGCAGATATGGAGCGTTGCTCATACCCGCTGCGAAAAACACGGCGAGGCTTGCTGAGGTAGGTAGCGATGAGCACACCTATGAAGGCACCGGCGCCGTGCTCGAAGAAGATCCAGTAGACGGCGAGTGTATGATCTTGTAAGTAGGTGCTTACCGCTGCGGCGCGCTCAGCATAGGGCGCTGTTGGATCGAAGCCATCAAGACTTCCAAACAAGCTATGCCCAAGCTGCAGTAGGCCCATCATGACAATGTTGCCCACAAACATGGCTAAGATGACGATACCTATCGTTTTGGCGACCTTAAGTACGGCTTTCATAGGCAGTTATTTGATTTTTCCTGGTTCGATAAGTCGCAGACCACCGCCGAATCGAAATGCGAAAGCACAGCCCACTAGCGTGAGCGATAAATCGACGACGAGCCATTCCCAACCTGTGGGAACCGTTTGCGTGTTCAGGTACACGGCGATCAAATAGAACCAAGTAACAATGAGCGCAGGGTAGAACGACTTTCTGCTGGGCTGCTCTTTCCATTCACCAACTTTTGTCGACCAAGTAGTGAGGTAGACTGCCGAGAACGCGCCGAAAGCATGAGCGAACATCGCCCACCAGATAGCGGTTGGATGCGCTGCCATATATGTGGCAACGATGGCTTCCGGATGATCTGAGGCGCTAAGTGCGGCAAAGTCAATTGGCGGAACAAAGTAGCCTGAAACCCGATGTACTGCCGTAACAACGAAGGATCCTATGATCATGTAAAAGAAGGTCAGTAGGATACTTCGAAAGTAGTGGGCAATACGGGGATTCATAGCGTTAGGATTAGTTGAACCAGCCTTCTACCACATCAAGGGCGAGGGCAGCTACGTCTAATTTATTCTTTTTTCTGAAACCGTTTAACTTTTGATGCAACGCAGCAGGCTTATTGTCGCGTAGCGCTTCCACAGTGTGGTAACCCGCTTGTGCGATGTGTACGGCCCATTCTGCAGGGACACCGATCGCTTCGAACTCCGCAGGGCTTGCCACAGTGTCAAATTTCTCTGGGCGCATTTGCGGGAAGAAGAGTACCTCTTGGATGCTATCTTGGTTGGTAAGCATCATGGTGAGGCGGTCAATACCAATTCCCAAACCAGAGGTTGGTGGCATACCGTACTCAAGGGCACGAACAAAGTCGTGGTCGATGAACATGGCTTCGTCGTCTCCTTTTTCACTGAGTTTTAATTGGTCCTCGAAACGCTCGAGCTGATCGATAGGATCATTGAGCTCGGAGTAGGCGTTTGCAACCTCTTTACCGTTCACCATCAGCTCAAAACGCTCAGTGAGTTCCGGGTTGTCGCGGTGCTTTTTACAAAGCGGAGACATTTCAACCGGGTAATCCGTGATGAACGTAGGCTGGATGTAATGCTTTTCACATTTCTCTCCGAAGATCTCGTCAATGAGTTTTCCTTTACCCATGCTTTCGTCGACTTCTAGACCAATCGATTTTGCCGCCTCGCGTACTTGCTCTTCGGTTTTTCCATTCAAATCCAAACCGGTGTGTTCCTTGATGGCTTCCAGAATAGGTACACGTGCATAAGGCGCTTTGAAGCTAACTGTGTTTTCTCCGATGGTAGCATCAGTGGTGCCGTTCACCGCCGTAGCCACCTGTTCCAACATGTTTTCTACAAACCTCATCATCCAGTGGTAGTCTTTGTAGGCTACGTAAATTTCCATCACGGTAAATTCTGGATTGTGGGTCTTGTCCATTCCTTCGTTTCGGAAGTCTTTTGCGAATTCGTACACGCCTTCGAAGCCACCTACGATCAATCGCTTCAAATACAATTCGTTGGCAATACGCAAGTACAATGGAACATCTAGCGCGTTGTGATGGGTGATGAACGGACGTGCTGCCGCACCTCCAGGAATAGGCTGTAAGATCGGCGTTTCAACCTCCATGTAACCAGCATCATCAAAAATGCGGCGCATGGTAGAGATGATTCGATTGCGCTTACGGAAGATTTCCTTTACACCAGGGTTCACCACAAGGTCAACATAGCGCTGTCTGTAGCGGATTTCCGGGTCGGTGAGCTTGTCGTAGACGTTTCCATCTGCATCTTTTTTCACCACTGGAAGTGGGCGAAGCGATTTGGAGAGCACGACCAATTCCTTCACGTGCAAGCTCATTTCGCCCGTTTGTGTGGTAAACATATGTCCTTTAACGCCCAAGAAATCGCCAATGTCTAAAAGCTTTTTAAAGACATCATTGTACATGGTTTTGTCGTCGCCTGGACAGATTTCGTCGCGATTGACGTAAATCTGCATCTCGCCTGTGGAGTCGGCAAGGACGGCAAATGAAGCTTTTCCCATGATGCGTTTGGTCATCAATCGACCGGCTAAACATACGTTTTCAAAGCCTTCTGCACCTTCTTTGTATTCAGCCGAAAGAGCTGAAGCATAGTGGGTTACCGGGTACTCGGCTGCTGGGTAAGGGTCGATGCCTAATCCTTTGATTTTGTTCAACGACTCACGTCTAAGCAGTTCTTGTTCTGATAAAAGTCTTGCCATGATGCAATGATGTTTTAGAGGTGACAAAGATAATTGGCTTTTGTAGCTTAGCAGTATGAGGCTCAATCGATTTTACGCACTGCTTTTGACCGCACTTTTTGCGGCGAATATGAATGCGCAACCCTATTATCATAAGGGAACGCGGATGCTTCAGGCTTCCGGGAGCCTCGCAGCTAGTGGCAGGGGAAGCGCTATTTCCAACATGTTGCTTACTTCTTCGGTCGGTACGAGTGTCTTTTTTACGCCAAAAACTGGCGTGGCCGCTGAGGTATTGTACCGCTGGGCACCATTAACTCAGACGCTTCAAACGACCTACAGGGCACAGCGCCTTTTGTATGGGCGGTCGGACTTAAAACACAGCGTGATCGCTGATGTGCATGGTCTTTTGCGGGTGAATATGAACCGCACCTTAAGCGGGGAAATGTTTGGTTCGAATGTAAGTGGGTTGGGAGCTGGAGTGCAGTATGCGTATTGGCCAAACGCGCACTTGAGCGTCTATGTTTGGCCGCAAATCAGCCGAACGAACGGTGGGCCGAGTGGCTTGCCGAATTGGGAATTTTATGCGCCGATAGGACTTCAGTGGAGTTGGCTACACAAAAGATGAGAAAGGTAGAATTTCAAGATTTAGGGCGCCTGAGCTATGGTGAGGCGTGGGACTTTCAAACGAAGTTGTTTCAGCAGACTGTCGATCAAAAATTGGTCAATCGCAAAACGCCGGAAGAGGCGAAAGAAACCACGGACCATTTTCTCTTTGTCGAGCACCCTCCCGTATTTACTTTGGGAAAAAGCGGTTCTATTGATCATTTGTTGATAGACGAAGCGAAATTGGCGGCTGAAGGGATTGAATACTACCCAGTGAATCGCGGTGGGGACATTACCTATCACGGTCCCGGCCAGATTGTTGGATATCCTATCCTAGATTTAGACCATTACTTTACGGACATTCACAAATACTTGCGCTTCTTAGAGGAGTCCATCATTTTAACGTTGGCCGATTACGGCCTGAGCGCTGGGCGTTCGGAAGGGGAGACGGGCGTTTGGCTCGAGCCTGGAACACCTTTTGCACGAAAAATTTGTGCGATGGGAGTCAAGGCGTCGCGTTGGACTACCATGCATGGTTTTGCGTTCAATGTGAACACGGAATTGACCCATTTTGGCTATATCGTGCCTTGCGGTATCACAGACAAAGCCGTTACATCGCTTCATTTGGAATTGGGTCGTAAGCTCGACCTCGAGGAGGTTAAATCGCGTATTAAAACACATTTTCAATCGTTGTTTGAATGCACATTCGTGCCAACAACACAACCGTTCAATCCATGAAAAATCTGCTCCGCATCATAGCTTTCTTTTTCGGCGCGCTACTTCTATTAAAATTCTCTCCTTACGGCTATTTGATTCGCGGTGTTCAAGGGTCCTATTTTGACGGACACAAAAGCGCCCATTTGTACGATCGCAATCATTTTGACCAGCGCGAGATTCCCGCATTACGTCCAGAGCCGATCCCAACAGCAACTAGCCAGCTGGCCTTAGATCCGACCATCGCTACGCAGCTTGAGGACATAGGTACTTCTGCTATCGTTGCCGTCGCAAATGACAGCATCGTTTTCGAGGCGTATTACAACGATCATGGTCCATCCACGATCTCGAACAGCTTTTCTACGGCGAAGACGATCATCACTTTGCTCACTCAAATTGCGATTCAGGACGGTTACATCAATTCTTGGGACGACCCGGTTACCGACTATGTTCCAGAATTTCAAGTTCCCGAGGGTCAAGCTACTCCGACACTACGCCACTTTTCGACGATGACTTCGGGCATGCAGACCTATGAATCCTACAAGAACCCGCTGAGCAACACGGCGAAAATTTACTACGGTGATGATGTGGTGAACGCCACCTTGGAAACACCCTCTGGCAAAACTCCTCCGGGAGAGGTTTTTGAGTATTTGAGCGCTTCAACACAGGTGTTGACCATTGCCCTAAGCCGTGCGGTAGGAGAGAGTATTGCGAGTTACGCCAACCGCGAGCTTTTCGGAAAAATAGGCTTTGAAACTACTGCCACTTGGCACTTGGATCGAAAGGGCGGTTTGGAGTTGGGCTTCTGTTGTTTGAATGCCTCTACTCGTGATTTCGCTAAACTGGGCCAATTCGTTCTAAACCACGGAAAGATAAATGGCAACTCGGTGGTAGATTCTGCCTTCTTACATCAGGCGACGACCGGGTATAAAAGTCCATTCTATGGACACAGCTTTTGGATCTATCCCGCACCCTACGATCACATTTTTGGATTCCGCGGCAAGGACGGTCAGAACATTTTCATCGACCCCAAGCACCAGCTGGTGGTCGTTCGTACAGGTATCTCTGCTGGAGCTCAATGGCAGGACGGATTCCGAGATATTGAACGTTTGATTTTACAGCAAATGGCCCTCTGGTCAGAATAATTCATGGGCGAACCGATCGTAGATATTCAGGGGCTTCATGTCGCTTTTTCGGGCAAGGAAGTCGTGCGCGATTTCAACCTCACGATACATCCCGGTGAGATAGTTTCTGTGGTGGGAGAGAGCGGTTCTGGAAAATCGGTCAGTGCGCTGCTGTCCATGGGTCTGCTTTCGCCAAAGGCTGACATCCGAGCGACCAAAGCGCTATTTCAAGGGCGTGAATTGCTTCATCTTTCTTCCAAGGATTGGGCCCAATTACGCTCTACCTCCGTTGCAATGATCTTTCAAGATCCAATGACGGCACTACACCCGACCAAGCGTATTGGCACGCAGCTCTCGGAAGTACTTCAAGAACACACCGCGCTATCCGAAACCGAGATCAAGGCACGCTTAACCCAGGCTCTTGTGGAGGTGGAGGTACCAGAACCGGAGCAAAGTCTCGAAAAGTACCCGTTTCAAATGAGTGGCGGTCAGCGTCAACGCGTGGTCATTGCGATGGCCATGCTTTTGGAGCCAGCATTAATCATTGCAGATGAGCCGACAACGGCGCTTGACAAAGAGGTGGAGGGTAAGGTGCTTGAACTTTTAGCTCGTTTAGTATCCAAGCGCGGAACCGCACTGTGGCTCATAAGCCACGATTTAAAATTGGTGGCGGATTTCTCAGATAGAGTACTCGTGCTCTTTCGAGGTAAGACGGTGGAACAAGGGTCTGCAAAAGAACTGTTCACATCGCCTAAACACCCTTACACCCAGGGCCTGCTGGGTTGTCGACCTCCCGATCAGGGACGCCCGTACCCACTTCCAGTACTGGATGATTTTTTGGAAGAGCGCCCGTTGGAGCAAATAGAGTTGGCAACACCTGCGCAACATAGCCCAGTTCTTGAAATCAAGGATTTGAAAATTGCTTTTACTCAAGGCAAGGGCTGGTCGAAGCGGGACAAAACCATCGTAGATGGCTTCAATTTGACCTTGTATAAAGGAGAAACGTTAGGACTTATCGGCCCATCAGGAAGCGGCAAGAGCACCATCGGTCGTGCCATAGTAGATTTGGTAGAGACACGTGATGGAACTATCGAATACACGTGTGACAAACACAAAGTAAGTTTCGTGTTCCAGGACCCCTTCAGTGCATTAAATAGTGCAAAAACGATAGGGTCAACCTTGGATGCGGTATTGAAAAAGCACCACAGGTCGCTTTCGAGAGAACAACGCCTACAAAAGGCTACAGCGCTTCTTGAAGAAGTAGGCTTATCAAAGGCTGATTTGAAGAAAAAGCCGGCAGAATTCTCCGGTGGCCAGCGCCAACGCATCGGCATAGCTCGTGCGTTAGCGGTAGCCCCAGAGATTTTAATTTGCGATGAAAGCGTAAGTGCTTTGGATGTCAGTGTTCAGTCGCAGGTGCTGAATCTGTTGAATGAAATCAAGCTCAGTCGAGGATTGAGTATGATCTTCATTTCGCACGATCCAGATGTTGTAAACTACATGTGCGACCGCATCATAGAATTGACACCAGTGGCTTAGTTTATCGAGCCTAAAACACGCTTCATAAATCCATTTAGCGCATCCTTCTTTGCAGTTCCGCCGTTGATTTCTTTCTGTACCTCAATAGCACCGTACATATTGGAAATCAATTCTCCAATCACTTCCAATTCCTCATCTTTCAACGTAGGAATATCGGCCATTGATTCTAGGACTTCGATAGTTTCGTGCAAGTAGTCTTCATCGTTTTTTTCAACGAAATCGACGAGATGTTTGATGATAGGGATTTTCATGATGTTCTTTATTTATACGCAAATTTAATAAAGACATCTTATCGTGTTTAGAAACCGCGATAGATAAAAACGATTAGTTGTTTATCGTTTTGGTAGCACTGAAGAAACCGGGAATTCAAGGTGAAAGGCCGTTCCCCCATTGTCACCCATTCCTTTTACAGGTGATTCTAAGACAAGATCGGCTCCAGCTCCTCGCAATAGGCTTTTACAGGTGCTCAAACCAATCCCAGTTCCTTGAACCTGACCCACGTTCGATGCACGCGTGTACGGTTTAAAAATGTTCTTCTGGTCTTTTTTCGGAATACCTATGCCATTGTCGACCACTGTGATCACATGTTTATCCTTAGTATGGGTTTCATAGATTAATATTTGCGGCTTCTTATTGCCGGAATACTTAATCGAATTTTGGATCAGGTTTTTCATGATGATCAACATACGATAGGGCTGAATTTTTAAATCAGCAAAGGCGCCATGTGCTATGGCCGCATTCTTTTTGTCAATCATTGGGTGAAGTAATTTCTTCACATGCATGATTACCTCGTTGATATCACATTTCTCATCGGTATCCTTTGATAGCTTTGCGAAATTACTAAGGTCTTCGATAATGTTTTGGCTTGCAAATACGCTTTCTCTAATTCCAGTCACGCATTTCGAAACCACCTTTGGATCTTCTTTACCTTTCAGTGCGAGAAGCTCCGCTTGAAGAGCTATGTTTTGAAGAGGAGTTTTTATATCGTGATTCAGTGCCTGTGAATAGACGTGAAGCACTTCTAATTCGTCTAATGCATTTCTTAATGAGGTATGGCTTTTATGAAAGTCAAAGTATACCTGAGGCTCGCTCCCCTCACGTGATATCGAAAACTCAATTCCACAAGGCGAGGTTATTGAATCAACGACTTTGGAACCGGATAAAAACTCTTGAATCCAAGGGAAAATAGTACTCGCAACCTCTTCACCATAGAATCCGTTGTCCGAAATCCATTCTGAAACAGACCTTTCTTCAAGATGCTCGATTGATGGTAAATTAAGATAAGGAAGTGCCATTTATTGGAGTGTTTGATGGTCAAAAGTAAAGTAACTTTATCCATGATTTCAAAAATGCTCATCTTAACGTAGAAATATGCGCCAAATTGCTATTTTTTTTCTGGCTTGTCTCTTGGATAGTGCCTATGCACAGGTAATCTCTGTAACGCCGGCATTCCCATCACAGAACGATACGGTGACCATTGTCTTTGATGCTACAGAAGGAAATGGTGCATTGACGGGCACCGTACCGGTATATGCACACGCGGGGTTGATCACCAATCAAAGTACCTCTCCAACGGATTGGAAACATGTACAAGGGAATTGGGGAACTGCGGATCCGAAAGTGCTTATGACCGCTTTGGGAAACAATAAACATGAGATAAAATACCACATGCCGACCTTTTATGGCTTTGGCTCTAATGTGGTGGTTCAGGAGCTGGCTTTTGTATTTCGCAATGCGAGCGGCTCCATCGTAGGACGTTCTTCGAGTGGTTCGGACATCTACTATACCGTGTATCCATCAACTACCGGCTTGCTAGCAAAATTCATGGCGCCGACATCTACGCAGCTGCTCAATCTCGGGGACTCTTTGGAAGTGGTAGTGGCCTCGACCCAATACGCGCAGATGACCGTACTTGATAATGGAACGCAGGTGTTTAGTGATTCAACAAAACAGTCCTCGTTCTACGTCACACCGACAACTGCGGGAATACATGAATTGGTATTGACAGCACAACAAGGGACGCAATCGTCGTCGGATACGATCAGGTTCGCAGTGAATGCTCCATTAGAGGTTGCCACGCTGCCAACTGGTTATTTGATGGGTTTGAATGAAGTCAATGATACCACTGTTTTTTTCCAATTATACGCGCCAGGTAAAAGCCGAGTGCATGTTCTCACTTCACTGAACGACTTTTTGCCTGATACCATCAACGCTATGGTAAGAAATCCTGGCGGTCAGTGGTGGTTCAAAGAGCTGAAGGTTCCCGCGGGAACACCTTTCACCTATCAGTACATGATCGATGGTGATTTGCGCATTGCCGATCCGTTTTCCGAGCAAGTTTTAGACCCTTGGAACGACGGCTATATTTCTTCGGCTACCTACCCGAATCTGCCCGCTTACCCAACGGGAAAAACCACGGGAATCGTGAGTTTGTACCAAACGGCGAAGGCGGAATATATCTGGAAGAACACCTCGTTTCAGGCTCCGGATGAAGAAGAATTGGTCATATACGAGCTGCTCATTCGCGATTTTGTAAAAGAGCGCAATTATCAAACATTGATCGATACCCTGGATTACATTGCTCGCCTTGGGGTGAATGCTATTGAGCTGATGCCCAACTCGGAGTTTGAAGGAAATTCTAGCTGGGGGTACAACCCTTCGTTCCATATGGCGCTCGATAAATACTATGGTACTCCGGAGAAGTTCAAAGAGTTTGTCGACAGTTGCCACAGTCGTGGTATCGCCGTGATTACCGACCAAGTATTCAATCATGCGTACGGACAAAACCCTATCGCTCAAATGTGGTGGGATGCAGCCAACAACCGTCCTGCAGCCAACAACCCGTACATGAATCAGAATTGTCCACATCCGCCAAACTGTTGGGGAAATGATTTTGATCACTTCGCGCAACCTACACGTGACTACATGGACCGAATCAACACATTTTGGATAGATGAATACCGCATAGATGGCATTCGATTTGACTTTACGAAAGGGTTCACGAACAGTTCGAACGCCGATAGCTATCAAGCGCCGCGTATTGCAGCACTCAAGCGCCTTGCAGATACGCTATGGAATGTCAAGCCGAACTTCTATGTCATTTTGGAGCATTGGGGTCCAAACCAAGAGGAAAAGGAACTTAGCGATTACGGTATGTTGCTTTGGGGAAATGTGACACACCCGTACTACGAGTCGGCTATGGGTTACACAGCGAACAGCAATTTTAGTTGGGGCATTTACAAAGAACGTGGATGGGCCGACAAGCACCTGATCAGCTACATGGAGAGCCATGATGAGGAGCGCTCCGCGTATCAAATCAAGACTTATGGAAACGCTAACGGGTCATACAATACCCGTTCATTAGCTACGCTCGCAGAGCGCAAGATTCTTACCTCTGCGTTCCTTTACACCATCCCAGGTCCCAAGATGCTCTACATGTTTGAGGAATTGGGCTATGATGAGTCCATTAATGACCCTTGCCGTATTTGTGAAAAGTCTATTCTATGGAACTATTACCAGAACCAATTTCGCCAGAACATTTACTTCTACACCAGTAGTCTGATACATCTGCGAAACTCCTATGGCATTTTCAACACAGACAACTTCACCTATGCTTTGGACGGAGGGTCTAAGCGCATTAATCTGAGCAGTGCCGATACCAACGTTACGGTGCTCGGAAACTTCCGTGTAACCAGCGGAGATGTTTATCCAAACTTCCAACACACAGGGTGGTGGTACGACTATTTCACCGGCGACAGCATTCAGGTCACCAGCACGAATACACCGATCAACTTCGCCCCTGGTGAGTGGCACGTGTATACGGATGTGAAATTTGATAAGGCGGCCTTTATAGGATTGGAGGAGGCGCCTGAGGAATTGGCCCAGATTCAGTTGTATCCAAACCCATCGGAAGGGCGCGTGGAACTGCTCACCGACTTTACAGCAGGAACCTCGGTAAGATGGTCGCTGCGAACGATCAATGGTCAACAAATACAGCAGGACCAATTCCTAACTGATGGCCTTGAAGTTCAATTCCTTGACTTTTCTGAGCTTCCAGCAGGAGTCTATGTGTTTGAACTACACGCCGCTCAGGAGCATTTCACCCAGCGATTGATTCTGAAATAAGCAGTTAGGAAAGCAGGTGAACGCCGTCCTTATCTTGTGTAAGGACTCCCTCATTCTCTAGGTTCTTTAAGAGCCTAGAGACGACCTCCCTTGAGGTACCAAGTTCTGATGCCATTTTCACTTTCGACAAAGGCACTCCGCGGCGCCCATTCAGGCGACAACGCTTTTCTATATAGGCGAGCAAACGCGCGCCCAATTGTTTGAAGATGGCATTGTCAACGAGACTGAGCAATTCTTCGAATCGGCGTCTAAAATTGGACAATTCAAAAAGGCGCCATTCGCTGTAGTTCTCTGCTATATAGCTCAGCTTATCAAGAGGAATATTTAACACCTGACAGTTACTTTCTGCCTCCACTGTGATCGGCATAACCCCATTTGGTAAAAGGGAAAACGCGGCACAGGGACAAATTTCTCCCGGGGTTAAGAAATACAACAATAGTTCTTTTGATGGATCTTCATCATCGATGCGCATGACGCGTGCACTTCCTTCGAGAATAATGGGCATAAAATCAGCTTCCATGCCGTAATCAAGAATCAATTCATCTTCCGCGTAGGTAATGACTTCACCTACTTCTGACAAATAGCTCAAAAGCTCTTTTGAGAGTAACGAAAAGGCAGGAGATTGCAATGAAACTAATGACATCCTTCAAGGTTTAAATTTGAAAGTGTAAGGTATCAAAACCAATGCATTTATTTGATTAATTCTACGAGCTTCGCAATAGGATAGGGCTTTACAATCCAATGCACGGAATCCAGGCCGTCCAATTCAGTCAAGTGTGCCTCACGTTCGTAGCCGCTTGTAATAATTGAAACTGTTTGGCTCATCTTGGCATCTTCATAACAAAACCGCATTAAATCGCTGCCTTTTCCATCGCCAAGGGAAAAATCAGAGATAATCGCATCCCAATTTTTATCGTCTTCTAAAATGGCTTTAGCCACTCGAAATCCAGAGGAAAGTTTGGCGTTGAAGCCTAGCATTTCCATCATTTCCAGCATGGTTTGACCCAACCCAGGGTCGTCTTCAACTATTAATACACGTTTAGACATTTCTCCAATAGGGTGTTATATAAATCCAAAGCATTTTGCGCTAATTCCTTATCTAATCCTTCAACCGGTTTTTCAGTCTTTTGAAACTGCTCAATATCTTCAAGATTCAAACCAATAGAGGTTACCTGGATGATGGTCTCTAGAGTAAGCAAAGGGCTTTTCACAAACGACTCATAATGTATCAAAGATACCCCATTTAAGTCTTTTATCTTAGAATAATAACGAATCCATTGTTCGATCCAATATTCAATTTGGTCAATATTGTATTGTACCTCATTGTTTTCAGGACCTTTCAGTGCAAACGGTCGTTGACCTTTTCCGAATTCGTGATGGCCTAACCAGTCCATATACGTTAAAACGAAAGGGTCTTTTTCTTGTTCTGTCACAAATTTATTGTGCTGGTGAAGCAAGCTTTTTGCGTGTTGCAGAGGATTTCGCAACATAACGATCACTGTCAAGTCCGGGTTCAGCGCGAGTAGTGACTCCAGGCGAGTTATGGCGTTGTTGTTTTTTGCCAGATAGATTTCACCTGGTTTGCAAATACTGTCGGCGTATCTGCGGTACAACATGTTCTCCTCCTCGCTTAGCGAGTGCTCTTCTACCGCTTCAGCGCTGATGTAGCTATCGTCTTTTAAAACTTTAAAAAAGTATTCTTCGAGTGCTTCTACACTAGCGAGTCCTACTTGGACACCGTCACCATGAGCGCGTTCCTTGTTTTCTTCACGCTTTGGCTTGTAGATTTTACTCCACAATTTAGGCGCTAAAAGTAGGGGCATATTGCTATAGTCTAACGAAGCAAAAGGGCCGCGCTTTTCAACTTCTTTAGTGAGCGCGGTGGTTCCAGCGCGTGCTAAGCCTGTTATGAGCACTCGAGAGGTGGTGTTTTTTATGGGCGAAGACACCCCCTTGATTTGTCGTTGGAGAAGCTTTCGGCCAAGGTGGTAGTTATCGAGGACCAGGTGGTGAAAGAGTTGCGCCATGGGGCTGTAGTCACTCGTCTTCTTCTTGGGAATCAGAAATGGAGGCAAACTTCCAACCCCCAGTAAAACCCCAGCTGTAGTTGACCCGATGGTTGGTAGTTCAAATATTTCAGGAAGCCACGATGCAATACCTACGGCGATCAAAATAACAAGGAGAAGCTTTCCAAGCACATGTAAGAGACTGCCAAGAGTCTTGAAAACTTGTGAGTTTACAGCTTCAAATTTAGCGTCCTCGTCAAGATCGGACACCAAAAGGTCCAACAACGAAACACTGCGTTTTGCCAGCACAAAAAAAGGCGATTTGATCCAGAGAATTCCTAGGGCAAGAAGGAGTCCTGCCAGAAAGGGCGCTGCGTAGGCAAAATAAAGGTTCACGCTAATTTATTTTTTGCGTGTTGCACGCTTGATGCGGTACCAAATAAGGTAACCGAAGGATGCAATAATGAGTAGTAAAACGATGGCTATTAAGATACCTGCGCCAAGCCCTAGTCCGGGTCCGATGTACAAAAGAGGTGTTGTCATGATGCTTAGTTTATGTAAAATCGTGTCCAATTCGGAATCTCCACGTATTCCTCGCTGCCAAAATAGTTCAATCCATTCTTGTACACGAGCGTTTCGTCGTCAAAAATGTAAATGCGGAATTGGTTCTGCTCTTCAACGACCACAAG
>Ga0181558_10003638_pt1 | contig 14100 bp, 12 predicted proteins | sample 011ome_22_FD_133754 | JGI IMG/M metagenome (GOLD analysis project Ga0181558, IMG submission 133754) | Coastal salt marsh microbial communities from the Groves Creek Marsh, Skidaway Island, Georgia - 011507BT metaG (megahit assembly) | ecosystem: Environmental > Aquatic > Marine > Intertidal... | reverse complement strand
GCTAGCGGCTGACGCGACGCTAAGTCGGTGCCAAACAAATTTGTGAATCCAGAGCCGTTAAAGTCGCTCAACGTAAAATCACCGCCTAAATTCAACGGCGCCTTGGTCGTCGTCGACGTTACGCGCGGCGCTTTACGCGCGACGTCGTGGTCATCGATATGGACATCGCCGGGAATGACACCGCCAGGAATTGGATCGAACTTAATCGCTCCCAAAGCCGGCACGCTCGTCGGCGACATTTTACGCTTGTCGCCGCTCGTCGGCGTCGGCGTCGCCAACATCGGCGCCGCCGCGCGAGGCGCCGTCAACTTATCTGACCAGCCGTAGCGCAAGCGAAAGCACCGCGGACTGCCGAGTTCGGCGTAGATATCCATAGCGGTGACGTGCGTGCACGTCGCATTCCAACACGTCGTCGGCGGCGTCTCCTTGGCTTCAAACGGATACAACTGCAATCGGTGACTCGCGCTCGGCGCCGCGTTCAACCACTTTTCGCTCAAGTGCGCAATCAAACCAGGCACGGTCTTTCTCTGTCTAAACGTCAACTCCATAAGGGGCTTATAGTTGTTTTCGTGCATCGCGCGTTCGACGTCGTCATCGATCGGGAACAATTGCAATACGAAACGTGGCTTGCCATCCATCACGACGCACGCCGGCGTCGCCTCCATCCCTTCCGCGCCTGCGATCGCATCCGGCGATCTCGGCACAGCGTTCACCGACGGCTTTTTAGCGCTATCGACCAACACAGACAACGCTTCTTCAGAAGATCTCGACGGCAGTTGCAACGCGCACCATTCCGGGCGAGCGATGAGCGGTTTCAAACGCGACGCCAGTTCATTCGCGCACTTGGCTCGCAATCCATTCTCACTGTTAAATCGCCGTCCAAACTCCTGCGACGTTTGTTCACCAACACTCTCACGAATTCTAAAGATCGAATACGCCTTGAACGCACAACACACTTCAAACGCATTCTTCACGTCAATTTCCACGCCCAAGCTCTTTTTCAAAATCGACGCGTTAATCCGCCTCAGCGCGTTGGTAAAGAAACTCCGCACGTGCGTGCGCAACCGACCTCTATGCCCAGGCGCCTTCCTAATAAGCTCCCACGTCGCCCCAAAATCCCCAGCGCTGCGCATGTAGCACTCGTACGCGTACAATTCTTGTTTCATGCTCCACGGGTTCGCGTCGGTCGATTTCCGAGGCGCGCGCCTCGTCGCCTCCCCTTCCCGCGCCTTCCCAGCCTCCACCGCGCTCGCGCTCCCGCTCGGCGATAAGCTTCCTAACGACCCGAACGTGTCCTCGTCCTCGTCCTCACCGTCGTCCTCGTCGCCGTCGCGGTGCGCGGGCGGTGGAAGCGACGCATCGAGTCGCCCGAGCGCGTTCGCATGCGCCAACATCTCCGTAAACGACATCTCGCCACCGCCGACGTCGACCGCGAACGACCGCGGGAGGTGAATGAATGCACGCGTCCGCGGTGCTCGCGCGCGTTGGACTCGCGAACGCGCGCGCCGTCGCGTCGAGAAGTGGCGCTTTGCAGGAGTTTCAAACTTTTTTAAACTACTTTTTTGAAATTGACCAATTATAACCAGAGGCATATGGGGGACTAGCTTTCCCAGTGCACCAGTGCGTGCGCCAGTGTGCGACGCGACGGACGCGCGCGACGCCTCTCACGCGCGCGAAAGGTCGACGCGACGCGTTTCGTGGCGTCCATCGCAGACGGGTGCGGCGCGGCGCGGGGCGAGGCGGTGGTGAGGCTGCGCGCGCTCGAGACGTTGTGTGTGTTGGTCAACTGTTTTTGGCTTCAACTCGAGCTCACGTCGTGTTCGTGAGGTTCGGAGGCGCAGACGGCAGTGCGCGCGCGCGTGGTGGGGTGGTTGTGATGATGGCGAGCGCGTCGCCGACGTCGGCGATGATTCGTGAGCTCGCGAGCGAGGTGTTGCGCACGCCGTCGAAGACGGAGCCGAAGACGGCGTCGGCGTCTGTCGCGGCGTTGACCGACGATATATCGACGATGTCGTTTCGCGTGCCGGCATCAGCGCCGGCGTCACCGGGGAATGGTGTTGTGAGTGAGTTTGAGCAGCGCGTACGCGCGCTTGAGCGCGAGGCGGAGGGTGTGGAGGATGATTTACGCGTCGAGGAACGCGAGCACGAAATCGCGTTGTCGGCGTTGCGTCGCGAACGGGACATCGAGCTCGAGCGCGAGGCTGTGCGGACGAATAAGCATCACGAGACTGCGAGTTTGCGCGAGGCGTTACGCGCGAAGGAACGGGCGATTGCGAGTTTGACGTCGACGTTGGCGTCGACGCGAGAAGAGTATGCGCGGCGTGAGCTCGAGGCGAAGCGGACGCGCGACGCCGCGGATGACGATTTCGAGCGTCTACGCGAGCGTGTGCGCGCGTTAGAGGCAAATGTAGACGTCCACGAGCACGCGCTGAAGGCAAAGAATGAAGTTATCGAGGCGCTCAAGCGTGATCTCGAGGCCAAACGCGCGTTTGACCGCGATGTCGTTGAGCAGACCAAGGCGCTCGAAATTGACCGACTCGAGCATCGAGCCGAGGCGAGCGAAGAGCGCGCGCGCGTGGCTGAGAGTAAAGTAGACGCGATGGTACTTGAAAAGGTATCGCTGATGCGCGAGTTAGAGTCGCTGCGCGAGCGCGTCGCGCGCTTGCCGACGCAAGCGGAAGAGGATGAGGCGTTTAAGAGGCGCGTGGAACGAGCCGCCGACGCGCGCGTCGCCGCCGAACGATTGCTCAACGAAGAAATGCGCACGAAAGCCGAGTTAGCGGGATTGTTTGCGCAAATACGCGACATGACGTTACGCTCGGCGGGTGTTTGCGCGGTTCCGTCACACCAGACGGCGGTATTCGGTGTCCATCCGTCGACGGTTGACTCGTCGCACCATCGCTCGCCACCCCTAGTAGTAGAAGAACAGCTTCGCGCAGTCAAGGCGAGCGCTGAACAAGAAATAGCTGCGCGGCGCCGCGAATTCAACGCCATTCAAGCCGAAGTCACGCGTGAAAATGCGAGATTACGGCGCGAGCTGTCGAATGTACGCTCGACGCTTCGCGAGAAGCTCCGCGAAGCGACGAACACCGCCTCGAGCACCAAAGACGCCGGCGACGACACCTCTCCCTGGGCCGCAGATTTTTCATTTCCACCACCGAGAGAAACAGTGACGCCGTCCAAGACCCCAGCCGCGACGCCGTCGGCATCATCGTCCGCCGCGGTGAAACAAAACCATCAAACGGAGGATGATTTCATCGAGTTTACGCCCGCGACGTCGATGTCGCTCGACGAAGACGTCTTCGCTGCTCCACGTGAGCGCTAGCGCATCGCGACACATCGGTCGCATAGCTATATATGGTAACATATAATCAATCATAGTGAGTCATTCGATGCGCCATACGCGCGACATTGCGCGTTCGCGCGACGAAAAGCGCTCGCAGCCGTCGGTTCCAGCCTCACATTCGCGCGCGACACTCTCGGTCCGTGCACCATGCGTCCGTTCACCACTCGCGCGGATGACATCGTGCCCACGATAAACCGTGAGTTTATCATCGACTGCCTGCGAGGGGACGACGAGGGCGTGTTCCGCATGGATGCGCGGCTTCCGAACGACGCCCGAGAGCACTTGGACATTTCCTTGGGTCCGTCTGCGGGGACGTGCGTGGTCACCCTAGGCCACACGCGCGTCTGTGCGAGCACGAGCGCCAAGTTGGAAAAACCTACGAGCGGCGGCTCGAGTGCGGAAGGGTCGCTGCGCGTGGATGTTGAGATTTCGAGCGGCGCGCGAAGAGGGTTCGCGAGCGCCGGCGCCGGGGACCGGGACACGCGCGCTCGCGCACGCGAGCTCGGTGCTTTACTCGAGCGTGGATTGAAAGATGCGAGAGCGGTAGACGTTGAATCGCTGTGCGTGCTCGCGGGGAAGGCGGTGTGGGTGATCACGTGTAACGTGACGGTGCTGGCGCACGACGGCAACTTGGCGGGCGCGGCGAGTCTCGCGGCGTGTGGATCGTTAATGACGTTCCGCCGACCAGAGTGCGCGGTTGATGCCAACGCAGGGACGGTGACGGTGTGTGATATAGACGCTCGGGAGCCGATTGCGCTGAACATGCATCATTATCCCATTGCGTCAACGTTTTGCTTTTACGACGAAGTCCCGGGCATCGCCGTGTTTGATCCGAATTTAGACGAGGAAGTCACCGCCGACGGCGTCGTCGTCGTCGTGTCGAACGGACACGATGAGATTTGTGCTATAGCCAAGAGCGGGCGCGGGGTGTCGAGCGAGGATGTGAAAAGATGTGCGCGGGCGAGCTCGATGACGGCGCGGGCGTGGACGGAGTCGTTGAAGGAGGCGCACGCAGAATTCGAGGCGAAACGCGCCCAAGGGAAGATTCGTACGCATTACGATGGGTATAAAAACGCTCCAGATGATGACTATTTACTTGAAGCGTATGAAAAAGCTGAGCGAGACGGCGACGAGTCGTCGGCGCCGATGGACGCCGACGTCGACGCGGCTGACAAACAAGAAGAAGGACGCGGAGACGATGATGACGACGATGCCGAGAGCGATAGTGCCGAAGACGAAATTGATGACGACGACGATGTCGATGACGCGGACGCCGACGGCGGCGAAGATGCCGACGTTTTGGCTTCACAAAAGCGTCGCCCATCGAAGAAGCCGTCAGCCGCCGCGGCGCGCAAAGCCACATTCGACGACGCCGACGTCGACGATATCGACGCTCTCTTCGAAAAAGCTGAGAAACACAAACAAAAAGCCCTCGGAACGTGGCAAGACGTGTTGCCGGGCGATGGCGACACCCTCGCTGGCGCCGTGAAACCACGTAAAAAGCTCAAAAAGAACGCCGACGACGCTCCGAAAAAGAAAAAGAAGACGACATCCAAAGCCTCATAATCGCGTCGTTGCACGCGTTGTAAAATATAGACATAGTTTTCCACCACAATACTTCACGCGCGTACCACCACCGTCTCGTCGGCGCCGCGCGCGCTCGAATGTCCCAAAGACGGCGTCGTCGTCGATGTCCCAAAACCTGAAAATGAACCCCCCCCCTCCTTGAGAGGTCGTTGCGACGTCACACGTCCGCACGCGACTCTTCTCGCGATGTTTGCCTCGCAAGCCGCGTACGCGCCTTCCCGGGCGTTGTTCGCCACGCGCACGGCGTCCAGACGCGCGTCTCGACGCCATTCTACGACGACAAAGGCGGCGAGCTCCATTCATGAATTTACCCTGCAAAGACTCGGTGGTGGCACCCGCGACGCCCCGACGGACGGCGCGGCGCTTCCGCTGAGTCAGTTCAAGGGTAAAGTTGTTCTCGTGAACAACATTGCTGCTTTTTGAGGTGCGTGTGCGGCGTTCGGCGATGTGCGAGGATGTGTTTTGTAATTATATTCGCGCGCGCTGACCGCGCAACATGATGTTACCACGCGAAACAGGCACGACTTGCCGCGATATGGTTCAATTGAACGCGCTGCAAGAAAAGTATGGTGATGATTTAGTCGTCATCGGCTGTCCGTCGAACACGTTCGGGCACCAACATTACCCCAAGGATTTTGAGACGCTCGACTCGTTGAAGTATGTGCGTCCGGGCGGCGGTTACGAGCCCAAGTTTATTCTGACGACGAAGATGGAAGTCAACGGCGCGAATGAAGAGCCATTTTGGGCGTATTTGAAGGCATGCTTGCCGTACCCGTCGGATGACAAGGGGGGAGCTGGTGCGGATCACATTTACAACATCCAGCCAAACTCTATGCCGATTCAGTGGTCTCCGGTGAGACGCTCGGATATCACGTGGAACTTTGAGAAGATCCTCATCGGTAAGGATGGCGTTCCAGTCAAGCGTTACTCGCCAAAGTTCGAGAACGCGAACATCGCTCCGGACATTGATGCGTTGCTTAAGGCGTAAGTAATCAATCGTCTTATGTTTTGGCTATTCATGTCACCATGCGAGCGCCGACGGGCGACACTCTTTTGTTTTGACGGTTTCATAACGAGCCGCGTCCGCGCGCGCACGTGACGAACGATGAGTAAATAGCAACACATGTGTTGGGATTCATCGTTTTGATTCTGCGCGCGAATGCGAGTTTTTAGAGGGCCGCCGTCGGCGTTTTTGTTTTAATTTTAATTTCAGTTGAAGACGAAGAAGCCGCGCGAGTCCTGTACGACTTTTTCTGATTATAATAATCACCGTGTTTTATTTTACAATTCTTCATCCTTGCTAAAATCTAACGTCGGCGCCACGACGTCGTCTTGATCCTCGTCTTCGTACAGCGACCCCGACGCCGTCATGCGTTTCACCAACATCTCCGTCAACGCGTCCCTCTCAAACGGCACCGCCGCCATCACCGCCGACGCCTTCTTATACATCACACTCACGAACACCGCGCGATGTCCGCGCGCCGGATCGCCGTCGGCGATGACTTTAAACCGCAAACTCAACCCCAAAGCCTCGGTTTCGCGCTCGAGAAAGCGAAATCGAGCGACGGCGGGAAACGACACGCTCACCACGAACCCATCCTCAGCAATCATCCTCGCACACTCCCCAAGCAATCGCCGCTTATCATCCTCACCATTCAACGCATCGAGTGTCCCTTTATCAATCACCATCGACGCCTCACCGTCGCGAACGATGCCTGACATCGAGCGCGCGTCGCACGTCTCGCATCGAACTCTCGCGTCCCCCGCGAAATCCTTCCCAAGCTTCGCCACAATCGTCGGGCTCACATCCGCGAGCACGAGCGCGCGAAACCCGTACGCGCGCAACGCGTCCACGCCCACGGCGCTCGACCCGCACCCGACGTCCACGACGGCGCCGTCGCGCGACGCGGCTCGCGCGTACCCATCGCACGCGCTGAGCACCGTGTCGGACTCCACGTGCCACTCGCGCGCGAGCTGCGCGGGATCGGTGCGATAGACGTCGTCCCAGTGATCTTCGTACGCGCGCGTCGCGTCGTCGTCGTCGTCGTCGCCGTCGTCGTCGCCGTCGCCGTCGCGCGACGGCATTCGCGTCGCCGACTGCCGCCGCCGCCAACCGTCCCGGTGCTCACGACACCACATTCGTCGCCGCGCCGCGCCGCAGACACACCATGCCCGCCGCGCGCGACGGCGCATCGGGTAAGCGCGCGTATTACTCCGTCGCCATCGGTCGCGTGCCGGGGATATACGCCTCCTGGGACGACGCGAGGGCGCAAGTGGATGCGTTTCAAGGCTCCAAGCACAAGGTAACGGAACATCATGATGCGACAATGCGCGTCGACGACGCGCGATGACGCGGCGCGAACGGCGACTGACGGCGCGTGCTCGTTTTGCGTGACCCAGAAATTCGCATCGCTGGACGAGGCGCAGGCGTTTATGCGCGAACACGGCGCAAAGGGGCACGAGGGCGGTGTCGAAAGTGTCGACAGCGGCAACGGGCAAATTGGTGATTTTCGCGAGTTGTCTCGTGATGGCGTCGCCGGTGAGGCGCGCATCGGGGCGAAAGTGATGAAGAATGAGGGAAAAGTGAAGTCTGCGTCGTCGAAGCGCGCGAGTGCGATGCCTGGGGCGCGTGCGAAGTCGACGATGATTGGGGAACGCGTCGCGGGGTTGACGAGCAGCGCGCGGGACGGCGACGAACCGGATATGAATCGCGCTGTGGATGCGTATGTGGTGGAGTTTGATGGTGCGAGTCGTGGGAATCCGGGATTTGCTGGTGCCGGGGCGCTGTTGAAGCGGAAAAAGGATGATCGAATCGTTGAGGAGCTGACAGAGTATTTGGGAAACGACCGTACGGTGAACGAAGCCGAGTACGCGGCGTTGTGTTTGGGCTTACGAAAAGCCGTCGAGCTCGGCATCACGCACATCGAGTGCAAAGGGGATAGTAAATTGATCGTCAATCAAGTGAAAGGGTTGTTTCAGTGCAAATCGGATAAGTTGGCGCCGATGCACGCCGAAGCTATGCGATTGAAGAAGGAATTTTCTTCGTTTAGCATTGAACACGTGCGCCGCGAGTACAACAAGCACGCCGATCATTTAGCAAACATGGCGGTTGATTTCGGGCTCACGCCGACAAAGATGACTGGTTTCGAGGCAGGTGGTGGGGGCCTGCGCAATGGCGCTGATGTCGATGGCGATGACGAGGTGATTTTTAAGCGTCGAAAGGTGGATGGGTTCTTTACGCCGCTCGGCTGGGCGTCGTCGTCAAAGAGCGCGCGCGGAGCGCATACGCTCGCTCGCGCGGCACATCGACCGCCGCACGATGGCGGTAGCGCTGACGACCGTGCCATGACATCTTCGGCACCAATTATCTTTGGTGCGTCGAGCGCGCGAAACGCGTGGGCGAGTCGACGGGCGTGGGTACCGATGACGCGCGCGCTCGTCGGGTTCGCTCGAATGCGTCTCTAGTTGTTTCCGTGTTTTGTTTGTACGTTCTGCTAGGTTTTCTATGTCACATTATTACACTAAATAAATTCATTCATCGTCTTCAGACGCCGAGGACGCCGACTGGGACGGTGCTCGAGGTGAAATCTCAACCGTCGGGCGCAACTCCTCCGCATAGGCAAACGTTTGCGGCTGCGGCACCGCGACTGGACGGCTCACCGGCGGTGGCGCAGCGGCAGCCTTGGAAGGCACGTTCACGAATGCCGCTTCCTCATCATCGCCGTCTTTATCGATTGTCGCGACGACGCGAGAGGGCGCGCTAGGCTTCTGAGGCGGTGGGGCGTTTCGGCGGAGGAGCAACGGCGCCGATTCCGCGGGCGCCGCTCCGCGAGAATGATATCCTCCTCGTGGTCCTTGCGTCATCGGGGTCTTCCTCGACGATGCGAACGGATGTTCACCACCCGTCACTGTCGTGGGCCATTTACTCGCGACGGTTACGAGAGCCAATGCTAAGACGGCGACGGCTAAGCCAACGCTGACTTCGGGTGACGCTCGAAGCGCCCATCGTGTCAACGCGTTGTGGCGCACGACGACGTGGTCGTGGTCGGAGAATCGATGCGCCGCCGAGCGCTCAGCATCGACGTCACCGCGAGATAATCGCACCGCTGATGGTTCGACCGCCGCCGTCGAAGTCGCCATGATTGTCGGACGCACGAGCACGTGCGAATGCGCGCACGGCTTCGGTACATACGCGCATCCCGCAAAGGCGTTGGCTCGGCAATCAAACACCGCAGCTAGGAATTCGATAGACTTTGCCTCCGCCTTGGTTTGCGGACATCGTCGAACCTGTCGACATTCTAAATCTTTGCTCGCTTGACCGCGTTTGCCGGTGATGTCGCCGCACTTTTGCACAATGCCCGTGTGAGGACAGCCGAGGCGCGCGCGAGAGCGCATGGCGTCGCACGCTTGCGCCGCTTGGTCAGCGGAAGTTAATTCGCTCGCATCAATGTCAAAGCACGACGATTCAGCGTCAGATGGCGTATTCGGGCATCCGCATACGCATGAGCCTCTCATGGTCGTCGTGGTCGTGGTCGTCGCCAACGGCGCGCCGAGCCGAGCGAGCGGCGGCGCCGAACGCCGAGCGGCGACAGAGGACATTTCATGCAAGTTTCGCTCCAGCGCACGTTGCATCGTTTCCAAATGTTTTGCGTCGGCATCAAAAACTTCATCCGCACCCAACCGCGGCTTTGCGTCGCGACCGTGTGCTTTCGCATCCGGTGGCATTGTTGACTCGCGCCACGTCTCCAAATGTTTGAGCGAATCTGCCCCGACGTTTTCAATCGTATTCACACCCTCCATGTACTCCGCCGCGGCTTCATCTTCGAGCTTGGCGCGTCTTACCGCGTCAGGTTCTTCCTGTGCCGAGCGCATGGCGTCTTGATACGTTTGTTGATTGGCTTTGATGGCGTCTTGGTAGTCGCGCTGGATGCGAGACTCGTACTTTTTGTACTCGCGTTCTTGCATGTCGTGCGCGTACGCCAGTTGTCTCGCCTTGTACGCCTCAGCCGCGCTTTGCGCGTCGTCGTCGTCGTCATCGTCGTCGTCGCGTTTATCGTGCATTTTTCGATGCGAGCGAGCGCGATCCGCGTCGTCGTCATCATATTCGTCGACGTCCTCGCCGTACGTCGCGTGGCCGTCACGTACGACGCCATCGCGCAATTTTGAGCTGGCAACGCGTTTGACGCGCGTCGCGTAGGCATCATCGTCATCGACGTCGGCGTCGTCGTCTTCAGTAAAACGGCTGGAATGGTGCTTTTCCTCCCATCTGTTCCACACGCGCTCAGCCGAAGATGTCCCGACGCTTTTACGTGACTTGGCCGCGTCGTCGTCGTCGTCGTCGTCCCGGCTCGTCGCCTGTAACGGTTTCAATCCATCACTCATTGCGCTCCACAACGTGCGCACTAAAAACGCGTCATCGCGTCTGCCGTGTCCGAGCGTGCTGACGACATCAGACGGTGCGACTGGACACGCCGGCGTGCCCGCCACCGTGCGACCGAGCGTCACGACGACGGTGCGCGATTCCGGCATCATGAAAATCATCGACCCCTCATCACCGACGACAACCGCCACAGGTGCGCGCGGGGCATCGACGCCTAAAATCGGTCCATCGATATCCTCCGCGCTCTCACCGCACGCCAACGCCGTGGTTTGCGGTTTGCAGCACTTTGCGCCGGTTTTACTCGTGGGCACGTGCAACCACGTCATCAAGCCGTGCGCTTGATTCAACGACGGATAACTCACCGACATTGCCGTCAACGCGAATGATGGATCAAACAACTGCTTTACTCTACCATCCTCACCGAGCCACGCGCCTTTATTTACGAATACCTGCGCGAGCTTGGCGACGTCTCGACACGACGCGCGCAAGCCGCGTCTCAACGACGCCTCGCTCGCTCGCCCCGAGTGTCGAGCCGCGCTAAACAACTCTGGCACCCCGAGCGGCTCCGCCACGTGTACTCGCGCCCAGTTCTCAAGTTTCATCCCCGACCTCGCCTCGATGAGTTCACCGATGATATCTAGATACCCATCGTCGCGATTATCCCGTTCAAACGCGCTTCCCGGCGCTCGACGTCCGCCCCCGTGCGTCTGCGCCAACAACTGTCTCACCGTCACCTCCTCCGCATACTCCCTCCCGAACGCCCGCTCGACGCTCGCCAACCCAAACTTCGCTAATGGCTCATCCAATCCAAACAAACCCTGGTCTACGGCGATGCCGGTGGCTAAAACCGTCGCCAACGCGCCCGCGGCGTCGTCAACACTAAACGCCTCCCTCGCCCCCGCGCCTTCGGCGTGATAATACGATTCGTGCACCAACGCTCCGTCTCGAGCGACGACGAAACAGTCACGATCGACGATTGTTTCCACGTTTGCGCTCGCTCGTTCGAGGGCGTTGGACGATAACCCGTGCAATTCCGCGCGTTCGACGTTCCATGGTCGAACGCCGGGCTGCGCGATCGAAGGATCGATCATCGACGCTGACGCGTGCGCGGCGGCGCGAAGGGCGGCGACAACGCACGCGGCGAGTGCGACGGTCGCATTCGCGCGCGTCGCGCGTCGGCGGTGCGGCGTCATGGTCGCCGCGCGCCGTGATGTGACGGCCAGCGTGATGTGGTGATGGGTGTTACGCCGGTTGACATGTTTTTGACTGGCGCCGTCGCGAATGTGAAGTTTAATGACGGTCGCGATGGCGCGTGCGCCGCACTCACGCTGGATGATGCGTGCGAAGGATGTATGCGTGGTGCGTGGACGCGGCGCGCGCGTGGATTTGGGTATGGGTGATGACTACGTACAGTATACATTGAATATGCGGCTAGAGCTTGGCGAGTTTCGGGCGGCGATGCTTATCGTCGTCGCCGGCGTGGAGTTCATCGTCGGGTGACGCGTGCCAAGGGAAGATTTTACCCGGATTCATGATGTTTTGTGGGTCTAGCGCGCGTTTGATTGAGCGCTGGATGCCAATGTGTGTGGCGCCGTGTTCCTGGAGGATGTATCGCTGCTTGCCGACGCCGACGCCGTGCTCGCCGCTCGCGCTGCCACCCGCGGCGATCGCGGCGCCGATGACTTTGTCTTCGAGCGCGTGCAACGCCGCACGTTCGTGTTCTTTGAATGGGATTAAGCAGTGGAAATTGCCATCGGCGATGTGCGCACAAATGACGCACGGAAATCGCGCGCGCTTGAACGCCGCTTCAGTCGTCGAAATGGTATCCGCCAATCGAGACAATGGCACGCACACGTCGCCCACGTACACGTGCTCCTTTTCCAACGTCCCAGCTTCCAAGCCGCGATAACGCATCGCACCGAGATAGCACCCGCGCCGCGCGTCGAATAAATCATCCAACTCTTCTCCAGTCGCCGCGAATGTTGATCCTCGAGCGCCGTTGGCCTCGGCGCGCGCCTCAAACGCCTTCCAATCCGCCATCGTCTGCCTCTCATCGTTGCCCACAAACTCCAAAAACAACGTCGGCTCGCACGGAAGCGATGTTTTAAACACTACATTCGTCACCTTGATGCCCTCGTCGTTCATCAGCTCGCACTTCAACAACGTCGACAAATTGAGCGCGATGCAATCCGCCACCGTCTTCGCCGCCGACTTGACATCCGCAAACCTCACCACCGCCCCGCATCGCGTGCGCGGAAGCGGATGCACCTTGACGACTAAATCCGTAATCACCCCCAACGTGCCCTCGGCGCCGAGATACAACGCGTTCAACTCGTACCCCGTGCTCGATTTCCTCGTCTCCGCTCGCGTCCGAATAATCGCCCCGCTCGGCGTCACCACCGTCATCGACCGCACATTCTCCTTACTCGTGCCGTACTTGAGCGTCGATAACCCACTCCCACCCGTGCTCGCCATCCCCCCGATGCTCGGATTACTGCTCGGATCCGGCCCAAACACGAACCCCAACGGCTTCAACGCCGCGTTGAGCTCGCTCTTCAACACCCCGGCGCCCACGCGCGCGACGCCGTCGCCGCGCTCCACCCCACTCACATCAATCGTCTTCATGCGCGACGTATCGATGACGCACCCTCCACCATAGGGCACGCACCCACCCTCGAGCCCGGTGCCCGCGCCGCGCGGGGTCACGCGCACGCGACGCCGCGCGCACGCCTCCACCACCGCGCTCGTCTCGCGCGCGTTCAGCGGGAACGCCACGACGTGCGGCGACGCAGGGGCGTGCCACCCGGCGTCCGCCGACGCCGAAGCGCGCGCGTGCGCGTCATCGCGCACGCGCGACGCGTCCCCAGACACCGCCGCGATGCACTCGTTCCGAAAGTCACCATCGATGTCGAAAAAGTCGTCACCAACACCATCACCATCATCATCACGCACCATCGATGTCGATGTCGCGCGCGCTCGACTCATGTCTTCACGACGACGACGATCACGACGACCGCGATCGTCGCACCGATCGCACCGATCGCCACACGCGTCGCGCGATGCGGACCCCACCCCGCGCGCGCGCGCGCGAGAGAGAGAGAGAGAGCACTTATTTATACCCATCGCACGACATGTTGAAGGACATCATGGAGGCGTTGCGCGCAGAGGGATTTTTGTTTTGAGAGAAACAGCTTTATTGACGCTGATCTCAGATTTTCTATTTGGAACCAGTCGTCCGTCAGCAAGTCGCAGATTCTTGTCGAGTTGCCAACGACTTTTTCTTTTTGCGCGTCCGTTCGTGTCCCGGCACGTATGTATATTTTTTACCCATAACACATCGCACGACACCTCGACGACGACGGGCGGGCGCGCACACGCTGTGCAGCGTGTGCGGACAGCAAAAACTTGGTTGTACTCGTTATCCATGATTTTGCAGCGCCTGCCGCCCCATCGTCGTCGTGTCCCTCCCGGCATGTATGTATTTATACCCATAACACATCGCACGACACCTCGACGACGGGCGGGCGGGCGGGAGAAAGTCGTTCCGAAGAACGCCTGCATGAATCTTCGACGGATGTGCTGCGTACATGAATACACTTTTTTTTCCTTCGCGGATTTGCGTATGTAAACTGCCATGTTTTTTTCATGGCATACGCGTCGCTGGCCGGTTCTGTGTCCGGCGACGGCGTTTTAGCCACGGCGATGTCATACTCAGCATCTACTCGTGCCTTGATGTACGCTTTCTGTGCACGGCTGGAGAGGTACTGCCTTCGCGCAGCACGCACTT
>Ga0181558_10003637_pt1 | contig 14103 bp, 13 predicted proteins | sample 011ome_22_FD_133754 | JGI IMG/M metagenome (GOLD analysis project Ga0181558, IMG submission 133754) | Coastal salt marsh microbial communities from the Groves Creek Marsh, Skidaway Island, Georgia - 011507BT metaG (megahit assembly) | ecosystem: Environmental > Aquatic > Marine > Intertidal... | reverse complement strand
GCGACCTTGCTAGTCACGACGGGTCAGTGATCAGGCAAGAACAAGGTACGCCGCCACGCCCACGAGCGCAAGGCCAAAGATTTGGTTGAGGGTTTTTCCCGAAGTCTCCGAGGTGAACACCGAACGAAGGTATGAGCCAAACATGGCCCAAGTCAGGACGGCTGGCCAGCCAAACGAAAGGTTGAGCAGCACCAGCAACACCTTTGCAAACAAACCGCTGCCGAAGAGATGGCCAAAGGTCGTCATCAAAACCAAGAAATGAACCCAGGCCTTCCCGTTTACGATTTGAAGCATGAAGCCGGTTCGAAAGCCAAGTTGGTGTTCAACGTCTTCTGCCTTGACGGTGGAACTCCGCATTACGGACACCCCGATGTAGGCAATGTAGAGCGCCCCGACCACGCCAAGAGCGTTGAAGAACGCTTCATAGCGCTCGATCGTGTTCGTTGCCATGCCGATGAGGACGCCCAAAATGGACCACCCCACGCCCATGCCAAGAATCATCGGGAGGGTGTCCTGCACGCCAAACCTCGAACCGTGCGCTGCGCAAAGGATGTTGTTCGGCCCGGGCGTGAAACACATCGGTACGATGAACACCAAGGCCGCAAGGAGCAGTTCGGTGTCCACCGACCTTCCCCCTTCAGACGGCGGCAAGCGCTTGGGCGATGTCGTCCCAAAGGTCGTCCTTGTCTTCGATTCCGATGCTCAATCGGACAAAGCCCGGGACAACGCCAGCGGCCACCCGAACGTCCTCGGGAACGAACATGTGGCTGGAGTTGAACGGACATTCGATCAAGGATTCAACGCCGCCAAGGCTCGTGGCCTCGTAGATGATGTTCAAGTTCCGCATGAACTTGAGCGCCGCATCGTCGCCGCCTTTGACGACGAAAGCCACCATCCCGGACCCCTTCGGCATCGTTCGTTGAGCGACTTCGTAATCGGGATGGCTCTCGAGTTGCGTGTGATAGACGCGGTCAACCTTCGGATGGGTCTCCAACCGCCGAGCGATTTCGGCAGCATTCTCGCAAATTCGTGGCATGCGGACATCGAGGGTTCGCATGCCCCGTTCCAACAGGTAGCTGGAGTGGGCATCGGGGCTGCCTCCAAAGTGGATTTTGCGCTTGAAAATCTCCGCGACCAAGTCCTTGCTGCCGACAACGGCACCGCCAATGAGGTCCGAATGGCCGCCGAGGTACTTCGTGGTTGAATGAATCACCAAATCAACGCCCATGGTGAGCGGTTGACAGCCCCAGGGCGAGGCGAAGGTGTTGTCGATCACGATGAGCAAGCCGTGTCGCTTCGCAACGGCGACCATGGCCTCGATATCGCACACCTTCAGGACGGGGTTGGTCAGGGTTTCGATGTAGAGCATCTTCGTGTTCTCTTGAATGGCCGCTTCGTACGAAGACGGGTCCTGCATGTCGGCCATCGTGGTGTGAACACCAAAGCGGGGCAGTTCGGTTGCGAGCAGGCCGTACGTGCCGCCGTAGACGTCGGCACTCGCCACCACATGGTCTCCCTGTTCAAGAAGAGCGAGCATCGTCGTCGAGATGGCAGCCATGCCCGAGGAGAAGGTTTCAGCGTCTTCTCCGCCCTCAAGAGCCGTCAACTTTTGAGCGACGGCGTCGGAGTTTACGGTTGACATGCGAGCATAAAGAAGCGTGTGCTGAGCCCCTGCCGCCCATCCCGCATAGCGCTCCTCGGTGAGTTTGTAGGTCGAGGATTGGAAGATCGGCGTGTTCACGGCGTCACCGATGTGTTGGGTACCGCTGTGAACGACGTGCGTGCCGAATTTGGTGTCGTCGTTGTTGGTGCCCATCGTTCTCTCCGATAGTCACGAGCCGAACGCGCTCTTTCAACCATTCTCTCCATCGGCGTGGATATTCTTCGCCGTCTTCGCCGATGCCTCGACCGGTGAGGTCACTTCCACCAAGATGTTTCCAGCGAGGAGAATCCCCCCGCCGAACACGATCCACCACGTCCATGGAACCAGTCCAAGGGCGAGGCCAAAGAGCGTGGCCCAAACGGGTTCAAGCGCATAGATAATGGCGGCTTGAACGGGATGCATGTGACGCTGATAGAGGTTCAAGGCGACCAAACAAAAGAAGGAGCCGCCCACGCCAAGAAGCACCAAAGGAAGAAGGACGCCTTCCCGAGAAAGAATGGCTTGAGCCATCTCGATCGGAGCAGAGGAGGTCGCAACGGCCAAAACTGCAGAACCGCCGCCGATGATGAGAAACTGGGTGAGCGTGAGCTTCAGCGGGTCGTGTTCAAGCGTCCAATGCTGCGTGTAGATGATGTGCAACGCAAAGAAAAAGGCACACACGACCGTGATGACCTCTCCCCAACCCCACGAAAGATGAGGGGGGCCCTGGATGAAGCCGGCACCAAGGGTCGCCATCAACACGCCCCAGTAGAGGGCGCGCCGCGGCGTGTTGTCGGCCATCACCACCGTCAAAACCGCCGTCATCACCACGTAAAGCGAGGTCAAGAAGGCTGAAGTTCCGGGATTGATGTCGTTGAGGGCCACCATTTGCCCCACGAAGCCAACGAGCATCAACGAGCCAAGAATGGCCCCTCCTTTCCAAATCACCCGTGACCTCACGCCGCTTCGTGCGGACGGTAAGAAGGTGACAACGAGGACGAGCGCGATGAAAAAGCGAAGGCTCACCAAGAACGCCACCACGGGAAATTCGCCGTATTCGGCCAATTCCAATTCCAACGCGTTGAGCGCCTGCTTCATCCAGATGAACGTGGCGCCCCAAATCAGGGTCACGGAGAGAAGGATCACCGCTGCTTTCCGGCGGTTCGGCTCAAAGGGCGCGTCGGATTCCATCCCCTTTCACCGTACCCCGGGAGACTTTGACAAGCCATGAGGCTGGTGGTTGACTTGAAACGGCGAACCATATCCTCAAAGGGTGCCCATGACCCAAACCAAGCATGGGAAGCCCACGAACGGGAGACGATGTCGTATGGAAGCAGCCCATTGATTCGGGACCCGCTCCGGAGGACAAGAGCAGTTTTGACGCCGTTGTCGTCGGTGGAGGGCCGGGTGGTTCTGCAGCCGCTGGCTACCTCGCCATGGAAGGAAAGCGTGTCCTTCTCATCGAAAAAGAGACGTGGCCACGTGACAAAATCTGCGGTGACGCCGTCGGTGGAAAATCGCTCAGCCATGTCAAAGCCTTGGGCGTGAAAGAAACACTCGAAAGCACACCACACTTCCGTGTCACGGGCATCGTGTTCTCGTCTCCCAAAGGTCACCACGTGCGCGTCGCGCTGCCCGAAGAGGACGTTCAACGATTGGAGGCGGGGTATTCACTGCCCCGCCAACAATTTGACCACCTGCTGTTCAACCAAGTCCAACAACTCGTGCGGGATGCAGGAGGCTCAGTCATCCAGGGAGGGGACGTTCGCGAAGTGTTGTACGACGATGGCCAAGGCGGCGAAGACCCCGGAAAAGGTTCTGGAAGTGAACGGCACGCCAAGGGTGTTGTCGTTCGAACCGGAGGGAAAAGCGGGGAGGAATTCTCCTACTTTGCTCCGAGCGTCGTCGGCGCCGCAGGCTACCGGTGTCCCGTGGCGAAATCCATGCTCGAAGACACCTATGAAGAGCCCATGGTGGACCGTGCGCACTACTGTGCAGGCTACCGGGAGTATTGGCGCGGTGTCAAAGGATGCGAAGACAACGTGGGTGACATTGAGATTCATTTTGTCGACACCATCATCCCCGGGTATTTCTGGCTCTTCCCCGTCGCTGAAGGGGTGGTGAACGTTGGCATCGGCATGGTGATGTCCCTCTTGGACAAGCAATCCAAGAAACTCAAGGCGCTGCAAGCCGAAGTCATTGCCGATCACCCCCTGTTCAAAGAGCGCTTTGCTGAGGCCACGATGATTCCAGGTACCGGAAAGGGATGGCAGTTGCCGTTTGGCTCACCGAGAAAAAAGGCAAGCCGTCAACCAAGGCGTTCGGCGAGCAACGGGATTTACTTGGTGGGCGACGCAGCTTCGCTGGTCGATCCGTTCAGCGGGGAAGGCGTGGGCAACGCGCTTGTCAGTGGTGAAATGGCTGCGAAACATATCTTGGAAGGGAAGCCTCCCGAAGCATATCAGGAGGCACTATGGGCTGCCCTGGGCCCGGAATTGAGCAATTCATACCGGATGCAAAAGATGAGCCGGCGTGCGTGGTTGTTGAATTGGTTCGTCGGAAAAGCAGCCAAGAAGCCCGCCATTCAAGAGATGATGACGGAGATGATCGCCAGCAAAGAAGCGCAAGAAAACCTCCACTCCCCATGGTTCATGTTCAAGACCTTGATGTTCTAAGGCCGCACCATGGACGCCACCCTTTCGGGCATCGACGCCGTGTTTCTTGATTTGGACGGTACGATTTACCTCGGCGGTGACCTCATTGAAGGGGCCGAAGCCTTCCTACGACGGTGTCAAGACCAAGGCGTTCAACGCTACTTCCTTTCCAACAACTCTTCGAAATCCGTGACGCAATACCTGTCAAAACTTCACGCCCTTGGATTGGAAGCGACCGAAGATGATGTTTTGCTCTCGACCCACGACCTGTTGGCGTGGCTCAACGAAAACAACATCACCAAAACGTGGTTGGTCGGTACCGAAGGGATGCGAAGCATGCTTGAAGAGCAGGGCATCGCCACCGCAAGCAGCAACCCCGAATACGTCGTTCTCGGGTACGACACGGAGTTGACCTACGCCAAAATCGCACAAGCGAGTATCCACATGCACGCCGGCGTGCCCTTGGTCGCCAGTCACCCCGACATGGTGTGCCCGAGTCCGGACGGTGGCTTGCCCGACGTAGGGGCCTACTTGGCGATGTTCAAGGCGACGACGGGCGTTGACCCTGAACACATCACGGGCAAGCCCAATCCGGGCATGATCCTCCACAAAATCAAGGCCTTGGGGCTCCGGCCGGAACGGTGTGCTATGGTTGGAGACCGCCTTTACACCGACATGGCCATGGCGAGTCGAGCGGGCGTTGTGGGTGTTCTCGTCCTTTCGGGTGAAGCCACAAGGGAGGACGTGGCGGCTCTTCCCGAGGGTGCTGAACAGCGTCCAACGGTCATCGTTAACAGCGTGGATGAACTCCTCCGGTGACCGGCATGAAATTCTCCATGCGATTGAAATGGTGGAGGGAGCGGCGGCGGCATCATCCTCCTGACGACATCCACCGAGCCGGTGAGTTGGCCGAACAACGACTGGCGAAAATCAGCCGCGCTGCGGGCAAGAAAAACGGATGGCATGTGTTTGAATCCGTACGCATTCCCGATGTGGAACAGGGCGGAAAGAGGGAAATTGACTTGGTCATCGTTGGCGGGAACACATTGCTCGTGGTTGAACAAAAGCACTGGTCGGGTTCGTTTGAAATCAACGAGGATGAAGAGTTCATTCAGCACCGAAAGAACGGAACAACTCACAACCACAGCACCGTCAACCAGCGCATTGCTCGGAAATCCCGAATGCTTGTGGCGATGCACAACGGGCGCGTTGGTCGAGATGACGGCATCGATGTACGGGTGGTGTTGGCGTTCACCAACCGCAATCTGGATTGGCCCTCCAACGTCATGGACCTGGGCAGCACGGTCAAGGACGAGGCGGGTTTCATCGCCCTCTTGGAAGACGAAAACCCCGGCACGCTCAACAAGGGATTGCTGGAGACCTTGCAGGGATTCGGCACCTGGGATGAAGTGGAGTTGAACGGTGGGCTGATGTGCAAAGGCGATGTCTTGGATTTGGGATTGGGAGCGGCCATCAACGAATGGCAGGCCGGGCGCAAATCGCCGTTGAAAGGAGCAGTTGTTCACCCGAAAGGGATTCTTTCGCTGTTCAGGGCCTCTGCGAGCCGACTCACCCTCCACGCTGGCGAGCGTCATGTCGAGGCCCAACTCCCGTATGGGAAATCGTTGAAAATGCATGTTGTCGGCCGGGAGAGTCCCCAGGACATCCCGTGGTCGACCGTAGCCTCCATCAACCTCTCAACGCCGTCCGTGAACGATGGTTTGGGTCAGGGCCTTGAGAAGCCTTGAAGCGCACGGTGCTCAGGCCCCAACGATGGCAGCGTGGTGGATCGAGAGCATCGGGTTGGTCGCCGGCGCACTCGGTATCGTCGCCTGGATTCCCCAAATTCGAGACGTGTGGATTCACGAACGTCACGAAGGCATCTCCCTGACCACGTTTAACGTGGTCACGGTCGCCTTGTGCTTGTGGCTCATCTACGGCATTTTGGTCAAATCCGTAGCGATGATCGTGGCCAACGTGTTCACTCTCATCGTCATCCTTGCCGTGCTCGTCGGTGTTCGGCGCCTACGAAAGCGTGAGGCGCCTACGTAACCATCAACAAACCGACTTTGTGGTCTGAATGATGACGGCCCCGATTTTGTACGGGTCACCGTTTGATGCCGGTCGTCGGTCTTCGAGACGGCCAACCCAGCCCTCGGTCGGCACGGAAGCAGGCACGCGAATGGATGCCCCTCGGTCCGAAACGCCGTAGGAGAATTGGTCGATGGACTGGGTTTCGTGCAATCCGGTCAACCGCTCTTCGTTGTGAGCCCCGTAAACGGCCATGTGTTTCTCGATGTTCCTGCCGAAGGCTTCGCAGATGCTGTTGAACAGGTCTTCGCCGCCCTTGTCTCGCATGGCGCCGTTGGAGAAATTGGCGTGCATGCCCGAGCCGTTCCAGTCGCCCTTGATAGGTTTGGGGTGGTATTCAATGTAGTACCCATAGCTTTCCGTCAGGCGGTCAAGGAGATAGCGTGCGACCCAGAGTTCGTCGCCAGCTTGCTTCGCACCTTTGGCGAAGATTTGGAACTCCCATTGTCCACAAGCCACTTCTTGGTTGATCCCTTCGAAATTGAGGCCTGCTTCCAAACACAGGTCTGCGTGCTCTTCCACGAGGGCGCGCCCGTGGGTGTTTTTACCGCCAACCGAACAGTAGTACAAGCCCTGAGGGCCAGGATAACCGCCAACGGGGAAACCGAGCGGAAGTTGGGTATCAACGTCCATGATGAAGTATTCCTGCTCGTAGCCGAACCAGAAATCATTGTCGTCATCGTCGATGGTTGCACGACCGTTGCTCGCATGAGGGGTCCCGTCGGGGTTCATCACTTCGCACATGACCAAGTAGCCGTTCACGCGCTGGGGATCGGGGAAGATGTTCACGGGCTTCAACAGGCAGTCGGAAGAGCTCCCGTCGGCTTGCTTCGTGGACGAACCGTCAAACATCCATATGGGGCATTCTTCGAGGGTGCCGCCGAAGTCCGAGCGCACCATCGTTTTACTTCGCATGTTTTGCGTGGGTTCGTATCCGTCAAGCCAAATGTACTCCAGTTTTGCTTTGTCTTCCATGGGTATCAATTGCGGCGTTTTCGAGACGGTATATGAACCATACGCTCAGTATTATGTCCTCTTTTTTTATCAATTGCTCAGTATTATGTTTTCTTCTTGACATTTTGTTGAAATTTTGCTCCGGTTCTTTCGCCTCCGTTTTGCATTTGCGCGGGCAACTTTGCAGTTTTGTTGCATTTGAACAAGTCAAAGTTGAGGCCACTCAATCGACAAAAACACCGTCGCCGAGGAACATCAAGCGTTGTTGGCAGCGTCTTCGCCCTGAGGTGTGATGAGGGCGTCTGCGTCGTTGCGAACGATGGTGGGTAAGGACAGCGTCCCCGAGTTCACCGTGATGGGGCAGGCGTTGCTGCAGGCAGGAGGAAGGTAGTCTTCGCCGGTTTGCGTCAGCACGATTTCAAGAGCATGCCCTGCTGGAAGGATCACGTCCATTCCCTGAAATTCCATGAGCATCGTCACCGGGGCAAAAGGCACCACCGTTTGCGCATCGTATCCCCCAGCGTGGTAGCGCACGTCCATCGTAGCATGACCAAAACGCAAACCGGTTTCAGCATCGCGTAGTTCAGCAAAAATCTGGCCGCCGTCGAAGGACGGCGTAACCTCAAGGTGGAGCGTCGGTAAGCCGCTGATGTGGGTTTCGTGGTCCATGGACATGGCCTCGCATGTCACCAAAACCGATGACGAAGACCCCACCGAGCCCTGCGCATCGCAGGTTGGTGTTTCCCACGTTGCATCCAACGGAGGCCACGTTTCTTCGATTCGCCATTGGCCGTCATTTCGTTGAATCTGAGCGTGGAGTGCTGGGCGCTCGCCGATGCCTTTGAGATAGTACTCCATCCATTCAAACAGGTCTTGTCCCCAATCCCAACGTGTCATGTTGTGGATGGCTTCGCCGCCGTACCCGCTTGCTTGGTTGTTGTGTTTGGCCCACTGGTCTGGATAGTTGTGTTCCCACTGCCCCAACATGCCGGCGACCTCGTATCCTTCGTCAATGTAGGTCTGGTACCATTGCGTACCGGGTGGCCCGCCGAAGACTTGGTGGGGGTCAACGTTCCAATCCTGCATGCCCTGGACCCAGTAGATGCTTCCCTTGTAGGTTCCAAGGGCCTTGTCGATGTGGCTTCGCTCGTCGTAATAGTTGTCCATGTACGGGTCAAGTTCGCCAAGGCCGTACCGTGTTGGCCCCGCCAAAAATCCCTCGAGCACGTCACCGCACAAGTTGTCGAGATCGTCGCTATCGTAGTCGAGAATGGAGCCGCCGTAGTTGGAGTGCATCACTTGGCTACGAGCTTCGGCACTTCCGTTCTTGTAGAGCAACGGGCCCAAAGCCGTGGTCCCGGAAATGGGAACGATGGTCTTCAGGTGCTCGCTTCCTTGGGCAGCGGCTTCCCAAGCCGTGGCGCCTTCGTAGGACTTTCCGTAAATCGCCACGTTGCCGTTGCTCCAATTTTGTTGACCCAACCATTCAACGGCGGCATGGATGCCTTGGCCCTCTCCGTCGCCGCGGTAATCGAAGCAGCCGGTGCTCTCCTCGGTGGCGAAGACAGCGACCTGTGCAAGTGCATAGCCGTGGGGGATGAAATTGTCGTAAATGAACTCGCCCCGGCCTGCCCCAACCACGTTGGTGGGCGTTGACTGACTCCCGGGCGACCCGTAGTCAAAATAGGGACTCACGACCGCAATGACGGGGACTTTCTCTCCGGTTTCGGTGTTTGATGGAAGCCAATAGGACAGATGGACTTCAGCGGTGTTGGGTCCGCCTTCCCACGTGCCGGTTGTGTCGACTTCAATGGTGGCTTCCTGGACGGGAAGGGGGTGGTGCGGGCCTTGTTTGAGCACCATGGCGTACGTGCCCGTCCAGTTCCAGTCGAGCGTGTGGCGGTCCCAAATCGAAGGGTACATCCCCTCTTCACTCGTTTCAACGGCCGAACCACTCTCTCCAAAGCAACCCGAAAGCGGCATCAGCAGCAACAGGACGGTGAAACCGATGGCCTGTCGCATGGTGAGAGCACACCGTGGGTCTGTCATGAACATGATGCCCGTCAATCGAAGCCACCACAAGCATTGAGGGGGTGGTTCGTCTCCGATAAGCCATGGAAGCGTCCGCTGCATGGGGGCCTCGATGGGAAGCTGCATCCTCACCGATGGCGAAGCGATACATGGAAGTCGCCACCGAGAAACAATCCCTTGTCTGTTTGGCCGCCGACCGGAACACCATGGCGGGCTTGATGGCGTTGATTGAAGCCGTTGGCCCCCATGTCGCCGCACTGAAAACCCATGTCGACCTCGTTGACGATTGGAGTCCAGAGGCGTGGATTGCCTTCTGCGAGGCGGCCGCTCAAGCAAATCTTCTCGTCTTTGAGGACCGGAAATTCGCCGACATCGGCGGTATCAGTCGGGCGCAGATGGCCGGGAAGTACGACATCCGTTCGTGGTCCGATTTGGTCACGGCGCACCTCATCAGCGGACCCGATATCGTGGACGGGTTGCAGGCGGGGTGGTCCGATGTCGGTCGACAAGGCGGGGTTTTGCTGCTCGCCCAGATGTCGAGCCGCGGGAACCTCCTCCATCCGGCCTACACCGACGAAGTTGTCGCCAAAGGAAAAGAACACGCTGGTGTCTTTGGCTTCATCGGAAACGGGTCACGGCCTGCAGAATTGGCCGGTTTGCGTTCAAAAGTGGGTGATGCGAAGATGATCTGGACTCCGGGCGTCAACCTCGCCGTGGGCGACGGAGCCATGGGTCAACGCTACGGAGACCCGATGGAAGCGGTGCTCGCCGGCTCGGATTGCATTATCGTTGGGTCTGGCATCCACAAGGCGAACGACCCCGCCCAAGCAGCGAAGGCGTACGCTGACGCCTCCTGGGCAGGCCTGATGAAACGAAACGGGTGAGGCCGATATGTTGGTGCAAATGTTGCTCGCTTCCCTCGGGTTGCTTTTGCCGGCATGGTTGATTTGGCGCGCGGTCTCAACAGCTCGGATTCTGGAAAGGCGTCTCGCCCAAGGCGATGCAACCTTGCTGAAGGACGACCGCTTTGTCGTGGACCGGGTGACCCTCGGTCCCGCTGGTACGGAACTGATTGAAGACGTTCAATTCGTCTCTCTGGTCGGCCCTTCCTTCCAACAAGGGGGCGGTCCCCATTCCTGACCTCGTTGAAATCGAACGTCGGTTTTTGGTCGACGGTCGCGAAGAAAAGCCGTGGCGCGCCGGTTCAACCGCTCTCACCATTGAACAGCACTACGGTGTGGAGAAACACATCCGAAGCACGAGCAGAACGCTCTCCTGCGATGGCGTGTTCTTGGCCGAATTCACTCCGGAACAACACGCTGTATGGGAGCGGATGGAGATAAAGATAGGGCGTTTGCGTCGTCAAGACACGGTGTGGATGTTGACGTTCAAATTTCGTCTTGACGTATCGGTGGCGCTTGAGTTGGAATGGGAATTGCATCCTGATGCGGCATCGGCTTTGCTGGCCCATGGACCTTACCCCTCGGTGAAAAAAACGCGCTATGTCTGGAGGGGGGTTGACGGCCACGCATGGGAAGTTGACGAATTTGAAGGGGCGTTGGCCGGTATCGTGTTGGCAGAGGTTGAGCTCGATGCGGTCAATGAGTCGTTAACGCTGCCCCCCTGGGTGGGCCATGAGATCACCGGGTTGGTGTCGTGGTCCAATCGCGCCTTGGCCGAAACCCTTGCTATGACGACGAACATGCACGAACCACGGCCTGAATGACCCGTTCAACGTCATCATCGCTTAACTGGTGGTGGATGGGAATCGCAACCAGGCGGTGACAGATGTCGTCGGTGACTGGAAAGGCGACGTCGTGTTGAGGGTGGTCGGCGTAAACTTGTTGACGATGACACGGCGTTGCGTAATAGATGCGGCTGTCGATATTGGCACTGGAGAGCGTGTGTTGCAACATCTGAGGGTCGTCCGCGAGCAAGCAATACTGGTGCCAGGCATGGCGCGTGTGAGCGCGAACCTTTGGCGGGATGACGCCGCTCAGGCCTGCAAACGCCAACTCGTAACGGTCTGCAATACTTTGGCGGCGAGCAAGCCACCCCTCAAGTCGGGCGAGTTGGACGCGCCCGATCGCCGCTGACACCTCCGACATGCGAAGGTTTGACCCGAGTTCATGGGATTCAAGGCGAGCGTCCCGGCCATGGTTGACCAGAGCGTCCATCCGCGAAGCGAGGTCCCCTCGTCGAGTCATCATCATGCCTCCTTCGCCCCCAACGGCCAAATTTTTTGACGGGAAAAACGAGAAGCACGCCACGTCGCCAACGCCGCCTGCCATTGCGCCCGAGGCTGTTTGCGCCCCGTGGGCTTGAGCGGCGTCCTCAATGTAGGCGATGCTGTGTTCCTCGCACCATGAAACGAGGGTTTCATCGCACATTTGCCCAAACAGATGAACGCCGATGACAGCTTTTGTCCTCGGTGTACGGGCCCGTTCCAATGCATCGACATCAACGCACCAATACTCGGACTCCACGTCCACGAACACGGGCGTTGCACCCACCAACGAAACGCATGTCGCCGTTGCAATGTATGTGAAGGAAGGGACGAGGACCTCGTCCCCTGGACCGATTTCAAGCAACCTCAAGGCACCCCACAAAGCGACCGAACCGCTCTGACAGGGTGTGCCTTGAACCGCACCGCAATACGATGCAAACTCTGCGCCGAACGCTTTGCCTTGGGGACCTTTGACCCAGTGAAGCGAGTCGAGGGTGTCCATCGCCGCTGCCCGCATCTCGTCGTCCCACGAAGGGTGGGCCATGGTAATGCGTTCCATGCTTCGGCGTTCATGTTCTCCTCCTTGAGTGTGCGTTTCGGCCGGGGTCATCATCGCGCCCTTCAAAACCCCCTCCGGTGTTCGCTCAGCCATGGTGTCTGAGGGCGAGGGTCATGCCCCTTCATCGGAAGAGGAGGGTGGGTCCGTCGGCGGACTGGTTGAGGACCTCTTTGCTGCGGAACCTGTCCCCACTTCGGCCTCGATGAAACGGTACAAACCGCGGGGTTTGTTCCTCGGCCAACGCAGGGACACCCACGAAGCCATCGACATCCCTCCGCAGGTGTTGGCTCGTCACGGGGCCATGCTCGGTTCAACCGGTTCCGGAAAAACCGTGATGGCGAAAGCCTTGATCGAAGAAGCGGCCTTGGCGGGCATTCCCTCCCTCATCATTGACCCGCAGGGCGATTTGGCTCGTTTGGCGTTGGGCATTGACCCCGTGGAGTTGGAAGAAAAAGACGGCGATGTCGCCAGAGCGAAGAAATTGATGGAGCAGTGCGAGGTTCGCATCTGGACGCCGTTGCGCAGCAAGGGATTGCCGTTGTGCATTGACCCTTTTCGGGCGCCACCCGCCGATCTCGACCCTGAAGAAGCCATCACGGCGTGGGACATGGTGGCCGCGGGGTTCGCCAATCTAGCGGGTTTTGACGTTGAGAAGGCGCAAGGAAAAACGGTGAAACCCTTCCTGTATGAGATTCTCGTTCAAGGGACCCGTTGTGGGCTGAATGTTGGTGACTTTCAAGCCCTCGCTCGCGTGGTGCGGGAACCCCATCAAGAGTTCATTCGCCATCTCTATCCTGAATGCTTCGATGAAGACGTGGAAGAGGAAGAGAAGGTCTCACCGCCCACGTGGAACGAGGTGATGATGGAACACGGATTGACCGACTTCGAGGAGCGTCTGCCAAAATCCACGCGAAACGACCTCGCTCGCAGGCTTGCTGCTTTCTCCTCCGGAGTGAACCAGTTGTTGTTCTCCAACGGCGTGCCCATCGACATCGATGCCTTCGTCGAGCCGGCCGTTCCGGGAAAAATTCCGTTGAACATCGTGTACCTCAACACCATTCAAGATGAAAATCAGAAGCAATATTTCGTCCAGGAACTCTCCCGTGAACTCTACGATTGGATGTTGACCCAACAACCGGCTGACGGTGAGCTCAAACTGTTGTTCTTCATGGACGAAGTGGCCCCGTATCTGCCGCCGCACCCCCGGAATCCACCTGCAAAGGACCTCATCAAACTCATTTTCAAACAGGCAAGAAAATACGGTGTCGCCTGTGTTTTGGCAACCCAAAACGTCAGCGATGTCGACTACAAGATTCTCGCTCAAGCCAACACGACCTTCATCGGAAGGTTCACCCAGCCTCAAGACGTTGAGAAGGTGCGCCACCTGCTCAAGGAAAGCGGTGGCGACCAAGACCTCGTTGCTCAATTGCCCACCCTCGGTCCCGGTCAATTCCAAATGGTCGCCCCCGACGTTGACCCAAACCCCGTTCCGATTCAGTGCCGGTGGCTGTACACCGATCACGGTGCACCGCTGAACGAAGACCAGGTGGAAGAGATCATCACGCCCGAGATCCGAGCGTGGGCCAAGACCCGCTCAGCGGGCGGAGGTCGGTCCCGAGGCGCAGGAGCGGCTCATGCGGCGAGTCGGGGCTCTTCGTGGTCGGGAGGAAGCGAATGGGAAGACGGTGCTGCACAAAGCATTGTTGAGGCAGCCCGCATCAAGTCGGCCGGTGGCATGGCTGCAGCGGCCCACGGCATCGTTGACGATTCGGCGTTTGAAGTCAAGTTGATGGGGGGCTTTGCCGTTCTTCGGGACGGTCGCGACCCGTTGTACACCATGCAAGCGGCGGTGAACCTCGCCACCGTGCTGGTGCTCGGTTGGGTCATGGCGGCGTTGATGCTGGCGTGGCGAGACGCCGACCTCTCCGGTTGGTGGTTGCTGGTC
>Ga0181558_10003635_pt1 | contig 14110 bp, 8 predicted proteins | sample 011ome_22_FD_133754 | JGI IMG/M metagenome (GOLD analysis project Ga0181558, IMG submission 133754) | Coastal salt marsh microbial communities from the Groves Creek Marsh, Skidaway Island, Georgia - 011507BT metaG (megahit assembly) | ecosystem: Environmental > Aquatic > Marine > Intertidal zone... | reverse complement strand
TCGCCGTTCTCCGCGTTTCAGTAGACTCGGCTCTCGGCGGCGTCTCGCATCTGTGCAGCGCCGCGGAGACGCCGCCGTTTTCATCCAGCGCCGTCGGCGCGACGCGCCCGTCGAACGCGCACGCGAGCGGCGGCCGGTTCCCGCCGTCCGCTTCTGCGCGGCGATCGCCGCCGAAATTCGCGCCCGACAGGTGCACGGGCAGACCCGCGGGCGGTCCCCCTCCGCCGATCAGCGCGCGCGACGTCGCGGAAGGCTCCGCGAAGTTCACGACGGCGTGCTCCCCGAACGTCACGTCCGCCCAGTCGCTCCCGGCGTTGTCGGAGAGCCCCACCCCGGCGAAGCCCTTGGGCGAGCCGGAGCCGGCGCGCGCCGGATCCACCGCGCACCGCGCGACGTCGCCGGCGCCGCCCGAGGGAAACGTCAGCGCGTGCGGCCCGCGCGCGTCGAAGCGGCACAGCGCGTGCCCCTCGGGCAGGGAACAGCGCTGGCACGAGGAGCCTGCGGATGCGGTCGCGACGGATGGCCAACGCGAACGCGGGAACGGCGTCAGCGCGTGTGTCAGCGCGTGTGTCAGCGCGTGTGTCAGCTCGTGCGCGAGAGAGAGAGAGAGAGAGAGAGAAACGAACGTCGGCTCGAACGGTGTGGAAAATGCGGCGAGGCGAGGCGCGCGAAGACCGCGGGCTCGGCGAAGACTTGGCGGATGGGATGCGCACCTCCCGGGGCGAAGTTGAGGCCGTGCACGGCGAGCACCGCGGGCTCGCCGGAGACGGCGTAGGACGGTATGGCGGCTGCGGATTTCGCGCCGAACCCGAGGGACTCCTGCGTGCTTCGCGGCGACGCGGACGCGAGGCACGCCGCGAGCGTCGCGGCGAACAGCCACGCGCGGACGCCCCCCCGGCGGGCAGAAGCGGAGTTTCGGCGCGCGGAGGCTGGCATCTCGTGTCGATGGCCGTGAACGGCTCGGTCACGTCTCCATCTACGGGGCTTCAACGTCCCCAACGCGCGCCGCCATGGCGCGTGGAAGCCGTCGCGCGGCGGTGCGAGGCGCGTCGGAGCGAGTCCCCGACCCAGAACGCGCGCGCCGGACTGCCGGGCGTGGCCGTTGTTGCCCGAGGAAAAAAGGGCATCGCGCCGAAACGGCGCGTTCAAACAAACGTGCGCTTGAGGCGAAGAGAGCAGCACTCAGTGCCAAAGCGGACGAGCGCGAGCGAGCCACCAGGGTGTCGTTTCCCGAAAAACGAGAAACGAAAAACGCGCGTCGTCGTCGTTCACAACCGCGCTCCTCCCATATGCATTACCGGTTCATGGTGGCCATGTCCAGCAGGTCCATGGACCCCTCCTCCACCTCCTGCACGACGTCGTTCACCTCCGGGACGTAGTGGCGCAGCATGTTCTCTATGCCCGACTTGAGCGTGACGGAGGAGGACGGGCACCCGTCGCACGCGCCCTGCATCTTCACCGTGACGGTTCCCGTCGTTTCGTCCCACCCGCGGAACACGATGTCCCCGCCGTCCTCGGCGACCGCGGGGCGGATGCGCGTCTCCAGCAGTTCCTTAATCATCGCGACAATCTCGTCGTCGTCCTCGGAGATGGCGGTGCCTCTGCTGGCGAGGTCCTCGTCGCCCTCGTTCACGACGGCGTCGCCCGACGCGTAAAAGTCCATCACCGCCGCGAAAATCTCCGGCTTCAGCACGCCCCACTCGTGCTCCGCCGTCTTCGTCACCGTCACGTACTCCGCGCTGAAGAACACGGAGGTGACGCCGTCGACCGCGAACAGGCGCCGCGCCAGGGGACTGCGCATCGCCTCGCGCGCGCTCGCGAAGTTGATCGAGGGGCCGTCCTCGTACACGGGCTTGCCGGGGAGGAACATGAGCGACAGGGGGTTGGGCGTGGTCTGCGTCTGGATGAAGATCGACCGGCGCGTCATCCGCGCGCCCGTCGCGAGTTCGCCGAGCGCGAGCACGCCGGCCAGGCGGCCGCGAAACGCGGGCGTCGCGCGAGAAGACGACGCGTGGCCCTCGGCGGGGAGGCCCGGGGGCGACGCGAAGGCAGCCGTCCCGCGCGCGGCGGGGATCATCGCGGTCCACGACGAGATCCCGCGACGGCACGAGGAAACGTGGGCGCCGAGGCCCGGGGGAGGCGCGCGCGCGGCGCTCGCCGAGCGGGTCGCCGCCGCGAGCGCGCGCACGGCGCGGCGCGTGAACATCTCTCGCGAGTGAGACGCGCGGAAGGCGTCCGATGCGCGTGCGCTTCGGAGTGCGCGCGGGAACGAGGCGAGCCCCTTCGAGACGCGAGTATTCGACGCCCCGCCGGGCGCCCGTCGAAAAATACGCCGAGCACACGATTTGTCGAGACGCTGTAAACGATGCGCCGCCGCCGCCGCCGACCACTCTCCTCCCTCGCGCGCTCGGACGAGCACGATGAGCGCGCCCGGCCCCGACAGGGAGGGCCCCGCCGAGATGGGCGCAGACGCGCAGTACCTCGAGGCCGGCGAGGACGACGACATGCACGAGCCTGTGTTCCTCGGGGACGAGCACGGCGAGGTGGTGGCGGATCTGGACGAGGAGGATGACGCGCCGATGTCCGATTCGGACGACGACGAGCCCGCGCGGCCGCCCGCGGCGGACATGGAGGACCGAGACGCCGCGCTGGGCGATGAGATCGAGCCCCCGTCGGACGATTCCGTCGCCGTGGTCACCGCGCACGCCGCGCCCGTCTTTTCGTGCGCGTGGAGCCCCACGGACGGCGCGGTGTTCGCGACGGGCGGAGGCGACGACGCGGCGTTTCTGCATCGCGTCTCCGACGCGGCGCAGCGTACGCCGACGTCCTCGGCGCCGCCCGCGGCGGTGACCAGCCACGCGCTGCGGGGGCACACGGACACCGTCTCCGGCCTGGCGTTCAACCACGACGGCTCGCTGCTCGCGTCCGCGGGGCTGGACGGCAAGGCGCTCGTGTGGCGCGTGGCGGACCCGGGCGCGGCGCCGCTCGCGCTGGAGGGCCCGGGCGGCGGGCTGGAGTGGGTGCGGTGGCACCCCAAGGGCGACGTCGTTTTGGCGGGGTCAGAGGACTTCACGGCGTGGATGTGGAACGCGCGGGACGGCGCCCTGATGCAGGTGTTCGCGGGGCACAGCGCGTCCGTGTCCTGCGGCGGCTTCGCGCCCGACGGCAAGAGCGTCGCCACCGGCTCGTCCGACGGCTCGCTGAGGCTGTGGGCGCCGCGCACCGGGGAGTGCGCGACGCTGTTCATGGGCCACCCGTTCCACGACGGGCCGGTGACGTGCCTGGACTTCCACCCGAGCACGGAGGGGCTGATTATGACGGGGTCGGAGGACAACACCGCGCGGCTGGTCAGCGGCGTCTCCGGGAAGGTGCTCGGGACGCTCGCCGCGCACGCCGAAACGCTGGAGTGCGTCGGGCTCTCCGGCGACTTCCCGTTCGCCGCATCCGGCGCCATCGACGCCAAGTTGGTCGTGTGGGACCTGAACACGCTGCAGCCGCGGAACACGCTGACGCACGACAAGGCGGTGAGCGCGCTGCGCTGGATCCCTGGAACCGCGTGTCTGTACAGGTGCGTGCGAAACGACCGAAACGCCAAACGACGTCCGTTCGGTCGTTTAGTCGTTCCCGGACGCGCGCTTTCGGGAGCCTTTTCTTCTCTCGTTCCCCGGACGCGTCTTCGCGGCTTTTCTTTTCGCGATTCGCGATTCGCGACGCAACGAAAGGGCCTCGCTCGGCTATTCGTGCCGATGCGGCGGTGGACAACAGTTTGCAAGACTCGACCTTTCACGTCGGACGCTCCTACGGTGCACCGCGACGCTTCGTTCGCGCGTGAACAACCTGCATCCGCCGACACGTTTCGTTTCGGAAACGGTTTCGGAAACGCCTTCGCCCGAGCAGACCCGCGGGACGTTTTTACCGTCTCGTCACCGTCTCGCGTCTTTCCGCACACGCACACGCCTCCGTGACCGCGTTCGCGCTGACTGACGACTCGCGTCTCCCATCGCTCGTTCGTTCTGACTTCGTCTTTCCTCTCACGTGCGTCACGCAGCTCCTGCATCGACGGCGCCGTGCGTTTGTGGGACACGCGGTCGTCGACGTGTCAAGCCGTGCAGCACGGCCACGTGCGCGGCGTCCTGGACTTCGCGCCCTCGCCGGATTTCAAATCCGTCGTCACCGCGTCGGACGACCACACCGCGCGCGTGTTCCGCATGGTGCCGTAGTTCGCACCAGGGTGGTGCTCTGAAAGCGAGCGTGTTTGAACATACAACACCGACAGACTCGTTCTCGTCGTTCTCGTCGACGCTGAAACGATGCGGATTCGCGAAACGTTCAACGCCCGTCCTCCGCTCGTCTTCCGACTCGCAACCGGTTTCGTATTCTCATAAAACTCGGCGCCGCGATTACGTCGGCGACGTCGTCGTCCGCGCCACACCCCCCCGCGCGTTCGTGGCTCTCCCCGCTCCGCGCACGATGGACAAAGACGGCAACACCCTGATCAAGGCGAAGCCCCGCCCCGGCGTGAGCGGCATCAACCGCGTGCTGGTGACGGGCGGCGCCGGCTTCGTCGGGTCGCACCTGATCGACTTCCTGATGGCCCGCGGCGATCACGTGATGTGCCTGGACAACTTCTTCACCGGCTCCAAGGAGAACATCCAGCATCACATCGGCAAGCCCAACTTCGAGATCGTGCGCCACGACGTCGTCGAGCCCATCTTGCTGGAGTGCGACCAGGTGTACCACCTGGCGTGCCCCGCCTCGCCCGTGCACTACAAGTTCAACCCGGTCAAGACGATCAAGACCAACGTGATTGGGACTTTGAACATGCTCGGCTTGGCGAAGCGCGTCAAGGCGCGCTTTTTGTTAACCAGCACTTCCGAGGTGTACGGCGACCCTCTTCAGCACCCTCAGACGGAGGAGTACTGGGGCAACGTCAACCCCATCGGCGAGCGCTCGTGCTACGACGAAGGCAAGAGGTGCGCGGAGACGCTGGCGTTTGACTACAAGCGCGAGCACGGATTGGAGATTCGCGTCGCTCGCATCTTCAACACGTACGGGCCGCGCATGGCGCTGGACGACGGCCGCGTGGTGAGCAACTTCGTGAAGCAGGCCATCGAGGGCACGCCCATGACCATCTACGGCGACGGCTCGCAGACGCGCTCGTTCCAGTACGTCTCCGACCTGGTCGCCGGCCTGGTCGCGCTGATGGACGGCGAGCACCCGGCCCCGTCAACATCGGCAACCCGGGCGAGTTCACCATGACGGAGCTCGCCGAGAAGGTGAAGCAGGTGGTGAACCCGGCGGCGACCACCGTGTTCAAGGAAAACACCGCGGACGACCCCGGGCGGCGGAGGCCGGACATCACCAAGGCCAAGAAGCTGCTCAACTGGGAGCCCAAGGTGCCCCTCGCGGAGGGGCTCGAGAAGATGGTGGGCGACTTCAAGCAGAGGCTGGGCGTCGAGGACGGCCCGGCGAGCAAGAAGCACAAAAAGTGAAAGCGAGCTACTTTCGTAGAAAGTACTATGCACTACAGGCCTGTACACGCAGTGCGTTTTTGCGACGACGTTTTGTCGTCGTTCGTTTCCGCACCGAAGCCCTCCCGAGATACCTCTCGCTGCGTCGGCTCCCCGATGGTCGCCCCTTCTTCCCTCACGACGCGCTCACGACGACGGCTTCCGCGGCGGGCCTCGCGAGGTCGAGGCTCGCGCGGCGCACGGTATGCGCGGTTTCCTCCGCGCGCTTCTCGAGCATGCGCTTGCGCTCGACGTCCACGCCGTAGTCCTCGGCGAGCATGCGGCGGTACTGCGCGTTGGTCATCACGGTCACGCGCGTCCGGGTCATCGCGCGGACCTCCGCGCCGCGCCGCGCGCCGAACCACGTTCGCTTGACGCGCAGAAGCGTCGCGAGGGTGGCGAAGGCGCGGAATACGCGCTCGCCGTCTTTTTCTTGAGAATCGCTTCGCGCGCCCGCGTTCGCGGCGATGACGCTCCTTCCGGAGGGCGTCTTGCTTGGCCTCGTCACCACCCTCTCGCGCTCGTCGTACTTGGCCTCGTCAACGTCGCCGCCCGCCTCGGTGGTGATGCCCATCTCGCCCACCACGTCCCCGACGCCGCGCTCGGCGACTTTGATCTCCTCGTCGCGCGCGTCGTCCCGCACGAGAATCTCGACGCACCCGAAATCGATCACGAACACCTCCTTCGCGCGGGCGCCGCGCGTGATCAGCACGTCCCCGGCGTTCAGATCCATCGTCCCGAACCTCCAGAACGAGGGAGGGGTCGTCGATGTGTCGCCGTCAAAGCGGGTAGTCTCTGTTTCGGCTGCTGTCGTGTCGAAGAACGCCGCGCGCTTCGCGGCGACGAAGCGCGCGGCGCGGCTCTTGTCGTGCACGACTTTCTGGTCGGGACTTTTCCCGTCGCCGGAAGCCGCCTCCGCGCCGTGCACGTGGGTCAACACCCACTCGTGCTCCTTCGCCTCCGACGCGGTGAGCCGGGAGGTCTCGTCCCGGTCGAGCATGCGCAGGCACAGCGCCTTCGCGGCCGCGGAAACCCCCGGCAGGAAAGGCGCGTGCGCGCCGTCGGCGATGCGCCGGTAGATCTTCAAGACGTCCGGATCTTCAAACGGGAGCGCTCCGTTGAGCGTCGCGAAGAACACGCACCCCGCCGCCCAAACGTCCACGGCGGCGGTGTAGTGCTTCCCGTGCACAATCTCGGGCGCGATGTACCCCGGAGACCCGCACTGCGCGCTCATCTTGTCGCGGCTGGTTTTGCCCCGCATCGCCAGCCCGAAGTCCACCAGGCGCAGCGTGCGCCAGTCCCCCCGCACGGCGAACATCACGTTTTCCAGCTTCACGTCGCGGTGCGCCACGTTCCGCGCGTGCAGATGCTCCAGAGCGCCGAGCAAAGCGCGCGCGGCGAACGCGGCGTCCCGTTCCGAAAACGGGGGTTTCGCGACATTTGGCGCCGATTCGTTCGCCTCGTTGATGGCGTCCAGCAGGCTGCCCCCGCGCAGGTACTCCATCACGATGTGCACCTCGCTCGCCGATTGGTAAAAGTCGTACACGTTGACGACGTGCGGGTTTTCCGCCAGAGAGATGGAGAGTTTGATTTCGTCGATGACGTCCGCCAGGACGCAGGGCTGCTTGCTCTTCAGTAACGCGTCCGCCTCGGAAACGCCCGACGCGTTTTCCGCCGTGTTAGGGTTTGAACCCCCGTCGCTTCCCCCTTCGACGCGCACGCTCTTGATCGCGTACAGGCGTTTCGAGCGCGCGTGTTTGACTTTGCGCACGATCCCAAACGCGCCCTCGCCGATGATGCTCCCCGCGCCCCCGCTGACGTAGAAATCATCCTCCAGCGCGCTCAGAATCCCGCCGGTCGAGGGGTCGCGAACGGGCTCCCCCGCCGTGAGCCGGGTGTGCGCGTGGCTCGCGACCGGTCCTGAAGGCGCCCCGGCCGCGTCGCGCGACGCGGGCGCGGCGGCGGGCGCGCCTGAGGCGGCATCACTCGGTTGGCGCTTTTTTGACACCGGTCGGTGCTTTTCGACACGCGCACCGCCCGTCCGCGTGCCCGCGACCGGCAAATCGTTCGAGTCGGGTTCGATCGACGGCTCGTCCGCGCACGCAGACGCGATGTTCCCCATCGCGCCTCGATGTGCGTTCCCAGCGTCGTGCGGGGCGCACGTCGCGGCGCGCGCCGAGTTGTGTCAACAAACCGCGGCCCAAACTCCCGATATTTTATTCTTGCGCAGACTTGTTTCGGTGGGCGCCCCGGTTCTTGGACGACGGTTCGGCTTGGCACCCTGATGACTTTCCGTTGTTCTTGGCCGGGGTGCCCAACAACCGCGGTTGGGATCTGAAGGCTCAACCACTGGTCGGCGCGCAGTGTCGCGACCCTCCCGTCGACGGGTCCCGCGTCGAGCCGCCCCCGAGCGCGTGCGCGAGCGCGCGCGCGGCGGGGTCGGGTCGTTCGCGCTTCGGGGGCGCGTCGCCATGGGCTCCCTCGGCCCCGACGCCATCGCGCGCGAGCTGGAGAAAGTGGGGGTGCACGTGCGCGCGGCTTGGGTGGAGTCCTGCGCCGCGCACCTCCTCGCGGCCGAGCCCGGGTTCGGCTCGATGCCCCTGCGCCGCCGCGTGGACCTGTGCTACTTGCAGTTCCTGCACGCGGACATGAACAGCGCCGGCTCGGGGTGCCTCGCCCCCGGGGACGCGGACGGCGATCCGGCTCGGGATCCTGGGATCCTGGGCGGCCGCCGCGTCGTGCAGTGCGACGAGGTGGCGAACGTCTCGGCGAGTTTCAACGACCGGTACAAGGACCAGCCGGCGTGTGAGAAGCGCGTGCTGAAGCTGGCGCTCACCGACGGGCCGAACCGGGTGGTGGCGTACGAGTACCGCCCGATCGACGCGCTGGCGGTGGCCATGCCGGCGGGGACCAAGCTGGCGCTCACCCGCGCCCCCGTCGACGCAAACGGGGCGCTGCGCCTCGGGCCCGAGAACGTCGCCGTGCTCGGCGGCGGCGTCGCGCACCTGGAGGAGGCGCGCCGCCGGGTCGTGGACCGCTGGAAGATGCCGAACAGGCCGATGCCCGGAAGCTGTCCGGGAAACAGGCGCGCGGAGCTACGCGTCGCCGCCTGGGGACGCGACGCGGCGGGAGGGCGGTCCGCCGCGGGGACGGGGACGACGGACGAATCGCGACGGACGAATCGCGCGCCGATTCCCGTCGCTCCCGTCGCTCCCTTTCCGAAGCCGTCCTCGCCGGAGACGGAAGCGCCGGTCGAAGCGCCGGACTCGCAGGTGGTGGACCTGACGGGCGAGAAAGAGGCGCCGAAAGAGGCAGAGGCGCCGGACGAAAGAGGCCCGAAAGAGGAGCCCCCGCCGGGGCGCGTGAAGCGGAAACGCGCGGTGGTCATCGACGACAGCGACGACGACCCGACGCCCGCGCGGCGCAAACCCACGCAGGGGACGCAGGAGACCCCTTCGCGGCTCGCGCGCGCGATGCCTCGACACGGCGCGGACACGGCGCGGAACCCCGCTTCCGCCGCGGGCGTCGTTCTCGAGGCGACAGCGCGAGCGACGGCGACGCCTCCGTCAGACGCGCCCCCCCCCAAACCCCCGCGGTGGGCCTCGCGCGTGGTCCGCAGCGAGCCCTTCGCGTACGCCGCCGCCGTCCGCGCGATGCGCGCCGCCGCCGTCCGCGGGCAGATCCCGAGCACGGCGAACGTCACGCTTCATGGCTGGTTCCTGCGCGTCGCGCCGGCGCGGCCGGCGGCGGGCGGCGGGTTCGAGGTGGCGGTGTCCGTGCACGACGGCACGGGTTCGCTCGACGCCGTCGTGCCCGCGGCGATGACTCTGAAACTCATAGACGCGCCCTCCGCGGCGGCGTTCGACGCCATGGACGAGGCGTCGCGCGCGCGTCTGCAACTCTGGGCCGTCTCCTACCTGCGCGGGTTCCTGGGGAAGGTCACGCTCCGCGTGCGCACGTTCGACGACGGCGCGCCCGCGGAGGTGCTGAAGGTTTTCGGGCCGCGCGACTTCCACGACGCGGCGACGACGGCCAAGCTCGGCCGGCGGTGCGACGGAATCGACAAGGAACTGAAGCGGCTGAAACAAACGAACGCGGAGGCGAACCGGAGAGAGGAAACCGGCCGGTCGAGGGGCCAAGCGGACGAAGGCGAGGGAGGCGCGTCGGGGGGGGCGGAAACGGCGCCTTCGCGCGCGAGAGCGTCGACGGGAGCGAAAGTCGCGCGAGGCGCGTAATAGCGGACGGGAGGAGTACGACTTACGTTTCCTATAGTCGCAAACATAGCCTACTTTTTCGTCTACGGTTTTTATCGTCGGGCGTTCAATTCAACCGTCGGTTGACGTCCCCCGAGTCCAGGTCGCCTATGCGGTAGTTGCTGTTGGTCTGCACGAACACGTACACAGTCTGGTTCGCGCCCCGCGCGAGCATCACGTCCAGGTCGAGGTAGGTGATCTCCAGCTCGCCGTATTCCTTCGCCTTTCCCGCGCCGGGCATGCCGAACAGCCCGAAGAGCTTGGTTTGCTCAAACGACATGGACAGCCCGTTCCCCTCGCCGGTGACCTGCAGGCTCGCGCGCTCAACCTTCACGGGCCAGGTGTACTGCCACTCGCTGCGCGACTCCTCGACGTCGTGCGCCATGTACACCGGCCCGCTCTGCCGCGTGAGCGAGAGCTTCTTGTCCATGCCCAGCAGTTGCCGCGAGTTGGTGAACACCGCGCTCCACCGCCCGCGCAGCAGCGCCGACGCCGCCGGGCGCTTCGTGGGGTTCAGCGCCTCCAGCTCGAGCGTCGCCGCCTGCACGGCGGAGAGCTGCGCGGCGTCGCAGTCGCGGCCGATGTTCGTGGACACCACCGTCGCCAGCAGCGAGGCTTTCGCGGCGGCGCGCTCCGCCTCGGCGCGTTTCTTCCGCGCTTCGGGCGAGGCGAGCCGCGAAACCGTCTGCAGCGCGGCGGCGAAGAAGCCGCCGATGCTGGCGAACGAAGGCAAAGGGGGGGAAGACGGCGATCGACCGTCGTCGTCCTCGTCCGGGAGGACAATCTCCGGCGCCACGCTCGAACCCGCGTTTCGTGCGGCTTCGTCGGCAGCCGCGGCCTCTTCGAAATCTGCCACCGCGGCTTCCGCTCGCGCCCCCGCCGCCGCCGCCGCCGCCGTCACAGCCTCTCTCTGTTCGCTCTCCGCGGCGATGACCCAGGTGTCCACGTTGGACACCTCCGCGGCTTCGCCCGCGTTCGCGTCGTCCCCCCAGCCTCCCGAGCGCGCGCGCGCCTCAGCCTCGGCCGCGCGCTTGTCCGCCACCTTGGCCTCCGCGAACGCCGCGGACTTGGAGGAGGCCACCTGCTTCGCCTTCTCGCGGATCGAGCCAACCTTCACGCGTTCCTCCTCCTCCGCCGACGCGAGCGCGGCTTCCGTCTCCTGCAGCGAGCCCCGCAGCTGCGCGAGCCTGGCGGTCGCCGCCTTGGACGCCTCGAGCAGCTCGGCGTTCGTGCGCTTCGCCTTCTCCATCTCCTGCGCGAGCTTCTTCTGCTCCTTCTCCTCGGCGGCGCGCTCGGCGGCGGCCACCGCCGCCGCGATGGACCGCGTCTTGATCTGCGTGGGCGAATCCCGCGCCGCCTTCGCGGACCCGGGCGGTTCTGGAGGCTCCTCCGGGGGCATCTTGATTTCGCTCGCGGGGCGCAGGCCCCGCGCGGCCAGCACGTACTTCTCGACGGCATCCGCCACGCCGTCCTCGTCGTTGGAGCCCCCGACGACGCCCCGCGCGGCGTCCACCACCCCCGCCGCGCTGCCCTTCATCGCCACCGCCGTGCCCGCGAGCGCGAGCATCTCGGCGTCGTTCTCGCCGTCGCCGAGCGCGAGCACGTTTTTCGGGTCGACGCCCAGGCGGTCCAGCAGCCGCGCGACGGCGGCGCCCTTGGACGCGCCCATGGGTAGGAACTCCAGCATCCCGGGCACCGCCGTGGTGATGGCGCAGTCGTTCTCGAACATGAGCTCAGCGTCCTCGCGCAGCGCGGGCATGTCTTTTTCGTCGCAGAAGAGCAAAATCTTATTGATCCCGATGCCCTCGTCGATGACGTTCGCGATCATGGGCCCCACCGCCTCGGGCGCGGGCTCGCCGTACTTCAGCACCAGGTCCGTGTCCTTGTCCCGCCGCGAGCACAGGATGCGCGAGCCGCAGAACGCCACCGCGCTCGCGCCCGCGCGCTCGGCGAACCGAATCACCGACTGCGCGACGACGGACTCGAGCTCGATCGATTCCAGAACCGAGCCGTCCGCGTCGCACGTCACGCAGCCCTGCACGAAGACCCCGGGCATGGGCGCGCCCGCGAGTTTCCGAAGCACGACGTCCGCCCACGGGCCGCGCGACTTGCCGGTCGCCAGGACCGTGGGAACGCCCGCGGCGGCGGCTCTCGCCAGCGCCGCCTCTACGCGCAGAGTCAGCTCCTGGTCGGAGTTGAGCAGCGTCCCGTCCACGTCCGTCACGATGAGCTTCACCTCGTCCCTGCCGGACGCGGGGTTCCCGGACGCGCACTCGCCGTCGCTCGAGCCGGCGGCGGCGTCGACCACCAGGGTCGACGCGGAAGTGGAAGTTCCCGCGGCCGGCGTCCCCGGGACGGAGCCTCCGGGGACGAACGATTCCTCGTCGGCGGTCGCGGCGGCTTCCTTCGCGAGCACGGTCTTCCGCACGCCGCGCACGACCCGTCTGTTGCCCACGCGGCGCGCGCCCGCGCCTATGCCGGAGGGTACGCGTTCCTGCTTGCCCGCGGCCAGCCGCGTGGGCCTCGCGCGCGCGCGGCGCACGGGGACGTCCCCCACGGGGAGCCGCCGAAAATCGCATCCCGTCTGCGCGGGGGGAAGCCGGCTAGAAATGACATTTGTCGCCCCGGGGGCGCGCGCCAGGCTCATGGTGCGCGCTGCTCTCTCGGTCTTCTCTCGCGCGCGACGGCGTCTGGGTCGCAGACGGTGCGCACGAACGAAGGGGACGGGCGCGCACGGTCGGAGAACGGCGCGCGTGGGTGTCTGGGGCTGTTCGGACGCCCCGAGGGAGGAACCCCCGTCCGCAGGTCACAAAGTCGACGTGGAGGCTTTCGGGTTCTTACAAACGGATTTTGGCGCGCAAGCTGGCGTTTCGTGACAGATCCGCACGAGCAAACAGTCTGGCCGCGCCGCGGACTTTCTTGCCGCGCAAATTTCGCTCAGCATCTTCCACACCTTTCGGGAAAAGGTCGGCACTCGTCAGATCTCACGCGCGCTTGGCCCCCACTCGGCGCCGAGTGCGCCAGATACAGGCGGCTCGTCGGTTCGACAGCGAAAAGCAGCGTACGATGTACGTCGCGACGGTATTCCCTCTCCCGCCCGGGTCGTGTGTCCCGCGCGCGAGGCCGGCGTGTCGCGAGGTCGGGTCCCGCGCGCGCTGTGGGGATGTCGGGGCGAGACCCCGGCGAGGCCCTTCGACGCGCGGCGGCCTTCTCGTCCCGCGCGCCGCCCCCCGCCGCGGTGACGATCCCGCGTCCGCGTTCGACGACCCGTTCCTCGCGGCTTCCCGCGGCGTCCCCGGGTTCGCGGACGACGCGGACGCGGTGTTCGGTCGCGCGTTTCGCGAGATGGACGCGAGCGTGGATGCGTTCGAGCGCCGGATCGACGCGGCGCGCGAGGCGTCGCGCGCGCCCTCGGGCGCGCCGCGGGGGTACAGGCGCGAGGGCACGTTCTCGCAGGAGCTCCCGGGAGGCGGCACGTCCCGGGGGTACTACCGCGAGTCGGTGGTGACGTTCGGCGGCGAAGGCGCGCCGGCGCTCGGCGCGGCCACGCCTTTCCCGGCGGGGGGCTCGGCGCTCTGGGCCGCCGTCGCGCTCGGCGCGCTGGTCGGCGCCTACGTCAAGCTCGCGCGCCGGTTCGCGGCCAACTTCCACCGCACGGCGTACGGTTTGCGCGAGAAACTGAAGCTGGTCGCGTTCTGGCCGATCCTGTGGCTCGCGGACGCGCGCGGGTTCAGGGACCAGTTCGCGGCGGCGGTGGCGCCGACGTCGAGCGGCGCCGACGGTAGAGACGAGGCGGGGGCGAAGGCGGCGGACGACGGCTCGAACGGCGCCGGTGGTGGAGAACGGGGCGGGGACGAATAGACGCTTCCTTCTGAGGTCGGAGGGAAGGTACCGTAGATACCGAGACATAACACGTACGTACTTCTCGGGTCGGGAGTCCCCGGACCGATCATAGCTATGATCATAGACTACAAAGGTACCGTAGACTGGGTAGCTACTCATTTTCCCGCCGTCGCGCCGCCGCCGTCACTCCGCCGCGCCGTCCCACCGCAGGTGGAACGACACCACCTGCGGCTGCATGAACGCCTGCGACACGGACATGGCGAACGGGTACACCGGGTGGAACACGTGCGTGACCGTGCGCTTCACGCGCGCGCGCGCCCCAGTGGCGACGACGCGCGACGGCGAAAACGCGAACCGCGCGCCGCGCGCCGTCCGCCTCAGCCTCGCCTCAGCCTCGCCATTCGTCGGCGCGGTTTTCGGGTTTTCGGGGGCTCGCCTCTCCTCCGAACGCCCTCGCTCGGGCTCTTCAGGCTCCTCGAAGGCTCCTCGAAGCGCGGCGTTCCG
>Ga0181558_10003632_pt1 | contig 14124 bp, 9 predicted proteins | sample 011ome_22_FD_133754 | JGI IMG/M metagenome (GOLD analysis project Ga0181558, IMG submission 133754) | Coastal salt marsh microbial communities from the Groves Creek Marsh, Skidaway Island, Georgia - 011507BT metaG (megahit assembly) | ecosystem: Environmental > Aquatic > Marine > Intertidal zone... | reverse complement strand
GCGCGGTCCAGACCACTTCTCGAGAACCGTGTTTTGCCTCCCCAGTGTGGTGGCGCGTTTGCGGGGAAAAATCGCTCGCGCTCTCGGTGCGCCGCGGAAAACTGACATCGTCTCCTCCCCCCCTCATCACAGCCCCCGTTACGATCTCTCTCACACGGACGTCGAGGACTGGGTCGGCCGTCTCCTTCCCTCGCGTCTCTTCGGCGTGATTGTGCTCACCACCGCGAACGGTATTCTGGATCACGAGGAGGCGAGGCGCAAGAAGGTCGGTGGCAAGGTGCTCGGTTTCTTCTACTAAGGGTTCGTCGGAGGACACAGCGAGACGTCGTTCTGTCGGACACTCGAGCGCCGTGGCTTTGAGTAGAAGGAGGAGAGTGTAATCAGATGTCGACATTCGCACGCTACTCTCGCCGCGTCTCGCGCTTTCGCTCGACCCCGTCGCGTCGCGGCGGAAAAAATATTACTTTGTGTTTGTCTTCGCCGCGCGCTCACATCTCGTCGAGCCACTTGGCGGCGTCGACGGCGTAGTAGGAGAGCGTGAGGTCCGCGCCCGCGCGCTTGATGGCGATGAGCGACTCAAGCACGGCGTCCTTCTCGTCGAGGTACCCGGCGGCGGCGGCCGCCTTGAGCATGGAGTACTCGCCGGACACCTGGTACGCCGAGATGGGGAGCGTGGTGGAGTCCTTGAGCGCGCGGATGATGTCCAGGTACGCGCCCGCGGGCTTGACCATCATGATGTCCGCGCCCTCCGCCTCGTCCAGCGCTGCTTCGCGCAGGCACTCGCGGAAGTTCGCGGGGTCCATCTGGTACTCAGCCTTGTCCTTGGGGATCTTCCAGTCCTCGTTTCCGGGGCGCGGCGCCGACGCGAGCGCGTCGCGGAAAGGGCCGTAGTACGCCGAGTTGTACCTGCGTTTGGAAGGAAGGACGCGCGCGCGGGTCGAGAGTGGCGGTCGGTCAGTCGGCTCTCGACGAACACGGGTCGGATGGGACGACAGAGGAAACGAGAAGAAGTAATCGAGAAATCTCGCGTCTCAGAAACGCGAGTGGCGGCGTGGGACGCGTCACGCACTTGGCGGTGTAGGACATGATGGCGACGTTGGTGAAGCCCTCGGCGTCGAGCGCCTCGCGGATGGCGCCGACGCGCCCGTCCATCATGTCGGAGGGCGAGATGACGTCCGCGCCCGCGCGCGCCTGCGATACCGCCTGCTTGCACAGATAGTACACGGTCTCGTCGTTCATGACGACACCGTCGGATCTCACCATGCCGTCGTGGCCCATGGTGTTGTAGGGGTCGAGCGCGACGTCCGTGTACACCTCGAGGTCGGGGAAGGTGTCCTTGAGCAGCGAGATGGAGCGCTGCGCGAGGCCGTCGGGGTTGAAGCACTCCTCCGCAGTCTCCGTCTTGAGGTTGTCGGGGGTCTTGGGGAAGACCACCACCTGGTTCACGCCGGCGGCGCGCGCCTCGCGCACCTTGTCGATCATGCCGGTCTTCCAGCCGAGGCGCGACTGCCCGGGCATCGAGGCGATGGGGATGTCCTCCTCGCCGTCGTGCACGAAGATCGGGTAGATGAAGTTGCTGGGCGTCAGGATGGTCTCGCGGAACGCCTCGCGCACGGTCGCGCTGCGGCGGTTGCGGCGGGGGCGGCTCGCCAGGTCCTGGGGAGGGACCACGGGGGCGCCTTTGGGTTTTGCGAAGACGAGAGCGGGAGGGAGGATCGAGAGTCAATCGGGGAACGTTCGTTCGGCGGTTCGGCATAACCGCCGGTTCGCCGATCGCGCAATCGCGACGCGACGCGAGACGCGCGTGGCCCGCGCGGGACCGCGCTGGACGCGCGTGTTTCGCGAGCCTCGAGCGCGCAGTCGCGTCGACGAGCGATCCGGAAAAGTACGCACCTTCGGGGACCCTGGGGGCGACGCGCGTGGTGGGAGGCGCGAGGCTGTCGACGTCGACGGCCTTGGCGGTGACCGCGGAGCGCTGCGCCTTCTTGGGCTTCATCGCGGCCACCTTGGGCGCGACGCCGACGAACGAGGAGGTGAGAGCGGACATCTCTGAAAGTCGCTTAGAGTACGCTTCCGTGTGGGTGTGTCGCTCGACCGCGGTGAGACGGACGTGCGTGCGTGAGTGCGGTCGCGCGCGCGCCCGCAGGCGCAGATAACATCGCGAACGAGTCCCGGAAAAGCAGCTGACGGGATCTGCCAGATTTCCTTCGGGCCGCGAGCGCCTTTCTCGTAGCCAATCACGGAGCCCTTGGATCCTCCATCTCAGCATTTTTCAGTCGTCTTCAGTGGACGAGCCTGAGAGTTATAGACCCTGCATCGGTAAAAGCCCCTTTGCCTCTGAACAAACACGGCCCAGTCAGATAAAGTGGATAGACGGTTCGATCGCGTTCGCCACAGCGCGGTGCGTCGCGGCGAAGCGCACGCCGGAAGAGAACAGCGTGCATCGGCTCTCACCGTCCGTACTCACATCGCGCGGACCTAAAGCTGTTACCGACCGGTGCGTCCGCTCGATCGCATCGCCGGAACCGTGCGTTTTCCGACGCGCGCTTATCGGGTTTGCTCCGAGGCGAATCCCATCTTTTCCCGTAAAACGCGACCGTCGCGGTCGTCCGGGGACGCGCGCGCGCGTGACCGTCCGCGCGAGACGAGAGACGAACGGCGCGGTACGGGCGGCGAAGTCACCGGCGGTCGCGATTCACCTCGAGCGCCGCCGTGCATCGCGTCACACTCGAGAGCGCGGCGCTGACACACTCTCTCCGTCTCGGTTATTATTGGCACCAGCCGCAGCGCTCAAAGCGTCAACATGCAAGCGCTGAGTGCTGCCCCGTCGTGGGCCCAGCCCCGCCGAGCGCACGTCTCGGCGAACGCCGCCCGACGCAGCACGCTCCGCCGCTCCGGATGTGCGTACTTCCCCCGCGTCGCATCGAACCGCGCGTTTTCCGGAGCGCTTTCCCGCCTTCTGCACGTCCATTTCATCGGTCGCGCCAACCGAGCGCGCGCGAACCGGACACCTTGGGTTTATTTGGGTTTATTTGACCCTATCGGTGTTAACACGGCCTGGTGCTTCCTCGCGATTCGGCGCGACGACGCGCGTCGCGCGCGACGCGAAAGCGCGTCTCTTCGCGCCGCCCTTCGCTGACCCTTCGCTGACGATCGTTCTTTCGATTCTTTCGATTCTTGTCCTCGCTCCACGCGCAGTCCTGGGCGACCGCGGCTCCGTCGGGCACCACGCGGCGGCGCCCGGCGCGGCGCGCGCCAAGGCGCGCGCGCCGCTCCCGCGCGCCGCCGCGCTCCCCGATGGGCGCGACGTCTCGGCGCGCGCCGCCGTCTCGGCGCCGGCGGAGTCCAGCGCGGAGACGACGGCGACCGAGGCGATCGCCAAGTACGTCGCCGCGCACGGCGGCAAGCGCGTGATCCGCAAGGTGCTCATCGCGAACAACGGCATGGCGGCGACGAAGTCCATCATCTCCATGCGCCGCTGGGCGTACAACGAGCTGGGAGACGAAAACGCCGTCGAGTTTCTCGCCATGGCGACGCCCGAGGACCTCAACGCCAACGCCGAGTTCATCCGCTTCGCGGATGATTTCGTTGAGGTGCCCGGGGGCGCGAACAAAAACAACTACGCGAACGTGAACCTGATCGTGGACATCGCCGAGCGCGAGGGCGTGGACGCGGTGTGGCCCGGCTGGGGGCACGCGTCGGAGAACCCCCGGCTTCCGACGGCGCTCAAGGAGCGGGGCATCCAGTTCATCGGCCCCACCGCGCCGGTGATGTCCGTGCTGGGCGACAAGATCGCCGCCAACATCCTGGCGCAGACCGCGAAGGTCCCCTCGATTCCGTGGTCCGGCGACGGACTCGAGGCGGTGCTCAACGACGAGGGCACCATCCCGGAGGAGATTTTCAACAAGGCGATGGTGACCACCGTGGAGGAGTCGCTCGCCGCGGCGAACCGCATCGGGTACCCGGTCATGCTCAAGGCGTCCGAGGGCGGCGGCGGCAAGGGCATCCGCATGAGCGACAACGACGAGGAGCTCAAGGTGAACTTCGAGATGGTCAAGGCAGAGGTGCCCGGCTCGCCCATGTTCATGATGCAGCTCTGCACGCAGGCGAGGCACCTCGAGGTGCAAATCGTGGGCGACGAGTTTGGCAACGCCGTCGCGCTCAGCGGGCGCGACTGCTCGACGCAGCGCCGCTTCCAGAAGATCTTCGAGGAGGGCCCGCCCACGATCGCGGACCCCGCGATTTTCCGCGAGATGGAGAAGGCGGCGCAGCGTTTGACGCAGAACATCGGGTACATCGGCGCGGGCACGGTGGAGTACCTGTACAACGCCGAGACGGGCAACTTTTTCTTCCTCGAGCTCAACCCGCGTCTGCAGGTGGAGCACCCCGTCACGGAGGGCATCACCAACGTCAACCTGCCCGCCACGCAGCTGCAGGTGGCGATGGGCATCCCGCTGTCCCGCATCCCGGATATCCGCCGCTTCTACGGGAGGGACCCCGAGGGCGACTCGGACATCGACTTCATGGAGGAGGATTACGTGTTGCCCGAGCGCCACCTTATCGCCGCGCGCATCACCGCCGAGAACCCGGACGAGGGTTTCAAGCCCACTTCCGGTGGGATCGAGCGCGTGTCCTTCCAGAGCACCCCCGACGTTTGGGGCTACTTCTCCGTCGGTGCCAACGGCGGCGTGCACGAATTCGCGGACTCGCAGTTTGGGCACATCTTCGCCACCGGCAAGACGCGCGAGCAGGCGCGCAAGTCGCTGGTCATCGCTCTCAAGGGCATGGTGGTGCGCGGCGAGATCCGCACCGCGGTGGAGTACCTCGTGCAGCTCCTGGAGACGGATGACTTCAAGAACAACACCATCGACACGTCGTGGTTGGATGGGATCATCAAGGAGAAGTCCATCGCCATGAAGGAGGACCCGCACACCATCGTCGCGTCGGCGGTGATGTACCGCGCGTTCCGCATGGTGCAGGCTGAGGAGGCAGCGTTCAAGGAGTTTTGGCAGAAGGGCCAGACGGCGACGCAGGGCATCGAGCGCATCATAGAGTTCCCCATGGACATCACGTACCAGGACGTGAAGTACTCGTTCACCGTGCAGCGCCGCGGCCCGGACTCGCTGGTGCTGCGCATGAAGGGCGAGGACCTCATCGACGCGCGCATCCGCGAGCGCTCGGACGGCGTGCTGCTGGTCATCTGGGGCGGGCGCACGCACGAGATCGACGGGCTGGAGGAGCCCCTGGGTTTGCGCATGGTGCTGGACGGCCAGACCTGGCTGCTTCCCAACCAGTTCGACCCCTCGGAGCTGCGCACGGACGTTACCGGCAAGCTCATCCGCTACCTGCAGGACGACGGCGGCGAGGTTGTCGCCGGCAAGCCCTTCGCCGAGGTTGAGGCGATGAAGATGGTGATGCCGCTCATCGCCACCGAGACGGGCTCCATCGCGCACGTCAAAGCCGGCGGCGCGGTGATCGAAGCGGGCGACCTGCTCGGCACGCTCACGCTCAAGGACCCCACGAAGGTGAAGAAGATCTTGCCCTTCGGCGGCGAGTTCCGCGTCGCCGCGGACGAGGGCTCGGAGGCGCCCCCCAGCGCCGCTGAGGCGCTGGAGGAGGCCATCGCGCAGACCAACCTGCTTCTGGACGGGTACATGCTCCCGGTGGACGAGACGGTGAACAACCTGATCGAGAAGCTGTGCGACCCGTCGTTGCCGGAGTCGGAGGGCGGGCGCTGGGTGCGCGCGTGCTCGATCCTCAACGGCGTCGTCGACCGCTACCTCGCCGTCGAAAACCAGTTCGCGGGCAAGAAGGCGGACTCGGTGGTGGGCGACTTGGCGCGCAAAAACGGCGGCGCGTCGGACGACTTGCTCAAAATCGTCCTCGCGCACGCCGCCATTGCGCGCGCCACGCGGATGGTGCTTTCGCTCCTGAAGCAGGCGCCCACGCTGCCGCAGCGCGTGATGGGCGGCCCGGTGGGCTGGGCGGACGACCACGCGCCCATCTCCGAGGACTTCCGTGCGTCCATCAAGAGCCTGTCCAACCTGCGCGGCGCCGACTACGGCGAGCTCGCGCTCGCCGCGTCCAACATCCTGCTGGAGAAGAGGCTTCCGTCCATCGACAAGCGGCTGGAGGAGCTCAAGACGCTGCTCAAGGGCGACGCCGGTTTGGACCGCTCCTGGGGCACCGCCGAGGCGGGCGACCTGAAGTGCCTGAGCGAGTCCCCGACGCTGGCGGTGGACCTGCTGCCGTCGCTGTTCACGGACGCGGACGCCGAGGTGGCGGACGCCTCCCTGGAGGTGTACACCAAGCGCGTCTACCGCGCGCACAACGTCATCTCGACGAACATCGCGCGCGACGACGGGTTGACGTCGATGAACTTCAAGTTCCAGTTCAACACGTACCCCGAGGAGTCGCCGCTGCGCTCGGGCGTTCTCGCGCTCTCCACGACGCTGGACGCGGCGAAGGCTTCGATGCCCGCGATCCTCGACCGCCTCGCCGCGCACGTCGGCGACGCGCCCGCGGACACGCCCGTGCACGTGCTGCACATCGCGCTCTCCGCGCAGGGCGAGGACCCGGCGCTGGCGGAGCGCTGCGCCGCCGCGCTGAGCGAGCACCGCGGGCGCATGGCGGAGCTCGGCGTGAAGTTCGTCAACGTCATCGCGTACGAGCCCCCTAACTTGCCCTCGTACTACACCTTCACCGCGGCGTCCGGGTACCAGGAGGACCCGCTGTACCGCGGCGAGCGCCCCACGGTGGCGCACCTGCTGGAGCTGGCGCGCCTGGAGAACTACAACCTCACGCGCCTGCCCACGGTGAACCGCGACTTGCACGTGTACGTGGGCGAGAGCAAGCAGGGCTTCGGCAAGCGCGGGCTGCAGAAGCACATGCTGTTAAGACGCATTTCGCACTCGCGCGACGCCGCGGAGGGGGGGATCGAGCGCGTGCTCGCCAAGGCGGTGGAGGCGCTGGACCTCGCCAGCCTGGACCCGCGCACCAAGGGTGCCTCCTCGGGGCGCGTCTACATCAACTTCCTCCCCGTGCAGACGGACGGCCCGTTTGACCAAACCGTGTCGTCGCTCAAGGCGAAGGTGCTGGAGTTCATCTCGCGCAACTCCACGGAGCTGCTGGCGAGGCAGGTGGACGAGATCGAGATCCGCTTCCGCATCGCGGAGAGCCCCGACTCGCCCGTGCAGGTGCCCGTGCGCGTCATGGCCACCTCCATGTCCGGCCAGTGGCTGAAGGTTGACGTGTACCGCGAGTACCTCGACCCGCTCACCGGGAAGGCGACGCAGTTTTGCATGCTCGGCAAGGACGGCCAGGAGGAGGCGTGCTTCCTGGAGCCGTACCCGATGCCCGGCACGCTGCAGCAGAAGCGCTCGATCGCGCGCGCCATCGGCACGACGTACATTTACGACTTCCTCGGCCTGATCGAGAAGGCGATGATCATGCAGTGGCGCGCGTTTCTCGCCGACGTCGAGGGCCAAGGCGAGTTACCGGGCGACATGTTCCGCGCCGAGGAGCTGGTGCTGGACGCCGACGGCTCGCTGAACCGCGCCGAGGCGAGCCGCATCGCGGGCTCCAACGACATCGGCATGGTGGCGTGGGAGTGCTTCATGAAGACGCCGGAGTACCCCGATGGCAGACAAGTGGTGCTCGTGGGCAACGACTGCACGTTCATGTCCGGTTCGTTCGGGGTGAAGGAGGATGACTTTTACTACGCCGTCTCCAAGTACGCGCGAGAGAAGGGTTTGCCGCGCGTGTACATCGCGTCCAACTCGGGCGCGCGCATCGGCCTGGTGGAGGAGCTCAAGCCGTACTTCAAGGTGGCGTGGAACGACGCCTCCAACCCCAGCCTGGGGTTCAAGTACCTGTACCTCACCCCCGAGGACTACGCGAACTTCCCCGAGGGCACGGTGAACGCGCAGGAGGTGACGGAGGATGGCGAGACGCGCATGCAGCTGGACGACATCATCGGCCAGATTCACGGCATCGGCGTGGAGAATTTGCGGGGTTCGGGGATGATCGCCGGCGAGCAGTCCGCGGCGTACGCGGACGCGTTCACGCTGTCGTACATCTCCGGGCGCTCCGTGGGCATCGGCGCGTACCTGTGCCGCCTCGGGCAGAGGAACATCCAGATGACGAACGGGCCGCTCATCCTCACCGGCTACCTCGCGCTCAACAAGCTGCTGGGCCGCGACGTGTACACGTCGCAGGACCAGCTCGGCGGGCCGCAGGTGATGATGCCCAACGGCGTGTCGCATGTGCAGGTGGAGGATGACCAGCAGGGCGTCATGGCCATCCTGCGCTGGCTCTCCTACGTCCCCAAGGACTGCTTCACGCGCTCGCCCGCGCTGCCCAGCGCCGATCCGGTGGCGCGCAAGATTGAGTTCAAGCCCACCAAGACGCCGTACGACCCGCGGCACATGATCGCCGGCGTCGACGGCCCGGACGGCGAGTGGACCGCCGGGTTCTTCGACAGAGGCTCGTGGACGGAGACGCTCGCGGACTGGGGCAAGTCCGTGGTGTGCGGGCGCGCGCGTTTGGGCGGCGTGCCCATGGGTGTGATCGCCGTGGAGACGCGCCTGATGGAGCAGCGCATCCCCGCGGACCCCGCCAACCCCGAGTCGCGCGAGACGGTGCTGGCGCAAGCCGGGCAGGTGTGGTTCCCGGACAGCGCGCACAAGACGGCGACGGCGATTCGCGACTTCAACAACGCGGAGAACCTGCCTCTGATCATCTTCGCCAACTGGCGTGGGTTCTCGGGCGGCACGCGCGACATGTACGGCGAGATTCTCAAGTTCGGCGCGATGATCGTGGACGAGCTGCGCGTCTACCGCCACCCCGTCTTCGTGTACATCCCCCCCAACGGCGAGCTGCGCGGCGGCGCGTGGGTGGTGGTGGACCCCACCATCAACGAGGCGCGCATGGAGATGTACGCGGACGTGGAGAGCCGCGGCGGGATCCTCGAGCCGCCCGGCATCTGCGAGGTGAAGTTCAGGGACAAGGACCAGAAGACGGCGATGCACAGGCTGGACCCCGTTTTACAGGAGCTGGACCAGGACCCCGAGGAGAACGAGGAGGACATCTCCTCGAGGGAGGCGCAGCTTTTACCGACGTACACGCAGGTGGCGCACGAGTTCGCGGATTTGCACGACCGCTCGGGGCGCATGAAGGCCAAGGGCGTGATCCGCGACGTGGTGCGCTGGGAAGACGCGCGCTCGTACTTCCACGCGCGCCTCACGCGTCGTCTCGCCACGGACGAGCTCGCCATGGAAGCCGGCGCGGACGCCGCTGACGTGGAGACGCGCCTGCAGGCGGTGGCGGAGGCGGCGGGGGTCGCGTGGGAACAGGACGCCGACGTCAAAACGTGGATCGAGGACAACTTCGACGCCGTCAAGGCGGAGGTGGCGACGCTCGGGCGCGACGCCGCCGTCGAGGACGCGCTCGAGAGCCTCGCGGGGCTCGACGACGAGGCGCTCAAGACCGTGATGGCGAGGCTTCAGGCGAAGTGAACGCGCTTTTCCGCGCGGCGTCCGCGGAGAGCGACGGAGAGATCGAAGTTCGCGCGAAGCGCGCGATTTTGTGAAAAACTGTGATTTTTTGTGATCGCGCGCGAAAAAAGAACGTCTACCCCCCCGCGTCTTTCCCCCCCAGGAGCTGCATGAACGCGTTGTACGAGTTCTCCACGTCGAACAGCAACTGCCGCACCTCGTCGTCCCCGAGCTCGTCGCTGGCGCGCATCTTCTCCAGCCGCTCCAGCCACTGCTGCGCCACGGCTTTGCCTTTGAAATCCGCGGGGAGCTGAGGCACCTTGTACAGGCTGACGAGCAGGTCCGACAGGCACGGCGCCACCTGGTCCTTGGCCACCATGTTCAGCTTGATGGTGTCCATCGCTCCGATGTAGTGGTGCACGCACTCCGCGACGCTCACCGCGGAGGACGACGAGCGATCCGACGGGTTGTTGACCCTGTGCTCGATCGTGGCGGGCAAGCCCACCTGCAGCCGGTGACGCGCCGACGCGCAGTGCATGGCGTAGGTGGCCATGAAGTGCGACACGTCGGGCACGGTGTCCGACAACGTGTTCCGCAGGGTTTTATATTTCGTGATGAGCTCGCCGCACGCGCTCTCGTACTCCGCGCTAGGCACGGCGCTGTTCACGTACGCCTTCTCCAGCTTCTCCACCGTCTTTATCAGCGCGAACAGGTTGGCGAAATCATCTTTTTTCGGTGAGAGAACGTTTGAAAGGGTCGCGAGTCGGGAAGGTCAGTCGCGTGAGGCACGGGAAATAGGCGCGGTTCCTCTCGCGGTTCGTTCGGCGAGTCGTTCAGAGCGCTCGCGACAACCACCGAGCAAGGACGCACCGTACTGCTGCCTCTCCTTCTTGTTCGCCCAGAGCTTGACGAACCCTCTGTTCGCGTCCGTCATGTCGTCTCTCGGTCGAAGCGATGGCAACAAAGCCCACGCGACAGCACCCGCCGTCCGTTCTCGACGGGATCGGGCCTTCCGCGAAACGCGCGGGGGGACGCGGGGGGACGCGACGGTCTCGCCGCGACTTCTCCCGGCTAACTCCGCTCTCGGCGGTCGACGCGCGGAACGCGCGCCGGACAAGTGAATCTCGCCGTCAAGAGCAAGAGGCCGGGCGAAAACGAAAACTTGAAGAAGTGTCCCTGAAAAAAGCGGCGGACTGCCAGCGGTTGTGGATTCCCGCCGGCGCGGGCTTCACATGGCCGCGACTCGCTGACGCGTGCGTAGCGTTCGGTCGCGGGCGGAGCGCGTTCTTCGCCATGAAGGTCCTGTGCGCGAACGAAGGCCTGATGTCCAATTTCGAGCTGTTGGAGGTGTTGCGGCAACGCACGAGGGAGACGCCCGTCGCGCTTTTACCCCACGTGCACGACCCTTTCCCCACGGAGATGCAGTGCTCGGACACGTTGAAGAAAACCCCCGCCGGCGCGCAGACGAAGGAGAACCTGGCGAAGTTCATCAAGGCTGTCGAGGCGTTCAACCTGACGCCCGCGGAGTGCCTGAACCTGATAAACTCCAAGCCCACCACGGACGTCGAGATTCACCTGCTCGTCGAGGATTGCGAAAAGCGCCTGAAAGAGAGCGAGGTGGAGGATCTGTTGAAGTTGTCTGCGGATTTGCTCTAGTAGCTAGCGGACGACGAAGGGAGGATACCGAGTGTTGTTTATAGTAGACTATGTACGTGTTCGATTTGAAGGACGCGATGTCCGACGACGAGGCGTGCAGTCACGAAGACCACCTCGAGAGCGAGACGCGCGCGGACGGCGAGATGAGGTACGTATGCGCGTAGTATTCGCGTCGCGTCGCGTCGTACGCCATCGTCTCGGAACTCGGATACGGTATCTACTTTTAGTAGACTAGTTAGGCACTCGTCTTCCTCCGCGTGGTGGTCCCGTCCTCCGCCTCGTACTCCACCTCGACGTGCTGCCGCTTGGCCTTCGTCTTCTTCGACTCCCTGGCGGGCTCGATGAGCCCGTCGTACTTCCCGAGCGAGTGCGAGTGGTGCGAGTCGTACGTGCCCGCCTTGAGCCGCTCGAGCAGCTCCTTCTCGATGGAGTTCTCCAGCTGCGCGGCGACGTGCGCCTTGCTCTCCCGGCGCGCCTCGCGCTGCACCTGCCGCGCGGGCAGCGTGACGATCTTCGGCCTCTTCTCCTTGAGGAGTTTCCGCGTGCGCATGAAGAACTGCGTGATCTTCGTCAAGCGCTGCTTGCTCTTGTGCACCAGGAACTTGGACCAGTGCTTTAACAAGCCGTCGACTTGTTTCAACGCTTTGGCGTAGTTTTTATCCAGGGGCACGCGGTGCCACATCGTGGCGGGTTTGTGCGCGCGCTCCGCGGTTTTCATGCACAGGTACGCCACCCCCGCCTCCTCCACGACCGTGGCGTACTTGCTGTTCGCCAGCGGACACGACTGGCGGTTACACAGACCCGTGACGCTGTACTTGTTCTTGCAGAACGTCTCCGTCGTGGTTTTCATCTTGTAGCTGCAGTGGCCTTGGTTGATGATCTGTTTTCCCGTCACCCGTCACGTGGGAGGTTGTCGGGTCAGCGCGAGAAAGGCGTGGGGACATCACGTCGCGACCGCGCGACGTCGTTTCGAGCGCGAAGACATGTCGGTCCGCGACGCCGCATCGCTCGGGTCGCGCGCGGTCCCCTCGGCGGTGCGCCCCGACGAGGCGCGCGGAGGACGAAAAGCGTCGTCCCGCGGAAGACCCGCGAGAGAAGAGAACATTTGGGGACGAAGAAAGCGCGGGGTCTGCGCACCTGCCAGACCACCTCATCGGACTGCATGGTGGACGAAGCCCGGGGCCGTTAGCGGAAGGGCGCTCTCGGCCGACTCGGTCCCGTGCGCGGGCTCGGGAGTGCTCGCGAGGGAGGGCTCGCGCGGGCTCTTCCTCCGTCAGAAATCACCCCCGCCGCCCTTGGCAGCCGCCGACGAAACTTTTCACGTCCGGGCGCTGATTCCGCCGCGCCGTCTGGCCGTGTTTTGCAAACATTTTGGTTCGCGCTTCAAACGTGAGCGCGCACCGCGGGTGGGGCACTACCGATCGTTCGACCGCGCACGAGGCGTTTCGAAGCCCGGCCACGAGAACGCCATCGCGTGCATCTCGGGAGTTCGCTCGAGGCGTGTCTCGCACCGACCCCGGCTGAAACGCAGACGCGCGATCGCACGCGCGAAACATGGTGCGTCTCGCGTTTTCGACGCGCTCGACGCGCCTCGGCTTCGTTCGCGTAACGCGGGCCTTCATCTGACCCCCGCGCTCTTCCTTCACGCTTTTCCTTCGTCTCGCACACGCAGGGCAAACGTAAATCCAGCAAACCGCCTCCCAAGAAGGTGGCGCCCAAGGTGGACACCATGTTCACGTGCCCGTTCTGCAACCACGACAAGGCGGTGATTGCGAAGATGGACCACCTGACCGAGAAGGGCCTGGTGGAGTGCACGGTGTGCGGGCAGAAGTACACGTGCAACATCACGCACCTCAGCGAGCCCATCGACGTGTACAGCGACTGGATCGACGCGTGCGACAAGGCAAACAAGGAGGATGGCGAGGAGGCCAAGGAAGAGGACGACCTGTGAGGCGGAGTCGCGGCGGAGTCGCAATCGCGAGACGGCGCTTTTAGTCGTTATACTACACTTTGCGTTACACTTGTCTCCGGCGGTACGCGATACTACCGCGCTACACTATTTCCCCTTCTTCCCCTTCTTCCCCTTCTTCCCCCCTTTCCTTTCGGGCTCAGCCTTCGGCGCGGCGGGCGCGCTCTCGCGGTGCTTCGCCCAAGCGAGTTGGATCACCGCCGCCGCTTTATCGAGGACCTTCTCGCGGCGGCGCTCGGAAGCCGCCTCCAGGCGTTTCTTCAGCGCCTCCTCGCGCTCGCGCTCGGCGCGCATGGCGTCCGCGTCCTTGACGTAGTCCGCCACCGCGCGACTGCTCTTCTCGTGCGCGGCGCTCTCGCGCTTGAGCTCGTTCTGAATCGTCAACACCTCGTCGTCGTAGTCGCCGAGCTTAGCGGCGAGTTTCTTCTCCGTGTCCGAAACCTTCTTGCGCAGCGCCGCTTCTCCGGCCGCGTGCTTCTCGCGAAGCTTCGCTAAGCCCTCGGAGGCTTTCGCGACCGCGCTCTTCAGCTCCGCGACGTTGCTCGTGAAAACCGCGTGCTCCGCCGCGTCCGTCTCGCGCGCGTCCGCGGCGAACGCGTCGACGTCGGCGGCGGCGTTGGACTCGAGCGTCGCCAGCTCGCGCCGCACCTTCGCCTCGCTCTCGTCCACCGTCTTCACCCGCTTCTCGCGCTCCACCGTCTCCAGAGCGAGCTGGTTCTGCAGCGCCACCTTCTGCTCGTTCGCGGTCTTCTCGCGGTACAAGACCTGGTCGTACGCGTCGCGCGCGCGTGCGGCGTGCTCGGCGGTGCGCGTCAGGCGCGCGGTCAACCGCCGCCGCGCGTCGTCGAAAGAGCGCACCAGCTCGGCCATCTCGGGATTCGCCTCCTCCTCGTCCTCGTCCCCGTCGCGTTTTCGAGTGATGCGCTCGAACGCCTCGGGGTCGCGTCGCAACCACCGACACAGCGCTGAGGTGGTCTCGTGGAGCGCGTGCGTGTCGCCGTCATG